>Ga0335081_10004594_pt1 | contig 21778 bp, 26 predicted proteins | sample Lox_Sample_35_FD_206713 | JGI IMG/M metagenome (GOLD analysis project Ga0335081, IMG submission 206713) | Soil microbial communities from Loxahatchee National Wildlife Refuge, Florida, United States - Lox_Sample_3.5 | ecosystem: Environmental > Terrestrial > Soil > Wetlands | place: USA... | reverse complement strand
TAAATCAAAGCCGTTTGAGGGTTCGGAAGATGGGTTTTGTGCTGTTGGGGGGGGGAGTGAGATTGGATTAGAGAAATGAACTTTTGAGGAGACCGATAGAATACCTGGCGATTCAGTAGCATATTCACCAAGAAACATGATCTGCCATCACAAATGAGATCAAAAACATACCATTGAGGTCGTTGGCCAATGAGCGGTTGGGTATTCAGCTCCCGGGATCGCCGCAGCCGCATGCCGGCTAGCGGCCACCTCGAAAAAGCCCCGAGCCATCCTCATTGCCTCCCCCCTTCTGAACAAACAATGCCACCCCGTCTGGCCCTTCCACGGCCCGCCGCCCGACGGATCTTAAACACAACAACTTGGACGTCTGGACGACTGTCATGGATCCAACGATCGTCCTGCATCCGTTATCACTCGACCTCAACACACGAACCGCCGACCAAACCGTCCATCGCCCCGCCAGCACCATCGCTGTCCCACCCCCGAGAACCAAAGCGGCCTGAAACATTACATTCCCCGCCCGTGCCACCAAGAAATAATACTCCGTCTGCAAGCTCAATAACAAGCACGCGGGCTCCTGACCCCACGTCCGGGAGGCCCCCTTCCTCCCCGTCAACAGCAACGAAACCTCTGACATCATCTCCGGCAGTGTATCCAGCAACTACGAATTCTACAAAGAAAGAACCCAGATTCAACTTTAAACCTGTGAAAGCGGCATTAACATTGACGCCAAAGGCACTAGCTCACATTAAAGAAATCCTCGATCAACCGGAACCCAAACTCGTCCGTGTGGGAGTCAAGAATCGAGGTTGCGCGGGGCTGGCATATCATCTCGAATACGTCGATAAACCGGGGAAATTCGACGAAATCGTTGAACAAGATGGTTCTTGTCCCTCTTCCATCTCTCATTAGTTTTGTTTTTCCTATTTTTCACTTCTTTTGGCGTCGTTTGTGACTGAAGCTGATGTGTATAGGCGTAACAGTCTTGATTGATTCCCGGGCGTTGTTTAGTATTATTGGCAGCACAATGGATTTCGTTGAAGATCGATTGAGCGCGAGATTTGTCTTTGAGAATCCTCATGTCAAGGGGAGTTGTGGATGTGGAGAGTCATTTTCAGTGGATTAATTGAAAAGTCGAAGGGTGCGACGCTTTGGAAATTTGGTGATTTCGAGAACAATGACGCAGGAAAGAATCCTAAGGTACAGAGGTTTTATGGAGCGACTTGGATTTCCCTCGACCTCGAGGCAATTCGTTGGTATAATGGCATTGCATGGTTCGGTAAATAGAAGAAAAGGAATCATTGCCATCGCTTTCACGAGCATGTTGCTGGCTGGTCCTGCGCAGATTAGTATATGGCGGCCCATCCACATCTCGGACGCCTCACGGAGGTCGCGCAACGATCCCCTCCCGGTCACGAATTGATGATCTATCCACGGGTGAGAGCGTTGCTGTCTCTCCCCTGTCCAACGTCCTTGTTCCACTTCAGTCGACCCCTGCTAAACTCGAAATCCTTGCCATCTGTGCGATGGCAACGAACCCTGTCAACCCCCTCCCAACACCGAATTGATGCCAAATTCTTCTCCAGTCACGCACCTTCTGCACCTGCCGAACCCGTCCCTTCCCGCGCAGTAGGATATTGGCTTCTCGGTTCCGCGGGCCTGGTCTTTAGTATTGTCGTTGTTGGAGGATTGACTCGCCTTACTGAATCTGGGTTGCGTCGTTCCTCAACATGAGTCGCTAATGAACAGCCTGAGTATCACAGAATGGAAGCCGGTCACGGGTGTTTTACCGCCAAGGACCCCCGAGGAATGGCAATTGGAATTTGAAAAGTACAAGGTCACGCCAGAATATGTGCACATCAATTCGCGAATGTCACTAGACGACTTTAAATCGATTTATTATATGGAATATACCCATAGAATGCTCGGACGATTTATCGGCCTCGTCTTCGTTCTTCCAGGAGCATATTTTATTGCTAGAAAACAAGTCCCCAGACGCTTTGCCTGGGGTCTTGTCGGGATCGGAGGGTTAATTGGGTTTCAGGGATTCCTCGGGTGGTGGATGGTTCAATCCGGGTTGAATGAGGATGGGTTACTTGCTCAAGATGGGATTCCGCGAGTCAATCAGTATCGGCTTGCGGCTCATTTGGGAACTGCATTTGGTGTTTATACGATTATGGTTTTGATGGGATTGGACGTGTTAAGGAAGGCCAAATTTTTGAGGATGAATGCTGCGACGAGGCAATTGTGGAGTCAAGGTTTGAATAGCCCTGAGGTCAAGCGATTCAGAGGGAAGACGATTGGATTGTCGCATATGGTGTTTATCACCGTCCTGTCAGGTAATCTCCACTTTATTTTTTTGTCTAACTCAGGTGCCCTGGTCGCCGGTCTCGATGCCGGGTTGATGTACAATGAATTCCCTATGATGGGAGACCATCTGGTCCCTCCCAAGGACGTCCTGTTCAATCCCCATTATACTCGCCAAGAAAATCCCTCCATATTATCCCTAATTCTCCACAACATCGGCGAGAATCCCGCGTTAGCCCAGTTTGACCATCGAATACTGGCAATTACGACGTTTGCTTTGATTTCCCTCGCTTGGTTATCGGCCATGCGTCGTCCGTTACCGAAACAAATTAAGAATGGAATGCACGTTGTCATGGGGTTCGGAGTATTACAAGTCGCTTTGGGAATTGGCACGTTAATTTACATGGTCCCAACGCACTTAGCAGTAACTCATCAAGCAGGGAGTTTGGCTTTGTTAACAGCGATACTCGTTCTTCTAGGACGATTTAGGGTTCCCCTTCTAATCAAGTAGATTCCCGCAGAACTCTCCACTCAGACAGAAGAACCAAATATCATTACACTAGAGTAATTTGAGTAACCTCTCATACTCTCTGATAGGATCTTTTTTTGGACGGGCAACAGTATCCACGCCAAATCTAGCAATCAGCCATTCTAATGCCCGCCGCTCTATAACCACTCTCCCTCTCATCAATAAATCTCGCACTTTCAAGTCCTTGGCTCTCTTCACGGTAACATGTTCTCCAACGACTCTTGCTGCCAGAAAAAGATTCTTCCTCTCCTTGCCCGTGACAAACATCACACCGCCCGAAGTCTTTGTCCACCGCAACTTACGGAGTAAAGCAAGCAAATACCGAGTCTTTGCGAATTCCAGGAATTGAGGATGCGTCATCATCAATTGATCGTTACGGAAACGCCAACTGATTGCCGTGCGGTAGGCAAGTGCATATACCTTCCTCTGAAGCTTAGTAGCGAACGATCTCCTTCGGGGCCCAAACACAATGCCACCTATGACCGGTCAAGAAAAGGGTGAGAAAGGGAGTGGCTTTGGTACCTCCTCGTCGACCGGGGGCAACTCTGGCACCGACACGAGCCATACCCGTCCCCTTTTGCTGACGGATTTTCCTCGTACTCCCCCTAACTTCCCCGCGAGTCTTGGTGTGTCCGCCTGTCCCTCGTGCGGCATTGGCTTCGTAGACCACGGCCTTGTGCAGGATATCCCGACGCATGGGGGATCGAAAGAATGTCGATGGATAGGGGCATAGCCGAAGGGGCTTCATGGAGGGAAAGTCATGGAGTGTCAAATACGTGGTGGGATTGGATATTGGCAGGGCTACGCACTGTCAGTAAGAGAGGCGTGGAAGGGGGGTGTGGGGGACCTTGGAGCAAAGGTGCTGTGGGGGCTCGTCGTCGGAATGCTTGGGTTTGGGATTGGGGAGGGGCCACGGTTTTGATTCTTTTCGGGGGGATTTTCCGTCTGTCGAGGGCATTGCGTGAGGCAAGGCGGTGTGCTGCTTTCATCCAGAGCAATCGAGTCGTGATGTTGGTTGGTATGCTCGACTTTGAAATTTTCCCAAAGTTTGCCTTAGCCATGCCGATCGTTTCGGCGAGGACAAGCCGCCGCGATGCATGGAGCAATGCCCTCATAAGTGGTGCAAAAGCAAAGGACCTAAGATGAGATATGAACTTGGAGGAAAATGATACATCCATGGGGGCACACCCTGTCGACTTGATTGCGGCATTAATACATGGAATGGCACATCATGGGAGCCCTTGGTAGGTTGAGCATTGTGAGATCTTCCTCGGGCAAAGGCAATGCCAGAGAAAATAGACAGGGATATCAAAAGTTGTTTCATTGCCAAACACAATGGAGAGTCCAGAAACTATGTAATCCCTTATGAAATCCACTATGGGACGTGGAACGTATAAATGCGAGTCTCAAAATCCGACAATATCTAACCAATGCAAATCCTCATCTCAAAAAGAAAGACCATGCAAATGCCAAGATATAACAAGGAAAGTTACCATCTTTCCCCTCCCCAGCGCATACATTTCGTAACAATTATTCAATTAACAAATCCCCCAACTCCTGTTTAATTTTTCCGATCTCCCCATCTAAATCCACCAAACTCTCCCTCAACGCCCCCACCTCCTCCATCCTCCTTCCCCGTCTCGCCTGCTCGATCATATTCTCAACCAAAAACTTTTGTTCCTCCAACACCATCATCTTCTCCTTCAACTCCTTTTCCTGCGCCTCGCTTACCCCATTATGGTCCTCATTGGAAGAGGCAAGCGGGGACTTACCCCTTCCCAGGATTTTGGGGAGTGACTGGAGTGGGACCATGTGCGTTTGGAGGAAATGAGTGGCGGCTTGGTTCATGGCTTTTTGAACCCGTTCATCAGTGGGGGTGAGGGAAGGGAGGGTTAAGAGGCGTTTTGATATTGTGTCGTACTGGGTGAAAAGGTCGAGGAGGCGTTTTCGGGTCTTGTGGGCGTCGTCGAGTTGGGCTTTTGTTGGAAGGGTTTCGCTTTCCCTGCCATGTTAGATGACTTTCACACTAAAGCAGAACGATTGGGTGAATGGATAGATACTTTAGGAGGAAGACTAATGAGCGGAATTTTGGGAGGAGCTGTTCTATCCCACGACGGAATTGTACCATATTCTGACAAGTTAGGAAGGGTTAATCTTCGGGAACGGACTTGATAAGTCGTTACGTATTTAGGGACTTTAGTTGACTCTCGAGCAAAATCTCGTTTATCGAAGATGATGCTCTTACATTCCCGACACATGCGTACATCAACACTGAGATCGTTCCCGTGGTGTTTTTCAGAGTGTGACGGTCCCGAGACATTAAGTCCGACATTCGTGGAACATCCCGTGAACGGATTACCACAGATGACTCGTCCACATAATCGACAATGATGCTTTCGATTTGAAAAGTTGAAGGGAACTTCGCAAAAGGGGCACTTGGTGACAGTCTCGTCGTCTTGCCAAGTCACGACTGTTTGTTCGAGGAGGCGTTGTTGGTTTTGGCCCCCTGTTAATGATTTTAGGAAGCCGGTTTCTGTCGGTTCTTGTTTGGGTGGATTCGCCATCAACGTCAGTAACTATCTGTTAGGGACATTTAGTGGTGGACAGACCTTCGTTAGGCGTTTTTCTAGACGGTTTGCTTCGAGGTATGTTCTGTCTACGATCTTTTGGCGGGTTTGAACAAAAGATGCGGAGTGATCTCTGGATGCACCATCGGTATCGTAGTATCCTTCCCGAGTTTTGTAACACGTCTCACACACTCGACACCAAGTCCCTCTGCCTCATCAACGTCTGCGTATTCAGTGGCCATACCTGACAGGCTCCCACTGAGCACTCATTGACAACTTTATCTGATACATCGTATGAGCTTCACAAAACAGTTTTCCGCATTTCCGACCTGTTCAGTCAACACCTCCACAACACAAACCACACTTACAATTAATATGTCCATTCTTGTTATTCAAAAGCTTCCCGCAGCTAGGCTCAGAACAAAAGTCATTCCCCGTCTCCTGCTGCCAATGCTTCCTCGTAACAATCTCATCTGAAATAGTCGATCCCGTGTCGTTCGCGAGACCACCATTCTTCCCACCATTACCAGTCAAGACCATCTCTCCATTCCTCTCAAAAGGCTCACTCTTCCCCAGCTTTTGATTCAATGCAACAACAGGCGGCAACTGCTTCGCCTTGATCATCCTCTTCTTAAACCATGACTTGACCGTTTCCTTTTGCACCTCCTCGACTTCCCGATGGACGTCGTCTAAATGCCGATTGAGCTGGAGGAGGGTGATCATATCCTCATTGCAGATGGGACATGAGAGAGAGGGCGGCGTTTCGCGGTCATCTTCGTTGCCGGAGAGGGAGAGTTGGTCGAGGGATTGGGAGCTGCTGGCGGCGGCGGGGATCTGCGGGCTGCGGCTGGGCGAGCGGCTGTGTGTCTTCGTTGTCGAGGAGGCGGCTGTTGCGGCGGAGAGACTGCCGAAGACCCGACGGACTCGGTTCTGGGGATGGCCTGGTGGAGGTGTGCTTGCTGGCGACGCCATTTGTCTTCAATCTGGCTGCTCCGTCATACCCGCCTTCCCGTTCGCAGCGTCGACGTGCGACGAAAGTGATCACCCGCCCCGGCCGCTGTAAATTTGCATTAAAGCGGGAGATTTCGACCCAGCAGATCACCGTTGTCCTCCATGACAGATTCAGACAACAACACACGCAATGCAATTCATGTCGAAGAAACTTCCCCGATAATACGCATCAAGCAAGCAGCCAAACAAGTCAATGGCCAACGCATCGAAATCCTCGTCATGGGCTATGCTGACCGAATATTCATCCATGTCACCATGGAAGGCAAAATCGGCCACGTTGTACAAGCCTAATTCCACTCATTCTAAAGCGATCAGATATCTATTCCCCTCGCGAACCCGCTGCCTGCCCTAGATTCCCCCGACGAAGATGAAGAGGGGGTAGAAAACACGCCGTCGCATCTCAATCCTCGATTTCTCTTGGGTTCATCCAATGATCCGCGAGGAGAAATCGCGCAGTTGTATGCAGTACAAATTGCAAGCTTGGTCGTCAAACAGAATCCACAGGAGGGCAGAACACTACTCGTTGGCGTGGGTTTGAAGGGGAAGATTGCATCGGATTATGAGAGTGAGGAGGCAAGAGAGTTGGTTCAGACTGTATTGGCTTTAGTGGGTGAAAATAAAGTATGGTAATAAGTGATCCAGAGAAAAAATTAAAAAAAAAGAAAAGAAATGAAATGAAATGAAATTTGTAGGCTACCTTAAAATTTGTGGAGACAGTCCACAGCACCAAGGGATGGGAGGGAAATGAATATGGTGTATTCTACCGTCGTCAAATAGGCCACAGTCTTGTAGCGTAGTGGAAGAACCAGGATTCGCATGCTCGATATTTATAATGTTAATTAATTGGTCAAAATTGAAAGGAAGGCTGTATAGTCAAGTGGTTACGACGTGCGACTTAAGATCGCATCCTCCATGAGGGCATGGGTTCGAACCCCATTGCAGCCAATCTTTTTGGCTTTTTCTGAATGCCGTTGGAACCGTTTTGATGAGTGTTTTCAAAGGAGCTTCTCCTCGAGATGCAATCTAGTGAAGTGGGCAAGAACCGGGCGTGTGAAAGTTGTCGATATTGGCAAAAGCGTCGGGAAAGGCAATCATCAAAATTTCAAGCTTGACCCAACCCCCTCTCGACCCTTTCTCAATTCAAATCACGTCCTGGAGGAAATGTCTTTCTTTATAGCTCAACAGCTCATTTTTATACACATTCCAGTCGCCTCATGTAATGCTCATTCACGAACCCTCCTTCGGCAAGCCCAGCAGATCATCCGACTCTATCGGCACGAGAAAGTAGGAATTAAATTTCATATCTATAAAATACAGTCTTGAAATAGTGTAAGCTATAGAATGATGGAACAAAAGTCATTATCACGTTCGAGTGGCGAAAGGATCTTCTTGTGGCTTCTCCTCCACAATCTCAAATCGTCCAGCCTTCCCACTCCCCGCCTCAGCCTTTGCATACGCCTCATCACTCCGATCCAAAATATCCCTCAACTCCTCATCTGAGAAAATCTTATCCCCACCTTTGACAATAATCTGCTGTCCCTCTTCGCGCGTAAGAAGGTCGGCGAGTTCAGCTGCAGAATCGCCTGAAGCAGAAGCAGCGAGCAGAGACTTGAACTTCCCTTTTTGAATAACGAGTTTTTCCAGTTTTCTCTTGGAGGCTGCCTTTGCGAGGATTTGTGCTTCGACTGTATTGGCGGACACCAACCGGTATACTATGACGGGCTGCAACCAGTTAGATCTTTGGCGCTTGCAGGGGGATGAGGTACCCTGGTCTGACCGATTCTGTGAGCACGATCTTGAGCCTGTAAATCCTGCTGCGGATTCCAATCCGAGTCAAATATAATCACCGTATCCGCCCCCGTAAGGTTAATCCCCAACCCCCCAGCCCTCGTACTCAACAAAAACAACTTGTAATCTTCATCCGTATTAAACATTTTAATCTGTTCTTGTCGTTCGTCCTGAGGCACACTCCCATCGATTCGACACACATTCCACCCATGTAATTGCGTCGCCCAGTCTTCGATGATATCCAGCATCGTCGTAAACTGGGAAAAGATGAGGACTTTGTGGTTGTCGGCAAAAAGGGCAGGAACGAGGCGTTCTAAAAGGAGCATTTTGCCGGATGAGTGGATTAGTTGGGTGTCAATTTGGTAGATGTCTGTTCCAGGTTGAACGGGCCAATCGAAGAGATATGGATGGTTGGCTGCTTTGCGAAGTTGCATTATCATATTCTGAAGGTTCGGACTACCCGAGAATTTTCCTGTCCACGGGCAGTCTCAGTATCTTTTCAAGAGTGTATGCTCGGGGTGGGAAGAGGAGAACATGGGGGGGAAGGGGAGAATACGAGAGGACGTAAGTCTTAGGACTTCGGGGCTTGGCGTATACTCATCCTTAAACTGTTCCTTCTCCGCTTTCTCCATTGCCGAATACCATTCCTCATCCGTCATCTCACGATAACTCATCCTCGGCCTCTTCCTTGTTCTCCGCCCCCCCAAACTCAACGGCGTCGACGACCCCGTGGTCCGTCCCGTGGTCCGTCCCGTCGAGCCTTCCTCACCCTCATCCTCGTCCGCAGAACTAGCTGACTTCCTCTTCCTTTGGGGCGTGACACTTCCCGATGTCGTCCCCGCCCTCGAAAGATGTTTATTCTCGAGGAAATTCCGAACATCGTTCTCCAAAATCGACTGATAAAGTTCATTTTGTTCCACTGTTAGTGGTGCATAGAGAATGTACTCGCGTTTCTTGGGAAGGGATTGCTCCACGTCGACTTTTAAGCGGCGGAGGAGGAAGGGTTTAAGGATGAGATGGAGGTTTGTGACGAGTTTTGATTTTTGTTCGGCAGTGATGATTCGTTCTTGGCCTTCCTTTTCGTTCAATGCCGAGAAATCGAACCACCGTTCAAATTCATCCGCATCATCAAACACTTCAGGTAACTGTCCGTCAGCCACAAAACAAAGACGGGGGGGATGAGACAATGAAATTGAGAAGACTCCAGAGTTCGCGGAGGTTATTTTGGAGAGGTGTTCCCGTGAGAAGGAGACGGTTTGCAGAGTCGTAACTCTTGAGTTCTCGAATGAGTTTACAATTGAGGTTTTTAATGCGGTGGCCTGCAATTAGCGGACGAACTGGTACTACGAAAATAAAGGCAAGGTGTGGGGACCCTCGTCGATAATGATGAATTTCCAAGGGATTCGGGACAGGAATTGTCTGTCTGCCATAATAATTTCGTACGATGTCACGACGATGGGGAATTGCTCGGAATTATACTTTTTCGAAAAGTTTTTTTTCCGAAGAGTTTCCCTCGTTGCCTTGTCACCATGGTACAATAAACACGGGATCGCAGGTGCAAATCTGACAATATCAGAGAAAGCGGGCTTGAGGAAGGGCGGGGGATACGTTGTGATTTCGTTGATCCAGTTCGACAAGGTTGAGAGGGGTGCCGCGACGAGGAATGGACCGTACGTCCCTTTACTCCGGAGAAATGCCAGAAATGCAATTGTTTGAATAGTTTTGCCCAGACCCATTTCATCTGCCAAAATCCCATTCAGACCATTCTCATATAGACTAATTAACCACTCTAACCCAGCCAACTTATCCCAGTCAGCGAGAATATAAAAGGGTCGTGGTGCCTGATAATCCCGCAAAACACACCCCGTCACAAGCTCCGGTTGTCGAGCGGATGCAGAAGGCTTAGTAACCGCCGTAACACCTGAATCCTCGAACTCCTCGCGCGCCTGCTTCAACGCTTCCTTCGTACTCAACGCGGTATCTAAATCTTTCTTATTAAAATAATCCGCAATCTTCATTTTCCCGTCTCCTTTCTTTGCCTTCGCCGTTGTCGGCTTCGCCTTTTTGGTCGGGGACATATGTTGTTCTGCGTGTTCTGGGGCCTTGTGGGTGACCGCCGCGGCAGTCCGGCTGCTCTTCCGCGTTGGTCCGGCGGCAATGGCAGCCTCCTTTTTCGCCTTCTTATCATCTAGCCGTCGTTGTCGATCGAGTTCCTCTCCTCGTTCGCGGGCTTCGGCTTGTTGCTTCAACAGCTTGTCCGCTAAAATGGACGTGTAAATTTTCGAACGTTCAATTAACGTCCGTAAGCGCTGGATTTTTGCCCCACCATCTGCAGCCGTATAATCCACATTCAGCTGGCCACGTCAGCCAAGTAATTCCCAAAATACGGGGGGTTGTGGGGCTTGAGAGGAGGAGAAAGGAAGGACCTGTGAGGAAGAATCAGCGTGGTCTTGTTGCTGGCGCAATTCGGATTCCTCCTTGAGCATTTCCTGAGTGACAATGCCCTCGGCGGGGGATTCCTCTTTTGTGGGCTGATGGGTGCGCCTTCGTGGCGGCGAGGAGGAGAGGACGGCTGTGGCAGGGGCCGACACGACGGGAGACCAGTCGCCAGTGCTTTTTGTTGCACTCGATTTGGTCGGCGACGACGTGTTTTCGGGCGGCTTGTGCGACATCGCGATATCAAGGAGGGGAGAACGGGAGCTGGACGCGGAAGAGATGGGTGTATGTTGTGATTCAGAAGAGACGCGGGTGGCGATGCCCTCGATGTGGCGACCTGGTAGTGGTGTCTCGATGAGGGTTCATTTTAATCCGTGACGCGACCGAAAATTGGCTGCGGGCGCGGCGCAAGCCAATCGGACGCCTGCCAGCCTTGTCGATGAGAAATGTCGAACCACGGACCCACCCCGAGATCCCGTTATTGCAGGTTCCATTCGAGTGAAATTTTGGATCGAATCACCAGGGGCTGCCTAGCAATCAATCCAAACTTGAAATAGCATTGGAAAATGTGGGTTCCGACGAGTTAAGTGTTCATCTTTCTCATCTGATTGTAGTATTCCGCCTCACTCCGAAGTCACCGATGAGCATGATATCTCTCTCCACAGTACCGGGAGTTCTTCGATGTTGACTAACTCTGTAGATGTCTGATAAGCCCAAGGGAAGCGCTGAATTAAAGTGTTTTCTGCAATGTTTATTTTAGTGGTGGAGAGTTGTTTTCTACTCATTTTCTTTTTCTTGCTTCGTTGAGGATTCCAATGTTTATTTCTTTCGTCTGTATCGTTCAATGATACTCTATCTTCCTCCCTCTTGATTGTTTTAGTCAACGTGAGGCCTTCTGAATTATTCTTTCATGAGATTGCAGCTCATCTCATTCCTATAGCAAAGTGAACGACGTTCAAGTCTCTCGAAATTAACCAGTGAGAGAATCCTTTCCCACTTCTCTTGCGGAATGTTTTGTTTTTGAAGTTGTTATCCTAGTCTTCTCCTTGATACTTCCCAACACACCAATAGATTTTCATCGGAGTTGCGTTCCCGTTTGGAACCTGAACATCGAGAAAGTGTATTTAGTGGTGACCAGCTCAAAGGCCTCCCCCAACACTTCAGTAACCGTCCCGACACGTCTTTCTCTATGATAGCCGGCGTTATCTTGTACGTTGTCACAGCCGTATTTAGTACAGGTGAAACACACTTCGTCCCGACGATGAACTTTATGTTTAAACATGTCTTATGGTCGGTGTCAAACCAGAGATATCACCATGACCAGGATGGAGTAATGGCATCCCCTGTTTATATTAAAATTATGACACCTGTTGAACAAAGTTTTTATATGAACGTATTGCTCAAGTGTATCGTCTGCTAATCCAAAAGGATCTTATCCATAATGTCATCTAAACTCTCATATAAAGGCCATTTTTCCCAGTCTCTCCTCGATGTCGCATCTCGACTTGCAAATATTAACAGCAGAAGTAACCGATATCCCCCCGTGTTACTTGACTGGGCATTGCATACACCCCACATGATATTCATTTCCGAGATGGGTTGAAGACTGTAGAGACAGGCAGTTCCCTCGAGGGGATTTATGAGTCTGATGAGTGATTCAGTCGAACAGCAAATTATGTGTAACTTGAACTGCCATAGTGTAACACCATCATGAACATAATAGAGCAAAGCACTAGGCAAATTGAAAGAAGTAAAGACTCGCAAGTTCCCAATCAGAGGCCTGGCCTCAGTTAAAATTCTCCGATTATGGAGATACGTCGGTTAAAACTACTGGATTCACAGCGCAATCTTTTGAGTGGGTCAAGGATGTGGTTGTGGTGCGAAATGTTGATGCATAGCTTTATCTTGAAGCTATCTCATTATTTTCTGCCATTTATTGGAATTCTCAAAGATTAAATGGAATCCCCTCACTATCAGCTGTCATTTCGAACTTTGAACCCTCGTTCCTTTAATTTTATGAGCCAAACAGGCGACCTCGAGCGTCGCCTTCCTTGTTTCTGTATAACGCTACAAAGTAAGTGCTCTACATTGAACAGTTTCACATCACCATCTCCAAATGGATCTTTGACAGAATCGAGTAACTCGCTATTGAGATACTGCCGAATGCGTTGAAATAGCACCTTGAGCATAGTCACAGTGACATTGAAAGCCCAAAAGTCACAGACCGTTAATAGCATCGTTATTTGCTTTGATGATGAGATGGACCAGTTCCTCGCAGTTGGAAGCTTTACAATACCTGTGAACACGAGATCACTGAGTCGAAATATACAAGACAGAATGCCGTTCATATATATTGGCACCTTTAATGATGCAAGCGCATTATAAATGGTGAGGAACTTCTGAGGCAGACAACCTTTTCATTCCATCATTAATTTGAACCTACTATTTCATATCCCTTGTGTCACCTCTACATTCTTTCGAACATTGGCGTCGAAATTGCTACCATATGTTGTAATCATCATCACACATTTTCCTAATTCGTTCCTGGCCACCTCCCAATTTCAGTGAAACTCCTCAGCATCCTTGGTTTTGTGAAGTTTAAACCGTATTTGAATATCGATGTAGACTCTCCACAGCATTGATCTGGCGAGATACCGCGGATCTTGTTTGCAGAACTTAAACTGTATTAACTGATATGTGGGGTTCTGTTCTTGATGGACCGAGTAAGTCTCCTGATAGTGACTGATTGTTGTATTGTATTTACATTTGTGAGACTTCGGTTCAGCTGGGAATTCACCAAGCATGGTCGATAAGGTGACAAACCAGCCGAGCTGCTTTATGAATATAGAAACTTGATTCTTGACATCAGGCACCTCATGTCACTTTGCACTCGTCGTTGAAATCGGCCTGCCCACATGCAAATTAACTAGGACAACCAACGTTAGCAAACCCACAAAATTCTAATCAGTTTGGGGATTCTAAGAATGTAACCCGGAAACGTATTCACACCTGATTCTGCCACCAGATTCACAAGACACTGATCTCAAAACTTTTTTTGCCTCATGCCCAAAGCCCCTGCTTGACAGCAACAGCGCTTCCCCTCGCCAGTACGACAATGCGACAATTCTATTATTACCAGCCTGTTTTGTCTCAAAATCGCAGTTTTTTGCGAACATTCTGTTGCAATGATGTGCGGCAACAGCCGTAGATGTGTCATCTGACGCATTGTATTGATACCTGCACCTACATAACAGTCTTCCTGGATGTTTGTGGTTTGTGAAATCTTTCTCTGGCAATTCTTTTAATATTTACTTTCCAGCCCCATTTCTGCTCTCATTTTTATTCTGAAAAATTGTCTCCATCTCAATCCAAGTGACTCTTTGGGATGCCGATCCTACTCAAATAAGGACAAAAAAATGGCGAGGAAGCCACCGTCCATTAAACGATTTAGAAATAGCCACAATCCATGTGAGCAAACTAGATGAGTAAAAATGAATAGGATGGTCCATCTGAGGAGAAGCAAAGCAGGGATGAGAAACAGCCAGACAAGCACCTCCAGAGCTACATGTTTATCCCAATTGAACAGCAACAAATAATTTCTGTATTCTCCAATGTACCTAGAGATACCTCTCCAATATAAGCTCGACAACTTCGACATGCTCTTTAAGCGATCGCCATTTTCTCAATAATGCCGCAGTCCTGGAGGCTACAAAGCTCCTCCAGTGCCTTTCATTTGCTTGAAATATGCGGTAAATGTTTTGAGCGTTTCTCATACTGGGGACTCATCAAGACAGCTATTGCATCTCGGACTTATCTCAGAACCACTTGGAAATGGGATTGGAACAAAATGGCAACGGCGGTCGCCTTTGTATTGAGGGGGATCAAAACCGCCATTGTTCTTGAGAAAGCTACAAAAGGGCGGCCTTCTTGGAAGTGGACATGCCCGGCGACGTGAAAAAGGAAAAAAAACCACGGGGTAACTGGCCCAGAAGGAAATATCAATTTCGACTAATCACAATAATGTGCGAGGACTGTGGTCACATATAAATGCCACGTCAAAATATTAATTTTTTCCTTCGCACCCGGCCGTCACCACACGACACTTCATCACGCACGGGCATGACTAGTCCGGACGAAGAGGCGAAGGCAGTGGCATTAGAGAACGAGTCTGTCCACCGTGTCTATGACATCATTGCTTCACACTTCTCCGATACTCGCTACAACGTGCTCTCTCTCCCTCCGAAACGAACGACTCACGACACCCATGGCCCCTAGTGGAAAGGTTCTTCAAGGATTTACCGTCTGGTTCGGAAGGCCTCGATGTCGGCTGCGGCAATAGAAAATATATGGGTGCGAATAAAGATGTTTTCATCATTGGTCCAGACAGGTTGTGCAGCATCTAGGACTTGAAAGGCTGACCTGGAGGGAGTCTGAATTTGTCGAGAATCGTATGAGGCCACAAATTTGAGGTCAATATTTCTGATTGTTTGAATATCCCTGCACCGAATGGGCAGTTTGTACGTCAAATGCCATAACTGTGCTGATTGATTGCAGGATTTTGCCATATCAATTGCTGTGATACACCATCTTTATTCCGAATCTCGACGTTTCGCTGCAGTAAAATCGCTCCTCAGTGTCCTCTGTCCGAACGGCAAGACGATGATATTCGTGTGGGCATTGGAACAAAAAAGTCGGCGAGGATGGGATGAGACCTCAGAGCAAGATGTCATGGTGCCATGGCCCGGGGTGACGAGGGCAGGATCTCAGGATGTCCCTTATCAGCGATATTACCATTTATTTCGGAAGGGCGAATTGGAAAGCTGTGTCTCTGAAGCTGGGGGAATCATAAAAATTAGTGGATATGAAAGGGTATAGTTCTGTTTTCCTCGCAAGTGCTGACCTTCTAGGATAATTGGTGGTTCATTGCAAAACAAGGTTCAGAAAATGACAGAACGTTGAAATGACAACTCCGCTGACCGCTCTTCCAGATGGTGACGCTTTTTCATATGGAATCAATCAACTTTGAGTTCGTTTTATATCAGCCCGACAAACGTTCCTATCAATATAATTACCACGCAACAACCCAGATACATGATACTAGTTGCGCTGAAACCCCCTTTGCGAATGTCCTGGCGCCGATTCTGAAAAGCGACATTCATGGACGGTCGGGAACTGGTACTTGTGGCTCGTCATCACGCTTTCGGATTCTGTGGAGCTCGAGATATACGTCGACCAAAAGGAACAGAAGACTAGTGGCGTACATGATACTCAAGGCGGCGGGTGGCATAATCGGATCTCGTGGGGAGGTTGAAAGTATATCCGCAATGCATTGCAGAATTTGCGCCCCCAATCTCACTGCATGTTAAAACAAAGTCATGAGGGAATGGACAGAAGAGGTTTGCCATGAGGAAACGCATTGAAAAATGGAGGCCAACAAGGTGGGCTGTTTGGTGTTTGCCGACTCTGCGTATGGTCTGTATTATATAGGAGCTTGCGTCGATCGGCAGCGCGGAGCCAATCACAGACGGGCGCAGATAATTTGCGGCAAGGGCTTCCGACTCCGCATTTCAAATTGAAATCTGAGTTCCGACATAGAAAGGAAAAATTGACATGAGGTTACACAGAGTTAAACTCGGTCAGACACCCGAGTGCCCGGTAGGTTTCCGAGTTGTAAAGGGCATTTTCACGTCCAAATTTCTGCTCTGCCGATCATTTTTCCTTTTCCGATCTGACCGTTCTATATTTGGACATTTTTCCCTTTCATTTGATTACCACATTAGGTCGTTACACACACATCTGCAAATCTGTAAAGAACGCAAATTTTACTAGCTAAAATCAACTATTCTTCCGTTTATTGCAATGATTCGGTTTTGCGCCCTCGCTCAGCAGTGGGCCATTACTCACATAAGGTGCAAATCTGGAAAAATTTTCAATTAATTAACGCTTTACGGTAATTTTTGTTAGCCAAAATTACATAACTTTGGTAATGCCTAACTGGTAGTACTACTACCTTAACTCTAGACTTGGCATTGCGGCTGGCGGGATAGGGGTATGATACCAATGCACAAGAAACTGCTGGAAAATCCAATCATGAAACACGGTCTTTGATTTTCTCCAGTAGAAAGCTAGAAAGGGAACGTATAGGATCTATTATTTTGGAGCCCCGGGTATCTCTCGATATTCATTTACACTAGGCTGGCTTTGTATTTGTGACGCCATAATGGATTACGCAGGAATCCCTTCATAATCTGCAAACTCCAAAAACCCTTTTATTAAACTCCTTCTCTTCCTTGCCGCTCGAACCAAGAAATATCGCTGCCACTTGACAACACACATCAACAAAAACACAACGATCACAATAACACCAGCCACCAATGGCACCAGCACCTTTTGTTCCTGTAATCCAGCCTAATCGAGTGAGCGATCACACCGACGGAAAGCCCCAGCAGGAAGCAAGAAAATAGAAGGAAGGAAGGAAGAGGCCACAGGGAGGGGTACACTATCGCCATACGGACAATTGGCGTTGCCAACGGTCCAACAATTTGATGCCTTTAGCGAATTCAAATTAATCCAAATCCGCTTGACGCCAGCTTTTCGTACCTGCGTAAGCAGGAATCTGTTTTCGAGGGCGGTATGGGGGACATCGAATGCCGAGGGAGAGGAACATGTATCCATTGCCTGGAAAAATGTCGAAACAGCTCCGATCTCCCACTATCTTCATTTAACTCCCGCCCGAGAAGAAGTCAGGACAAGGGAAGGGGGTGTCGGGAGATACAGCGTGCAGGCTATTATTGGCGCGACAGGCAATTTGAAGTTGTGTGTCGCAGTTGAGGACGACCCATCTTCCCGTATCGGCATCCAGTGCCGCACACGCATCAAGATCGTTGGTCGTCCCGTTCGTAGGCAATGTCGCATTCGCAGGCTGATCCGGTGCCAACCAAGACCATATTGTTGCGGAAATGGGATCGTAGGGACTCAACATCCCCGAATTGCTATTTGCCATCGGCGAGTTGATGAGCGGGCTCAATCCGCATTGCACGATATCCTGGATATTCCCATATGTGAGGGGGCTTTGCGGGGTGGAATCCTGTGAATAGCCAAAGGTCATGTTCCCGTCCCTTCCCCCCGTGGACGAATTGAAGTTTATTTCGCCTTGGGGACCAAAGATCGGGCCTTGGGGGCCGAAGCAGGCTTGCGGGGTATTTTTTATAGCGGTGAAGTCGATGACTTGGTTTCCTGCCCCGTCAAAGGTCCCCGGGGGAAATATGATGAGGGAATCTTGATCGATATTGTATGCATTGGAAGGGACGTTGATATCCCCGAATCCCACAAGCACCCGTCGTCCATTGATCTCAAAGAGATGGCGTGTGGTAGGCCACCCGTCCACACTCGACGCGATCCCCGTCTGGGGATTAATAGTGATATTATAATAAGCGGTAATATCCATGATTGGGTTGGCCTTGTCGGCCAGAAAGGTGGTGTTAATGTTACTCCGTTCATATCGTAGTAGACCAGGGGTATAAATCCAGTCGCCGAGGGTATCGTTGATTTGGGCGGACAAGGATACGTCTGTGGAACTGGAGAGGTCGAGGAGGGATCTGTTTGCAGTGACGGCAAAGGGCAGGGAGTAGAGATTGAGGACCAGGATTAGGATGCCGGCTTGGCGGAGGTTGTTGTCTGTTCGGGTGAGGATGGAGCGGATTGTCGAAAGGACGAATTGGAAGTCTGCGGCGGGGGAACATGTATAGCCTCCTGGAAGGGAAATGGGGGAGACAGGGTCCGGTGGAGTAAGTGTTGTGGGACTGGCGGTGACGGTCCGTGTCAGGATTGTCTCCACGGTGTTTGTTCCGGTAGTGTCACTAATTGTTGCGGCTGAGGTAAATGTCGTGGTAACAGTATTCGTAGAATTTGCGCTTGTATTAAAAGTGATTTGGACGGGACAGAGCTGGAATGTGGATGTCGTATTGTCCCAGTACAGGTCAAGATTGAACCGTCGATAGCCCATGCCGAATAAATCACTTATCGCCGAGATATTTTCCACAGTGTACTTTTTCGTGTAGAACCATGAGGACGTCATGTTTACGGCGGGGAGCATGATATGTGATATTGGGATATCAAGGGAAATGTCTCGTTGGACAAGGAGGGCCTGTTGCAGCACGGAATTGGGGTACTGCAGATTGTCGTACGGCCCATAATTGCTGCTGATTTAGCAATACAGGGACATGGGGGTTACGTTTGAGCGGCCGTTAGTAATACATTGACGGTCGATAAGATGATGGTGAGGGTGAGCAGGCCGCGGAAGGGCCTTGGCTGGTTCTTCAGTCTTGTGGATAGGGACATTCGCCACACTGGAAGGGCTTTGTGATGCTGTGCCGCGCGCAAAAAGATGGCCGCGCACGCTGATTGGTCTATCTTTCTCTGGCAAAGCGACTCGATTGGTTTGGAATTTCAACCCCGACTGGTGTCAGTTGGTCAGTTGGAATTGGAATTTTCTACGATGCGATCACAGAAGGCTGCGGAGCCCTAGCTGGGGTGGGGAGACCGCCATATTATAACCTCTGGTGCCTCCCATCCTTGAATCAGGATCCCCTACAATGAGATTAGGCAGTAATGTTCACCAGTTGAGTCCGATCCCAGTTAAACTCCATATCTAATTCGATCAACAGATATTATTAGAGGCTTATAACATGATCAATAAGCTTATTGGTTAAGTTATAACACTTTAATGGGCCAATGGATTTTTCGGATCAGGTTTTACATTCCATTATCCGGACTTGACTGGCTTATAATTGGGTTAGATATCATCAAGCCTAGTTCAAACGACTTTCTTATTAAGTTTATTAAGTATTTCTAATTGATATTAAAAAAATTTAAAGTTAATTAATATTAAATGGTCTACGGCCATTTTGTTTTTTATATCTAAATTTTCAACTTTTAAAAATTTTATTCTTAATCAGAATTTAAAGTTGAGAATTAATACTAGAAGGTTATTTTTAAACTTAGTATATATTATTATAATTTAGAGATATTTTATATTTTTGAGATCAATGAACCTATATGGAGGTTAAAAATCCTGGAGATTGCCAAAAAAAAAAAAAAAAAAAAAAAAATTAGCGTCAGGAGGTCATTTCTGGTTGTGTCCCCAGGGTGTCTCTGACAGCGCTCCGTGCTTACGTCAGACAGCCTGGCGGCGCGAGGGTAGGCTAGTAATGAAAATTTCGCCCATCACCAGCGATTAAGAAACTTCGTCTCGCCCCTTTTTGTTCTTCTACAGGTGAATTGCACATGGCAATCTATGCGAGTTTGCTTCTCTAGATTCGTTCTGCCAAAGCACTCGTTTCCGTCTATTCGCACCGTCAATTTCCGTCCCGCGCCTGTTTACACCACTCATTCAGTTCGATTTCTTGTCTGTGACTCATCGTCATCTGCTGCATTTGACAATATGGCTGACTCAACAGCCAAAGAAGGAGCAAATCTCCACCTCGACCCGTATTGCCTCGGCCAGACTTTCGCGAATGCTAATTCATTAGTGTGACGGGTGAAATGGTGTCTAAATCGTAGGATAATTCGGAGTTAACTGGAAGCTAACCGTAGCGAACTCAAAAAACGCGAGAAGATGCGTACGATCGAGGTACAGCTTCATTGTATCGGGCGCTTTCTGACGCACTATAGGCAAGGAAAGCAGCCAAGGCAGCTGAAAGACCTGCTCCTTCCCAGTCAGCCGCGAAACCTAAAGTCGAAAAGGACGAAGAAATTTCGCCTCATGTAATGCCGCCGAAATCTTCAAAGCTCACCACATCCAGAAAGCCTTCGAACTCCGAGCCAACGCTATTAATGAACTGCGCAACTCCAAAACCCCGGACCCGTATCCTCACAAGTTTCAAACATCGACATCAATTCCCGAGTTCATCGCGAAATACCAGCATCTTAAACGTGGGGAGCAATTAACAGAGAAAGTCGCATTGGCAGGCCGAGCATTGGAGAAACGAGATTCCAATAAACTCATCTTCTACGATCTTCACGGCGATGTACATCCCCTGAAAACGCGTTCCATTGTTAACACACCAAAAACAGGGCGCAAAAGTTCAAGTGACAGCGCAACTCCAACATGCCCATTCTCCCGAAGCGTGGGCAATTCACAAACACATTGGTCGAGGCGACATAGTCGGTATCCGAGGATTTCCCGGCCGTACCAAGCCGAAAAGTAGGGAAGGCACGGGCGAGGGTGAACTCAGTATCTTTGCGGAGGAAATCGTTCTCTTGTCACCCTGTCTCCACACCATCCCTAAATCTTTTTATGGCCTCAGGGATAAAGAAGCGCGTTTCCGTCAACGTTATCTCGACTTGATTATCAACCCCTCCACCCGCCATAAATTCATCATGCGCTCTAGAATCGTGTCCTACCTTCGTAAATTCATGGATGAACGGGGCTTCATCGAAGTCGAGACACCAATGATGAATATGATTGCTGGAGGCGCCACGGCCAAACCTTTCATCACGCATCACAATGAACTCGATATGGATTTGTACATGCGTGTTGCGCCGGAATTATATTTGAAAATGCTCACGGTGGGCGGACTTGAAAAGGTTTACGAAATTGGTCGACAGTTCCGTAATGAGGGAATCGATTTGACGCATAACCCCGAATTCACGACGTGTGAATTTTACTGGGCTTACGCGGATATGTATGATGTGATGAAGTTGACCGAGGAGTTGTTGAGTGGGATGGTCAAAGAGTTGACGGGTGGATACGTCGTCAAGTATCATCCCGACGCAACGAATCCGGATGTCGAATTGGAGATTGACTTTTCCGCGCCGTGGAAAAGGATTGATTTGATCAAGGGTCTGGAGGAGGCTTTGAACGTCGAGTTTCCTCCAGGGGATCAACTTCATACCGCTGAAACGGGAGAATTCCTCAAGGATTTGTGTAAGAAACATGGCATCGAGTGTTCACCTCCCCTGACCAATGCTCGTCTCCTTGACAAAGTACCGGCCTCGTTTTGTACCTGCTGACGGATGTAGCTCGTCGGAGAATACCTTGAATCGCAATGCATCAATCCGACGTTTATCATGGGACATCCACAACTCATGTCGCCACTCGCCAAATACCATCGCACCCGTCCTGGTTTGTGTGAACGAT
>Ga0335081_10004593_pt1 | contig 21779 bp, 15 predicted proteins | sample Lox_Sample_35_FD_206713 | JGI IMG/M metagenome (GOLD analysis project Ga0335081, IMG submission 206713) | Soil microbial communities from Loxahatchee National Wildlife Refuge, Florida, United States - Lox_Sample_3.5 | ecosystem: Environmental > Terrestrial > Soil > Wetlands | place: USA... | reverse complement strand
GGCGTGAATGTAAAGGGCGCTCCGAACGAGAACTTCGCACGCGAGATCATGGAGCTGTTCACCATGGGCGTGGGGAACTATTCGGAAAAGGATATCCGCGAAGCGGCCCGCGCCTTCACCGGGTGGAACTTCCGTAACCTCAGCTTCCAGGTGAATGCGGAGCAGCACGACGACGCGCAAAAGACCGTGCTCGGCCAGACCGGCGATTTCGACGGCGTCGCGGTGATCGACGTCATCCTGCAACAGCCGGTCACCGCGGAGTTTCTGGCGGGGAAGATCTACCGCTACTTCGTGCGTCAGGACCTGTCGCCGCAGATGCGCAAGCGCCTCGGCGTTCTTCTCAGGGGCGAACGGTACGAGATTGCGCCGTTCATGCAAACCATCTTTTTGTCCAAGGATTTCTATAGCCCACCCTCGTATGCGACCCGCGTCAAGAGCCCGGTGGAGCTGGTGGTGTCCACGTACAAGAAGCTGGGGGTGAGCGAGATTCCGGGCATGCCTGACTTCAACGACGTCACCGAGTCGCTGGGCCAGCATCTATTCCATCCGCCGACGGTTGCCGGTTGGGCCCAGGGCCGTGCCTGGATCACTCCCGGCCTGCTGATCGAGCGCGGCAACTTCGTCCAGGACGTGCTCTTCCCGGACATCACCGCGTTGCCCGCAGACCGCTACCCGGTCTACCCCACCGGCGGGGAGATCCGTGCGGTCCACGAGAAGATCCGCGCCGGATACGACATCTCCACCGCAACCAAGCCGGCAGGCAAGGACGACAAGGCGGGGATGGCCATGTCCAACGTGATGGCCGACCGCGACGAAGACTTCAACACCCGATACGCCAGCTATCGCGGGTGGCAGATGGCGGTGGAGAAGGTCAAGCCGATCCCACGCACGACCGCCGGCATCGACCTCACGGCGCTGGTGACCGCGCATGGCTGCAAGACTTCCACAGACGTCGTGGACTACTTCGCACAGCGCTTCCTGAGCGTGCCGCTCGACGCGCCACGCCGCGCGCGGCTTGCGGAATTCCTGACCCTGGAAATGGGCACCGATCAGGTGGACCAGGCGGTCACCTACATGGAGGACCCGCTGCGCCTGCTGCTGCATGTGATGCTGAGCATGCCGGAGTACCAGCTGGGCTAAAGCGGTGAATGGTGACTCGTGGATCGTGAATGGTGGATGGCAAGCGGGCACAGGAGGCGGGGAATGAGCGGCTATAGGCAAGTGCAGGAGCCGGATGCGGCGCGGCGCCGATTGCTGCGCGGAGCGCTGGGCGGGGCGAGTCTGGGCATGGCCCGGCGGCTCGGCCTGCCGCTGCTGTTCAGTCAAGCTGCGCTGGCGAGCGCCGCGGAGGATCGCAATTCCAACCGCATACTGGTCGTGTTCGAGCTCTCCGGCGGGAACGATGGGCTGAACACCGTGGTTCCTTACGGCGACGACGCGTACTATCGCCAACGCCCGCAGATCGGGATCCGGCCGAGCAAGGTGCGCAAGATCGACGATCATTTCGGGTTCAGCCCCGGCATGGCCGGCTTCGAGAAGCTGTACAAGGAGGGCCGGCTGGCGATCGTCCACGGCTGCGGCTACGAGAACCCGTCCTTCTCGCACTTCACGTCGATGGCTTATTGGCACACGGCGGCGCCCAACAGCGGCGAGGAGTACGGCTGGGTGGGCAGGCTGGCCGACGCGATGCAGCCGGAGCCCAAGCCCAACTACATCGTCAACGTCGACGCGACGCAGTCCTTGGCGGTGCGTAGCCGCGTGCACACTCCTGTGGTGTTCGACGATCCCGAAAAGTTCACGCGCAACGCATTCTTCGACGAGAAGACGGTGCTCGACAAGGTCGCCGATGCGGATCCGGGAACGAACGCCACGCGCCGCTATCTGCTCGATGTCGCGCACAGCGCGCGCGACGCGTCCGCGCTGGTGCGCAAGGCCTGGGAGAGCTACAAGTCACCGGTCGACTATGGGATCGTGCCCGCGCATCTGCCCAAGGTGGCAGCGCTCATCGCGGCAGGCATGCCCACGCGCCTGTACTACGTGGCCTATCGGAACAACGCATTCGACACCCATGTCCAGCAGGCGGACCTGCACCAGCGCTTGCTGACCTACGTTTCGGATGCGGTGTACGGCTTTTCGCGCGACATGGAACGCATCGGACGCGCCGACGACGTCACGATGATGATCTTCTCCGAGTTCGGGCGGCGCGTGCCCGAGAATACCAGCCTCGGCACCGACCATGGCGCGGCCAACGTCATGTTCGTAGTCGGCAAGCCAGTCAAGGGCGGACATTACGGCGAGATCCCCAGCCTGACCAAGCTCGATCCAGGCGACAACCTGCTCTACACCACGGACTTCCGGCGCGTCTATGCCACGATGATGCAGGGCTGGCTGGGGTTCAGCCGCACGCAAGAGGTCCTACGCACGCAGTTCGAGCCGTTCCCCGTGTTTGCCTGACCAGGGGCAGCGCGCATTTTCCGTCCGCGCGGCGAGCGCGACTTTCTCAGCGCTGCCTCGAGGCGATCGAAGCGCCTGCAGCGGATCTCAAAAAGAAAGAGTCCGGGCAGTTGGTGGACCGCCCGGACAAAGGGAGGAGACTGCTGAGAAAACCCTAGAAATCCCGATCGCGCTCGTCGGCGGCGGCCTTGTAGGCCACCCAGCCGGACCGCCAGCGCGGGCTGTCGCAGTTGCTCGGAATGCTGTCCCGCGCAGCCCGCCGCACCTGGTCTTCATAGCCGCCCTCGGTGACCATCGAGACCAGCGCAAGTCGGTGAATGTCCGACAAGTGCGCGGAGAGGAACCGCACCGAGAAGTGCTTGAACTTCATCGCGTCCTCTTCGCTTGCCCAACCGCAAGCGTTGGCCGTCTCGGCCAGCCAGAACAGCTGCGTAATCTCTCGTGCAGCGGCTTCGAACCCGTAACCGGGGATCTGCTCGGCACGCGCCTGCGGCACGGCGCACAGCACGATGCCAAGACCGAAGAACCAGCCCAACAGTGACTTCGAGTACGAGTGCATCATGTGCCCTCCTTCGTCCGCGAAGCTCGCCTGGGGTGCGCCCGGCCGGCCTCTCTGCCAGCTATCGGCCCTCATATCGGCAAGCTCCTGGCGTGCTTTAACGTTTTGTCGACGAATGGTCGAATCCGGCGTACCAGCGTAACTTCGCCATCCGGCGGCGCCAGTTCGGTCCGCCATGTACGCAGTCTCCCCCAGCGGAGGCGCCCGCGCCATATATCGAAAGGACGACCCCGGGACGGGCCTGGCTCGCATCACGCCCGCCCCGCCCGCCGGTGCCACGGGGCTGGTTAGCGCCGCATGCTGCTACCATGAGCGGAACGAACAGCGCGCCCGTCGCAGCGAACATGCAGCAGCGTCGCCCTCGGAGGTCCACCCGGCAGCCGCCCACACCTCCCGCCCCCCGTTACGCGGACAAGATGGAAGCCCGACGCGCCGTCTGGCAGGCCTTGGTCGACTTCCGGGCTGCGCGCTTCCCGTTCCCGATCCAAGGGCGCATTCCGAACTTCGCGGGCGCGGAAGCGGCGGCTGCCCGGCTGCTCGCCCATCCGCTGTTCGAGCGGGCCACCCGAGTCAAGGTCAACCCCGATTCTCCGCAGCGCTACGTCCGCAAGGCGCTGCTCGAACGCGGCATCGAAGTGCTCACGCCCACCCCCCGTCTGCAGGGCGGGTTCTATTTGCTCGATCCCAGGCGCATTCCCAAGGAGCACTACTGGTACGCGGCGAGCCTGAAGATGGGAGGCGACTTCGGCAAGCCGGTCGCATTGGAGGAGCTCCCCGCCCTCGATGTCATCGTCATGGGAAGCGTCGCGGTCACGGCGCACGGCAAGCGCCTGGGCAAGGGGCACGGGTATGCAGACCTCGAGTTTGCCATCCTGCGCGAGCTGGGCCATGCGCCGGTTCCGGTGTGCACCACGGTGCATGCGCTCCAGGTGCTGGAGGACTTCCCGACCCAGCCGCATGATGTGCCGGTGGCCCTGATCGCCACACCCGAAACGCTGATCGAGGTATCGGCGCCCCTCCCGGTTCCCGCCGGCATCTACTGGGACATGCTCTCCGAACGCTCGTTCGACGAGATGCCGCTGCTGCGCGAACTGCGCCGGCTGCGCGACGGCGGTGGGTGACGCCACCGATCGAGGAGCATGCGTCCGCGGCCAGTCCACCCGGCTGGACGCGCACACAAGGCGATGTTGAACCCCATGCGCAGTCTCCCGTGACACGCGGTCTATCCCATATCGTCGGGTTCGACGATGCCCCCTTCGCTCCCGGGCATCGTGGCGATGTGTTGGTGGTCGGTGCGGTTTTTGCTGGTCAGCGCCTGGACGGGGTGGTGTCCTGCAAGGTGCGGCGCGACGGCGCCAACGCGACGGCGGCGCTGCGCGACTGTATCCGGAACTCACGCTATTTCCGGCAGCTGCATGCGGTCTTGCTGCAAGGAATCGCGTTCGCGGGGTTCAACGTGGTGGACCTGTCGGCATTGAATGCGTCGGTGGGGCTGCCCGTGCTGGTGGTGTCGCGCAAGCGCCCGAGCCTCGGCGCGATACGGGCCGCACTGCTTGACCATGTCCGCGGCGGTGCGCGTAAATGGAAGCTCATCGAGGCCGCCGGACCCATGGAGCCGATAGCCGGCCTCTACGCGCAGCGCGCGGGGATGACACCCGAGCAGGCACGCGGGCTGCTCCAGCGTCTGGCCATCCACGGCACGCTGCCCGAACCGCTGCGTGTGGCTCACCTGATCGCAGGTGGGATCGCCCGCGGCCAGAGCAGCGGGCGCCCTTGAAGCCCCCGCACCCCTGGCGCGGGCCGTAGGCAGACTTTGCTGATCGTGCCGCACCGGCGCGAGCCACGGCCCGACGAGAGTCGGATGAGACTATGCGACTGCATCAACTCAAACTCGACTTCGACCCCGAGCAGGATCGGCTTCTGATGCGGGTCTCCACCGCGAACGCGGAAGAGGCTCTGCTGTGGCTGACCCGCCGCTGCGTGCTGAAGCTGTGGCCGCTGCTGCTCGGCTTCGCGGAGTCGAAACCGGAAATCGCCGCTCACGCCGATCCGCTCGCGCGCCGGACGATGTTCGAGTTCGAACACGAGAAGGCGCTCAGCCAAGCGAGCTTCTCCGAGGCGTACGAGCAATCGGAGCGCGCCCACCCATTGGGCGATGCTCCTCTGTTGGTCGTGCGCCTACACCGGAGCACGTCCGAGGGCGGAAAGATGCTGCTGGGTCTGCTGCCGGCACAAGGTCAGGGAGTTCGCCTCGCGCTGGATCCGCCGCTGCTGCACGGCCTGATGAAGCTATTGCAGCAGGGGGTGCAGACGGCGGAGTGGGGCTTCAGCCTCGCGCTCCCCACCTCGCCGCCGCCCACCTCGGCAGGCGGCACCCCGACGCTCAACTAGGCGCCGGCGCCGCGGCGCGTGCCGCTCAGTACAAGCTTTGCACTGCGCGGTCCATCCGCACGTCCACCAGCCACGGCTGGTCCGAGGCGTATGCCTGGGCCAACGCCGGCGCGAGCCCGTCTGCGTGCTCCACACGCGAGGCCTGGCACCCGAACCCGCGCGCCAGCGCGACGAAGTCGACGCCTGGCAGGTCGCTGCCCGGCATCTGCCCCACGCCCATCCGTGCGCCCAGCGACTTCACCGCAACGTAACCGGCGTTGTTCAGGATCACGAAGGTCACCGCCAGGCGCTGTTGAGCCGCCGTCCACAGCCCCTGGATCGTATACAGGCTGGACCCGTCACCCAGCACGGCGATCACCTTACGCGACGGATCTCCCAACGCCACCCCTGCCGCCGCGGGCAGGGCCCAGCCCAGCCCGCCGCTCGCGCAGGCGTAGAAGCCTCCCGAGGTGCGGATGGGAAAGTGGCCGTGCAGCTCGTTGCGATGGGACGGCGCTTCCTCCACGATCACGGCGTCGGCGGGCATGGTGGCGGCGATCGTATGCATCGCGAATGCACCGTCGATCGGATCGGTCTTGGGCGGTGCCGGCGGCCATCGGCGCGGCGCCGGGGCCGGCCGGCTGGACTGGGGAAGCTTGGCGAGCAGCTGCTCCATCCCGGTTCGGATCGAGCAAAGCAGGCTCGTGCCGACCGGTGCGCGCGCGGCCTGCTCCGGATCGTCGGTGAGGTGAAACAGCCGCGTGCCGGGCGCCACGAACGCGCCTTCCGTGTGGACGTGGTAGGTGAACACGGGCGCCCCGACGACCAGGACAACGTCATGGCCCGCCAGGCGCTCGGCCAGCGGCTGGCGCAGAGGCGGCAGGAAACCGGCGAACAGCGGGTGGTCCTCGGGAAAGCTGCGGCGGCCGCCCATCGGACTTTCCCAGACCGAGGCGTTGAGCCGCTCCGCGATCTGCACTAGAAGCCACCACGCCCTGTCCTGGTCCACTGCCGCGCCGACCACCAGCGCCGGGCGCCGGCTGGAGGCGAGCGCGGCGACCAGCCGATCCAACGCATCCGGGTCCGGGGCGAACTGAACGTTCACCTCGCGCGCCTCCACCGGCTCGGTGTCCAGATCCCAGTCGTCCTCGGGCACCGAGACGAACACGGGGCCGCACGGCCGCTGCTGCGCGGTGTAGACGGCTTGTGCGATCGCGGCCGGCACGTCCTGCCCCCGCGCGGGCTCGATGCCCCACTTGATGTAGGGCCGAGGAAACTCGACGGCGGAACGCGCGCACAGGAAAGGATCCGTCGGCAGCATCGCACGCGTCTGCTGTCCGGCGACGATGACGAGCGGCGTCTGGTTCCGGTACGCGGTGAACACGCTCCCCAGCGCATGCCCCACCCCGCCCGCCGAGTGCAGGTTCACGAGCGCAGGGCGGCGCGTGACCTGCGCGTAGCCGTCGGCCATCGCCACGACGATGCTCTCCTGCAGCCCGAGGACGTAGCGGAAGTCCGACGGCCAGTCGCGGAACATGCGCAGCTCGGTCGACCCGGGGTTGCCGAATACAGTCGTCATGCCGAACGCGCGCAGCAGGCCGAACGTCGCCTGTCTGACGCTGACCTTGGATGGCGTTGTGCCCGGTTGACCGCGGCGTGCGGGCGTGATTTGTGTGTGCATCGAGGCTTCTCCGTGCAACGAGTGGAAACGCGGAGTCTGCTGTCCGGCGGCGGAGGCGGCCCTGCTGCAGCTTTGGAAACGCCGGCGAAGCGCGCCGTCTGCCCGCGGCCCCGCGCTGGCGCGGCGATCAGGTAGGCAGCAATCGCTCGGGGTTCGCGTAGATCGTGTGCTGTCCGCTACGCGCAAAGCCGATCAACGTCAATCCGGTTTCCTTGGCCACTCGAATCGCGAGGCCCGTGGGCGCCGAGATCGCTGCGAGGAGCGTGATGCCCACGGTCGCCGCTTTCTGCGCCATCTCGAAGCTCGCGCGGCTGGTGATCAACGCAATGCCGGCGGCGAGATCCTCCCCCTCCTGGATGAGCGCGCCGATCAGCTTGTCCAGCGCGTTATGACGTCCCACGTCTTCGCGCAGGGCCACCAGCTGTCCATCCGGGTGAGCCCATGCCGCCGCGTGCACGGCGCCGGTCTTGGCGTTCAGCTCTTGGCGCTCACCGAGCTGCCGCAGAGCGGCCTGCAGGGCCTGCGCCGTGATGCGCACGCCTGGGCCGACAGCGGCAGGATGGCGCACAGCCTGCTCGATAGTCTCCGCGCCACACAGGCCGCATCCGGTACGTCCCGCCAGGTTGCGGTGCTGCGCCTCGAGCGCCAGATAACGCTCCAGCGAGACATCGATGTTGATCTGCATGCCTTCGCTGAGCGGGACGACCTCGATCGCGTGCAGCTCGTCCCGGCGCTGCACCACGCCTTCGCTGAGGCTGAACCCGAGCGCGAAGTCTTCCAGATCCGCCGGCGTTGCCATCATCACCACGTGCGGCATGCCGTTGTAGACGAGGGAAACCGGCACTTCCTCCGCCACACGATCCACGCTCGCTGCGAGCTTCCCATCCTGCCAGCGCTGGACCGGAACTTCGTGATGCGTCGCGAGAAATCGCGCTTGATCGTTCATCGAAAGCTGCGCAGTGGCGTGCCGACCCGGCCATCCTACCATGGCGGAAGAGAGTGGGAGTCGAACCCACCAAGAATCGTCTGACGACCCTTCCCGGGTTTGAAGCCCGGCCGCCCCACCGGGGAACGCTTCTCTTCCCAAACGCCCGTAGCCAGCTGCACGCTTGGGCGCCGGCGGACTGTAACGCAAACGAGCCCGATCGGGAATGCAGATGGCGTGCTTGGGTTGCGATGCAGAGCGTCAGGCAGGATTCCGCGCTGGGCTGGCGAAAAGTCCAGGCTGGCGCAGCACGTGGGTGTCGCGAACTCGCCGCGTGAAGCCCACGCGGTCGAAGAACTCGAGGATGTGGATCGCCAGCTTGCGCCCCGTCGCGATGCGGTCGCGAAATGCCGAGGCGCTCGCCGCGCCCCGCTCCAAGGCCAGCTCCCGGATGACCTCCGCCAGCTCCGTCACCGCCGCGTGCGTGAAGTAATGGTCGTGCGCCACGGGATAGACCTCGCCGATGCGCGCCACGTGCATCAGCAGCCGCCGCATGCGCTCCTCTTCCACATGCAGCGCGTGCGCGAGATCGCGCACGCGAGGCGGGTGAAAGGGCGTCTGCTGCAACAGCGGCCGCACCCTGACCCAGAGCTTCTCTTCGTCGGCGGTCAGCCTTACCCGATGGTCCGGTGCGTGCAGCCAGGGGCCGGTCTGCGCGATCGACCCCGCGCCGAGCAGCTCGCCGACCAGATCATCGAATGCCGTCTGCGCGAGCTCCGGCATCGCGAGCCGGCGGAGCCGCTCGCGTCCCACGCCGATCATGTCGGGCGCACGGCCATGTTCCTCGGCCAGCGCCGCGAGGACCCGCTCTCGCAGCGCGATCCAGGCATCGGCCGCCAACGCCAGTCGCGCGCCGCTCGGGCCGGCTAGATGCGCTCCGGCCGCGGTGGCGAGAGCCTCCGCCTCGGCGTCGACCAGGTTCCAGGCCTGCGCAACGCGATGCAGATCGACGCCGGCGGCACTCGACCGCAATGCGACCCGCAGCCCTTGCTCCGGACTCGCGTCGCGCCATGCGTGCAGCAGCGTCAGACGCGGCGGAGTACGGCGCCCGCGCGTGGGAGGAAACGGATCCAGCACGGTGCCGCCACCCATCGTGCGCAAAGCGGATTGATCGCGGATGACATAGCGGTCGCCGTGCAGCGCACCGATCGGCCGATCCAGCAGGAGTTGCGCAACGCCCGTGGCGCCCGGTGCCAGCGCCTCGGACTCGAGCAGCGCCACGCGAGCCATCACCCCGGATGCTCCCAGATGCAGGTGCGCCGGCGCCCAGTGCGCCAGTGGCCGCGGCTCGGACTCGAGCAGCATCAGCGTGACATCCAGGCGCTGCGTCGGCGCGTGCAGTGCGGGGTCGAGCAGCCAATGTCCGCGCTCCACCATGCTCTTCTGAAACCCCTCGCCTACCAGGTTCAGCGCGCACCGCTCCCCGGCCACGCCCTGTTGCGCGGGTTGGTTCTGGGCGTGGATCGAGCGCACGCGCACCGCAATCCCCGGCGGCGACAGCATCAAGGTATCACCCACCGCGACCCGTCCCGAGAAGACGGTCCCTGTGACCACCGTGCCCGCGCCCACGAGTGTGAAGCAGCGATCGATGGCGAGCCGGAAGCGCCCGCTCGTCGGACGCGCCGGGAGGCGCCCCGACTCCGACTCGAGGTGTGCGCGCAACGCCGCCACACCCTCGCCGGTCACGCTCGACACGCGAAATCGCGGCACGCTTTGAAGTGACGTGCCCGCCAGCAGTTCGGCGACCTCGCCCTCGGCCTCGGCCACACGCTGCGCGGAGACAGCGTCGATCTTGGTCAGCGCAACGGCGCCGTGCGTGAGCCCCAGAAGCCCAAGGATCTGCACGTGCTCGCGCGTCTGCGGCATCGGGCCGTCGTCGGCCGCCACGACCAGCAGCACGTAGTCGATCCCGGTGGCGCCCGCCAGCATGTTGTGCACGAGCTTCTCGTGGCCGGGCACGTCCACGAACCCGAGCACGGCGCCGGAGGCCGCGGCGCTGAAGGCGTAGCCGAGGTCGAGCGTGATCCCGCGGGCCTTCTCCTCGGGCAGCCGATCGGCGTCCACTCCCGTGAGCGCCTTCACGAGCGAGGTCTTACCGTGGTCGATATGTCCTGCGGTCCCGACGATCATGAGCGGAAACTCGGCGATGAAGGCGACATGAGGCGGTTACGTCAAGAGTTATCATGCCGCCGTTTGCTCGGCCGGCAGGCCGTCATCCGGGTGCCGGCCTACGCATAGTGTAGCCGGTGGCTGCGTCCTGACGGCAGGGCACCACGAGGAGGGAAGCGATGCTGACGCTCGGCACCGCCTATCTGATCAGCGAATGGCTGGTCCGCATCATCATGCTGTTGTACGTCCCGCAGCGGCGCAGCCCTGCGTCGGCGCGCGCCTGGCTGCTCCTGATCTTCTTCCTGCCCATCCCCGGCCTGGTGTTGTACGCGCTGATCGGGCGCGCCTACCTGCCGAGGAAGCGCCTCGAGCAGCAGCTGAAACTGATCGAGATGATGCAGCAGCTGTCGGAGCGCTCGGGCCGGATGGCTCCGCCCCCGCCGCCTCCGCCGCCGGAGATCATCGAAGCGTCGCGCCTGGCGCGCAAGCTGGGCAGCTTCGTCGTCGCAGCCGGAAACCGCGTAGAGCTGATCGCCGACTATCGGCGATCGATCGAGCGGCTCCTGGAGGACATCCATGCGGCGCACAGCAGCGTCCATCTGCTCTATTACATCTTTGCCGAGGATGCCACCGGACAGCGCGCGGCCGAGGCGCTGGAACACGCGGCGCGCCGCGGCGTGTCGTGCCGGGTCTTGCTGGACAGCGTGGGCTCGCGCGGCACGCTGCGGCGCGTCGCACCCCGCCTCCGGGCCGCGGGCATCGAGGTCGTGGCGCTGTTACCGGTGCTGCTGCTGCGTCCCGGGGGCTTGCGGCTCGACCTACGCAACCACCGCAAGATCGCAGTGATCGACGGGCGCATCGGCTATATCGGATCGCAGAATATCGTCGACCCCGACGCCAACCGCGGCATGATCAACCAGGAGCTGGTCGCACGCGTCGAGGGTCCTGTCGTCCATCAGCTCCAGGCACTCATCGTCGCCGACCGCTATCAGGAGGTCGGTGAGGAACTCCGCGACCCCAAGTTGTTCCCGGGGCTGCTCCCCTCGGGAGTATCCGCCGCCCAGGTGTTACCGAGCGGCCCCGGCCATCAGGAAGCGAACACCCAGCATGTCCTGGTGAACCTGATCTACGCCGCGCGCCGGCGCGTGGTCCTCACGACGCCGTACTTCGTCCCCGACAGCCCGTTTCTGGCAGCCATGCACAATGCAGCGGAGCGAGGCCTGGAGGTGCGCCTGATCGTGTCGCGCCGCTCGAACAAGCCGGTGGTGCAATTCGCGCAGCAGTCGTACTACGAAGACCTGCTGGCGGCAGGCGTGCGAATCCACCTCTACCGCGGAGCGTTCCTGCATGCCAAGCACGTGAGCATCGACGACTCCGTCGCGGTCATCGGCTCGAGCAACCTCGATATCCGGTCGTTCGCGCTCAACAGCGAGCTGAGCCTGCTCGTCTACGACCCCGTCGTCGTCGCCGACCTGAACCGCATCCAGGAGCGCTATCTGGCCGACGGCGACGAGGTCACGCTGGAGGCGTGGCGCCGGCGCAGCCCGGTTCGGCGCTGGCTGCAGAACATGTGCCGGCTGGCGGACACGCTAATCTAGGCGATACGGGCCTTCACTTGTCGGCGAGCAGCGGGAGCTGCCCGGCAAAGGCCGCCTCGTCCTCCAAACAGCGCAGATCGAGCCACAGGGCGCCCTCCGAGATGCGCCCGATCACCGGGATCGGAAGCTCGCGCAGGCGTCGCTCCAGGCTCTTGAGCCGGGTGCCCCCGCCGCGACCGCTAGCCGCGAGAGAGAGGACCAGCGCGCAGCTGGGGAGAAGGTCGACAGGCAGCGACCCGCTGCCGATCTGGCTCTGGGACTCGCGCAACTCGACGTTGGCGTGGCCGGCCAACGCGCGCCGCATCGGTTCCAGCAGCCTGCGCGCGAGCGCCTCGATATCGCCTCGCGTCCGCGTGAGCAGTCTCAGCGTCGTCAGCCGGCGCGCGAGCTTCTCCGGATCACGATACATCCTCAGCACCGCATCCAGCGCCGCCACCGTCATCTTGTCCACGCGCAACGCGCGCTTCAACGGGTTCCTGCGGATGCGACCGATCAGTTCTTTGCGTCCCACGAGCATCCCCGCTTGCGGGCCGCCCAGGAGCTTGTCGCCGCTGAACGTGACCACATCCGCTCCGGCCTCGATCGACTCGCGTGCGGTCGGCTCCTTGGGCAGGCCGTATTGCGCGAGGTCGATCAGAGAGCCGCTGCCCAGGTCCACCATCAACGGCAGGCCATGCCGGTGCGCCAGCGTTGCCAGCTCGTTTTCAGGGACGCTCGCCGTGAAGCCCTGGATCGCGTAGTTGCTCGTGTGCACTTTGGCGATCAGCGCGGACCGCGTCCCGATGGCCTGTTCGTAGTCGCGCAGGTGGGTGCGGTTCGTCGTGCCCACTTCGACCAGCTTCACCCCGGCACGCTTCATTATGTCGGGCATGCGAAACGCGCCGCCGATCTCGATCAGCTCTCCGCGCGAGACGATCACTTCTTTGCCCTGGGCGAGCGTATTGAGCGCCAGCAGCACGGCGGCCGCATTGTTGTTGACCACTGTGGCCGCCTCCGCCCCGGTCAGCTCGCGCAGCCGGCCTTCCGTCAGATCATCGCGATCTCCGCGCCCGCCCGACGCGAGGTCGTACTCAAGGTTTACCGCGGAGCGCATCGCCATCGCGACGGCATCCACCGCCTCCTCCGGCATCGGCGCACGCCCGAGATTGGTGTGAAGCACGGTCCCGGTGAGATTGAACACCCGCCGCAGGCGCGGGCCGGACGATGCTTCCAATCGCCGGCGCAGTTCCGCCTCGATCCACTGCTCGCCTGCAGGCCACGCCGTCTCCGGCGCGGCCCCGTCGAGAATCGCCTGGCGCTTCTCCGCGAGCATTGCGCGCGTCACCTCGTTCACTGCGACCCGACCCTGCTGCTCGATGAGCTGTCCGACGAACGCAAGCCCGAGCACGCGATCGACCGAGGGCAACGCCGCCACACCGGGGCGCGGCGCGAGCAGAGATGAGGCGATTGGCTTATTCAACGACTGCAGCTCCTTGCTGAGCGACAGATTGTACCGCCCTCGCCGCGTGACCACCGTGTTCTTCGACGCTCCGCGTATCTGGGTTATGCTGCCACCAGCCACTGCGGATTCCCGAGGAGCCGGCCATGGAGTTCGGCGTCTGCATTCCCAACAAGATCGACGAGACGGGCATCGCCGCGTATGCGGAGAACCTCGGCTACCGCTCTGCGTGGGTGACGGACACGCAGATGCTCTACTCCGACTGCTGGGCGACGCTCGCGCTGGTGGCGCAGCAGACGCGCACGATCAAGGTCGGCCCGGGAGTCGCGGTCGCGCCTACTCGCCTGGCGCCGGTCACCGCCAACGCCATCGCCACCATCAACCGGCTCGCCCCAGGGCGCACTTTCCTGGGCATCGGTACCGGCAACACGTCGATGCGCCTGTTGGGGCAGCCCCAGATGAAACTCGACGAATTCGCCGAGTATCTGCGCGTGCTGCGCGCGCTGCTCGACGGAAAGCGCGTGGACTACGCGTACCGCGGCAGCACCGCGCCGATCGAGCTGCTGATGCGCGAATTCGGCTTCTACGCGCTCGAGCCACGCATCCCGATGTACATCTCCGGGTTTGGCCCGCGGGCCATGGCGCTTGCCGGCGAGATGGGCGATGGTCTAGTGTTCTCCATCCCGCGCGTGCCCACAGTGGAAGATGCGCTCAAGCACGTCCGGGAGGGCGCGGCGCGAGCCGGGCGCACTCTGGAGGGCTTCTATACCTGCGCACTCACGCCGGTCGCCGTGCTGGAGCCCGGAGAGGCGCTCAATTCCGAGCGCGTCGTGCGGGAGTACGGCCCGGCGATCATGGCGTCGGTGCACTACGCGTACGACAAGTGGATGCGCGACGGCGGCGACCCGCCCCGGTTCATGCGCCCGATCTGGAAGCGCTACTGCGCTCTACTGGAGGACATCCCGCGCGAGCTGCGTCACATCCGGCTGCACGATTCCCACTACACGTTCATGCGCGAGGACGAGGCGCCGCTGGTGACGCCCGAGCTGGTGCGCGCCGTGGCCCTGGTCGGCACGCCCGGCGAGCTGATCGAGCGCATCCGCGAGCTGGACCGGCAGGGATTGAGCCAGCTCATGTTCCTGCCGACGGTGGTCAATCAGTACCGGCTGGTGGAGACCTTCTCACGTCAGGTCATGGCCCGCTTGTAGCGGGCCGCAGCACCGCCAGGGCTGGCGAGGTCGAGCTGCGGTTCCGACGTTTGACTAGCTTCGAGCCGACGGCTCCTGGTCTTCGAAGCGAAACCCCATGGTGCGGCAATGGTAGTGCAGGCCGCCATCCTGGACGATCAGCCAGTTCGCCAGCACATCGCCCTGGTTGTGGTGCGAATGAACGCTCGTCGGAGGCGTCACCATGGTGACGTACGGCAGCCAGTCCTTGCGCGCGCCATCGACCATCGAATAGCAGGCGCGGCCGGTGATCGCGAGCGAAACGGCGACCGAGTTGTGCCGATGTGGCGCCTGCATCCCATGTGGTTCCAGCTGATTCATGGCCAACGTGAGCGACGGCGAGATGTTCCGGCGCTCCACCAGCCGCTCGCTGGCGAACACCACCGCGAGGCCGGCGACGCGCCTGCCCGCGAGCTTCGCCCGCGTGCGCTCGACCTCCTCGGCGATCGTGGCAGCGGGGAAGTGCACGGGCTCGACGAGCGCCTCCGCGGGTCCGGGCGGAGCGAAGCGCTCGAACGCGAGTTGGGGCTCGTTGGTGACCAGCCATAGCACGCTGTCGGTGCCGGCGCTGCTGAGCTCGATGCTCCGCCCGCCGGGAAGCGAGAACACGTCCCCGCTGCTCCAAGCGATCACATCGCTCCCCTGTACCACCCGTCCCGCGCCTTCGATCACATAGGCCAGCACGACGCTCGCGCGGGGATCGAGCCGGAGCGATTCTCCGGCACGCACGCGTGCATAAGCCGCGAGCACAAGCGGCGAGGTGGCGGGGAACGGCAGACCCATGGCGCCGCTCTGATCGCATCGGATGAGCACCGTCTCGGTGGCAGGATCGAGCGCCGCGTCGCGCTCGGCGATAAAGCTCGCGGGCGGTACATCCGGGTAGACGATGTTGAACGCGTTCTCCGAGTCGAAGTAACGCGCGCGGCGCGTGTAGACCGTCTCCGCGGAAGCCTCGGGTTGCAGCTGGGACTTCGTTCTGATGTTCGTAATCGTGCTCATCCGGCAATGTCTCCGAAGCACCGGCTCGACCGAGCGAGCGCGGCCCAACGTCAGCCTATCACGCGCGCCTCACGGGCTCCAGCGCGGACGCAGGCACGCAGGCGTGGGTCATCGGGCTCGCGCTACGTCCGAACCGCTGTTCCGGTCGCGGCATCAGCCGCAGGCGATCGCGTACACATCCTCGACACCTGCGGGCAGGCGGGATTCCTCCCACGTCTGGCCGGCGTCGCGCGTGGCGAACACCTGGCCACAGCGCGAGACACAATGGACCGCGGCAGGGTCGCGCGGGTCGAGTGCCACCGCCATCATTGTGGCGCGCGCACGAATGCCCCGGTCGAATCTCGTCCAGCTCGCACCGAGATCCTCGCTGCGATAGAGCGAACCGTCCTCGCTGCGCGCGGCCGGCGACAGGCAGGCGTAGAGCACGCGCGGATCGTGGGGAGAGACCCGGATATCGCGCGCGTAGGTGAGCGGCGAGAATCGCCCAACCTCCAGGTTTCGCCACGAGCTCCCGCAGTCCGCGCTCTGGAACAGGCCCATGCGGACCGCCAGGTACACCGTCTCAGGCCGCGCCGCACTCACGCACACGGCGTGCGCATCCAACATGCCCTCCGTCTCGCTGTCGCTCTGGATCCGGCTGCGCAGCTCGGGACGCTGTTGCGCCAACGCGACCAACTCCGCCGCGCAGTCCGTCCACGTTTCACCGCCGTCCAGGCTGCGCATGACGCCGCCGACCTCGAGCGCCGCGTACACGTGATCGCGATGTGCCGGATCAACGGCGAGCCGCATCACGCGGCACGCGAACGACATCTTGAGCCGCTCCGGCTGGCGCGGGTCCGGCAGCGTGCGCCAGCTGTCTCCGCCGTCATCGCTACGCAGCACACCGACCGGCGACGTGCCTGCATACAGCACGCGCGGACTCGCAGGGTGAACCAGCACCGACCAGATCTGGACACCGCGCGGCACGTCGAGCCGTTCCCAGTGCGCACCGGAGTCCCCGCTTCGGTAGAGTCCGTCCGCGGCACCGAGATAGACGATTTCCGGCTGCCGAGGATGGACCGTGATCGCCTGTACCTGAAGCGATTCCGGGAGCCCGTCGCCGAGCCGTTCCCAGCCACCCTGATCTTGCGTCCACCGGAACGCACCGCCTCGCGTTCCCCCCGTCCAGCGCGCTGCGCCCACATAGATCGCCATCGCCGTTCCTCCCGTTGCACGCTCGAGCGGAGCATCGCCGTCGACCGTCGTTGAGTTGGTCCCGCAGAGGCACGTCCACGATCGACTCCGGCTGGACGCGCGGCCTCACGTCATGGGGTGATGCCGGTTCCCGCCGCTCGAACGTGGCCCTGTTGCTTGTCGCGGTACTCGAAGCCGCAACCATGCTAACCGAAGAATCGCTCGCGGGTCAGGCCCGCCGTGCCCGGCGGACGCCCCGATCCAGGATCGGCCAGGGAAGCCTGCGGACACCGATCTCCAGGAGGAAGAGCAGAAGCGCCGCACCCGCGAACACTTGCCACAGCGGCGTCGCCGGCGTGCCGCCGTCCGAGGAGCGCCGGAAGATCTCGCCGACCTGCGGTGCGAACTCGCCTCCCGTGCGCTCGCTCAGTGCCTTGAGCAGCGCGACGTCAGCGGGGCGCGGGAGGAACTCGTCGGTCTGCGGATAGAACAGGGTGCGCGTGCCGATGCTTCTGATCTGGGAGGCCGGCAAGCCTGGCCCAGGAAGCAGCTCGAACCGATACGGACGGTCCGACACCGCATCGAGCGCGATGCGACCGGTGTACGTGCCCGGTCCGGACTGGCGCAGCACGACCACGCTCGATTCCCCGCTCGGCCGCAGCATGCGCAGGGTGGGCCACAAGTCATTGCGGAAGGCGCCGTCCGGATCCAACGCAGTGAGCTTGATCCAGGCTTCGCTGCCGCGCCGGCTGATTTGCAACGCGATCTCCTGTGTCGCAGCACCACGCGCCGCGTCGCGCACCACCTGCGCCCAGAACTTTGCGTAACCGGGCCAGCGCAGCCAGTCGGCCGCCCAGCGGTTCTTGGCGTCGGAGAGGAATGCCACCGTCTTTCCCAACCCGTACCGCGTCTCTGCCAGAAGCGGTTGGTCGTACTTGGCTTTGAGCGACACCTCCGAGAAGCGCTTCGCTCTGCTGGCGACGAAGCCTTTGAGCTGCGGCGCCGACGCGAAATCGACGCCCGTCAGGATCTCGCTCCGGCGCCTGGCAACAGGGCGAAACGGCTCTTCGATCAGCGACTCGCCAAGCAACCGCCGCGCCTCGGTGACGAAGAGCGCCGGGATCTCGCTGTCGCGCTGCGCGACGTAGCTCTTGCCGTCGCCCCACGCCGCCAGGCCCGTCATGAGGGCGAGGTTGGGCTTGTCGCCGATCGCGACGGTGGACAGAGTGATGTTCTGCGCGGCCATGTCTGCGACCAGATCCTCGAACCCCCCGGCCGCGGAGGGCGGACGCACGGGTCGGTCCTCGACCACGAGCTTGTCGATCGCGCCGTGCCCGTACCCCATGCTGTGCAGCATCCGTAACATCGCACTGCTGTCGGCGACGCCCTTGGAAGGTGGGAGCGCGTTCGGCGGTGGCACCGTCTCCCCGTCCGAGAGCAAGATGACGTGCTTGGTCTTGGCGTGCGAGCCCTTGAGCAGCTCCCGCGCGCGCCACAGCGCGTTGTAGATGTCGGTGCGGCCGGACGAAGTCATGCTGCTGATGGAATCCTCTGCCCGCCGTTTGCTGCCGACCTCGGCGAGCGGCACCACGTCGTGCGGTTGGGAATCGAACGCCACGACCGCCAGGCGGTGCTGCTCTTCGAGCAGATCGAGCGTGGCGAGCGCGGCCGACTTCGCGAGCTCGATCTTGCGCCCATGCATGCTGTAGGAGCGGTCGATCAGCAGCACCAGGTCGAGGTCCTTGCGCTTGCGGCGCGCTTCGAACTTCACGGGCAGTAAGCGCTCGATGCCGCTGTCAGAGAATCCAGCCTTTCCATAGGTGTTCTCGCCGGCGACGAAGATCAGCCCGCCGCCCAGGTCCCGCACAAACCACTCCAGACGGCGTGCCGTTTCCGCATCGAGGCGATCGGCAGGAACATCGCTCAACAGCACCGCGTCGACATTCCGCAACGCAGCCGTAAGGTCCTCCGCGAATCGCTCGGGCGTCAGCGTGTGGACGTCGATCCCTTGCAGCGCGAGAGCGTCGGCCAGATAGGAGGCGCGATCGCGTCCGCCCTCGACGTAGAGAAGTCGCACGCGCGGCCCCACCCAGACGCTCTCGAGCCGGGTGGCGATACCGCCGTCGGGTGTCGCGAGCTGGATCTCGACCGCATTCGCGCCCGAACGCCGGAAGCGAAGCTCGAACGGCACTTCGTGTGCCCCGGCGGCGAGTTGTATGGTTCGATCCACCACCACATCGCTCGCTACCGCGATTCGGAGACGCGCATCGGTGGCCCGTTCACTGACCGTCCGCACGCGCAGCGTTTCGGGCTGCTGCTCGCGAATTCCCGCGGGCACGTCGACGGCGTCGATCCACGCTCGCGCGCCGAATCCCGTTGGCGCCGGAAACGTGAAGACACGCACCCGCTCCGCTCGCAGCCGCGGAAGCTGGCGCCACACGTCCCCTTGCGTCTGCTTGCCGTCGGTGATCAGCACCAGCCGTTTCGCATAGCCGGGGAGAAATCCCGCGAGCGACGCCGCCACTCCCTGCTCGATGTCCGTGACCGTTTGGTCCAGCGCTGCGCCGCCGCTGCCCTCCGCCTGCCGTACGGCAACGGATGGGACCTCGTCGAGATCTTTCAGCAGCTGAGCGTGATCCGCGAAGACGATGTAGGCGCTATGCGCTGGGCGGTAGCGGGCGTTGGCTTGACCGATCCAGTCCAGCGCCGAGCGCACGAATCCGGCCTCGACGCTGCGGGAGACGTCGATCGCATACACCACCGAGAGCGCGTGCGACGGCGTGTACAGGGTAGGCCCGGCCAGCGCACCCGCGACAAGGATCAATACCAGCGACCGCAGCGCTGCGGCGAGAGCGATCCGCGGTGCGTGCAGCGTACTGCGCGCGCGCAGCGCAAGCCACCAGACGAACGGTACTGCCAAGAGCAGCCAAAACGGCCAATCCGTCGTGAAGCCCAGGCGCATCGCTAGACGGTCACTCGCCCAGTGAAGGTAGTCCACTCGATGCCGAGCAGAACGAAGGCGACCGCGAGCAGCCACACCCAAGGCTCCGGCCACGACGGATGCGCCGCTGCGCTGAACTGCGCATCCGCTGCATCAGGCCGGAGATGCCGTTCGTTGATCTGCGCCAGGCGCGGATCGATCGCATTCGCGACGATGATCAGCCGCTCGCGCCCATTGCTGGCGACGTAGACTCCGGGCTTCGGCGCTTCGAACAGCGTGCCATTCGCCGTAGCCGTAGCGGCGAGCGGATGGTCGCTCCCATCGCGGATCTGCGCATCGGCGATCGGCGCCTCGATCCGACCGATGCTCTCGCTCGTGGTCGTCGCACCCGCGGTGAGCCAGCTCAACGCCGTGCCGAGAAACACCGGGAAGTCAGGCTGCAGCGTAAAGTTCGAGTCCTGCACCGAGAAGCCTACTGCGACCCAACGCGCAACGGCACGACCGGCAACGAGGAGCGCGCCGCCAGGGCCTCCTTCGCCTGCGGTCTTGGCCGTCACCAACGGGGTGGATGTGTTCGGATCGGCCAGCTGTGCGCTCTCCAGCCGCAGATCGCGCCATCTCACGCCGGAAGACAACGGATGCGACTCGTCCCAGCTCGTAACCGCTGGGTAGCGCGCCGTTCGCCACTTGGCGTCGAGCCATGGCGCGCTCGGCGGCCGAAACAGGAGCGCACCGGCAGGCGCTGCCTCGCGTGGCGCATACCGGTCGAAGACATACGCATCGAACGGCGGGAGCGCACCAAGCCCTGACGGGGTGCGCACGCTGAGCGCGACGCCCGGTAACGCCCGCAAGGCGTCCTCCAGAAAGCCGTCTCCGCTGGTGACGAGCAGGACGCGTCGGACGCGGTGGGGTGACACGACACAGTAAGCCACGTTGTCGAGATCGAACGCGTCCGCCTCGGAGTGGACTTCTGCACGCAGCACGCCGTGCTCGAAGTGGGTGACATCCAGAATCTGGTTCAGCGTGGTGGCGGCGGCGGCTTGCAACTGGCGCACGAGACGAAACCCGTTGGCACCGACCACCTCCAACGTGATCTGCTTCGCGCTCGGGGCGGTATTGACGATCTGGACGAGTGCTTCATACCGGGTCGGGTCGCCCGGAACCGGGCGCGCTTCGAACCCGGTGATGGCGACGTTGTCGGCCGGCTCGAAGACGGAATGCACGCGGACCCCGCGCGGCACGCTGTCCAGGCCAACCCCATCCGTGAACAGGTCTGCACGGGTGATCTTCGCGCCGACCGGCAGAGGGGGTACGCGGCCGGTCGCCTCGGGCGACAGGGGAATTCGTGCAAGCTGCTGCAACGCCTGCCCACGCGGATGGAAGCCGGCGTTCAATGTGCGCCCGCCGGTGTCCATCACCAGCACCTCCGCTCCGGCTCCCGCAGCCTCGATGACACCGCGTGCGCCTTCGAGAGCATGTTGCCAGCGAGTGCTGCCGTCCCGCGTGCGCGCGCTCATCGATGCGGAGTTGTCGAGGATCACGACGATGCGCTGGTGAGAAGCGCCCAACGACTGCAGCTCCGGCCGACTGAGCGCGAGCGTCAGGCTCCAGCCGATCGCCATCATCAACAGGGCTGAAAGCAGCCGGCGCCAGCGGTGCCGGCGGGCGCGCGCTTCGTCCAATGCCCGCCGCCACAGCAATGTCGACGCAACTTCCACACGAGGCAGGCGCGGCTTGATGAGATACAGCAGCCCGATGACCGCGGCGACGCCGGCGAGGAGCCCATAGGCCATCAGCGGCGAGAAAGCGAGGAAGCTCACCTCTGTCTCGTCATCGTGTATCAGGTGCAGCGACCGATGCCTTCGGGAGCCTGCCGATCCGGCAGGCACAGGACAGCGGGATTTGCCCGGCGCCGATGTCCTGTCGGGTCAATGCTCCTTGCCGTGCTCGGTGAGAAAGTACCGTTTCACCGCAGCGCGATACGGGAGGGGGACTTGCTCTCGCGCGAGCGCAGCTTCGGCTGCGCTGCGCTGCGGGCCTTGGGCCGGAGCCAGATCGACCAGCGCGGCCTGCGCCTGAGTGGCGGCGTAGAACCCCTCGCCCATGCCCGGCGAGTCGTTCTGGCCGGAACCCGTGCTCAACCGTTGCAACTGCGCAGCGAGGCGCAAGGTGGGCTTGCCGAGCACCGGCTCGGCGCCTTCGCTCGGCGTGTCGGGTGGCGTGTCTTCGCCTCCTTCTCCGGCTTC
>Ga0335081_10004591_pt1 | contig 21783 bp, 15 predicted proteins | sample Lox_Sample_35_FD_206713 | JGI IMG/M metagenome (GOLD analysis project Ga0335081, IMG submission 206713) | Soil microbial communities from Loxahatchee National Wildlife Refuge, Florida, United States - Lox_Sample_3.5 | ecosystem: Environmental > Terrestrial > Soil > Wetlands | place: USA... | reverse complement strand
ATTGTCCGGAGGACCAATTTGGTGGGGCGAGCGTCCTCGCGAGCCGGAAATCTGGTAGGGACGCCGCGCTGCGGCGCCCGGTCATCGCAGCGCGATGACCTACCAACGGTTCGCGAGTACGCTCCCCCCACCACAAGAACAATCAGCCCGCGCTCCGGTCAAACTATTCCCGGCTGCCATTATTCCCGTTTTTGCGTTCCCAACTGCGGCGTTGGCGTTCGGGCAGGCTCGTGTCCACTTTTGCATAGTAGGTTCCCTCCCCAAATAGTTGGTTGGCCGCCTGCTCCAGTTCCATTGACGGCGTGACGCTGAAACGTTCGTTGGTGTCCACGAATACGTTTCCGCCACCGGGTTGCATGAAGCATAACAACAACGGGCATCTGCCCGGATGCGCCGCCACCAGTTCGCGGACGGATTCAAGTTGCTCGGGCTTCAAATGCGCGGTTTGCAGACGCAGATGCACTTGTAGAGTGAAACGCTTCGGCGCGTCCTCCAGTAGCATGATTTCCTGTGGGAAAATTTTCGGCTTTTCGTCGCCGTTGTTCACTTCGCCGACAACGAGAATCGCCTGGTTCGGCTTCAGCAACTCGCGGTATTTGTCGTAATTCTCGTTCATGCACAGCACCTGCACGGAGCCTTCGAGGTCTTCGAGCGTGACCATCGAATACGGCTTGCCGCTCTTCTTCGACACGCCGTTCTGGACCGCCGCAATCAATCCGCCGATGCGGGTAAGGCTGCGATTCGGTAATTCGGCAAGCTTGGCGGTGTTCGCCAACGTGTACTTTTCCAGAATCGGCACGAACGGCGTGAGCGGATGGCCGGTGACGTAAAATCCCAGCAGTTCCTTCTCGTGCGCGAGCAGTTCGTGTTGTGGCCATTCGGGCAGATCGCTGATGGACTCCGGCATCGGCGGCGCCTTTTCCTCGAGCGCGCCAAACAGCGAGCTTTGCCCGCGCTGCCGGTCGGACAGGATGCTGGCGGCGCGGGCCAGGGTGCGTTCGATTTGGGCGAACAACGTGGCGCGGGTCTGGCCGAAGCAATCGCACGCGCCGGATTTGATGAGGGCTTCGAGAATTTTACGGTTCACCGTCCGGCTGTCCACGCGTTCGCACAAATCCGACAGCGATTTGAATTTGCCGCCTTCGTTCCGCGCCTTGAGAATGTTTTCCACGGCGACTGCGCCGACGCCCTTGATCGCGGCCAGGCCGAAGCGGATGCCTTGTCGGTGGGGCGAGACTCCGTCGAGCCCTGATTTTTCTTCCGGAATATTTGGGCTCGAGAGGACTCTCGACCCACCGGAAGGCGCAAAATACACCTGGCTTTCATTCACATCCGGCTGCAACACTTCGATGCCGAACTCACGCGCTTCGTTGATGTATTGGCTCAACTTGGCGGTGTCCGCCATGTCGTTGGTCATCATCGCGCAGAAAAATTCCACCGGATAATTCGCCTTGAGATACGCTGTCTGATAGGCGACAACGGCATAGGCGGCGGCGTGGGATTTGTTGAAGCCGTAGCCCGCGAACTTTTCCAGCAAATCGAAAATCTCGTTGGCTTTCCGCTCGGGGATCTGGTTCTTCTCCTTGCAACCCTTGACGAACACAGCGCGTTGCTTGGCCATCTCCTCGGCCTTCTTCTTGCCCATGGCGCGCCGGAGCAGGTCCGCGCCGCCGAGCGTGTAACCCGCCAGCACCTGCGCGGCCTGCATCACCTGTTCCTGGTAAATCAGGATGCCGTAGGTCTCGCGGGCGATTGGCTCGAGCAGCGGATGTTCATATTGAATTTCAATCTCGCCGTGTCGGCGCTTGATGAATTCCGGGATGAGTTCCATCGGCCCGGGCCGGTAGAGTGCCACCAGCGCCGTGATATGTTCGATGGAACTGATTTGAAATTTCCGGCACAAATCGCGCATCCCGCCCGATTCCAATTGGAACACGCCCAGCGTTTCCGCCTTGTTCAGCAAATCATAAGTCTTCGCGTCGTCGAGCGGCAGGTGGTCAACGTCAATTTCGACGCCGTGGGTGCGTTTGACCATGTCGCACGTGTTGCGGATGACCGTGAGCGTTTTCAGCCCGAGAAAATCCATTTTCAGCAGGCCGAGGTCGCCGACAGGGTTCATCGCATACTGCGTAACCAGCGTGCCGCTGTCGTCCTGTTTGAGCGGCAGCAGGTTCACCAGCGGCTGGTCGCCGATGACGACGCCGGCAGCATGGACGCTGGCGTTGCGCGCGAGGTCTTCCAGGACGAGCGCCGTGTCAATGAGTTCATGCGTCACCTCCTCGTTCGCGTAAGCTTCCTTGAGGTCCGGCGATTGCTTGAGCGCCTTTCCGAGTGTCATCTTCAAATCGAACGGAATCATCTTGGCCAGCCGGTCGCATTCGCCGTAACTCAGGCCCATCACGCGGCCCACGTCGCGCACCACCGATTTCGCGCCCATCGTGCCGAAGGTGACGATTTGCGCGACGGAACCGCGTCCATATTTTTCGCGGACATATTCGATGACATCGGCGCGCCGGTCGTCGGCGAAATCAATGTCAATATCCGGCGGATTGACGCGTTCAGGATTCAGGAAGCGCTCGAACAGCAGGCCGTAACGGATCGGATCCACGTTCGAGATTTCGAGCAAGTAAGTGACGATCGAACCGGCGGCCGACCCGCGCGCCACGCAGGCGATGCCGTGCTGGTGTCCGTAGCGGATGAAATCGCCGACGATGAGGAAGTAGCTGAGGAAACCGGTCTTCTCAATCACAGTCAGTTCGCGCTGGAGACGGTCCATTACGGTTTTGAGTGCCTCGGCGACGGCAGGGTCATTGATGTTGTAGGAGCCGACGTGAGGAGGCTCTGACTTTTCTTCTGTTTTTGATTTGAGCCTCGTTACCTCGGCTGCTACCGGGGTCTGGTACGTCGGTAACCGCTTCGGATCATCAATGCCTGCGACGACAAATTCCTTTCCTTCGGCTTTGGCGTGAATCGTGTAGCGCCGGAACAAACCTTCGGCGAGCCATTGCCGCAAAAAACCTTCGCGCGTGAAATGTTCCGGCGGATGGAACACGGGGTAATGCAATTTGCCGAACTCGATTTCCAGATTGCATTTCTCGGCGATTTCGAGCGTGTTCTTCACCGCGTCCGGCGTGTCGGTGAAGCGGGCCTTCATTTCCTCCGGCGTCCGCAGGTAAAACTGTTCCGGCTCATAGCGCAGCCGTTTGGTGTCGGCCAGTTGTGTCTGGGTGCCGATGCAAATCAGGCAATCGTGCGCGTGCGAATGGCTTTTTTCGACGTAATGCACATCATTTGTGGCGACCAGCTTCAGGCCGAATTCCTTCGCCCACTGGATCAAATACCGGTTCACCTTCGCCTGTTCGGCGATGCCGTGGTTTTGCAGTTCGAGATAAAAATTGTCGGCGCCGAGCGTTTGCTTGAACCAGTCAATCGTGGTCCGCGCCTTGTCCAACTGATCGCGCATGATCAATTCAGGGATTTCGCTGGCGAGACAGCCGGACAGCGCGATGAGGCCGTCCTTGTGCGCGGCGAGCAGTTCCTTGTCGATGCGCGGCTTGTAATAATAGCCGGTGAGGTGCGCTTCGGTGACGAGTTGGATGAGGTTTTTGTAGCCGGTTACGTCCTTGGCGAGCAAACCGAGATGATGATAAACGTCGCGCCCGCCGCTGCCGGTTTTCTTTTCCTGGCGGCTGCCCGGGGCGACATACACTTCGCAGCCGACGATCGGTTTGATGCCTTTGGCGCGCGCGGCCTGGTAGAAATCAATCGCGCCGTAGAGCACGCCGTGGTCGGTGATGGCGAGCGCGGGGAATTTCAGTTCATGGGCCTTGTCCACCAGCCGGTCCAACCGGCAGGCGCCATCGAGCAACGAATACTCGGTGTGCAGATGGAGATGAACAAAATCCGCGTGCGGCATGGAGACAGTTTAACTTTTAACCGCAAAGACACCAAGACACAAAAAGCTTTGACGCGGATTTCACGAATTTGCACCAACCAAAAACGGCAGGAAACCCGCCCGAACGCAGCCCGGGGTAAGCGGGTGGTGGCCGTGCGCAAGCACTGAGCGCCATTGCGGGTAAAAGCCATCCCGTATTTAGGGGATGGAGTTTCCCGTTGATTCGTGCAGCCCTTCAGCGAGAATTAAATGATGCAATTTTGTCCGCGTTTTAAGCCCGGTCGCGATTTTTTGTCCGTACCAGTGCCCGGGAAAATTTTCGTGCGCATTTGCCTTTTGTTACTGATCCCGTTGGCGCTTCGGGCTGCCAACGCGCCCACGGGATTGATGTGCGATTTGCTGCAACATCCGGAGGAGACGGTCATCACCGATGTCACGCCCAATTTCGGCTGGATTTATAATCCGTCGGTTCGCAATGATGCGCAGACGGGTTACCGGATCATTGTCGCTACCAGCCAGGCGCTGGCCAATGCCGGCACAGGCGACCTTTGGGATTCCGGCGTCGTCAGCAATTCCACTTCGATCAACGTCCCGTACGCCGGCGCGGCGTTATCAACCAACGCGGACTATTACTGGCGGGTGCAGACAATGGACGGCGCGGGCCAAATCAGTCCGTTCTCAGATATTCAGCATTTTATCACCGGTTCTCCGACGAACCTCTGGGCCAACCGGTATCCTTTGCGGTTCGTGGCGGCGGCGCCAGTGCTGGTCACGAATACTGCGCCTGGCCGCTGGTTCATTGACTTCGGCCAGGACGCCTTCAGCTACGCGACGGTGCACCTGAACGGCTCGTTCGGCGGGACCGCTGTCCAGGCGCGATTCAGTGAAATGGCCAATGGCTACGCTGCCACCAATGGTCCCGGCGGCAGCAACGTCCGTTATGAAACCGCGACCTTCACGCTGCAAAACGGTGATGTCGTTTATGAAGTCCGTCCACCGGGTTACGGCGGGCAAACGGTCCAGCCGCCCTCAAGTTTTGGCGTGGTCGAGCCTTTCCGCTACCTGGAACTGACCAATTTCCCCGGCACGCTCACGGCCGCCGATGTGACGCAGCAGCGGCTCGTTTACGAATTCGACACCAACGCCGCGAGCTTCAGCAGCTCCAGCGCGAACCTGAACCAGATCTGGGCACTGTGCCGGAACTCGATGCAATGGCTCAGTTTCGACGGCATTTACGTGGACGGCGATCGCGAACGCAAACCCTACGAAGCGGATGCCTACATCCAACAAATGAGTTCGTACGCGGTGGACCGCGAGTTCACCCTGCCGCGTTACACCTTTCAATATCTCCTGACCCATCCGACCTGGCCGACCGAATGGAAGTCGCACATGCTGCTCATCGCCTGGGCCGATTATCTCCAGACCGGCGATACCAATTTGCTCAGCCAGAATTACGACGCGCTCAAATACGACACGTTTACGTGGGCGGCGATCGGCAACGGCCTGATGAAGGGATTTCCCGGATATGCGCAGACGACCAACTCCGACATTGTGGATTGGCCGGCAAATGACCGCGACGGTTTTGCCGGCATCTCCGGCTCGGGTTACCGCAACTGGACCAATTCCGTCCTCAACGCCTTTTACTATCGCGGTCTGCAAATCATGGCCGACATTGCGACTGTCATAGGTCGGACCAATGACGCCGCCACGTACGCGGCCGACGCGGCCCAGGTTTATTCTGCCTACACTGCCACTTTCTGGAACAGCGGTTCGCAAAGTTACGTGGATGGCGTGGGCACCACGCATTCCTCGGCCCATGCGAATTTCTTTCCGCTGGTGTTCGGCTTGGTACCGGCCGGCAACCAGACCGCCGTCCTGAACTACCTGCATTCCCGAATCACCGCCAACAACGGGATGCCACCGAGTGTTTATGGCGCCCAATATCTGCTGGAAGCGTTATTTCAAAACAACGACGCGGACACGGCGCTCGGCCTGATGACGACCAACGGGCCGCGGAGTTGGATGAACATGATCAACCTCGGATCCACGCTGACCACGGAAGCCTGGAGCTTTACCGACAAGCCCAACGAGGATTGGAACCACGCCTGGGGCGCGGCGGCGGGCAACCTCATCGCGCGCTACGTGCTGGGCCTGCGCCCGCTCGCCGCCGGCTACGGCCAAGTGCTCATCCAGCCACAATTGGGCCAGACGTTGTCGTGGGTGCAAGGCACAGTTCCGACGGTTCGCGGGCCGGTGTCCATCCAGGCCAGCAACGCGCCGGGACAATTTCAACTGCTGCTGAACATCCCTGGCAACGTCACGGCCACGGTTATGTTGCCCGCGTTCGGCGCCGCGAGTCCAATTGCGCTGGTGGATGGTGAAATGGTTTCCGGCGCGGTGTCCAACAACTGGCTCACGGCGACGAACATCGGCTCGGGCCAGCACGCCGTCTGGTTAAGCACCAACAATACGCCTTCACAGACGACGCTTTACAACAACTGGGCCGCAGGTTGGTTCGGTACGAATGTTTCAAATGTTTCAGTGGCCGGCATGGACGCCGACCCGGATGGCGACGGGGTGAGTAATTTCAACGAATTTATCGCCAGTACCAATCCGTTGGATGCGGCCGATTGGTTTCACATCCTGAACACGGAGTATTCACCCGCCGGGCCGATCATGAACGTGATGGTTACCGGGAACGCGGGCCGGCATTACACCCTGCAGCACTCGCTCTCGCTGAACCCGGCATCGTGGACGACTGCGGACACGCTGACGGCTACTTCCGACCATCAAATGATTGCATTGCATGACACATCATTGTCGGGTGCCACACAGGCTTTCCTGCATGTGACTGTCACTTACCCGTAAGCCGTGAACGCATAAACCGAGAGCGCCTGCCAGCTATGGATCCGGGCGCGCGATTGGAGTTCTGGACTGCTTTATTCCTGGTCCGTGACGGAATCGTGGAATTTCAGGATGTCGCCTTTTTCGCCTTTCAGCTCGGCTTCTTTGAACTTGATGGCGGTGCGCGGATGCTGGTTCAACATGCCGGTCAGCAGATACGGCAGGTCGTAGCCCCACAACAATTTCGCACGCATCGGTTCGATGTGGTTCTGCACACAGTCGAGGACGGGGCGAATTTTGTATTTCGGATTGTGCAGGAACCCGAGGAGTAGTTCCATGGGGCAATTGCCCGCGCCGCGGCCCAGGCCGGCGATGGTGGCGTCCAGAAAATTCGCGCCGTCAATAATGCCTTCAATGGTATTGGCAAAGGCGAGCTGCATGTTATTGTGCATGTGCACGCCCACTTCCTTGCCCGACGCCTTGCAGTGGTGCAGGTATTGCTTCACCAGCTCGTGAATGCGCTCGCTGTAGAGTGCGCCGAAACTGTCCACCACATAAACCACTTCCGCTTCGGATTTCGCCAGCATTTCCAAGCCTTCTTCCAGCTCGCTCTCCGGCACGATGGAAGCCGCCATGAGATTCACAGTGGTTTCGTAACCCTTATCGTGCGCGTCCTTGACCATGTCGAGCGCCGTTGGAACCTGATGGATGTAGGTCGCCACGCGGATCATGTCCAGCACGCTGTCCTTCTTCGGCAAAATGTCCTCGTGATAATCGCAACGCTCGGCATCCGCCATGACGGAAAGTTTCAAGTCAGTCGGGTTATCGCCGACAATGCGGCGGAGGTCGTCCTCGACGCAATATTTCCAGCAACCATGCTCGCCCTGCTTGATGCCTTTGCGCGAAGCTTTATAGCCAAGTTCCATGTAATCCACACCGGCGGCCACGCACGTTTCGTAAACGACCTTTACAATTTTGTCGTCGAACTGGTGATTATTCATCAGGCCGCCGTCGCGGATGGTGCAGTCGAGCACCTTGATTTCGGGCCGATACGAGAGCCAGCGGCTGGTGGCGGTGTCTTTAGCTTTTGTTGCTTTCATAATTTCTGATCCGCCCGGGACGAGCCGGGAGAAGGACATTATTGGCAGAATTTCCGGTCATTGGATAGCAAAAACTCATCCTGATTGGCAATGGAAGTGCAATTGAAGCTGCCGCCCGGAACGCCGGCTTTAGCCGGCAGTGAGACGATTTCACGGCAACTCTGCCGCGTGAACGCGGCGTTCCGTGCCAAACCCATGCCGCAAAATGGCGGAAAACCGGGTTTTGGTTATTTCCGGAAGAAACTTTTAATCACTTCGGCCACTCGTTGGATTTGTTGGTCGGTCAATTCCGGATAAATCGGCAGGCTGAGACATTCGCGCGCGGCCTTTTCGGCGACGGGGAAATCGCCCGGCTTATGGCCGAGGTTGGCGTAACATTTCTGCAAATGCAACGGCAGCGGATAATGCAGGGCGCAGCCGATGCCGTTGGCTTCGAGATGCTTCTTCAAATCATCGCGCCGCGGATGGCGCACGACATAGAGGTGATACGCGCTCTCGGCCCAGGCGGCCTCACGCGGCAATTGCAGCGGTGTGTCGGCCAGCAATTCGTGATAGCGATGCGCCACGCGCTGGCGTTCACGCGTCCATTTTGCGAGATGTTTCAACTTCACGCCGAGCGTTGCACCTTGGAAACCTTCCATGCGGTAGTTGTAACCGATTTCGTCGTGGTAATAGCGCACGGTTGAACCATGCTCACGCAAGCTGCGGGCGCGCCTGTCAAAGGCCGCATCGTTTGTCACGAGCGCGCCGCCTTCACCGCAAGCGCCAAGGTTTTTGCCGGGATAAAAGCTGAAGCAGGACATTTGACCGGACGTGCCGACGATTTTGCCTTTGTATTTTGCGCCGTGCGCCTGCGCCGCGTCTTCGACCAGCGGCAACTTATGCTTGCGGCAGACGGCCAGAATCGCGTCCAGGTCAAAGGGATGGCCGTACAGATGCACGGGCATGACGGCTTTGGTGCGCGGCGTGATGGCGCGTTCGATGAGCTTCGGGTCGAGATTGAACGTGGCGTCGTCAATGTCCACATAGACCGGGCTCGCGCCGACATAGGAAATGGCCCAGCTCGTCGCCACAAACGTGAACGGCGTGGTGATGACCTCATCGCCGGAGCCGATGCCGAGCAACAGCATGGCCACGTGCAGCGCCGAGGTGCCGCTGTTGAAGCCGACGCAGTGTTCCGCGCCGATGAACTTCGCGAAGTCCTTTTCAAACTGCGCCACGTCGGGTCCGAGGCAAAACGAGCAATGGTCCATGGTGCGCGCGAGGGCGGCGTCCAGGTCTGTGCGGAGGCTGCGCAACTGCGCCGGCAGGTCCAAATAGGGTATGGGGTCTTCCACGTTGCCGCAGAACATAAACTGAGGTCATGGTTGGAGACAACCAAAACGTTTCAGGGCGCGGCCAATATGTCGCGCAGCGTGGCAAAGACCGTTTCCGGTGAGATGGCCGCCAGGCAATGATGGGCGTTGTAGCAGACCGCCGAGTTGCCGTCACAACTGCACGGGTCGCCGGTCAGGGCACGATGACGACGGTCGGGCGGTGCCCATTGGGCGGCGGAGGTGGGACCGAACAGGCCAATCGTCGGCACCCCCAAGCCGGCGGCAAAATGCAACGGGCCGGTGTCGCAGGAAATGAAAACCGCCGCGCGGTTCAACACGGCAAGAAACAAGGGCAGTTCGGGAATGGCCGGCAGCACCAGTGCTTCCGGCGCCAGTTTTTTCAGTTCAGCCATCACCGACTGCTCGCGTTCACCGGTCGCAGTAGTGAAGGCGAGTCGGATGCCGGCGCCGATCGCCCGCTGGTAAAGTTCCGACCAGTACCGGAGCGGCCATTCCTTTTTCGGTTGGCTGGAGGCGACGTGGCAGAGAACCGTCCGTTCCGGGAGGATTTTTTCCGCCGGGCCGGACAATGCCGGGTCGGCGCGGATTTCGGTTTCGAGCGAAGGCGGCGGGATACCCCAGGCGGAAAGGAGATGGGTCAGGCGCACCGCCTCGTGCAGCGTCTCGCCCGGCGGTGGGACGCGTTGGTTATAGCAAAACCGCCGGCCCCAAAAGCCGCCGCGCTCCCCCCAACCGAGCCGCCGGGGGACGCCGATGAGCAGGCTCACAATCGCGCCCCGATCGTTGCTGGCAAAATCCACCAGACGGTCGAAGCGCTCGCGACGCAAAGCGCGGATGACCGGCCAGGTTTGCGCCATACTCATGCGACCGCGCCGGCGTGGCATCGGCCAGACACGGTCCAGCCAGGGAAGATGCTGGAAAAGAGGGGCGATTTCCTCCGGCACCAGCAGGTGCAGTTCAGCTTGCGGAAAATGTTTGCGGAGCGCGCACAGCGCCGGGCTCATCAGGACGGCGTCACCAAAATATTTGAACTGGATGGCAAGGATTTTTTCCGACGACGCGCTCACGACTGGAATTGCAGTTCGTAAAGTTTTTGGTAAATGCCGCCCCGCTTGACGAGTTCCGCGTGCTTGCCGGTCTCCACGATGCGGCCCTGATCGAGCACCACAATCACATCCGCGTGGAAAATCGTGGACAGCCGGTGCGCGATGCACAATGTCGTGCGGCCCTTCATCAATTCATCCAGCGCGGCTTGCACCGCGCGTTCGGATTCGGTGTCGAGCGCACTGGTTGCTTCATCCAGCGCCAGGATCGGGGCATTTTTCAGCACCGCGCGGGCGATGGCGAGGCGCTGCCGCTGGCCGCCGGAGAGCATCACACCCTTTTCGCCAATTACCGTGTCGAAACCTTGCGGTTTCTCCATGATGAAGTCATAAGCATGAGCGTGCCGGGCGGCGGCGAGGATTTCGTCTTTCGTCGCGCCGGGCCGGCCCATTTCGATGTTCCGACGGACGGTATCGTTGAACAGAATGGTTTCCTGGGTGACGACGGCGATTTGGTTGCGCAAGTCGCGCGTGGCCACTTCACGGATGTCCACGTCGCCGATACGAACGGCGCCGCGAGTCGGGTCGTAGAAACGCAGCAGCAGGCTGGCGACTGTGGTCTTGCCCGCGCCGCTGGAACCGACGAGCGCGACCAGTTGGCCGGGCCGGATGCGCAGATCAATGTTCCGCAACACCGGTTTGTCGTCATAAGCAAAATCCACGTGCTCAAAATAAATGTCCGCGTCGGCGGCCTTGAGCGGTCGGGGTCGCGCCGGTTCGGGGACGCTGTTCTGCGTCGCGAGCAGTTCGAAAACGCGTTCGCTGGCCGCGCGGGCCTGGGCGAGTTGGTTGTACAGGCGCGAGAGATTTTTTATCGGCGGGTACATCAAAAAGACGCTCGTGATGACCTGGAAGAAATTGGTGGTGCTGGGGCGGGCCTGCGTGCAATAAATTAAATACAATAAGGCCAGTGCCACGCCCAACGCCCCTAAAAAATCGATGATCGGTCCGGAAATTTCATTGGCGCGAATAATCCGCATGTACTGGCTGACCGCCTTGCTGGCGGTTTGCCGAAATTCAGAGGCGGCCACGTTTTCGAGGTTATAGGCCTTGACGATGCGATGGCCCGTGAAGGCCTCGGTCATGACCTGCATCAGGCCGGCATTTTGCGCCTGGAGCTCACGGCTGGAACGGCGGACTTTCCGGTTGTAAATGGACAGAGGAATCAGACATAACGGCAGCACAATCAAAGTCAGCAATGTCAATTTGCGCGTCGCCGGCTGGCACAACAACCAGGCCAGCACGCTGACCAGCGTGACGGGGTCACGGACGATGACCGAAGTGGCGCCGCTCAAAATGGTCTGTAGCGCGTAGGTGTCGTTCATGATGCGCGAGTTGAGTTCGCCGCTGCGGTTTTTGCTGAAGAAACCGGCGGACAGGTTCAACAGATGCGCAAACAGGCGCTCGCGCAGGTCGGTGATGGTGTGGATGGCCGTCCATTGGAGGCAATAGACATTCAGGTAGGCAAACAGCCCGCGCAAAAACATCACCAGCGGGATCAAGGCTACAACAGCAATCACGGCGCCGGGATGCTGGTGCAAACCCTGGTCCATGGCCTCACGCGCCTCGTGAAGCCAATTCGTCATAAAGGCAGGCATGCCGGGCAGCGGTGGTTCCGTTTCCGTGGGGGTGGTTGACGCAAAAATGACGCTGCAGACGAAGGTGATGGTGGTGAGCAGCAAGGTCGCCATCATACCGCTGATGATCCCGGTAAGCACGCCGAGAAAAAGCCGCGCGCGGTAGGGCCGGGCCAGACCCCAGACTTTGAACAGAAACGCTAGCATGCGACTCCAGTATTGTTGGCAGTCGGCCGAAGAAAGCGAGAATTTTTCTGCGGGCGCGCCGGGGGCGCAACTCGGCACGCGCACCAAGCTGGTAGGGCAAACCTGCCGGTTTGCCGCCGCTGCCTTGTCAACAAGATGCGGAAAACGCCGGCGGCGCGGCAGCGCCGCCCTACCTGGCGCAGGTGTCAAAGTGCGCGCGAACGCGGCGCTTAAAGCAATTCGCCTTTACAGAACCCCGGCAGGTCGAACAACAATGCCGTGTCACGATGACCATCGCACAGAATCCTGTTTCCGATGAGGGCCAGCGCCCGAAAGGGTCACCGTCGCAAAAAGGCAAACTTTTCGTCATCTCCGGCCGGTGCGGCCGCATGGCGAATCGTATGGTTCTCTTCGCCCATTTCATGGCCCTGGCGGAGGAGCAGGGACATCGTGTGAGCAATCCGACATTCCATTCCTATGCCGGCCTTTTTGAGGGGACGCGAAGCGACATCTATTGCCGGTATCCGCGCCCCACGCGCCGCAGTTGGTTTGACGTTGTTCCTGGCGTCGGGAGCACCATCCGCGGCACACGACTGTTCTTTCACCTGGCCCGCTGGTTCGGACTGGGGAACGAGCGTTGGCCGGTTTTCGGAGAGACCGTGTTCACCCTGCGCCAGACCCCCGGGCAAGCGGTCACCGCGCTGGACGGCCCGGAGGTCCAGGCCAAAATCCGTGATGCCCGGATCGTCTTCGTGAACGGCTGGAATTTTCGCGCGCCCGAACTCGTGCGGCGGCACGCGGAGAAAATCCGGCCCTATTTCCGACCCATCGCCGGGTTCGAGCGGGCCAGCCGTCAGGCGATCCGGCGGCTGCGCGAACAAGCCGACGTGGTCGTCGGGGTTCATATACGCCGGGGCGATTACGCGACGTTCCGCGCCGGCGTCTATTTCTACCCCGTCGCGCGCTATGCCGCCTGGATGCATGAGTTGGCGGGGCAATTCCCCGGCCGGCGGGTGGTTTTTTTTGTTTGCAGCGACGAACCACGTACGACGGCGGAGTTTCCGGGGTTGACCGTTATTCCCGGCGCGGGTTCGGCCGTGGCGGATCTCGACGCCCTGGCCGGGTGCGATTACATTTTGGCGCCCGTGGGCACGTTCTCGATGTGGGCTTCCTTCTACGGCAACAAACCACTGTTTTCCATTCGAGACCGCGAGGCCAAAATCGAATTGAGCGAGTTCCGCGTTTCGGACTTGCGTGAGATTCCCTGACGACGGCGGAAATAACCCGCGGCGATTGGTCACGGGTGATTAGCGTCGGAATGCGAATGTGAACCATAAGCAGCTCTGTTTATCAATCAAAATAGTTGATGCTACGTGCATTATTGAGTTAAATGGAGTAATGCATCCACTGGGTGTAGTTATTCCGACCAAGAACTCGATGCCCTATCTGCCGGATCACGTGCGGAACCTGTTTACGTGGATTGATCTGGCAGAACAGGTGGTGGTCGTGGACAGTTTTTCCCGGGACGGAACGGTGGACTTCATCAAAAAGAACCTGCGTCATCCGAACCTTCAATTCGTGGACCATCCGCCGGGTTTGTATGCTTCGTGGAATCACGGTATCCGCCAGGTGACGACGGCGTATTGCTACATCTCGACGGTGGGGGATTCGATCAGCCGCGCGGGCATCGAGCACTTAACTTCCACAGCGTCCCGGTTGCAAAGCGATGTGCTGGTGAGCCGGCCCGATTTTGTGAACGCAACCGGCCGGGCGTGCAAAGGGCCGGCGTGGCCGATGGACGACATCGTAAAACACCTGCGGTTGCAACAACCCTGTTGTCTGCCTTCCGCGGTGATGGTGGCCGTGGCCCTGACCCACACCGGCGGCGCCATTACTGGAAGTTGTGCCAGCGACTTGTTTCACACTACCACATTACAGAATCACCCTTTCCCCTTGGGTTTTGGCGTAGCGGGTGACGGGGCCTGGAGTTTGGCGAATACCGGCCGCATCGTTTGGGCAGTCACCCCCGAAAAAGTAACTACGTTTCGCCGGCATCCCTCAACTGCCTCCGCCGCGGAAATCAAAGCCGGCGACGTTGCCAACAACTTTGCCCAACGGGCAAATGATGTTGTCAGCGAATGGCTGCAATCCTGCCCGGCCGGGGTTGCGTCGGAAACTTATGCGGACATCAGACGCCTCTTGCCCCTCGCGGTCGAATACGAACGATCCTGCCGGCGATACAATGACTTCCGGAAAAACAAATGTCCGTGGATTCTTAACCCGCGGGCCTGGCTGGCCCGGAGCCGGCGTAACGCGCTGAAATCGCGGGTTAATGACTTGATGCAAAAAATCTGCCGCCAAAGTTACCGCGACTGCCACAACAGATCTTCTCGTCCGGCCACGCACGCTGGCGACGTGATCTGGGGACCGCCGGTTGCAGTTAGGTAACCACAGTTCGGTAAATTTTGAAGGTATCACTTGCGGTTTTGCTCCATTGAAAGCGGGCGGCCCAGGCCATGCCCTGTTCGATAGATGCCTGCCGTCGTCGCTGGTCCAGGCCACAAACCTGCAACAAGCCGTCAACCAGGCTGTCAATGGAGTGAGGATCAATCCGGAGGGCTGCCGGTCCAGTTACCTCGGTCAAACTGGGAGTATTCGAGACGACGGCGAGCGAACCGCACGCCATCGCTTCCAACGGCGGAATTCCGAAACCTTCATACAATGAGGGATAAATCAATGCCCGGGAGCAGCGATAAAGTTTGGCCAGGTGAGGATCGGAAATCGGCCCGGGATTTATGACCCGGCCCTCGATTTTTAACTCCCGGAGCAATTTGCTTTCCATCGGATTGAAATTGGGGCCGACTATGCACAACGCCAGCTCCGTCTGTTTTTCCGCTGCGCGCGCAAACGCCCGCAATAGCCGGGCGAAATTTTTGTATTTGGCGTGGCGGGTGCCGACGAAGAGAAAGTAGGGCTGTTCGGGAACGGGTTCATCGCCGAGAGAGATTTCCCGGGAAAGAGCCGAAGCCAGCGGAGTCACAAACACCCGTTCGTCCGGAATGGGGATTCGGTCCAACAAATCCCGGCGGGTATTTTCCGACACACAGATAACCGCGTCCGCCGATTCAACCGCCTTCCGTTTGGCCTCGGCATCATGCCCTTGGGGATCAAGCTCCTGGCTGAAGATCTCCGGAATCATGTCATGAACGGTCAGAACAAACGGAACCGGGCGTTTAACTCGGGAGTCCGAAGCCAGTGAACCATGATGCACCGAGTGAATCAGGCTGAAACCGTCTTTGAATTCAATCCGATCGAAGTACCGTTTAGCGGTCCAATCGAGGAGCTTCCGGGGACGCAGGTAAGGCGTCGGGAAACGCTTCAGGACCAGGTTCGGGTGAACGGGAGTTTTCAACTGCCGACATTCGGATGGCTTCGTGTTGCCAATGGTAATGACCGGCGTCCAATCCTCCGGCAATCGGCTGACAAGATTTGTCAAATAGCGGCTGATCCCGCCAACAGGCTGCATGCGATACACGTGCCCGTCGTAAAGGATTTTCATTGGGATTACATATGACCGGAGGACGCGATGGTCGCAAGCGCGATTCCAGCACATCCCCGGCGCGCCGGGGCCGGCAAGGGCGCAATTTGACACCACCACCAAGGAACGCCGGCGTCAGCCGGCAGAGAGGTGAATCCGCTGTTGCGCCACCTCGTAAACGCGGCGTTCCGTTCCAACAGCCGCACGCGAGTTGGTGGTGCAGAGTTGCGCCCGATCGGCAATTCCAACTTGTTGTCAAGGTGGTTCACGATAGGCTGTGACCAATGGGTGCATTGACTGGCGATAATTTTTATCAGCGCACGCGCGACGCCCGCAAAGTCATGTTTTTCGGCCTGGGATTTCTGGGCGACATGGTCCATTCGTTGCCGGCGTTGTGGATGATTCGTCAGGCCTACCCGCTGGCACAATTGCACGTCGGCATCGCTGCGCACGTCGCGTCGTTTCTGGAATGCGTGCCATGGGTGAATCGCGTATGGGGTTACCAACGCTATCCCCGACACGCGGCGTTGAAGGAAAACCTGGACTTTGTCCGCCAGATGCGCCGCGAACACTTTGACGTGCTCATTAACCTCAATGGCTCGGACCGGTCGAGCTGGCTGACGTTTTTCAGCGGGGCGCGGAGGCGGTTGGGGCGGATGCCCGAAGGCGGCGGCCCGCTTTTCTGGCGACAGCGGTTCACCGACACGGTTTATTATCCGTTTTCGCCCGACCCAATCTATGTGCAGAATTGCCGGTGCCTGGAGCAGGCCGGTTTCCCATCCGCGCTGCCGGAGTTTCACGTGGAAATTAATCCCGCGCATTTGCAGGCAGCGCGCCTGGCGCCGGCCGATGCCGGAACCTATTTTCATCTCAGCGCGTTCACCACCGACGACCGCAAGGAACTTCCGGTGGCGCAACTCGTCGAACTCATCAATCTCGCGCAAGCGCGCTGGCCGGAGAAAAAATGGGTCATCTCTGCTGCGCCCACCGAACGGGAGCGGAATAAAATGGACGGGCTGCTCGGACAATTGCCACGCGCCCCGTGGCGGGTGTTTGCGGGCGACCTGAATTTGATGCAATTGGCGGCCGTGATCCAGCACAGCGCGGCGCACCTGTGCGGTGACACCGGAACGCTGCACATCGCCTTGATGACCGGCACGCCCACGGTGTCGTGGTTCCGCCCCAATCCCGGCTCGGAAGTGTGGATTCCCGTCGGAGACCGCTACCGCGCCGTATTCGGCACGGGCAACGACCCGCACTCCGCATTGCAGGCGATTGAAACCGGCAAATTGCTGGACGCGCTGGCTCTCGTGCTGCGCGCGCCGGGAACGATGACGCGAGGATTCGCACCTTGAAGAAATCGTTTGTGCGCCCTAGAATTTCCACGGCATCAAATTCATGTCGGCACCCGTCACACTTTACATCATCGGCTTCAACGAGGAGGCCAACCTCCGCGAATTGTTGCCGACCGTGAAGTGGGCTGACGAAATCCTCTACGTGGATTCCTTCAGCACCGATGGCACGGCCGGGCTCTGCGCCGAATTCAAGGTGCGGCACGTGAACATCCCTTTCGATGGCTTCGGCAAATTGCGCAACGCCGCCCTCAAACTGGCCACCCACGACTGGGTCGTGAGTTTCGACACCGACGAGCGTTGCACGCCGGAATTTGTGACTGAGCTGCGGCAAAAATTAAAATCGCCGATGTGCGCGGCGTATTTCGTGCCACGCCGGAACACGTTTCTGGGCAAGCCGGTCCGTCATTGCGGAATGTATCCCGATTACCGCCAGCCGCAGGTTTTTGACCGGCGCCGGTTTAAATACCGCGAAGACCTGGTGCATGAAGGCTTCGATTGCGACGGCAGTATCGGCTATTTCGAAAATTTCATCTGGCAGCATCCCTGGCCGTCGCTTGCGGTGGTACTGGCCAAGACGGACCGCTACACGACGTTGACCGCGAGGCGCTATTTTGAGGCGGGGCGCCGCGCTGGTTTCCGACAACTGGCGCTGAACCCGTTGGGCGCGTTCCTTAAAAAGTATGTTGCGCAGCAGGGATTCCGCGATGGCGTGGTGGGATTCATGGTCTGCGCTCTACACTCCTATTACACGTTCCTGAAATATGCCAAACTCTGGGAACTGCAACAAAGGACCGAGCCGTGACACGCTGCCCGCATCTGCTGCTTTATGAACCGCGCACCGAAGGCCATCACCTCGGCTGGCTGCGATTTATTGTGGAAGATCTGTTGTCTGCCGAGTGGCAATTGACGGTGGCGGCGGATTTGCGGCCCGAGTTTGAACCGGTCATTCGTGAGCATCTCGGCAGCCTGACTTCTGTCATCACGCTGGTCAACGCTTATGAGGCGACCACGGGACGGCCCGGTGGCGAAAACCCCGGGGCCATCGCCCGTCGTCTGCGGGAAAGCGGCGCGGACCATGTTTTTCTCTGCGCCATTGATGAAGTCGCATCCGACTGCTGGCGTCGCGCTGCGTTGGGGATGGTTCCACCGGTCGAGCTCCGCGGACACCTGGGCGGCATCTACCATCGCCCGCGTTTTTTGGTCGCTCCCTGGTGGTCGCCAAACCGCTGGCTCAAACAGGTTGGGTTTGAGCGTTGGTTGCAGCGCGGCTGGGTGCGGCCGCTCCTGTTTGTGGACGAATACCTCGCCCAGGAACTCCGGACGCGGTATCCCCGCGCGCCGGTTTTTTTTCTGCCCGATCCCTGCCCGCCCGGCTACGAGGGCGACCGGGCCGCCACCCGACAACAATGGCATCTGCCGGAAGACAAATGCGTCCTGCTTTTTTATGGCGGCGGTTACCGACGCAAAGGTTTGCATCTGGCGGTGCGCGCGCTGTTGGATTTGCCGGCGGAGTCGCGGGCCTTTTTGCTGTGTGCGGGCCGGCAGAATCCTGCCGGCCAAACGGCACGCGGGCTGGAGTTGTTGGTCAGGCAAAATCGCGCGCACTTGATCAATCGCTACGTCACGGTGGCCGAAGAAAAGACATTATTTGCCGCGAGCGACGTAGTGCTGCTGCCGTATCTGAATCATTTCGGCACCAGCGGCGTGCTTTCGCGCGCCATGGCCGCAGGCAAGCCGGTCATCGTCTCCGACGAACAGTTGCTGGGCCGCCTGGTGCGCGAACATGGATTGGGTCTGCTGTTTTCCTCCGGCAGTGTTCCGGCGTTGTGCGAGTGCATCCGGCGCGCGATGCTACTTTCCACCGAAACCAGCAGACGCTTCGGCGCCGCTGCGCGCGCCTATGCCGAACGCTATTCCCGTGCCGCCTACCGCCTCGCACTGCTGAATGCGCTCAACGCCTGCGTCAAAAATCCGGCGTGAAACCGCCGACGAACCTCCCCGTCCGGCAAATTCCGGGTGCGGCGACAGATCATCAAACCGGCCTCGGTTTCTGAGCCCATTGTTCAAGGAACTGATCGAACGCCTTCGCCAGGCGTCCCAAAGCGATTTGGCTTTCGTGTTCGGGCAGGCCGTTCGGAGGGCCCAATGGCGTATGGTTGGCGTCCACTACGTAGATCCGTTGGTCTTTATCTCTCAGAACATCAAATTCGCCGTAGTCAATTCCCATTTTCCTGGCCAGCAGCACAATGTGATTCAATTCCTCCGATGAAAACACCGTTTCCGGTGCGCCGAGTCTCACCAGAGTGTTGATGTTGGAAAACCGGGTTTCAACCGGGCGGTATTTGAGATACACGAGCGGAACCCGATCGCCATGCACCGGCACACGATGGTCCAACACGAGGCCGTTATTTCCCGAGGTGTTGTCGATCACCTTCTGATACACGCATTCAGTCCGGACCTCGTCAAGAACGAGCGGGCCTTGCCACACGCGGCCGTCGTGCCTGGCGTTGAGGTTGGATTTTTCAACCAGGCTCCCGTCGTATTGCGTAGGATTGACCTCGAGCGCGTAACCGAAGACTTCCTCGAACGCCTTGGCGACTGCGCGTTTGCTGATGTCCAGGCTGCGGGCGTTGATAACCCTTTTTACGTTGACTGAAAGATTTTGCCATTCCGCCGCATCACAAAACGTGACATCCTCGAGGTTGAATGCCACGTCAAAACGGCGCCGCGGATTGTTCGAGACAGCGAATCCGAGCAGGGCGCACAGTTTGTAAACGACGGAGTTGGAATTCGGGCGCTCCGGAAAAAAGAGAATGGTCTTTCGCGGCCACAATACAGAGCAAAGGGATGTGAATGGGGGTTCTCCGGAAACGAACCTCCGGCGGAGGAGAAAATGCCGGCGAACATCCCGGAATGACTCCCAGCGGTCCCGCCATGATTTATTCAGCGATAAACTCGACATCACGTCTAGCTAACGCGGCGGGGCCGTTTGAGGCAGGCGTGCCAGTAGATGTTTCTTCAGTTCGGGAATCCGGTCGTACTGGTGCAGCACCGGCACTGGCGCACCCGTTTCATTTACGACCAGGCCGTGTCCGTCCAACCGCACCTGGTCCCAGCGCATCACGCCCAGGGTGAGCACCGGCGCATGGCGATTGGGATGGACGACGCCTTTGGGCAGCAATTTTTCCAACAGGAGGTAATTATGGATGCCTTGATCGCCCCCGCAGATGGTTGCCAGGTCCTTCGCCTCCATCATCGTGGTGACCATACATTCGAGGTACTTGAGGATGTTGGCGGTGTCGCCAAAGGTAGTGCCGGAACACGTTACGGTTGCTTCGGCGTGCCGTTCCACGTAATCCTCTCCAAACTGATGGCTCATCCAAAGCCGGTGCAAATCGCAGTGGCCAATCCGCACTTGGGCCTCTTCGAGCAAAAAATGGACTCCCGGCTCCGGGTTCCATGAAAATGGGTCCAACTGAAAGACGACATCCTTGGCGTCAGAGAGCATCACGCGGTCAAAACGCGCACCGTGGTAACGCAGATACTGTAGATACAACAGGTAACGACGATATCGAAGAGGCAGTACCTGATGCGCAAGCTTTTCCCTGGTACTTTGAGAGGTGCAGATTGAAAAACATCGCCGCCACAAAGGCCACAACCACGCCAGTCTCTGGCGTTCGCGTTTACCTGAAAAATGGAACGGCACGATCGTCGCCCCGAGTTCGCGCAGTTTCGCGCAAGTTTCTTCCTCAACGGTGCTGGCAAACACCGCCAGTTGCCCGGTGTAACCGGTGGACTTGAGGGAAAGAACGAAAGGCGCGATGTAGGCGAAACTCGCACGGTGCAATGTGGTGAGGATGATGTCCCGGTCGGGCATAGGCAGTTATCCGCTCTCACGCAGGGGTCGCAATATTTCTTCGATTTCAACGCTGAATTCAGCGTCGCGATCATCATGGCGCGCCAGATCGCGCGAGCGCCGGCCCACAACCCCGGCATAACGCAGCCCACAGGCGGCGGCCAGATTGCGATAGGTTTGATTTTGGTTGTCCGGGTGAAACAATTCCACCAGCAACGCTCCGGGCGGTGCGAAGACCATGTTCGCCAGACCCGCTCCGTGCGGAGCCACCACCTGTTTTGCTGCGCTGAACCGGGCAGCCTGTTCGGCAACTGACAGTGTTTCCGGCCGTACGCAGACAAACCCCAGGTTTTCCAGCCGCGCCTCCAGTTCCGCTTCGTTGACGAGCCGGCGGCGTGTCGCGCGGCGGCGACTGAGATAAATCCGCTCTGGTCCGCCGCCACGCTCAGGAAACAACGTACGCACCCAATCGCAGGTCCAGGGCGCGACTTGCCACAGGGGAAACGGCATGGCCGGCACCACGAGCCGGTCGAACTGGTACACGAAGTTCTTGTTACACCGCAGACGCTTTGCCGTCGGCACGTTCAGGCGGTCGAGCGTTTCATCCTGAAAATGATGTGGCTGGCTGTGCAGCAGCACGTGGTCGTAGTCCGCGTATCCGGCATCCTGCAACATCTTCCAGCGAGGCAGGCTGTCGAAGAGCCAATGAAAATAATTGTCGCTGTTGGCGGCACCCAGGAGCAACGCCGTTCCGCGCCGGCGCCGCCGGATGCGAAAGCGGCGGCGGCGCAGCAAGTAATGGTGCCGCGGCTCCGTGCAACCGAACAAGGCCTGAACGTTGCCGATCACCACGTCTCCGCTCGTGGCCGCCAATCTTAAATCCCCGATCACTTTGCCGTCCGCCAGTTCGACCACGGTCAAAGCATGGCCCTTGGCCGATGCACCGCCGACTTTGGCCGTCACCTCGCTCTCGGCCAGGACACCGTGAGCTG
>Ga0335081_10004590_pt1 | contig 21783 bp, 13 predicted proteins | sample Lox_Sample_35_FD_206713 | JGI IMG/M metagenome (GOLD analysis project Ga0335081, IMG submission 206713) | Soil microbial communities from Loxahatchee National Wildlife Refuge, Florida, United States - Lox_Sample_3.5 | ecosystem: Environmental > Terrestrial > Soil > Wetlands | place: USA... | reverse complement strand
GCAGACCAGCTAGACAAGTTGAAGCGGGGAGGGGCAGCAAAGGTCGTCGTCCCTATCCGCTCGATTGAGTATGATAGCCTTAGCCGAATTTCAGCTTCAGAAATAGCAGGATAGAAAACGCGACCGCTAGGGCAATCCACATTGCGGGCCCATAGGAGCGGTCATCTTTCCTCGAAGAGGTCACACTCAGCGCTGCTTGGTACGCTGAACGAAGTCTGAGTCGGTATGTTGAGAGAGTTTCGCCAGCCCTCTTATCGATCGGATATTCCTCGTACTCTTCTTGTTGACGCGTAAGCAGGTCAGCAATCTTTTGCTGCTTTAAGGCGATTGGCAGCTCATCAGCGTCTCGCCGGAGCAAGGTACCACTTGCCCTCGTGACGCCGGTGCTACTGACAAGTCTCATCATAGTGTTGTTTTCTCACCGCTATCTTCCGTGGCAGCAGCCAACCTGCAAGACAGATAGATGGCAAATCAGACTACACTTTTTGCCGTCGAACCTGAGACATTCTGGACTGCCCCTGAAGTTAATTCGAGTTTCTTCATTTTCACAGGAGACGACGGAATCCTAGCTTGGACTGCGCCGCGCAAGTAAGCCGAAGCGATCCCATCGTGATACGCGCGTAGGACCTCAATTAAGTCTCTGCGAAGAAGCGGCGCCGTCTGCCGTGCCTCAACCACGCGTTTGAGAGAATGCAGACATTTTTTGAACTGTCGCACAGCTCGGAGTCGTTCTCGTGCTTTGGCCGTCGGATCAGCCATGATCTGCATTAATCCGTCTAGCACCGGGGCAGACTCTTCGCGCAATATTTTAGCTGCCAGTTCAGGACCGTCCATTGCTTCCCCCAACCACACGCGAAATGGTGGTTTCGCGTGCGCGACTCAATTTCGCGACGATGGTGGAGCGTCAGTCTCAATTGTTAACGAACAGTTAAATCGCGCCGGCCATCGTCGCCTGAGCGCGGATGACTGCGCCCGAGTACGTTTGCCACGCAACGGGTGAATCAGATTGAAAGGTGGAGTTCGAAGGGCTTCCGAAGCCGGAGCTTGCTTGGAAGTCCATGGCACATTCGCCATTCCTGCAGAATTCAGCTTGTCAATGTACGCCCAACCGGCGAGAACATGCAAAATCATCTGGCGTGACGACAGCAGAATCGGTGTGGTTTTCATCTGAAAATTGTTGCCCCCAAATGCAGAGGCCAACGCGATTAGGCAAGGTTCGCCAAACTGCCGATCCTGCAAGTACAGTCGTGATATTTCCCGAAGCGCGATCAGATCAAATGATCTCAGACCCACAATGAGGCGAAAGACCTACCGATTGGGCCTGGGTTTCCACTCCTGCGCAAGCTTTTGAGCCTTGGCTATCTGACCTGTAGTCATTTTGAAGGCGACAAAGTCCCGGGCTCTGTATGCGCTCTGGCGATTCTCGTACTTGGAAGCTGGAAACTGCGAAGCGGCAAGCTCGAACCACATGTAGGCAAGGACAAAGTTTCTCGGGACGCCCTTACCATCGCGATACATCAGACCCAAGTTGTACTGGGCGGCGGCGTCGCCCTGATCAGCAGCCTTTTGAAACCATTTCAGGGCTTCGGAAAAGCTCTGTGATACGCCTTCCCCACTACCGTACATAACCCCAAGATTACTCTGCGCGACGGCACTCCCCTGGTCGGCGAGTACATGAAAATTCTTATATGCAGTCGCGAAATCACCACTAAGATACGCGGCGCGCGCATCTTCGAGCGCTCCGCTATATGCAGGTCCCAGCAAGAAGTGCAGCGTGAACAGTGCAATCAGTATGGCGCGCACTAACCTTTGGCTCATCCTCAACCTCAACGGTTGGTGCGGCGGCGGCTTGAATGATGCCCGCCGATGGTCCCACCGTATTCTTGCCTGCCAGTGAGCAGAAGGCCAGTGTCAGAAGTGCGGGATCTGCCTATGTTGAAGCACCTTTTGCACCGCGGCAAAGGACGCGCCCCCAATGACGCTCCGGGTCCTTAGCAGACATCGGGACCGCTTTGCCGATGCCGCTTTACCGCCCGAAAGCGGACACCGGACGATCATGCGTGCACGTCCAGCCTGTGGGTATCTCGGCCGGTCTGTTTGACTGCCGCATTGCGCCGCGCGTTGTTGTGCGGTTGAGTCGCCGTTGGTTGGTCAGACCATGCCTAACGAAGCCTCAGCGTTGCCGGAACTCTTAGCCGCCCTGCCGGACGCGGCCGACTACGACGCCGTGCATGCGGCGCTGATGGCGACCGAAGCCGGCCGTCGTTTCCTCGCCGAATTCGCCGCGCGCAACCGGCATGCCGACACGACGATGATCGTCGCCGCCGTCGCGCGGGTCGAAGCCGCGATCCGCGGCGAGGCCGAATCCTCGCCGCCGACGCCGCCGGCGGCCGCGGCTGCCGGCGAGCTCATCGAGATCGCGGCCGCGATCGATCGCATCAGGGTAGCGGTGGCGGCAGGCGCGCCGCCGCCGTCGAAGCTCGCCGCGGCGACCGAGCGCATCCAGGATCTCGCCTTCATGCTGCACGAGCGCGCCGTCGATGCGTCTTTGCGCGATGCGCTGGACACCGCCGTGGCTGAGCTTGCCGCTGCCGCTGGCGTAACGTCGGACCGCGACGCCGTCGAGCTTCTGCACGTGCTGGCAAGCCGGGTCGCCGAGATGATCGGCGAACGCGGCGGGTCGCAGCCGGTCGCGAGCACAGACGAGTTGCCGCCGCCGACGAACCTTTTTGCGATTGCCGCGAGCGACGGCGAAGCCTTCGCGCAAGCCGTGGCGTCGCTTGCCGCGGCGGCCGCTCCGTCTGCCGAAGCTTCGGTTCCGGTGTCCACGCCGTCGGTCGAAACCGTCGCCGCAACACCGCCGGCCGATGCACCTGAGGAACCCTACGCAGTCGAACGCGGGAGCGGGCAAGGCGCCGAGGCCCGCGCAATCGACACTGCAGCGCCGGCCTCCGATCTCTCTGACGCGCCGCTGCCAGCGGAGATGGAACCCGATACCGCCGCGGCACCGGCGCAATCGGCGGCGCTGGAGCTTTCCGGCAGCGCCGCCATTCTGGACCAGGCTTTTGGTGACGACGTCTTTGTCGCGAAGGAACTTTCGCCCGCGGCTGCTCCGGCACCCGAAGGCGAAGTCGATCGTATCGATCGGGCAGTAGAGCAGGGGCCGCCGCCGAACGAAGCCGCCCTGCCCGTGCAAGAAGAAGCTGCGCCCGTAAGAGATGCCGTTGGGCCCATGCCCGAAGCCGCCGCGCCGGCGGAAGCTGTTGTGTGTCAGTCCACCGCCGGCCCCGAGGAAGATCCGGCCGAACTGTTCGAGCCGCAGCCGGAGGCTGCGCCGCCTGCGGCTGCCGTTCAAGTAACCACCGCAGACGACTCGCCGGTGCAGGCTGCGGCACCGATGGAACCGGCGCAGCCTGCCGAACCGCGCGAGCCCGCGCGCGTCGTGCCGCCACCGCCGCTGCGCGCGATTCCCCGCCCGCCGCTGAGCGATCCGCTCGCCGCGGTGCGCGATTTGAGCGATGAAGAGCGCATGGCGCTGTTCAGTTGACGCCGCCGCGTTCCGTGGATTTTGTGGAGTCGAATCCGAAAGATAGGCGCGGGTGGCGACGCCGTGCCGCGCCTTCATGTCGACATTGTTAACGTTCTATTAACCAAATATGTCCTTGATAGAACGATTCGTTTAGTCGGCACGGAAGTTGCTTTGAGCCAAGGGGTGAGGCGGATCAACATCGACGCTGCGTGTGCTTTGCTTTCTCGAGGTCGGCGGGGGCCTGTCGCTGGTGGTCCGCTCAAAATGATCTTTGGAGGCCACGATGCACACACTAACTGGTCGGTTTCTGACAGTCGTAGCGTTGTGCACGATTGTGTTTGTTCCCCAAAGCTTGTCGGCGCACGATGACGGCCGCTTCGCCAACTCGCCGCTGAAAGGCTGGTTCGACAGGCTCGCAAGCGGCAAGGGGCTGTGCTGCTCGTTCGCCGACGGCGTCAGGGTCGAAGACGTCGATTGGGACACCCAGGGGGAAAGCTATCGCGTGCGGATCAACGGCCAATGGGTCGTTGTGCCCGAGGCGGCGCTGGTCACCGAGCCGAATAAATTCGGCCCCGCGGTGGTGTGGCCGTACCAGGACACCAACGGCGTAACGCAAATCCGCTGCTTCATACCGGGCTCGGGCGCTTAAACCTTGCTCAAACAACAAGCAGGGGTCCGATTCTGATTTATGCAGAATCGGCTCCGGCTTGAATTTGCCTGAAAGTCGCCGGAAGGCGGCTTAAGCCACCAGCCGCGAGAACAGTTCCGGGTCGACGTTGCCGCCGGAGAGTACGGCGACCGCGACCTTGTTCCTCACATCGATCTTGCCGGTCATCAGCGCTGCAAGCGCCACGGCGCCGCCCGGCTCGACCACGAGCTTCAATTCGGCGAAGGCGAACGCGACAGCCGCGGCGACTTCCTGATCGCTCGCCGCGACGCCGGCATCGACCAGGGCGCGATTGATCGCAAACGTCAGCTTGCCTGGCGTGCGCGCCATCAGCGCGTCGCAGATGGTGCCGGTGAGCGCCGCGTTCTCCTCGCGCTGGCCGCTGCGGAACGAGCGGGCGTGATCGTCGAATCCTAAGGGCTCGGCGGTGTAGACCGCGGCCGTCGGCACCCGCGCCTTCACCGCAAGCGCAATGCCCGCGGTCAGCCCGCCGCCGGAGGCGGTGACCACCACCACGTCCGGGCACAATCCCATCGCCGCCAAATCTTCCACGATCTCGCGGCCGGCGGTGCCTTGGCCGGCGATGATCTGGGCGTCGTCATAGGGCGGCACCAAGGTGGCGCCGCGGCGCACGGCGATATCGGCGGCGATCGCCTCGCGGTCGTCGCGGGCGCGATCGTAGAGCACGACCTCGGCGCCGAGCGCCGCGGTGCGCTCGCGCTTGGCGCGCGGCGCGTCGTGCGGCATGACGATGACGCAGGGCATGCCGAGGAGCCGCGCCGCCGCGGCAACGCCTTGCGCGTGATTGCCGGAGGAGAAGGCGACGACGCCGCCCGCGCGCCGCTCGGCGGGAATGGCGGCGAGCTTGTTGTAGGCGCCGCGGAACTTGAACGAGCCGGTACGTTGCAGAGTCTCGGCCTTCAGGAACACGCGGCCGCCGGTCATGGCGTCGAGCGCGACCGAGGTCAGAAGCGGCGTATGCAACGCCACGCCGGCAAGCCGCAGCGCTGCGGCATCGACGTCGGCTGCGGTCGGCAAGCTCGGGTTCACGTCCATGGCGTCAACGCTAACGCCGCGATTGCGGTGCGGGCAAGGGCGTCCGCGCCCTTGCTCGACAAGGTGAAAAACCCGCGCCAGGACCCGTTACTGGTCGAAGCGACCCGCGGCGTGCGCCAGCATGGTGTAGACCTTGCCGGTGTCTGACGTCAGGTAGCTGCGAATCATGGCGGGTCCGCGGTCGCTGCGCGCGGCGTCGTCGAGCAGCCGTTCGAACTCGTGGATATAGTGCTCGACGGTCTGTCGGAATTCCGGATCGCTGCGGTATTTGGCGCGGATCTCGTCGAAAGCCTTCTGCCCCTGGATGGTGTAGAGGCGCCGCGTGAACACGCCGCGTTCGCCGCGCCGGTAGCGTTCCCACAGATCGGCGGCGGCTTCCTGGTCGATCATGCGGGCGATATCGACCGACAACGTATCGAGCGAGTCGACCGCGTCACGCGGCACTGCGCGGTCTTCGCCGCGTGCTGGTGCCGAGCCAGCCGGCACATCGTCGCGCGATGCCCGCGTCAGCAGGTCGGACAGCCAGCCGGCGTTGCGGCCGTTGCCGGCGGGTGCCCCGCTTTGCGGCCGCGGCTCGCTGCGTTCCGGCCGCTCGGCGCGTTCCGCTGACGGCCGGCGCGCCGGCGCCCCAGTAATGTCGCGCATGCTGGCCGGCGGTGCGGCTTGCGGCGGCGCCGGCGGTGGACCCATGGCCGGTCCCATGGCCGGTCCCATGGGCGGCCCCATGTCGGGCCGGATCGGCCGGACCTGGGCGCGGCCGCCGCCCGTGGCATAGGCGGCTTCGGCCTCGCGCCGCACCGGCTCGGCGGCATCGAGCGCGCGGCCATGGCGGGCGACGATGCGATTGAGCTCGGCCAGCGCTTCGATCTGCTCGACGATGACGCGGCGCATCTGCGCCGTGCTTTCGGCGGTCTCCTGCGGCAGCTCGAACACGCCGCGGCGCAGCTCGGTGCGCGTCGTCTCGAGCTCCTGCTGCATTTCCGCCGCCATCTGCTTCATGCCCTGCATGATGGCGGTGAAGCGCTCAGCGGTCTGATCGAACATGGCCTGCGCTTCGGCCGAGGATTCCTCGTAGACCATGTTCAGCGCCGCGCTGGTGCGCTTGCGCTCTTCCTCGGACTGGGTGCGCACCAGGTCGAACTGCTGCTCGATAGAGCGCACGCTGTCGTTGCTGGCTTCGGCGATCAGGCTCGCGATCGCGCGGGTCCGCGTCGTCGCCGCTTCGAGCGATTCGTCGAGCAGGCCGGAGAAGCGCGTCAGCCGCTGCTCGAAATCATCGGAGCGTGCGTCGAGGGTCGCCACCAGCGCCTCGACATTGGCGTTGCGCGCGGTGACCTGTTCCTCGGTGCGCCGGTTGCTCAGCTCGAGGAGCTGCACGGCTTCGGCCAGGGAGCGGCCGTGGGTGGTGAACTGGGTCGACAGCTCGCCGAGATCCTGCAGGACCTTCGCGGTCACGGTGTTGAACGTGCCGAGATGCTGCTCGACCTTGGACGTGGTGATACCGCTCTTGTTGTTCAGCTCGTTCATGGCGGCGACGAAGTCGGAGACCCGCGACGCCATGGTGTGCTCGATCGAGTTCATGTTCTCGTGGGCGCCGCTCAACACCTCCTGCAGCAGGATGTTGGCTTCGCGCAGCCGCTCGAACAGGGCGGTGGAGTCGGTGCGCAGCATGCTGTGCGTCTCCAGCATGTCGGCGACGGTCGCCGCCGCGGTCTGCTTGGACTCCTCGACGGCCGACTTGGTCGCGCTGTGCAGATCCGCGAGCGTGCGGGCAATCGTCGCCTTGGCACCTTCGGTGATGCCTTCGGCGCCCTCCTGCAACTGGCCGAGCGTGCGCGTCATCGCCGCGGTCGCGTTTTGGCTAGCGTCGTTGATGAGGCGGGCAATCTCCTCCGAGTTGTCCATCATGGTCTGGGTGAAGACGAAGCTCTTGGCTTCGATCGACTTCACAGCATGATCCGTGACGCGACTGACCTCACCGGCGAACTCCTGGCCTTTGCCGGTGAGCGCCGTGAGCAGCCCGTTCGACTTCTCGTCGAGCAGGCGCGTCATCTCGTCGAGGCGACCGGCGGCCGCGGTGTTGAAGTCGTCGGCCTTGCCGAGGATGTTACGGGACACTTCGGTGCTGGTGCCGACGAGCGTACGCTCGGCCTCGCTGGCGCTGCGCCCGATCGTCTCGGCGGTGATGGCGGCGCTGCGCGCGATCAGGTCGCTGGCGCTGGTCGCGGTTTCGCCGATCACGGTCCGGGCGTTTGCCGCCGACTGGCCGATGGTGTCGTTGACGTTGGTTACGGCCTCGCCGATCACGGCCCGTGCGGCCGCGGCCGACTGACCGACCGTGTCGCTGACATTGGTCACGGCTTCGCCGAGCACGATCCTGGCGTTGGTCGCCGATTGGCCGATCACGTCGGTGACGTTGGCAGCGGCTTCGGCCATCACGGTCCGGACATTCGCCGCGGTGCGGCCGATGGCGTCGTTGGCGGTCGCGGTGCTCCGGTTGATCACCTCGTTGGCGGCCGAGGTGCTCTTGCTGATGGTGTCGTTGGCGGTCGCGGCGCTGCGGTTGAGCATCTCACCGGCGGCGGCGAGCGTCCGGCTGATCGTTTCGCTCGCCGACGTCGAGCTCTTGCCCAATGCGTCGGTGGCCGCTGCCGCGCTCCTGCCGAGCGCTTCGGTTGCAGCCGTGGAGCTCTTGCTGAGCGCGTCGCTCGCGGCGGCTGCACTGCGGCCGACGCTGTCGCCGAACGTCGCGGCGCTGCGGTTCAAGCCTTCCGCCGCGGCGGTAGAGGCCGCGGCGCTCTTGCCGAGCGCGTCGGTGGTCTGCGTCGCGAGCTGCATGAGCGCGCGTTCGGCGTTGCCAGTGTTGATCTTGATCGCTTCCGACAGCTCCTTGACGCGGGTACCGAGCAGATCGCCGGCGGCGCGGCTGCGCACTTCGAGCTGCTGGGTAACGGCCTCGGCGCGGCCGATCAGCAGGTTCTCGAGCTGGCCGATCCGGCCGTCGAGCGTGTTGGCGACCTCGACGGCGCGGGAGCCCAGCGTTTTGTCGATGTTGGCGATCCGCGTGCCGACCGAGTCGGTCAGATGGGCGGCGCGGGTGTCGATCAGCGTGGTGACGTCGGTGATGCGCTTGTCGAGCGCGGTGACCACCTCCTTGCCGCCTTCGGCAAGGGTCTTGGCGATATCCATGACCCGGCCGGACAGCGCATCGGTGAGCGTCTGGGTGCGGCCGTCGAGCGCTTCCTGGAAGCGCCCGAGCCGCTGGTCGAGTGCGGAGCTCACTTCGGTGGTTTTGGCGGTCACGCGATTGTCGAAGCTCTCGACATAGCCGCGCATCGCCTCGGAGACGTCCTGGGTGCGTGCGCCCAGCCGTTCGACGAGTTCGGCGCCGTAGGTCTTCACGGTGCGGTCGAACTCGGCGAGATGCCGGGTGATGAGATTGCCGAGCGTCGCCGCGTCGCGCGAGATCTTCTCGCCGAGCTCGGCGCCGGAATGACCGAAAACATTCTCGAACGCGGTAAGCCGCGTCGACAGCATTTCCTTCATGGAGTCGCCGCGGCTGCCGACGGTTTCGACGAACCGCTCGAGGCTTTGGCCCATCTGGTCGGTCACGGCATTGCTGCGGTCGATCAGCGTCTCGGTGATGGTGTTGCTGCGGGCAACCAGCGTGTCGGTGATCTGCGCGCCGGTCTGCTCGAGCTTCTTGGCCACCTCGCTGCCGCGCAGGTTCAGATCGAGGATCAGCGATTCGCCGGACGACTTCAGCGTCGCATTGGCCTCGTCGGCGCGCGTGGCGATGGTCTCGGCGAGCTGGCTCGACGTGTCGACGATCGCCTCGCTCAGTTCCTGGGCGCGGCCGGCGACCAGGTCGGCGATCTCCTGGGAGCGGCTGATCATGCTCTCGACGATCGTCTCCGACTTCGCCGAGAAGCTTTCGGCGACCTGGTCGAGCCGCGCCGTCATCATGTCTTCGAGGCCGGTGACGATCTCGGCGAAATCCTCGCCGACGTGATCGGTCTTGAAATTGAGATTCGAGGTGAGCTGGTCGCTCGCCGTCGCGATGGCGCGCGAGGTTTCCTCGCTGGCGTTTTCCAGCCGCGCGATCATGTCGCCGCCGCGCGTGCTCAATTGCTGGATCATGTTCTCGCCGACCTGATCGAGCGTCAGCGTGATCTGCTCGCCCTTCTCGGCGAGCGAATGGGTGATCCGTTGGGCGGCTTCGTTGACCTGCTGGCCGACCAGATCGCTGATGGTGGAGAGGTCCTGCGTCAGGTCGATGTGGACGTTGTTGATGGCGGACCGCACCTGCTCGGCCTGGCCGACCAAGGTGTCGCGCTGGTGCGCGAGGTCCTGGAGCAGCCCGCGGATGCGGACTTCGTTGTCGCTATAGGTGCGCTCGAGCGCCGCGACCTCGTTCTGCACCAACGTTTCGAGCTCGCCGGCGCGCGCCAGCGCCCGCTCGACGCCGTCGCCCATGGCGGCGACCTCGCGGCGGATCGCCTGACCGACGGTGACGATGGAATCGCGCGCCACGCTCTCCGGCTCGGCGAGCCGCATCGCGACCTGCGCCATGGACTGCGTGATCAAACGCAATTCCTGGGCGCGCCAGGCCATATGCGCGATGCCGAAGAAGAAGATGATGGGCAGCAGCGCCGCGGCGCCGAGCCCGACGATCAGCGCGGTCGGCGAATGGCCGCCGCCGAGAGCGGCGTTGAAGTCGGCGAGATAGGCGATCGACAGCGCCAGGCAAGCAACCACCCAAACGGCGGAAAATGTCGCGGCGACGAAATATGACGTCCGTGCCGGGCGGTTTTGCAGCGCCTGCAGAACGCGGCCGACCGACTGCTGGTCGTCGTTGGCGGCGCGGAAGGCGGCCGGCGCGGCAGTGGGGCTGCCGACGTCCTCGAGGCGGTCGAATTCCGCGGCCTCGTCGAAGGCCGGCGTCGCCGGTTCCGACTCCGGCAGGATATGCGCGGCTTCGTCGTGCTGGTCAGCCGGCGGCGGAGCGGCACCGGCTTCCGGCTGGGCCTCCTTGTGTTCCCCGTCGTCCCGGACGTTGAGGGCTTCTTGGATGGCCGACAGCGCAGCTTCGGTCGGATCCATCATCTTTTTCGGGTAATTCGCCATCGGCGTCGCCTCGCGTGTTACGCTTGACTAGGTCGGCGGAACAACTTCCCGCCGCACCACGAGCGCGTGATCGTGTCGATCCTTCATCGGGCACCCCGGGGCTCCCCAGCCCTCAAGTCGCAGTGCCGTTTCCTATCCTATCGGTCTGGCGGATCGAATAAAACCGGGCCGGGTAACGTCCCTTTAATCATCGTTAACGCTTTAGACACCATGGTTTTATTTTTCGGTCCCCGCCGACCGGAATTGGCATGATGGTGCCAACAATGCGGCTGGCTTGGGGCCGATAGCCCCCGGAGCGGCGCTTTAGCAGTGGATTGCGGGGGCGGCAGCAGGTTCCGTCATCGTCCCGGCATCCTTTCCACCGCAAGACCTTGGTTACCAAGAGCGCGAAACGGCTCATTTCCGGCGGCTATGGCGGGGCCGGATTCACCCGGTTTTTGGCGCTTTGCGGCAGAGTGGAGGGCAAAGACCGCAAAGGTCTGCTCTTTCAGGGAAGCGCGTCATGATCGCAACGAGCCCGTCGGGTGCGCGGGATATCGCCGATACCGCGGGCGATCCCGCCGTCATCGACGAGGACCATCTCGCCCGCATGACGCTGGGGGACCGCCGGCTCGAGCGCGAAGTGCTCGAAATCTTCGTGCGCCAAACCGTCATCATGCTCGAACGCATCGCCAAAGCCGATCCGGCGCTCGCGGCTGCTGCGGCTCATACGCTGGTCGGATCCGCGAGCGGCATCGGCGCGAGCCGGGTGGCGCAGGCCGCCGAGCGACTGGAACACACCGCGCGCGCCAAGGCCTCGGCAGCGGAGTTCGACGACGCGGTCGAGGCGCTCAAGGCCGCGACGGTCGAGGCGAGCGCAGTGATCGCCGCTCGCCTCGGTAGCTCATTGCGCGACCATTGAACTTGGGCTGAGCTTGGGTGGGGTGCTTTTCGGCCTCGATGCAGCGACACTGGCGCCGCGCGGTGCAAAGCAATAGATAAGGGCGGGCCCGTCAGCGCGTTTACGTGCGTCGACGCGCTATGGGCCCGCGTTTTTTGGTCTTGTCCCCGGTTCCGCGTCCTGCCTCGCTGCAAATCTCCATCATGGTCCAGATCACGTTCATCGATACTGCCGGCGCCGCGCGCACGGTCGAAGGCGAGGTCGGATCGACCGTGATGGAGACGGCGATCAAGAACGGCGTTCCGGGAATCGAGGCCGAGTGCGGCGGCGCCTGCGCCTGCTCGACCTGCCACGTCTATATCGACGAAGCGTGGCGCGAGAAAGTCGGCGAGCCCTCGCCCATGGAAACCGACATGCTCGATTTTGCCTACGACGTGCGGCCGAATTCGCGGCTGTCCTGCCAGATCAAGGTGCGCGAGGATTTGGACGGGCTCACGGTGACGACGCCGGAGCGGCAGGCCTAAAGACTGGCACAAATCCACGCTGGGCTAGGACGAAACCCGGTAAACGCCGGCAAAGAACAGCATTTCCATCTCTTCCCCTGCTGCGCTTCGCACGCTAGAGCATGATCCCGAAAAGTGGAGACCGGTTTTCGGATAAGATCATGCACCAACCAAGATTTCTAACCCGCATCAACAAACATAGCCATTGAAGACGAGCACGCTTAACATCATGACTGAACCCATCAAGACCGACGTTGTGATCATTGGCGCAGGCCCGGTCGGCCTGTTCGCCGTGTTCGAGCTCGGATTGCTCGACATGAAATGCCATCTCATCGACATTCTCGACAAGATCGGCGGTCAATGCGCCGAGCTTTATCCGGAGAAGCCGATCTACGACATTCCCGGCGTTCCCTATACCAGCGCGCAGGGCTTGGTCGACTCGCTGTTGGCGCAGATCAAGAACTTCAACGCGCAATTCCACCTTGGTGAAATGGTCGAGAAGGTGGAAAAAATCGGCGACCCGCTGTTCCGCATCACCACCAACGTCGGCAAGGTGTTCGAGAGCAAGGTCGTGGTCATCGCCGCCGGCGGCGGGTCGTTCCAGCCGAAGCGGCCGCCGATCCCCGGCATCGAGCCCTACGAGGGCAACACCGTGCACTACGCAGTGCGCAAGATGGAGAACTTCCGCGACAAGCGCATCCTGATCGTCGGCGGCGGCGACAGCGCGCTCGACTGGACGCTCAATCTGCAGCCGCTGGCCAAGAAGCTGACGCTCTGTCACCGCCGCAGTGAATTCCGCGCCGCGCCGGCGTCGGTCAGCAAGATGATGGCGCTGGTCGACGAGGGCAAGGTCGATCTGGTGCTCGGCCAGGTCACCGCGCTGGTCGGTGCCGACGGCAAGATCGAGAAGGCCGTGGTCAAGCAAAACGACGGCGCCATGGCCGAGGTCGAGTGCGATGCCATGCTGCCGTTCTTCGGCCTGACCATGAAGCTCGGCCCGGTATCCAACTGGGGCTTCGATCTGAAGAACAACGAATACATCCCGGTCAACACCGAAGCGTTCGAAACCAGCGTGCCGGGCATTTTCGCCATCGGCGACATCAACTGGTATCCGGGCAAGCTGAAACTCATTCTGTCCGGATTCCACGAAGGCGCGCTGATGGCGCAGAAGGCCTACCACTACATCTATCCGGACAAGCGCCTGGTGTTTCAGTACACCACGTCGTCGACCAGCCTGCAGAAGAAGCTCGGCGTCGCGCCGGCGCGCTGATCGGTTACCAGCGCGCCGAGGCGGCGACCTCATAGGTGCGTGGCGCGCCGAGCAGGACTTGATCCGGATACGTCGAATCCGACCATGCGGCGTAGACCTTGTCGGTCAGGTTGCGCACGCGGAACGTGACGCGCAGGGTATCGAGTTCCGGCCGCGCCAGATCGCGGCCGGGAATGTCGATGAATGCGTAGACATCCGCCGTCGTGTAGGCGTCCAACGTCGTCCGGTCGTCGGGGAAAAGATAGCGATTGCCGACGTAGCGCACCGTGCCGCCGATCTCGACCGGCCATCGCCAATGATTGAAGCGATAGGATGTGCCGGCATTGACGATGAGCGGGGCCACGTTCGGCGGCGTGTTGCCGGTCCACACATCGAAATTGACGAAGCGTGCGTTGGTATAAGCGGCATTGCCCCAGATCTTCCAGCCGTCGAACGGACGAACGGCAGCGGCGAATTCGATGCCCTTGCTGGCGACCTCGCCGGCAACGTCGTTGACCGTGGTGCTGACCGGCACGAAGACGTTGCGCTGGAGGATGTCATAGGCGGCAAGCGACCACTCGGCCCTGCCGTCCCAAAGCAACTGCTTGACCCCGGTTTCGTAGAGGTGCGAGCTGGTCAATTGCAGCGAATTTCCGGGTGACACGGAAAAGATCGCAGCCACTGCCGGATTATAGGCCGTCGCATACATGCTGTAGAACATCAGGTGCGGAATCGGCTCGTAGGTGTAGGCCGCGCGATATGACACCGGTGTCCACGTTTTGGTGAAAGGCTGTCCGGCCGGGATTGTGCCGTCGAAGTTGATGCCGTCGCGTGCCAGGCGCAGATCGTCGACCCGGATGCCGCCGATCAGTGCGAAAGCCGACGTCAGCTTGAGCCGGTCCTCAAACGCGGCTGCGAAGTCGTCGAGTCGGCTATTGCGGATATCGTAATCGAGCGGACCGTAAAGTCCGGGATCGGGAGCGACGACGTTGACCGAATCCTGCGGATAGCCGCCATCGTCCATCTGCTTGAACGTGATCTTATTGCTGCTCGCCTGGAAATAGGCATTGAGGCGGTTCTCCAGGCCAAGCAACTGCGCGTCCCAACTAAAATCGAGATTGTTGCCGTAAATATGCTGATTATGCGCAACCGCGAAGCGGTCGCGGTCGATCATCGAGATCGCGTTGTCGAACGCATAGGTCTCGCTGTCGATCCAGCTTCGCCCCGCCTTGTAGTAGTAGACTTGGTCCTTGACGGTGACGGTATTGAGCGGCGTCCACTCGAAGCCGCTGCGCAGCCAAAGATCACGGGAGCCGGTGGCGTTGTCGGCGACGTTGTAATTGGTCGATAGCGTTCGCGAGTCGATCGTCACCGGGCCTATGACGCTGCCATCGAATGTGCTGATGGCTGTTCCCGAGACGACTCCGTTAATGGCGTGCCCGCCGGCAAACGAAACCGGCACCAGCGGCGTACCCCAATAGGCATGGCCGGAATCTGCCTTGTATTCGATGGCCGCAAACGTCTTGAAATTGCTGGTCACGCGATAAATGAGTTGGGTGGCCAAGCCGGTGAGCGCACGAAAGTCGCCGTCGATGAAGCTGTTGAACTTGTCAGCGACGGCGTCGAAGCGGTAGTCGAAGCCCGGCGCCGCTGTGCCGCCCGAGCCGAAATGTGTGCGGGGCGAACCGAACGAGTCCAACGAGACATCGAGTTCGTTGCGGATCGGCCCCGCCACCGGCTGACGGTTGACGTAGTTGACCGCACCGCCAATGGCATTGAGGCCAGACATCAGCGACGACGGACCTTGCAAGAACTCGACCTGCGCCAGACCGGCGGTGTCCATCCAGCGCGAAGTGATGTCGGTCGGGCCGGTCCAAATTCCGTTGTAGGTTACGTTGACCTGGGGACCGGAAAAGCCCCGCATCGAGAAATTCGCCGGCGCGCCAGCGGAATCGCCGGCCAAAACGCCGACCGCTCCTTGGGCGGTCTCGGTCGTCGTGCGATAGCCCTGCTCCTGCATTGTCTGCTGGCTGATCACCTGGACCGTAGCTGGCGTCTGGAACGCGGTGAGGCCAAGTCGCGTCGCGCTTCCCGCGATCACGTTGCTGTCGAGTGGCGTCGGCGGCGCAGTCCCCGGCAAAGCCTGGCCGGCCGTGGTGCCTTCCGCGGGTGCCGAGGGCGGCCCAGGTGTCACCGTCGCTCTGCCACCACGCCGCTGGGCGCGCGCCTGCGGCTTTCGGCGCGGCGCCTCGATCCTGATCGTTGGCAACGGAACCTGATTTTGTGCGACCTGCGTTGGCGTGCCCGCCGTCTGCGCAACGCCGGCATTGGGCGTTGCAACCGTGACAGCGAAGTAGGCCGAACTCGAAGCCAGGAGGAAACGGAATGCTGGATTGCAGCCGAACTTGCGGCCGCGATTGCCTACGGGACACACGCCACGCCCCAATGGCGAACACGTTACCCGTCACCGCGGCCTTTGGTCGCTTCGCCGCGTGCCTTTCGCCCTGGCAGCGCCGCATAACAACCGAACTCGAACTTCGCCAGGACACCCCGCCCGACGCGCTCGCGCGTGACTCGTTGCCGGTGGCAGATGTCCTGGCTCGCGGATCGTCGCCTTAAGGCCGCCTTCCCAGGAACGTCGCGTTCCCAGTGGCAAGATTGGCCGAAGACTCTCCGCTCACAGTTGCGGGGGCAGCCGCGGCTTAGCGTGCTTTACCAAACACGCGCACCGCGTTCCCTTTTGATCCCTTGCGGGAACCACCGCCGATCATGTTGGTGAGAGCAGCCGAGAGCGTCAAGCGTGCGTGCGCCGAGCCATGCGCTTTGTTTCATCAGCGTTGCCGGACGGCCACAGCGCTGATCGGCGATGCGTTCGTCGGCAGCGCTGTGGCAGCGTTTCACGCGTGCCAGATGTGGATCAACACCGTCTGGTAGCGCGGCGCCTCCAGTCCCCAGCGGGCAATGCAGTCCACTCGCCTGAACTTCAAGCCGTGCGCCTCGGACATGATGCCTTCGCGTGCGCCACCGAAGGCGCCGGACGAAAAGTAGCCGACCACGAAAAGCTGTCGCGAAATGGCCTCGGGGGCTGCCTCGTAGACCTGTTGCAGACTCAAACCTGGCGGCAGGCAGACCCCGAGCGTGTCGCGGTCCGGATAGCGCCGCAGCGCCTCGAGCGCATCCATCGGCTGCACCGGATACCAGCCCGGCCGCCGAAACCGCGGATTGTCCTCTGGCGCGAAGCGATCGGTGGCGACCGCCTCGATGCCCTCGACTCGTCGCAGGCAATGCGACCAGAACCCGATGCCTGCGGCGACCGTGAGCAAAGACGTTCGCAGGTGGCGGTGAAGGTAATCGAGAGCTTCGGCGCTGGGCAGGGCGCAAGACAGCCGGCCGGCGATCGCGCGAGCAAGGCTTTCGTCGACGATGCCGCGGGTGTGCTGCTCGAGCAAGGCGCGTGGCGGAAGTTGCCCGCGCGCCAGGTGCTCCTGATAAAGGGCGTCGATGGCGTGCACGAAGGCACCCCGACATTTCGCCGATCGCCCCTCAAAGCCAGCCTCCTCGTCGCTTCGTCATCGAAAGCGATGAAGAAGGCGGGCTACGCGTTATTCAACATGCACCTTGTGCCAGACGCAATGCGCGACAGCGACGCATGTTCCTCATGCACGCAAAGTTATTTCACATAAACGCCAGCGAGGGTCAGGCGGAACCTGGCAGAAGCTCGCGCGCGGCAAAACGGCGGTGGTTTGCTCAACCCACCGCCGCGTCTTCTATCCGCTCAGCGAGAGCGATCCGCCGTCGCGGATGCGACTAATGCTGCGCGTTGTCGTCGCCGTCGAGCGGCGGAATGAACGCGGAGATCTGGGACACCGTGTAGCCCTTGACCTGCAGCGTCCAGTCCGAGTCGATCGCCGTGTTCGCACCCGCATAGGGCAGGTACAGCGTCAGGTTCGACACATAGAGCGTTTGCCCGTCCTTGCTGAAGGCGAGGCTCGCCGGGAACAGGAAGCCCTGCGCGATGCCGTTGTCGTCGACGCCGTAGAAATCGCCGAGCTTGGCGATCACTTTCGGGACGGTCTGCCCGCTCACCGGGTTCTTCGCCTTCGGATCGATGACGACGATCTCGTCTTCCTGGTTCGCGCAGACCCAGATGTTGCCCCTGTGGTCGACCGCGATCCCGTCCGGCGCGTTGATGCCGGTGATCAGGATCGAAGGCGTGCCGGCGGTGAGATTGCCGCCGCTGCCGGTGACCGGGATTTGGATGATCTGATGAAACGCCGTGTCGGCCACGTATAGGGTCGAATAGTCGTTGCTGAACTCGATGCCGTTGGCGCCGAACGGCGGCGTCAGGCCCGTTCCCGGTCCGAGCAGCGACGGAAAATTGCTCCACTGCGTCATCTGGCAGCCATGGCAACTCACCGGTGCCTTCCAGATGATGCCCTGGAAGGAATCCGACACGTAGACGTTTCCGGCCTTGTCGAAGGTGAGCGCATTGATCGCGGGCACCGTCCCGGAGCCCGCAACCGTCGGCACGGTCGCGAACAGGCTGGCATTTCCAGAAACCGGGTCCACGTCGAGAACGTTCGCCGTCCCGGTTGCGAGGCCGGACCCGAAATCGAGGATCAGCAATCGGTTGCTGACCGGATTGAAGCCCAATCCGAGCATATGCGGGCTGGCCTGTGGCGATGCCTTGATTGTGACCTGCCGAATGACTTTGCCGTTCGGACTGATGGTGAACAGCGTCGCCGGCCCGGTGGTCGAGCCGGCAGTGTTGAAGCCGAACGTCGGCACGTAGATGTTGCCGTCAGGCCCAACCGTCAGGCCTTCGACGCCGCTCTGGACGCCTGGCGCCGCGTTCGGCAGCACCGTGAGCAGTTGCACATGGCCGCGATGCCACGCATTGGCGGGTGCCGTCCCAAGAAGCCCAATCACAATCGAAAGCGCGCAGCCGACCGCGGCCACGCCGATGTTCCGTGTCATAGTTCATCCTCCCTGACTTAGCTTTTTGAAATCCCGGTGTCGCCGCCCGGAATGCGCCATAGTAGCATCGCGACGATGAAGCTCGGAAGACCGGGCGAAGACTTGTCGATCGACAGAAGTGACAAAAACAGCGCTCGATGTCGAGTTTTCGCCGTTCCAGACGCGCTCTATTCGATGACGTCGTCGGCGGCCACAATCAAGGACTGGGGAACCGTTATGCCAAGCGCCTTGGCGGTCTTGAGATTGATCACCAGCTCGAACTTCGTCGGTTGCTGTACCGGAAGGTCGCCCGGGTTCGAGCCTTTCAGAATTTGATCGACATAACTTGCGGTGCGCCGAAACAGGTCCATCTCGTCCGGACCATAGGATACGAGGCCGCCGTCGGACGCGAAATATCGGAAATAGTAGATAGCGGGCAAGCGATACTGCGCGGCGAGTTCGATGATGCGCCTGCGATGAACGACATTATGGCTGTCGGGTAAGACGAAAAGGCCGCTGTCGGGTTCTTTGCCGGTCTTACTAATGGCATTTTCAATGTCGGCTAGGTTATGAACTTGAACTGCGACTGACTCGATCCCCAGGGAGGATGTGCCGGCATCGATCGAGCGCAAATATAGCTCGTAATAGGGTGCGGTCTCGGGGTTGAAGATGGCAGTGACGCGCCGAACGTTCGGTGTGATCTGCTTGAGCACCTCAAGCCATTTGGTGCCGAGCGAAAATTCGAATACCGAAAAACCGGTGATGTTACCGCCTGGATGCGAGAGGCTGGAGACCAAGCCTTGGCCCATCGGATCGGTCACCGTGAGGAAGACGATCGGTACCGTTTGGGTTTGCTTGAGCAGTCCCCGAGCCGAGGGAGTTGAATGGCCGACGAGGACGTCGGGTCGCAGGTCGACCAGCTCCTTGGCGAGAGCTTGTATTCGTTCCGGGTCGCCATTGCCCCAGCGGTAGTCGATGCGAATGTTGCCGCCGTCATTCCAGCCAAGGTCCTGAAGGGTCCGTCGCAAGATTGCGATGCCTTTCCTGGCGTCGGCGTCGCTTTCGGCGACCGCCATCAGGACGCCAAGCCGTCGTACGCGTTCGGCCTGCTGCGCGAACGCCGCGAGCGGCCAGCCGACGGCCGCGGCAACTGGGAAGGAAATAAATTCGCGCCGTCGCATGCGCCGCCCCCCACAAGCCGAAGCATGCAGCTTATCACGTCGCTCATATTGCGGCGGCACTTTGCATCGCGGCAGAAAATGCGCCCCGATGTCGCAGAGGGGCAATTTCCGGCCGAACCCAGCGGAATTTGACGAGCACGTCGCTCAGTGCGCGGGCGGCGCGGCCGTGGCGGCGGGCGCCGGATCTGACGGGGCCGGGGTGAGCGTCGGCAGCGGCTCGCTGCGCACCGCGGGCGGCAGCGGTATCCCCAAGACTTCGCGCGCGGCCGGCAGTGCCGCGTCCGCCATGGCGGCGTAGCCTTCGGCGGTCGGATGCACCGCGCCGCCATAGACGGCGCTGAGCACGCCCCAGATGGCGTCGTGGATGTCGCTCGGTTTCAGCACGCCCGGCATGCCCTCGGGATAGGTCATGGCGGTGAAGTAGCTGTCGTCGGCGGTCCTGATCCAACGCCCGCGCGGCGCATAGGGCAGGTAGTCGCTCGCCGCGCGGCCGCAGGTCAGCGGGTTGTCGGCGCCTTTGGTCAGGTCGCTCTCGAAGCTCGAGCCGCTCGCCGAAAAGCAGGCGCGGTCGAATTCGGGATCACTTGCGCTGTGCACGCACATGCCGTGGCTCGCGAACGCGCCCTGATGGCTGTCGATGAAGGCCATGCGGTCGGTCATCGGATCGCGGCAGCTCTTGGCGCCATCGCAGGTCGCGAGCGCCTTCAGACCAGGCAAGAACTTCTTGTCGACGAATTCGGCCGCGGCGCGCAGCCGCTCGGCGTCGGCGCCGAACGCCGGATGCACGTCGAGGCCGTCGCGGCCGCCGGGGCACGGCTTGTCGGGCGCCGCCAGCGCGGGATTGCCGTAGGAGACGAAGACGACGCGCGCCAGGTTGCCGCCCACATAGGGCTTGAGCGCGGTGCGCATCTGGCTGAAAGCATCGGGCAGGTTGCCGTCGAGCAGCTTCTGCGAATCCTGGGCGGCGGCGAGGGAGCCGCTCTGCCGCAGGAGGAGGCGCTCGGTCGCCGCATCGACGATGACGTTGGCGACGAGCCCGGCGAAGTTGATGTCGTTGGCGCCGATCGTGAGCAGGACGAGGTCGAGGCTGCGCTGCGGATTTTGCTTGCGCGCCGCCGCCATCAGGTCCTTCAGCGTGGCGAATTGTGCGGGCGACGTGCCGGAGCAATTGTCGATGCCGACCACCCAGGGACAGTCGTCGACCGATTGACTGCTGAACATTCCCGGGCCGATGGCGGCGCCGCTGCAGGCAAGCGGCAGCAACGTCACCGCGAGATGCGGCTGCTCGACCGCGATCGCGAGCGCGGTACGCACCTGATAGCTGTAGAGCGAGCGGTGGCAGCCCGGAGACATCCAGCGCGCGCCGTGGCGCGCCCAGTCGCTTCCCGCTGCCGGCGTCGAAGGTCCGTTCTCGCAGGAGCGGTCGTCGTTATAGCCGGCGCGCCCGGGCCGGAAATACTGGCCGCCCGAGCTGCCGCGCAGAAAGCGCTTGAAGCAGAAGCTGCCTTCCAGCTCGACCGCCTTGTCGGGATTGCCCTCGCCGGCGGCGATGGAGTCGCCTAAGCCTGCGATCAGCACGTCGCGCACGTAGATCTCGGCGACCACGCGTTGCGCCGTGCCGTCGCCGAGCGGAATGTCGACGCTGGCGACGGTGGTGCGCGTGGAAGCGACGCGCAAGATCACTTCGCCCTCGCACGGCGCCTCGTTCTGCCGCAACGCGCCCTGACCGTCGTCGAAGGTCCAGGTGCAGGTCGCGCCCTGCGGCACATTGCCGGAGAGCTCGACGCCGATGCGGTGATCGGCCGGCGCGACGTAGCTTTCCTTGGTGCCGTCGCGCTCGCAGGTCGTCATCAGGTTGCCCGAGGTGTCGACACACAGATTGCCGACCACGTCTTTGGCCCAACCGAGCCCGCGGCTGTCGCGCTCGAGCCGCTGTTCGGCGGCGAACACGCCGTCGCCGCGGCTGGCCGCGACCTGGCGCAAGAAATCGGCCTCGCGGCGGAACAGGCGGAAGCGGTTCTTGACCTCCCAGACGATGCGAAAATCGCCGGTGTCGGCGAGTTGTTGGGGCGCCGTGCCGGGGGGCTGTTGGGGAGTGGTGCCGGGGGTCTGCGCAAAGGCCGTGTTTTTGAACGGCGCAAGCGACAGGAGGGCGGCGAGGAGGATCGCAGGACGCATGGTCTGGGGGTGGCGGCGAATGCCCCTCTTTCTAGCACCTGCCTTGCGGCAGAAATGTGAGGCTGACTTGCCGTGACGATGGCAAGCTTAACCTATTCGCCGCCACCACCACCCATGGCCTCGGTCGCCGCCTTGGCGATGTCCGGCGGCATGGCAAAAGCGGTATCGAGGATTTTCGCGACGTCCGTGCCGCTGACTTCGCCGATCTCCAGGTGCTCTTTCTCGGCCTCGGCGATGAACGCCGGATCGATCATGGTGTCGTGGAAGGCTTGGCGCAGCGCTGCGACCCGCTCGGCCGGCGTACCGGCCGGCGCGAGGATCGGACGATCCATCTGCAGCGGTGCCAGCACCAGTTGGAGGATGCTTTTGGTCCGCTCGTCCTTGGCGAGCTCCATGATCGCCGGCGCGTCGGGAAATTGCGGATTGCGCGCAGCCGCGATCTGCACCGGCACGGTGA
>Ga0335081_10004589_pt1 | contig 21784 bp, 20 predicted proteins | sample Lox_Sample_35_FD_206713 | JGI IMG/M metagenome (GOLD analysis project Ga0335081, IMG submission 206713) | Soil microbial communities from Loxahatchee National Wildlife Refuge, Florida, United States - Lox_Sample_3.5 | ecosystem: Environmental > Terrestrial > Soil > Wetlands | place: USA... | reverse complement strand
GCATAGGGGGATTGTGGGTTTGGGCTGGCGGGTGAGGCAAAATGCAAGACCGCGTCCACCTTGCCCGGCACAAAAATATAATTGGATACATCGTGCTTGTAGAAGGTGAACCTTTCGCGGCCCATGAGATGGGCAATATTTTCCTGGCTTCCCGTGACAAAATTGTCCATGCCGACCACTTCGTGGCCCTCGTTTAATAGAAGGTCACAAAGGTGGGAGCCGAGAAATCCGGCGGCGCCGGTGATCAAGATTCGCATGAAAACCTCATATGGTGTGGCATTATTCGGAGCAAAGCAATCCTCTGTTTTCGGCAGTAAATTGCCATGAGTCTTACCCTCGCTATGGCGTGCAGATTATTTCCAATCAATGTTCGTAATCAGCCCATCGCCTGTGATTTGATAGGCTTGTCCGCTGCCGCTGTCCACCAGCCACAGGTTGCCCTGATAGATCAGCGCCAGGAAATCGCCGGTCTGTCCTGGAATGGGCTGAGGCGCCCAAACTGGAGTCTGAGGCTCTAACCCGGTCGAATCGGGCGGCGGAAAAAGGGCGCGATGGTTGGAACCATCCCGGTCCATCACCACCAGGCGGTAGCGGCTCGTCTCGCTTTGATCGGGAAAGATGGCTTGCAAATAAGCTAATTGATAAGCGCTCTCCTGGCCGTTCTGGCGCACAGGCGAAGCGACCGGCGAGGCAAACATCCCGACTTGTTGAGTGAAATCTACCGTGAAGTTTCCAAGGAGGGAAATTCCTTTCAAGTCAAAGTACGGAGACTCTTCATCCGTGATCGGTGTGGGAGCAGGAGCGTGATCCACAAAATAAAGGGCCTTGCCATCGCCGCCGAAACTGATGCCCGGAACCCAGGCCCAGTCACTATGCGTTTGAAGCGGGGTAATATCCAGCAGTGGCGCCAGGTAGCCGCCCGCGACATTCACCAATCCAATGCTGTCGGGTCGTGCGTACGCGATGCTTCCGTCTGGTGAAATAGCGAAGGACATGCCCCACCAGCCGTAGACGCCTCCGCTGCTCGAATCCAAGACCTTTCTTGGTGATCCGTTGAGTCCGACCTCATACAGATCGTTGTTGGCCTGCCAGCCCGGTGCCGTAGCGCGCGGTTCTACCGTCGAGAATGCCGCGGTTGTGCTGCCGTTTGGAAGCCACGCCGCGAAATGAACGACATTCGATGCGTTCAAGTAAATCAGCGACGGCGTGGATGATCGGGTGCTTACGGCCCACAAGGTATTGATTTGTTGATCTGCGGCCTTCTTGGATTTGCGAGTAAATAGCAGATAGTTGCCGTTCGACGAAAGCGCAAAAATATGTCCATCCAGGTCGCCGGTATTGACAAGCAGCTGGCGGTTGGCAGTGGACGTATCCATGATCCACGCGTTGCCCCCGGCAAGGTACGCAATTTTACCCGGAATGGACAAGGGTGTGAATGAGGATTGCGCGCCGACCATCATGATCTCTGGCAATGCGTTTTGCAAAATCACTGTCTTGACGATCGTCTTGCTTGTTTCAACTCCGTCTTCGAGCACGCGACGATACGTTATCTCCTGCTCGCCATTGACCCCTGCTTGCACCTGTCGCGTTTGCCCGTCGGGCAATGACTCATTGCGGATGATCTGCTGCTGGAACGGAATTGTTTCGTCTTCCGTGTCAAATTCCTCCTTGACGCGCGTCAACTTGATCGTGTCGCCGTTGTTCAGCACGGTGTAAAAAGGCGGATCGGACTTATCCAAATCGCCCGGCGTGATCCCGCTTTGTTGCAGGGCCTGCAATACGGTGCTCCCGGCGGGAACGCCGACTTGCGCAGTTTTGCCGTCGGCAGTGATAGTCACATCGATCTGACTCCGTCCAGCCTGGGCCAGCTGGCAGCCTGCCAAGATAAGGGCCATGGCGAACGCCCAACAGGCGCGTGTCCAATTCATGGGAAGAGCAATGCCAAAGTCACGCTGTTTCGTTCGCACTGACATAGTTGCCACTGGTATAATCCAACTTACTTGACTCGGCCCGTGACCGTCATGATACCATTGGCGATGGAAATGCGTTCGAGGCGGAAGCCGGTCGCGGCGGGTCCCAGTGAACCGGTAAAAGCCTGGGCCATGAGCGCGCTAATTGCATCGTTCAATCCCTGCGGAGCGGGATAGGGTCCGAAGTCTTCCTGGGTGATCTCGATTTTCGGCTGTCCGTTTTGATCCACGCTGACCGTCATGGTGAGGCTGGCATTAGCGGTGAACAGACCTTGCTGAACTTTTCCAAACACTTTCATCTCGCCGTTTTGCAACTGCACCTGTGGATCAGTGATCGGCAAATTGGGCTGCGTTTGCAGATAATAGGTGAGATATGAAGTGAGTTGTTCCTCCGTGATGTTCAGCGTGACCGTTCCGGATGCCGCCCCGGTGGCCGCGGCCCGGTTGACTTGATCGTGCAGACTCTGCGCAGCCTCCGTCGACACGGGAATCGGCGTGGCGGGATAATCCGGTCCGCCGACGAAGATGGAACAGGCAAGAGATGCGAGGATCAGGCTTACCGAGGCCAATATTACTTTTTTCTTCATCATACCTCAATGAGGAATAACGGGAGCTATTATAGCATGAGCGAAAATCAAAATAATGAACTGCCGCTTTCAGTTCAGATCGAAGGGTTATTGTTTGTCGCGGCAGAGCCGGTGGCGCCGGCGAATCTGGCGGAAGCTTTGGATGTTGCGCCCTCGCTGATCGAAGCTGCGTTGCAGGAATTGGACTCTTCGCTCCATGGGCGCGGTTTGCGGCTGCAGCGAAACAGCGGACGTGTGCAATTAACCACTGCGCCCCAACTGGCGGCGACGATCGAAAGGTTCCTCGGCCTGGAAGCGACGACTCATCTCAGCCGCGCCGCGCTCGAGACGCTGGCGATCATCGCTTACCAGCAACCAGTGACTCATCCACAGATCGACGCGGTGCGTGGCGTCAACTCGGACAGCATGTTGAAGAGCCTTTTGAGCAAGGGCCTGATCATCGAGAGCGGTCGCGCCGATGGCCCAGGTCGACCCATTCTTTATGCTACCGCGCCGGAGTTCCTGCAGCACTTTGGAATAAATTCAATTACCGAATTGCCGCCACTTGAATTGACGGGGGCCGATCCGAATCACGACGAGATGTTGAAGGGATAATGTCTGCGGAGCGCCTTCAGAAACTTTTAGCGCAAGCCGGTTATGGATCGCGCCGTGCTTGCGAAGAATTCATCATTGCCGGGCGCGTTCGCGTTAATGGGCGGGTAGCCGTGCTTGGACAGAAAGCCGATCTCGCCGCTGATCAAGTCACGATCGATGGCAAGCTTCTCGCGCGCGCAGAAGAACTGACCTACATTGCGCTATACAAGCCTCGCAATGTTATTTCCTCGGTGGATGACGAAGCGGGACGCAAAACCGTCCGTAGTTTGATTCCCGAGGCCGGGCATCTGTATCCGGTCGGTCGCCTGGACTGGGACAGCGAGGGCCTGGTCCTGATGACGAACGACGGCGACCTGACGAATAAACTTACTCATCCCCGCTACGGACACGCGAAGGAATACAAAGTGCTGGTCGCGCGTCGTCCCGACCCGGAACAAATTCAAACGTGGCGGCGCGGTGTCGTGCTGCAAGATGGATATAAAACCGCGCCTGCCGATGTTCGCGTCGAGGCGGGCGCCGGGAAAGGCGCGTGGCTGCGAGTCACCATGGGCGAAGGGCGCAAGCGTCAAATCCGCGAGATCGGTTCGCTGCTCGGTTTGCCCGTCGTGCGCATCGTGCGCGTCCGTATCGGGAGTTTGTTGCTAGGAAATCTCAAACCCGGCGAATGGCGTCATTTGAATGAAAATGAGGTTGCAGAGCTGAAGGGCGGAGATAGCGTCAAGACCTCAGCAAGCAGGTTCCAACCGCACAGAACGCACAAGCCCCACACTGGAACGTGAAGGCTGATGTTCGCTCCGGACATCTGGTGGGAATCTCATTTTGCAAATTCGCTGAGAATCCGTGCCATATGGCGCGCGTGTTTTAAATAAAGATCGACACGAATGTTCTCGTTCGGTGCATGGGCGCGGCCGTCGGGGTGACCCATCCCACCCGTGGCAACGGGCAGACCCAAGTCGTGCACGAACGGATAACTTGGACCAGAGCCTCCTGTCATCGGAACCAACTGCATCGGAACGCCAAAGACCTCCTGCGCGGTGCCCGCCACAACTTGAATGAACGGATCATCGGGATCGGTGCGGGCCGGTGGATCGCCGCCGAGGTCCGTGATTTGAATGTCGTTGAATCCCTGCGAGTCAAGGTGGGCGCGTAGTTTCTTTAAGACGTCAGCCGGATGCTGATCGGGCACGAGTCGAAAGTCCACTTTGGCAGACGCCCGCGCCGGCAAAACCGTCTTGGATCCAGGCCCCTGGTAACCGGATGTCAATCCGCAGATGGTGCAGGTCGGGGAAAATACTCCTTCGAGGTTCAGCTCTGCGCCGCCCGTCAAGCCCTTGAGGAACCTTTTCACTCCGTACATGGATTTATATTCGTTGGCCTGGTCCGGCAGTGCCGACATCAGCTCTCGATCCCTTTTGGAGGGAGGCTGGACTCCGTCATAGAAGCCGGGAATCAAGATCCGTTCGTCTTCACCCTTCAGCGTGCTGAGCGCCCACACCAATCGCCAGGCGGCATTCGGGAAGATCGAGCCACCCAGTCCAGAATGAACATCTGTGGTTGCAGTTTCAACGCTGAGCTCGACATAGCATATACCCCGTAGACCGAGATATTCCATGGGCACATCGCGATGATCCACGCCGCCGAATTCCCACAGGCAGGCATCAGCCTTTAACAAATCCTTATGCGTCTTGATGAATTCAAAAAGGTTTTCGCTGGCGGTTTCTTCCTCGCCTTCAATGATGAACTTGACATTGCACGGCAGTTCGCCGATCACATCGAGCAACGCGTCGATTGCGAAGAGACGCGCAGTGATGTGTCCTTTGTCGTCGCCGACGCCACGCCCATAAAGCTTTCCGTTGCGCAAGGAGGGTTCGAAAGGCGGCGTTTCCCATAGTTCCAGCGGCTCCGGCGGCTGGACATCATAATGGTTGTAAATGAGGAGGGTTTTGCTCGATCTTCCCTTGCGTTCGCCGAAGACCACGGGTGCGCCGGGCGTATCCATGATCTGGACTTTGAAACCCCGCGCGCGGAGCATCTCGCCCACGAGCGCGGCGCATTCCTTGAGGCCCAGGTTTTGGGCACCTACACTGGGTTGTGCAACCAGCTTTGATAATTCAGACATGCTTTTACTAAGATTGGCATCGAGATACTTATCTATTCTTTGATAATCCGACATCGAAATCTCCTTTGGTATTTGTTACTTCATGGTATCGAACAGCCAATTGATCGAATACGCGCCCGCATAAGCGAATATCAACATCTTGATGATCTTTCCAAGCAGGCATGCCACAAAGAACCTGTGGAGCGGCATCTTCAAAACACCGGCAGCCATGCCGGCCAGATCAAAGAATGGATTTGGGATCGCCGCCAATATGAAAATGGTCAGTGGCCCATAGCCTTGCATCCAGCGTTCAATGCGTCGATAAACCGTTGTCCTTTCGGCCACCACCTGCCCACTGAAACCGGCCAGGTAGCCGGAAAGCTCCCCGATTGCGGCTCCCGCGCCAGCCACCAGACCGACGATCAGCGGGTTGAAAACTCCACCCATGGCAAAGACAATTGCAATCCCTGGCGCCGGGAGCAGGATTGTTCCGTTTGCGAGAATTGATATCAGGAAAATACCGGGGTAGCCGTACAGCGCGAATTTCGCGGCCTGGTCGCGGATCATGAAAATGTAAGCACTAATGCCAATCACCGTCAGCAGAATCATGACGCGCAGGATGATCGATCCAAAATTGGAGATCTTTGGAGCGGCGCGATTCAGCGTTTCGTTCTCGGACATTGGACTTGGTTCAATCGGATTCTTCAATTGTCACTTTCAGGATCTTCACACCGGGATATTCGGGATGCATCGGATCGCGCGGCGGGATGGACATCAACACATCCATGCCTTCCTTGACCTGCCCGAAGATGCTGTGCTTGTGATCGAGCCATGGCGTTGGAACATGCGTGATGAAGAACTGTGAGCCATTCGTGTTGGGTCCGGCATTGGCCATGGAGAGCCGGCCAGGTATATCATGTTTCAAGCTTGGATGAAACTCATCGGCGAACTTGTAGCCGGGGCCGCCCGTGCCTTGGCCAGTCGGATCGCCGCCTTGCGCCATGAAATCCTTGATCACGCGGTGAAAGATGATGCCGTCGTAAAAGCCTTGGCGCGATAGAAACACGAAGTTGTTGACGGTCTTCGGCGCCTTGTCAGCGAACAGCTCGATGACCAGCGTGCCCTGGCCGGTTTCCATGCGAGCTCGATATTTTTTCTTAGGGTCAATTGCCATTGCGGGCGGGGTATTCCATTGTTTTGCCATTTGGCCTCCATGAAATGTGAGATTAGTCTAACAATGCCTTGATGCGGGCCACAACCATGTCTAGGGCGGCGGTATTGAAGCCGCCCTCTGGAATGATGATGTCGGCGTAGCGTTTGGATGGCTCGACAAACTCGAGATGCATCGGGCGCACGGTCGCTTGATACTGTTTGATTACAGACGCTGTCGTACGTCCGCGTTCGTTGAGATCGCGTTCCAATCGGCGGATGAAGCGGACATCTGAATCTGTATCCACGAAGATCTTGATGTCGAAGAGTTTGCGCAGTTCCGCTTCGACGAAGATCAGGATTCCTTCAACGAGGATCACGCGGCGCGGTTCCACTTTGAAGGATTGACCCGTCCGGCGGTCGGTCGAGAAATCGTACACCGGAACCTCAATCGCTTTTCCTTCGCGGAGCGAAAGGATGTGCTGAATCAGTAGATTGGTATCCAGCGCGTCCGGATGGTCGAAGTTAATGTTGGCATGTTCAGCCGAAGGCAGTCCGCTTGAATCTTTGTAATATGAATCGTGTTGGATGAAAGCGATTCGTTCTGCGCCGACGCGATTTAGGATTTGCTGTGCCACAGTCGTTTTGCCGGAGCCGGAGCCGCCGGCCAGGCCAATCACCAGTGGGCGGAGAGTATCCATTGTTCGATTATACCTTTATAAAAAATGACAGCCACTTCAGGGTGGCTGTCATCTTGGAGATCATTAAATGTCGGCCATAAAGGCCAGTCCAACGGTACCCGGCCCGGCATGAACGCCAACCACAGGGCTGACCGGCGATAGAATGCTTTCGATTGCACCTAGGTGTGCGCTGGCGCGCTGCAGCAGCTCACGGGCTTCCTGTTCAGCGTTGGCATGGACCGTGGCCACGCGGATGTTGGTCTTACCCACGACCTTTTCGCTTACCAGTTCGAGGACGCGTTCGAGGGCTTTGCTTTTTGTGCGCACCCGATCTTCTGCCTCGACGCGGCCATCTTTCAAAGCGAGGATCGGTTTAAGATTCAATGCGGAACCAATAAAGCGTGTCGCCCCGCCAATCCGGCCACCCCGGTGCATGAATTCAAGCGTGTCCACCACAAAATAAACTCCGACATGTTCGCGGGCCCTTTCGGCCAGGGCGGCACAGTCGTTCAGGCCCGCGCCTTGTTGGGCGGCGCGCGCCGCGGCCAACAGAACATAGCCCATGGCCATGGAGGTCGTGTTGCTGTCGATCAGAGCTACTTTGTCAGCGGCACTGCCGAGGGCTTGACGCGCTTGGAGAGCGGACTGGAACGTTCCCGAGAGTTTATCGGAGATGAATACGCCGAGCACATCGAAGTCCCGGTCAATGAGCTCTTGAAAAGCGTGTTGCATTTCCAGGACGGGAACTTGAGACGTGGTGGGCATCACTTTGGCAGTTCTCAGGCGCGTGTAGAACTCGTCGGGACGGATGTCGACCCCGTCTCGATAGTTTTGATCGCCCCAGATCAAAACCAAAGGGACAACGGTAATATTGTAGGCGTGGGACAGTTCCTCGGGAATATAAGCAGTACTATCGGTAACGAATGCGATTTTGGCCATTTTTTCTTCCGGTCGGAGCGAATCTTGCCGTTCCAATATTTTAACCGTTTTGGAGCCCCAGAGTTTCTCGAAAGCAAAAGGTTGCGGTATGATATAATAACATGCGCAAGCCGCAGGTTTGCGCAGATTCTCATCGAGGAGCCTTATTTTGGCCTTCAACCCCGTAAACTGGCTGCTAGGCCTGTTTTCGTTAGACATCGCCATTGATCTGGGCACTGCGAACACCCTTGTTCACGTGCGCGGCAAGGGTATTGTTATTAATGAACCTTCTTGGGTGACCATAGACAAAAGATCACGGCTTCCATTGGCAATTGGCCTGGAAGCGAAAGAAATGGTAGGACGGACACCGGGCAATGTGTTGGTCGTGCGCCCGGTGCGCGACGGCGTGATCTCGGAATTCGATGTGACCCAGGTCATGCTGGAGTATTTTATTGGAAAAGTTCATGAGCAGAGTGTGGTTCCCTTGCCGCGTCCGCGCGTTGTGATCGGAATCCCGACGGGCGTGACGGAAGTGGAAAAACGCGCTGTGTATGATGCGGTGATGGCGTCCGGCGCGCGCCAAGCTATGTTGATCGAGGAGCCCATTGCGGCCGCGCTCGGAGCGGGACTTCCCATCGGTGATATTCGTGGGTCGATGGTTGTGGACATCGGCGGTGGCACCACCGAAGTTGCGGTGATGTCCATGAATGGTGTAGTGGCGTCGCGTTCGCTCCGCGTGGCCGGCGACGAGATGGATCAGGATGTTGTTCAATACGTACGGAACAAATATAACCTTCTCATTGGCGAGGGCATTGCGGAACAGGTTAAATGGAAGATCGGTTCCGCATATCCGCTTCAACCCGAAAAGACCATGGAAGTGCGCGGTCGTAATCTCGTGACTGGCCTGCCCGAGACCGTTGAGATCTCGTCTGTTGAAATCCGCGAGGCGCTGGCCGGTTCCGTCCAGGTCATTATTGATACGGTGCGGGATGCCTTGGATGAAATTCCACCTGAAATTGTTGCCGATCTGATGGATATTGGCATCTGCCTAGCAGGCGGCGGCGCGTTGCTTCAAGGCTTGGCTGACCGCCTGACGGATGAGCTTAAATTGCGTGTCTGGGTTGCGGAGGATCCGCTCACTTGTGTCGTGCGCGGCGCGGCGTTGATCTACGAGGAATATGATAACCTAAGCCGCTTCCTGGTTGGCCTGGAGCGCGGCAGCACGCGCCATAATCATTGATTTTCAATCGTGCGCATCTCCGGCGCGCTTTTATAATAAATGAAGGATCTGTTTTCCCGTTCGCTGCAAACCACCATAATTTTCTTGATCGTCGGGGGAATTTTGGCGTTGGCCTTTGGCGGCTTCTTTAGCTCATTCTCCAATCGCTTTACGGGCGGATTGGTTTCCGCGCAATCCTGGTTCGCAGTACGATATCAAGCCATCCAACTATTCCTGTCGGCGCCGCGCGATATTATCAACTTGCGTGCGCAGAATGCCGACCTGCAGACCGAAATTTCCCAATTGCAGACTCAGGTCATTGATTTGCAGCAGCGAGTCAGCCAGACGGAAATCCTGGCTGCGCTGGTTGATTTCTCGCGCGCCAACCCGGAGAGCAGTTACAAAGCGGCTTCGGTGATTGGACGCGACCCCAGCCCATTTCTTCACTATATTATCATCAATCGGGGGTCAAACGATGGCATACTTCGAGGCATGCCTGTTGTAACCAATCAAGGCTTGGTTGGCAGGATTGACGCGGTGATCGCAGATGCTGCCCGTGTTCAACTAATCACCGACCCAGCCTCAACGGTGAATGTCCACCTCAAGAATGCCAATACCGATGCCGTACTGCTCGGCTCTGTAACCGGTGATATTTCTCTTGACATGATCGCGCAGGACGCAACGGTTCAAAGCGGTGACCTGATTCTTACTTCCGGTTTGGGTGGGGGCTACCCGCCTGACTTGATTGTGGGACAGGTGATCAACGTTCGAAAGCTGGACTATGAATTATTTCAGCAGGCGACTGTCCAGTCCGCTGTGGATTTTACCCGGCTAGATATTGTTCTCGTGATCACCAATTTTCGCGCGGTAGATATTACGCCGCTGATCCCCACGCCATCGCCGTAGCGCTTATGCGTAATATTATCGCGATCCCGTTGCTCGCGTTGTCCGTCATTTTGCAGTCAACCATCGTAAGTCAATTTTCCCTGCTGGCGGGTTACGCCGACCTGGTCCTGGTTCTGCTCGCCGCCTGGGCTCTGCAAAAGGGAGTAACGACTGCACTTCAATGGGCATTCTTGGCGAGTATCATGGTCAGCGCCATATCGCACATGCCTTGGCTGGTTACGCTGGTTGGCTATTGCGGCGTTGTCCTGATTGCGATGTTGCTCCAGAATCGTGTTTGGCAGGCACCGTTATTGGCCATGTTCAGTGTTACTTTTCTGGGGACATTGTTTATGCACCTTCTGTCTTTTTTCTCTTTGCGCTTCTTGGGCAATCCAATGCCATTCGGAGACGCCATGGGTTTGATCACACTTCCAAGTTTGTTGCTCAATCTCCTTCTTTCAATCCCGATGTATGGCCTGATGCGCGACCTGGCGGCGTGGGTGTTTCCAATCCAGGAGGCAGTGTGAGTTCCTCCTCGACGCGGCGTTCATCCAATTTCGACGCCGGGCGGCTGATGTTTGTGTATGCCGTAGGCTTGCTCATTCTAGCCCTGGTCATAGGTCGACTTTTGTCCTTGCAGATTCTAGGCGGCAAGGATTGGACCGCCCGCGCCACGGATAATTACACCAACGAGATCAGCCTGCCTGCCGCACGAGGCATCATCTACGATCGGAACGGTTACGTATTGGCGCGCAATACTGCATCTTATAACCTTGTCATTACACCGGCGAATCTGCCGGATGACGAGGCGGATGTCGAAAGGATTTACCGAGATGTCTCGGCCCTCACAGGTGTCCCGGTCGGCGGACCGGTTACTACAGAATCTCTTAATAATGCCAAGAATTATGGCCCCTGTGTACCGGGCCCCGCCATCGCGGATCTGGTGGCGCTGGGCGATTCGCTGGCACCGTACACACCGGTTGAAATCGCCTGTGACATCAGTGAAGAAACGGCGCGTCTGGTCACCGAGCGTTCGGTGGACTGGCCCGGAGTTGGCATTGAGATTCAGCCGATCCGCGACTATCCCACCGGTTCCCTGACCGCGGATTTGATTGGATTTCTTGGGCCCATTCCCGCCTCGCTTGCGGATGAATTGAGCGCTCGAGGGTTTGTGCCGAATCGAGACAAAATCGGCTATGCCGGAATCGAGGATTCTCTCCAAGATGTTCTCGCCGGACAAAACGGGAAAAGGGTTGTTCAGGTTGATGTGGCTGGTCAAGACCTTGGAAATATTCAGCCGCCGATAGCTGCGGTGCCAGGTTATAACGTGGAGTTGACCATTGACTCGCGCCTGCAGGCCGCGGCGCAGGCCGCGCTGGTGTCCGAGATCAATTATTGGAACACGTATTTTGCGCGCATCCGAATTTCCAGCGGCGTTGTGGTGGCCATGAATCCGAAGACCGGGGAGATTCTGGCAATGGTTTCCTATCCGACCTATGAGAACAATCGGATGGCCCGCTTCATCCCATCTTATTATTACAATCAATTAAGTCAGGACCCCCGCCACCCTCTTCTGAACAATGTGATTCAAAGCGAATATCCACCCGGCTCGACGTTCAAGCTTTCAGCCGCGACCGGCGCCCTCAACGAGGGCGTCGTGACACCCAATAAAGTAATCTATGCTCCGGGCCAGCTCTTGCTTTGTGAGCAATTTACCCCCAACGAGCCCTGCGGACCCAGCAATTCACGCCCATTCGTGGACTGGATTACGGACGTGCGCCCCTCGGGTTTTGGCGATATTGATTTCCTGCATTGTATTGCTTTTTCCAGCGATGTCTGTTTCTACAAGGTGGGCGGCGGCTATGGCAATGAAATTCCAGGAACGGGGTTGGGAATCTATCGCTTGGATGAATATGCACGCGCCCTGGGTTATGGTCAGGCTTCAGGAATCGAGTTGCCGGGTGAGGCAGATGGGCTGATCCCTTCACCACAATGGAAACGCATAAATCAGGGCGAGAACTGGTCCACCGGGGACACGTACATCGCCACGGTCGGACAGGGATATGTTCTTGCAACGCCGCTTCAGGTGCTCATGTCCGGGGCGACGATCGCAAATAATGGCAAGTTGATGCAGCCGACCGTCGTGAGGCAAATAACCAATGGCGATGGAAAGGTGCAAACTGTTTGGTTCAGTCCCAGTGATTTTACACTTTGGGTTCCCCATCAAACCACCGACAACGCTGGGAATGTGCATCAGGATTGGATGGATTTAACAGATAACACAATTGCCAATCAATTACCCGTTGGCAGTTATCAGATCTCGCCGTTTGTGCCCAACCTAAAATGGGACATCACCACGGATCCGAAAATCAACACGTACGACGGATGCGGTGGTTCGTGTGGCAATCCAACCGGCGTTTATAAGACCGTCAGCCCGCAGGTGGTCAAGGAAGTTCAGGAGGGCATGCGGTTGGTAGTGACGGATCCGCAGGGCACGCTTCATCCCACCTTTATGGGCGACAATCCGCTGCCGGTTGCTGTCGCTGGAAAAACGGGCAGTGCGGAATATTGCGATGATGTGGCCTTGGCCGAGAACCGCTGCCAGTTTGGCCAGTGGCCGGTTCACGGCTGGACCATTGCTTATGCGCCTTATGATAATCCTGAAATCATCATTGGCGCGTTCATGTACAATGGTGGCGAAGGCGCCGTGGTGGCCGCACCCGTGGTTGAAAAGGTGATGCGGGCCTATTTCGAACTCAAGTCGATTGATTTGGCGCAAAACGGAGGCGGCTGATTCGGCCCGCCTTTGTGATTGCGCGGGGCGGGTCGCATTTTTCAGCGCAGGTTGGATTATTGGCTTATAGTCATGCTATAATTTATGGCAAGTATCCGGGTATTTGCCATGAATGATTTGCGTTCTCTTATCCAAATCAAGGGCCTGCGTGACGGCCTGCTGGTGTCCCTTGCCGATGCCTCTTGGGAGGAACAGCAGTCCGCGCTGCTTGCGCGGATGGATCAACAGCCATCCTTTTTTCAAGGAGCGCGCCTGGCGTTGGATGTGGGAGCACAAGTCCTGCACGTGAATGAGCTGGTTGAATTGCGGGACCAGCTCTCGGATCGAAATGTAATCTTATGGGCCATGCTCAGTGAATCGCCAACGACGGAGCAGACGGCTCAATTGCTTGGACTGGCAACGCGAATTTCCAAGCCGCGCCCGGAGGAAATGCGGTTTGCTCCCGAGGATCAAAACAACCAGACCGCGCTCTTTATTGATAAAACGCTACGCTCCGGGACCCGGATTGAGTTCCCGGGTCATGTCGTTATAGTAGGTGATGTCAACCCGGGCGCGGAGGTCGTTGCAGAAGGAAATATCATCGTGTGGGGCAGATTACGCGGCGCGGTCCATGCCGGCCTGAAGGGCGACGAAAACTCAAAAGTGTGCGCCCTTGATTTCGCGCCAATGCAGCTCAGGATCGCGGAGCAATCGGCCAGTATCAAAAAAGAAAAACAGATCCTGGGGCCGGTGGCGGCCTTTATCCGAAACGGGCGGGTCGTGATCGAATCGTGGAAATTTTCCTAAGGGACAGATAGTATGGCTGCTCAAGTTGTGACGATTTCTTCCGGGAAAGGCGGCGTTGGAAAAACGACCGCGGTGGCCAACCTTGCCTTTGCGCTGGCGCTGGACGGCGATAAGGTGGCCTGCATTGATGGCGATATCGGCCTCCGCAATTTGGATGTGGTCATGGGGCTCGAGAATCGCATTGTGTATGACATCGTGGATGTGATCGAGGGCCGCTGTAAGCTGCGCCAGGCGATGATCCGCGACAAGCATTTGCCGGAATTGTATTTGATTCCCGCGGCTCAAACGCGGGACAAGAATGCCGTCTCGCCGAGCGACATGAAGCGTGTGTGTGATGAACTTCGGCCGAGCATGGATTTTATTTTGATCGACTCGCCGGCGGGGATTGAGCGCGGCTTCCGTAACGCGATCGCCCCCGCGGACCGCGTGCTCGTGATCACCAACCCGGAAGTCTCGGCGGTGCGGGATGCAGATCGCGTCATTGGGATTCTGGAGGCCGAAGAGAAGCATTCACCCGCATTGGTCATCAATCGTTTAAACCCTGATTTGGTCAAGCAGCATGATATGTTGTCTGCAGAGGATGTATTGGACCTGCTCGGCATTCAATTGATCGGAATTGTGCCCGAAGATGAGGCCGTGATTGTCGGATCAAATCGAGGCGTGCCGGTCTCGCAGGATCCGAAAAGCCGCGCAGGTCAAGCGTTTCGGAATATAGCGCATCGCCTCAAGGGCCAGGAAGTGCCGTTCATGGATTTCGGGAATAAGCAAAGTGGGTTATGGGATCGGATCCAGAAGATGACGGGGAGGCGATGATGGCGTGGTTTAGACGGAAGCAGAGCGCTGAGAGCGCCAAGGAGCGCTTGCAGTTGGTGCTGATCCATGACCGTACCGATTTGACCTCCACCGAACTGGGTGTTTTGAAAGATGAACTGCTGCAGGTGATCTCCCGTCATGTGGATATTGATCGTGAGGCGGTGCAAATTGACGTGGAGCACGACGGCCGCACCCAGCGCCTGGTGGCAGATATTCCGTTACGAAGCGTGACGCGCCGTCGCGCCGGATAGTTATGACGCGTGGGCTGTCATGGCGAAATTTCGATTTTCTTTTGCTGGGTGCCATTGTCTTGGCATCTGCTTTCGGCGTGGCGATGATTCGCTCCGCGGTGGCGGGGAACGACCAATTAACTCCACTCGTCGGCAGGCAAACGTATTTTGCACTTGGCGGCCTGGTCGCGATCTTTCTGATCGCGGCCATCGATTATCACTATTGGCTGGCGTTGTATCGCCCAATCTACTTCGGCATCATGATCTTGCTCATTCTCCTGTCCTCCAGCCTGGGCCAGGCGGCGTTCGGCTCGCAGCGCTGGTATCAAATTGGCGGCCTGTTCATCCAGCCTACAGAGTTCGCCAAGATCGTTGTGATTTTGATCCTCGCCCGTTATTTTGATAACACTCAGAACGAACCGCGCAATATCCCATGGATCGTCCGGGCGTTCCTGTGGGTCTTTTTCCTGGCAATTTGGATTTTGCTTCAACCAAATCTCAGCAATGTGATTGTGATCATGGTGATTTTTTTTGCCATGCTTTGGATCAACGGACTGGATCTTCGCCAGCTGGCAATCATTGGCGCGTCCGCCATGCTGATGGCAGTCGCGGTCTTTCCCTTTCTGCAAACTTATCAGCAGGACCGCGTGCTCAACTTCATCCGGCCCCAATCGAATGTCAGTTATGGCGCGACCTACAACGTGGAGCAGGCTTTGATTGCGATCGGCTCCGGCGGATTATTCGGCAAAGGCTATGGTCACGGCACGCAGACGCAGCTGCGCTTTCTCAAGGTTCGTCATACGGACTTTATCTTCTCGGCAACTGCGGAAGAGTTTGGGATGGTGGGAGCCCTGCTGGTGATCCTGATCGAAATCTTCATTGTCTGGCGATGTATTCGCGCCGCCCAAAAGGCGCGCGACGTCTCCGGGGCAATGATCGCTTATGGGGTTGCCATTCTGCTGTTCTTCCAAGGGATGGCGAACATCGCTGTGAACTTGAATTTGCTGCCCGTTTCAGGCTTGCCACTCCCATTCGTCAGCTATGGCGGCAGCGGCCTGGCCTCCCTGATGTTGGGTGTCGGACTGGTCGAAAGCGTTGTGATGCGGCACAAGCCGCTTGAATTCTAGCTCTCAGCAGTTTCTTTTCTAGGAAGGTTCTTTCATGACAGACTACACCAAACCCGCGCGTGTCCGCGTGGCACCGTCGCCCACGGGGCATATGCATTTGGGAACCGCCCGCACCGCACTGTATGATTATTTGCTTGCCAGAAAAACGGAGGGCAAATTCATTCTACGCGTGGAAGATACCGATGTGAAGCGAACCGTGCCGGGTGCAGAACAGGAGATCATGGATGGCCTGCGCTGGCTGGGCCTGAAATACGATGAAGGCCCCGATGTGGGCGGCGCCTTTGGCCCGTATCGTCAGACCGAACGACGCGACATCTATCGGCAGCATGCCAATATCTTGGTCGATAAAGGCTTTGCCTATCCGTGTTTCTGCACACCAGAGCGCCTGGACAGGATGCGGCGGGAACAACAGGCGCTCAAGGAATCACTGCATTATGACGGCACCTGCCGCAGATTGGATCCCGATGAAGCCGCGCGGCGCGTTGCGAATGGCGAGCCGCACGTGATTCGATTCAAGATGTCGAAGGACGGCGCAACCATTGCGCACGACCATTTGCGCGGCGATATTTCCATCGAGAACAAGAACATCGACGATTATGTGATCATCAAGTCGGACGGTCTGCCGACGTATCATCTGGCGGCCATGGTGGATGATCATTTGATGCAGATCACGCACGTGCTGCGCGGCGCCGAGTGGCTGAGCACCTTCCCGCTTCACGTCAATGTGGTGCGGGCTTTTGGCTGGGATGAACCGGTTTGGATTCATCTCTCGGTTTTTCTCAAGCCGAGCGGTAAAGGCAAATTGAGCAAGCGCGATGCCGAACATGCCATGCATGACGGCTATTCGGTCTTCATCAAAGATATGGAAGAACTGGGTTTTACGCCCGAGGGCGTGCTGAACTGGATGGCGCTCATGGGGTGGGGCGTGCCCGAAGAGGATGTGATGTCTTTGGATGAAATGATCAACCGTTTCGATATTGATGGCCTGACCCCATCTCCCGCCGCGATCAACTTTCAAAAACTGGACCACTTCAACGGCGCTCACATTCGTCTGCTGCCCGGGGACGAACTTGCCGCGCGCCTCAAGCCATTCTTTGTCAAGGCAGGCTACTCCGTCCGCGATGATCTTTTGCTGCAGATCATTCCATTGATTCGGGAGCGACTGGTAACGCTGGATGATTGCGTTGCGTTTGCAGGTTTCTTCTTCAAAGAAGATGTCCAGCCCATACCCGCGGAATTGATCGCCAAGGGATTGGACGCAAAACAATCTGCGCTCGTGGCGCGCAGGTCTTATGAAATTCTCTCCGCCTTACCCGACGTGAATCACCCAACTGCGGAGCCGCCAATGCGCGCTTATGTCGAGCAAACAGGATTAAGCGCCAATCAAGTATTTGGCATCCTGCGGGTAGCCATCACAGGGCAAAAGGTTAGCCCGCCGCTCTTTGAAAGCATTCAAGTCATCGGAAAAGATACGTCATTGAAGCGACTGAAGGATGCTATCAAAATTCTGGAAGGGCTGTAAAGCAAGATCAGAATAAAAGAAAAACAAATCCCGCAAGGCGTATTGCCCGCGGGAATTGCTTTAGATTTGGCCGGCCTCATCGGCCATGCGGACGATACGCGGTGTGAACTTGCCAAGAATTTCGACCAAGTCCTCTTGTGCGGCGAGGACGCGATCGATCGGTTTATAGGCCTGCGGCGATTCATCCATTCCGCCGCCCAGGAGGGTGACACCACGTTCGCTGAGATACTGATCGCGCGCGGATTTGCTGATGGATTGTATGGCGGCCTTGCGGCCCATCAACCTTCCTGCTCCGTGTGAAGCAGATGCAAGGGAAGTGGCCTCGCCTTTTCCGCGGACGACATAACCAGCATCACCCATCGAACCGGGAATAACGCCCAGAACGCCCACTCCAGCGGGTGTTGCACCCTTGCGATGCACAATGACCACTCGACCATCGGGCAATTTCTCAGTCCAGGCGAAATTGTGATGGTTCTCCACCGCGGCTGCCTCCGGTAATCCAACCGCTCTCGCTACTCGTTGATGAATGGTAAAGTGGTTGGCCGATGCAAAACGGCCCGCCAATTGCATCGAAAGCCAATACTCCTGACCTCCTTCCGAATCCAAGGGCAACCAAGCCAGATGTCTCATGCTTCGGTCCAAGTTGGGATGCATTTCCATGGCCATATGGCTATAACGGCCTGCGATCTTGAAACCGACGCTGCGCGAACCGCTGTGCGAGAGCAACGCCAGGTATTCGCCAGGCTGTAAACCCAGGAGAGGTTCGTTCAAATGGAACGAACCCCATTCCACGAAGTGATTGCCGCTGCCGCTCGTGCCAAGCTGTCTGGCGGCGTTGCTCTTCAACGACTTGAGCAGGCGCGTCGAGTTCCACGCGACATCATCGAGGACGGCGTGTTCGGCGCGCCGATCGCCCGTCCACTCCGCGCCAACACCGAAGGCCGTCTGATTCCAAAGCACATTCTCGAACAGCGCTTTCTTTTGCTGCAATACCTGTGGTGAGACCTCGTAAATCGAGATACGCATGCGGCAGGCAATATCCACGCCGACCGCATAAGGAATGACCGCATTATCGGTAGCTAGGACACCGCCAATCGGCAGCCCGTAACCAACATGAGCGTCGGGCATCAGCGCCCCTGCCACCGATACCGGGAGGCGCATTGACTGGTCCATTTGCGCGATGGCCCCGGGATCAATGTTATCGCGGCCCCATACTGGATAGCTCACAGGCCCTGAACGCAATGTTTGAGACGGAAGTTCTTCTTTGCGTGTTATCCGAATGCATTCACGGGCCAAGTCTGAGAGCACAGCATCGGCAAGGTATAGAGCAGGATTCCGGCGAACGTTATCCAGGCGCGCCAGAACAGCCTCTCGGCTGGTTTCCGATGAGGCGAGCAGTTCGGCCGCCTTTTTGGCGAGACCGATCACCCTGCCGTCGGGCCAGTTATTGAGTTTAAGAATTCGACCGGTGATCACGTCCATGATGTCCTCTTACTTCGCAAAAAAAGACAGCCACTTTCAAAGCAACTGTCTTTTCTACACTCAGCGGTTCGCAGCGTAATCTCGACTGCGTCAAATTGAGATCCGTAAGGCCGACCAGATTCTGTCGGACGCGGATTGCGAAAAGTGTACCGTTCGAGACATGATCCGGATTATATCTTAATTCAGTCTGTCTTTATTCATTGTTTCTTTTCTATCTTGGCCCAGGTATCTTTCAATGATACGGTCAAATTGAAAACAGGTTGATCGGGAGTCGAGTCGGGGTCTGCGCAAAAATATCCCTGGCGTTCGAATTGGAAGCGGTCGCCCGCTTCCGCCGTGGAGAGGAGTGGTTCCGCATATCCCTTGAGAATCTCCAACGATTTCGGATTCAAACACTCGATGTAATCGTTCTCGCCTTCTTCCGGATCTTCCTTCGTAAAGAGACGATCATAGACTCGAATCTCCACCGGCTTTGCGTGTGCAGCAGAGACCCAATGGATCGTAGATTTCACTTTGCGCCCGTCGGGCGCATCACCGCCGCGCGTGGCGGGATCGTACGTGCAATGGATTTCCGTGATTGCACCTTTGGTGTTCTTCACAACGCTTGCGCATTTGATCAGATATGCATAGCGCAAACGAACTTCGTTGCCGGGATAAAGACGATAGTATTTCGGCGGCGGAGTTTCGCGAAAATCTTCCTGTTCGATATAGAGGATCTTCGAGAATGGAACTTTGCGCGTGCCGGCATTCGGATCTTCAGGATTATTAACCGCCTCCATCTCCTCGACTTTTGAATCGGGATAATTATCAATGATTACTCTGAGCGGATGAAGCACGGCCATGCGCCGCGGTGAATGCTCGTTGAGGTAATCGCGCACGCATTCTTCCAGGAAAGCGACATCTGCGATCACGCCGGAATTAGACGTCGCTATGGTGGAAATTCCCATGCGCTGAACGAATTCAACAATGGCTTCTGCCGGATAACCGCGGCGGCGCATGGCGCGCAGGGTTGGCATGCGCGGATCGTCCCAGCCGCTGACGCGTTTTTCTTCCACCAGGCGGCGCAGCTTCCGTTTACTCATCACGGTGTAATTCAAATTGAGACGCGCAAACTCGATCTGGCGCGGTCTCCATACGCCGAGTTGTTCGGGGAACCATTCATACAAGATGCGATGATCACGATATTCCAACGAACAGAGCGAATGAGTGATGCCTTCCATCGAGTCATTCTGTCCGTGTGCCCAGTCGTACATCGGATAGATTTTCCACCTCGAGCCGGTGCGATGATGTGGCGGCTCATGGATGATGCGATACATCACCGGGTCGCGCATGTTGATATTGGGATGCGCCATGTCGATCTTGGCGCGCAGGACACGCGATCCATCCGGGAATTCGCCTTTTCTCATGCGTTCGAGCAAAACGAGATTCTCTTCAACCGAACGATTGCGGAATAGTGAATCTTTTCCCGGCTCTGTAAATGTGCCGCGGTTCCCGCTGACTTCCTCCGGGCTCTGGTCGTCAACATAAGCCAATCCCTTTTTTACGAGTTGGATTGCCCATTCATAAAGCAGGTCAAAATAGTCCGATGCATAAGTCACCTTGACCCATTGTATGCCAAGCCAATGTGCATCGTCCATGATCGCATCCACGTACTCAACGTCTTCCTTCACTGGATTTGTATCGTCAAAGCGCAAAATCAACTCTCCGTTATTTTCCTTGGCGATCAGATAATCAATCATGAACGCTTTGACATGACCGATGTGCAAGTATCCGTTCGGTTCGGGTGGGAGGCGCGTGCGGACATAATTGAAACGTCCGTTTTTTAGATCTTCGGCAACGGCTTCGCGGATGAAGTCGACGGGTTTAGTTTCTTCTGAACTCATGGAAATGCCTCTTTCATTATTATAACAAATCGAACTGTTTTTGCGTTAGATGTTAGAACTTAAGTGGAAGGAGGACGTGGGCTTGTCGCAAAATACAGCCCATGTTAGAATTCTTCTCCGCTGGTTGATTGGAGCCTGGTCTAATGGCAGGACGGCCGACTCGGGATCAGCCGGCGAAATAATTTGGGCGATGGTGTAACGGCAACACGTCACGCTCTGGACGTGAAATTCAAGGTTCGAATCCCTGTCGCCCAGCTAGAAGTGACCTAGAATAGAAAATTCTAGGTCATTCGATTTTAATATCAAAACTGCTCCACCTTAATTGGACCTTACAGGTGCAAACCATGAAAGCTTGGATTACTTGCGGGCCTCCCAAAGAGGTGGAAGAATTCAATTGGCGCTGGAAATCCCTAGGTCTGCGTTAAAAACCCTGCCGCGATTGCCTGCATGGGCACTAAAGGATGTGTTAGGAAAATCACATAGAAGAAGGACGAACCCGAATAAGGAAAATAAGGGATCGAGAGGAGGCGCGAAAATTTAACTATGACTATTCTTGACCCAATCTGTGCCGTGGTTGCCGCGAGAGGAATCCCACAGTCTTGTACTTTGACCACATTGGACGACCGGGTACAGCGCACCCGCGCATCAAGATTGAGATTGCTCCATGCTGGATAGGGTTTGTCAACTGCGTCACAGGAAAACCGCCAATGAGAGGAATCGATTTAAGAATGACGCCATATGATCGGACTGTTGGAATGTGATCCACGCAAGGTTGGACTGATTTGTAACATGTTGGTTGCGCTGGGAGGAGCACGATAAACAACCGTTGGTTTTTGCCAGCACGTCTTCAATCTCCGACATGAACGGTCGAATCTGGACTCGAACATCTCAATCGCTTGGAACTAATTCAAGCGGGTGCTGGTACATTGGATGGATAGGCAATCCTGTTTCATTGTGATATAAATCACATCAAGTGGTTTTGTTTTCTTCTTGAGGGAAGTCAGGTGGAGCATGGGACCGTGATGTGGGTGGGAGCGAACCTTGGCG
>Ga0335081_10004588_pt1 | contig 21785 bp, 22 predicted proteins | sample Lox_Sample_35_FD_206713 | JGI IMG/M metagenome (GOLD analysis project Ga0335081, IMG submission 206713) | Soil microbial communities from Loxahatchee National Wildlife Refuge, Florida, United States - Lox_Sample_3.5 | ecosystem: Environmental > Terrestrial > Soil > Wetlands | place: USA... | reverse complement strand
GAAAGGAAAATCGTACTGAGAAGGAAATACCCCGCCAAGTTTCTTTGATCCCTACACCGCCGACAGACTGTGACTGACAGAACAGACTGACTGACAGTGACAGACAGAGACAGGGTGACAAACGCGATTCACGTACGCGGGCGGGGGCAGGCACGTACGCGAGAGTACATACGTACGCGAGAGAAAGATTAAAATTTAATCTATCAAAATAATTCTATAATAAGAAAATCGTGACCAGTTTAGGTTCCATCTACCTCTCGTATAGGAATGTTGAATAATCCTGTAACGGGCTAAGTTCCCAAGGAAGGATTCAAAGAGATTTCTTCTTTCTCCATTCAAAACAGTCTTTGTACAACAACTTATTTTCTTGCTCAGAAAGTGGTACCTTACCCAAAATAGAATCAAAGCCAGAATCCGTTCTTTAATATTAAACCAATTTTCTTTACTATAACCAATTTTGGATCTTCCTTTTCTGTTTACGTTTTTGGATTTGAACATCCAAATAGACGTTTTCCGAGAAATGATTTGGTGATTATACTTTTGGTTCTGGGCGTCTTCCGCCTGGATTCTTCTGGAAACTCCGAGATATTTGCTTGAAACTAGAGGTATGGAATAAGTAAGTACGCCCGGCAAAGACGTTCCGGCTCAAATTTCAAGGAGAGGTGTCACTCTTCTAAGATTAGAAACCAAGGTGTCCCCTTTCAAAGCCGTTCAAAGTATCGGCGAAATTGTCTCTTCTATTTCGTGCAGATGCAATAAATGATGGGTAGCCAAGAAGCTCAAGATATTTATCAACAAAAGTTGTCAGTTTCATAGTTGCTTCAAATGCAAAGTGATACGGGTCAAGCAACAGAAAACCGCCCATTTGGTAAAATCCCCATTCTGTAAAGGGGTCGAATTGACTGGGTGTGTCACCGCAAGTTCTAAGTCTATCATGAATTTCCATATTTATCCTAATGAAATTTGCCCGCCATCGAACATCACCACGGTTCTCAAATCCAGTATTGACCAGCCCTTCTCTATGGACGACTAATTCTCTAAATTCGTAAATCAGGTTAATGAAACCCATGTATGAAGCAATATGGTCTCTGATTGGCTGGTTTCTCTCTCTTATTTCCCGAAGAAATTCTTTGCCAGCGTTATTGTTAATGCAGACTCGACGCAAATCAGCGTAGTTGATTCCCAACTGAGAGTTTGTCTTTAGTGCAAGATTGTCAAAAATACCTGTCATTAGAGTGATTAGATAGTTAAAATGATATAACGTATTATCCATGGTGTCATTATTTGTTCCCGAGTAGAATTGAATGCCCATTTCGTCTAAAGCCATGAGAATGAACTCAAATCTTTGAGATAAGGCTTCTAACATTTGGTCGCCTACATTATAATGAGGGAGCTTTAATCTCATCGAAAGCAGATACCAATAGCCCTTATTCAAAGAGGCAAAGGCAGACACCCGATATTTTCCCTGTTTTTTTAGAAAAAGGTCTATGAAAACACCTGCCTCTTCAACTGACATTATGTTTAGAGTCCCGCCCGGGAAATGAGACTCAAACCAAAGTCTTTTCTTCAAGAGCGTTGATTCATTTGTAACAAAAATATTGACTGTTTTCTTGTTAATATTAACCATTGACAAAGTCGCTTGAACAAATACCAACAATACTCGTTCAAACTCCTGCTCAGATATAACAGCTTTGCCAAATATTGCTTGGGTGATAGCAGCAATATCTTCCCATCGATAACCGAAGAATGTTCTTTTTGTACCATATGCTACCGAAATTGATAAACATTTTATCCACGAACTAGCGTCCAATTCAAAAGTATATTCGGGAACTGCTTGTAATTCTGGTAGATTGGTTGCCAACGGAGTTCTTACAAAATCTACTAACCGTGAATCATTAAATCCTAGAATTGCAGAAGCAACCCGATTTCCCCCAACCACTAATGAATGGAAACTGTTTGAATCTATCAGGGCTTCAATTTTTTCAGTTTCTGATAGAATGTTTCTGCTGTCCATTTGTTTCTGTTAACTAATCAATCAATTCAAATTTAAGCTTAACATTGTATCCTTAGACTAAGGGATATCCTTTGTTACTCTTTCAATTTGCCGCACCCGCTGTTGATTGACCACGTAATATCTTAGACTCAATCATGATTTCCCCCAAAACTGTTTTATCGACATTAACAATAATCAATCTGGAAAAATCCGTGGGGAATACTTCCCTCGTCGCCGATGTTCTATCTCACTCGGAAAGAATCCCGGGCAGCAGCCCGAGCAGAGAGCCGAGAGCCATAAACAATACTTGTTACTCGTCGTGTGTAACAATCGGATATCAATTTTCCAATGGCTGTTCAAAAATCTAAAGGAATTTGGACGAAAGAACTCCGAGAAACCCGACCATTTGATTTGGTTCCGTGTTATACCGTAGTAATATCAGTATCGTAGTAATATCATATAAAAATAAAAAAATAAATAGTATAAGTATACTCGACTATGGTTGATTTCTGGAGATTTTAAACAAAGAAAAAAAGAATATTATTCGTCTAGGTTTATGGTTTTCTTTTGTTGATTGCCAACGACTTTGCTGAATAATTCTTGCTCAACTTTGTCGAAGTCAAATGTGATTCCATAAGCAGTTATGAGTATGTCCCCTTTGGCAATGGCTTCAATCTTTAATCGTTTTTTCAAGTCTCCCGTTGGAGTGTAGCCTTCTGACCCGGGAATTTTGGTATGAACCGTCCAGCAGCATCCATCTTCGCCAGTTTTAATGTGTCGCCAAGTCCAAGTCATATCGTGACCGCCAATTGAATGGGCGTAAAAATAGAATGTTCTGAAGTCAACGATTTTGTCGCAGTTTACTCTTGCAACCATCCGTTCCTGCAGTTCCACGTTTTGCTGTGCTTGATTAGATTTCATTGTCTTCACCTTCTTCCTTGATGTCTTGTAGGGCTCGTTGTCGAGAGAAAACGCCTTTTTCTGTACCTAACTTTGCCATTTCGTCTGACATCGTGTCGTCGCTTGGCTGCTTTTCGTCGGGCATTCTGCTGACCAATTTTTCCTCTTGCTCTTCGCTTACGCGTTTGCTTCGTTGCTCCTTGAATTTTTGAAAGTCTTGGCTCTCCTTTGGGGTTGTTAGTCCTGCTGTCTTCTTGTCAGTTATGTTTTTTCCGATTTTCATTCTTGCACCTCCTTGGAAGTCTTTGGTGCATCTATGGTCGCTCTATCTCCGATGACTAATGTGTAATCATCCATTCGTTGCAAAAGAAAACGCAACGTGTTTTCAGTAATTTTAGAAATGTTTAAGCCATTCTGCCTTGCTTTCTCTCGAATTTCTGAGGAAATATAAATGGAGTACACTAACTTGTTGGGCATTCAAAAAACCTCTTGGTTACTAAGAGACTTCAATTGAGTATACAAGTAGGAGAGTAATAAGAGTTCAGATGGACGTGCATGAGGAATGTATGGCTACATCTTTGACGTCGAGGTTCTTTCTGTAAGAGCATCAAGCTCAAAAAAGGCATCTAAGTAATCGGATTCAACTTGGAAAGCACTCAAGAGAGCGCTATTGAAAAAACCAATGCACACGTCTTTATGGTTTAGTTATATAATCGAAAACTGAACTACCTCAATCAAAATCACGTCATCCTTATCTGCTGCGAACGCTACATCGCAGTTTGGACCCATTTTCTGCATGATACTTTTTGCATCCTTGGCTCTGCCATAGGTCATGTATTCAGTAACTTCATCTATGCTTAGTCGTTTAAACAGAATGGCAAAACTTTTAGTTTTAAAGTAATCTGTAATAATATCATGAAGCTCAACATTATCCTTTGAATTAGACATCAAATGGACTTTTTCTGCAAAATTTCGGTCGTTATTTATATGAAGAAAAAAGCGAAGGTGGAGACGTTTGCTGTCCATAACCATTTGTTTTTTGTTCAGTCGAACGTACGGTGGCTCTGATAGGTCTATTGGGTTAACGTAATCAGGTGTTCCCCATTTACTCGTGAACCTTGAAATTTCTTCCTTTTTTATTTTCTCTTTGTCATCGGGCGTCGCTTGTCCCTGTTGGATGTAAACTTCCAATTCCTTAACCATTAGCCCTTTCTCGTCTATTTTTTCAATTTCTGCCAAGATCGCTCTTCTGAAAACGTCTGAGAAATTTAGACGTTCCTTGTATTTACCCATTTTTTCATATAAGTCATCAGGAACTGACAATGTTAATTTCTGGATTGTCATAATTTTAATCACATACTGAGTGGTGTCGCTATAATAAAAGGTTACGTATCAATACGCTACGTATCAATACGCTACGTATCAATACGTATTAAACTCCAGAAAATGAAACTATACAAATTTTTGTGATTTCCTTAATGTAATAATAAATACTATTCCTGACATTGATCAACAGAAAGTATACAAATTTTTCACATTTTTCCCATCAAAAAAACATCGCCCAAAATTTCTGAGAAGACAGTAATAACTCGGCGAAGACAGTAATAACTCGACTTTTCACCACGGAAAATCGCAAGATCCGCCCTTTTTGAAATTTAGACAGTACACAACTGAGAAAAACTGTCCATAACATAGTGTATGATAAAAAAGACAAAAAAAGAAGGTTCGTAAATGACTAAAAATCTGAAGATTAAAAATAGCAAAAACACCAAGGGAAAGAAAAAGAAGTCAATGTTTATTCCAGTAGTTCAAAAACAAACTGTAACCATGTCTTTTGAACAAGCACTAGCCACTTTTGGGTCATTTCGAAACAACAAAAGAACAACCGGTTTCTTTTGTGCCAATGAAACTTTTCATGTAATGAGAGTTCCAAACGTTAAGGTGCCAGCATATGAAGTTCCTAAAAAAACACTTCTCGTAACACTTGAACCGGAAATTAACGAAACAACCGCAATTCGAATTTCAAACCCATCCGACCGGGGAGGTTATACACGTGTCTATATTTACGGATTAGTTGCAAAGGATGTTCAGTGGCTACAAAGTCTTCTAGATGCTAAATTCACTAGGGTGGAAGATGCTTGGCTCATTCCGTTAAAAGTTTCAGCAATTCTGCGAAATATGCTAACCGACATCACGATTCGGCAAACAATCATAGACAACTTTCTACCATCTGATAACTTTGGCGACATGGCTTCAAGCGTGAAAGAACTCAAAAAAACAGTTGGCGACTTTTTGAAATAACTCTATGCAAGCGGTGAAAATATTTGCCAAGGACCCCTTTGAAACAAACTTACAATCAGCCGGTAAATCCTTACAAACGTTACAAGATTTTCTGGAGACGAAACTATGAATAAAAAAAGTCCCATAGGGTGTTTGATACACGAAAACCAGATAGCCAAGGAACTCTGGGTAAAAGACCCTATGTGCGTAATACGCACTTTTGAATTCAAAGTAGAGCTACATCCTTGGCTTTTCGTTTTTCAAAATACACTTACTGAGGAAACGATAATTGCCAGACGTGTTTTTGAACATGGCTGGGGCTGGTACAGAAAACTTGCCGAAGGCAAATCCCTTGAAGAAGCAAAAATGAAGTGGAAAGCAAGGAATGACCCGCCCTCATTATTTTAAGAAATTGAAAGCTCGAGGCTTCAATCACACTCACGAGAATTCCTATAATAAGATTGAATTTTGGTAATTAAAAATGATTGATTATGATTATTGGAATGAATGTTTAAGGATCGCTAAAGGGTGGATCCGTGAGCAACAAATTATGAACAAAAGAATTCTTAGGCTAAAAATCATGGGTTGCCAGAAGAAATTAAGTTGGATACAAACGCACAATTTAGTCAATGATTTGCTTAGCAAAGGTGAAGCGTGTGAAGTGCCAAATCACGCAAACTGGCTAACGCTCCATTGTTACCTGAATGAAATAGAGGAAGTTAAAAGCACTCAAACAAATCATATCTTGAACATAAAACTGTGGATATTAAAAAATTGGAACACTTTATCACATAGCCTAAGTGATTACGGTGAAGAAATCTTTAAGAAAGCTTTTGAAGATGCAGGCTACTCTGTCGAGAGACGAAAGAATCTTAAAGTTATTAATCCACTACTAATGTCTAATCCTCTATTCACTGGAGTAAGCCGTGTTCAGATTGACTTGCTTTGCAAAAAAGGCAGCACTACTTTGGGAGTAGAAGTTAAGAGTTCTTTATCTGAAGTGTTTATGAATCCTGAAGAGATAAACAGAAGCGCAAAATCAAATAAAAGAATAGTTAGACAAGCCATGTTATGTTCAAGCATGGGCTATATTCCGGGCTTTATTGCTCCTTTTGTTGATAGTTCTTACTATCCTTTTATGGATAAATACTACGGGCTAAACTGTCACACCTACCAACAATATTTTAACCCTAAAAATGAAGATCATGTGATTGTATGTAATTTTGTTAGAGATTTTTTAAGTTATAAGAATGTTGCATTAGTTGATAGAGTTCCTGATTGGATTGAGAGATGGATTGATAGAATCCCCAACACATGGAACAATCGGTACAGTTTCAGAACTGGAATAATCATACGTTAGCATATACAAGAGACTGGTAGTTACGGTTCATTTGCAGGTTTCATAATAACTTTTGAGGCAAACATAAAACTGGTCTTCGTTTAACAAGGTCTTTCTTAATAGACTTTATGTAATTTGGGGGTTATTACGTGCTCTTAGACCTTGGAGGGCATCAAGAAAGCGAGATTCATATCCGCATACAGTTCTTTTTTCAAAGCTTCATAGCTGTTAAGCCATGATTAGGTTAAAAATATCGTCCTCTCGTGAGTAGACCCATCGGTTTGCTTGGAGAGAAAATGTTATGCATTGGAGCTCAACTCTTCGGAAGATGTTTTGGGGGATTTGCCTTTTGACCATGAAATTATTTAGTTCTTCTCTTGTTGGAGACTTTGCTGCTACAAACCTTGCGGTGTCTTCAAGACGGTGAAAATCTTGTTCATCATTTATCTTAGCTAAGCTCTCTTGGACTTGAGTTAGCAATGTTGTCATGTTGTTGATTTGTAGGTCTTTGTTTTTTCCGTTTTCAAGTAAAGCTGTTATTATTCCCTGATTGTTTTGTGAGTTTTGTTCCAAAGCTTTTGCTTTTTGTTCCAGTTCTTCAAGCTTCACGGAGTCAATCATTTGGGTGATTGATAGGTGCTTTTCGTGTTGTTTGTATATTTTGCGGAGCTCGTCTGTTGTTAGTCTAAGGTATGCTTTTTCTGTTGGGGGAATTGTGTGTCCAGCGAGATATTCGACAAGGGTGTTATTAACGCCGTTCATTTTGAGGATGCTGAGAAAGGCTGTTCTGAGTGCGTGGGGTCTGCAAGGGCTCAAATCGGCTGCGTCCAGTTGTTCTTGAGTTAAAAGCCCTGCTTTCAGTGCTGTGGTTCTTAGAAATGTTTCGACGAGTGAAGGGTAGATTTTCCTAAACTTGCTGCTTTTTGGTTTAGTCGTGAATTGCAGTGTAAAAAGCGGTGAATCAATCTTTAAGATCTCGCCTTTTCGTTTTCTTTGGTCTAGATAGGCTTTCACTGCTTCGATTGCGTCTGTTCCGATGAAAGTATCGTATTCAACCTGCTCCTTCTTTCTAATCAGGTGGAGGTTTAATGGTTCCTCATTGTTTTGTAATCCGTTTGCCATGTCGCCGTAGGTTAAGCTGCATAGTTCACTTATGCTCATTCCTGACATGAATAGGGTTAAGATTATGGCTTTATCTCGAAGATTAGTGGTTGAATCTACTAAACGTTTGACGTCTGGAGCTCTCAGTGCGAGTTTAAAGTTTTCTTTTTTTGGTGGAGCTTTTTGGATTTCAACGGATAGCGGGAAACCGTTTGCTCGATAGAATCCTTTTATGGCGTTTGCATAACAGTACGCCATGCTTTTGGACACTCCTTTTTTGCCTGAAGCTTTTCTCTTCCCTCGCCCTTTTCCTTTTTGTGGATACTGTGTTGTTAACCATTCATAGAATGCTCTGAGTTGGTATTCTGGTTCTCCTCTTTCTCTGACGCTTTTGTTTCTGTCCTCTTCAGCTTGGTCAATTATTTCCTTTGGTGAATGCTTTGTGAATTCTATGAAGGCTTTGAGTGCTGAACAATAAGTGCATTTTGTGCCTTCATTTTTTCCTTGAAGCCAACGTTTGACTTCATATTGCTCTACTAACGGAGTTAAATGGAGGTTATTTTGAATTTGCGCCTCAAATAAAGCTTTATTTTGTTCCATGAGTTGTGTACAAAGATGCTATTTATAAATATTATGAAAAGAACACCTTGAAATTGAAAGGTTTAAATAAAAAATGTGCAATAATTTTGGGCATGAGCTCAAAACGAAACAGCAAAGTGAAGACTTACAATCCAAAAACGCAGGGCAAAAACCGAAAGCTGATCGTAGCTGCAGTAATAACAGTCATCGTTATTGCATTTGTCGGTTACGTGGTTATTACTCACCTTGGTCCAAATGAACAATTGTCCAGCCAGCAGAATACTCCCTCACCAACTCCGACAGCTTCTACGTCTCCCACTTCTTCAAGTAATCCGTTCCCATCCGTAACTCCCCTCACTTCACCAGAGGGCGAGTACAGCTCCAGTGGGACCAAAATACTTTTCCTAACATCAAAGGGCAACATAGTTATCCAAATGAGAGATGACAAACCCATCACAACCGCAAACTTTGTTAGACTGGTCAACGAAGGATACTACAACAACACCATTTTTCAAAGGGTCATCGCTGGCTTCATGATTCAAGGCGGAGAAGGCAAAACTACGGTTCCAACTATAAAAGACGAGATTGGCAATGACAACGTAAACAGCAACATGACGATAGCCATGGCAAACACGGGTCAGGCCAACTCAGCAAGCAGCCAATTCTTCATCAACGTAGCCAACAACAATAATCTCTACTCAAGCTTCGACACTTCATATACTGTCTTCGGTCAAGTAATATACGGTCAAAACACAGTCATGGCAATCTCACAAGTACCCGTGCAAGCAAGTGCGGCATATAACGGTGAGGTTTCCCAACCGAAAACGAACGTATATTTGATCGGCGCAGTAGTTATGCCTTAGTTCCCCAACATTATCATTATTTGTTTTTTCCCTTTTGCGTGTTTTGTTATTTTTGCGCAAAATATATGAGCGTGTTAACTTTAAGAAGCAAAGAACGCAAATGCAGGTTTAACGGCGCAATGGTTGGAGTTGATTAGATGAAATTTATACTAGTTGTTGGCGACGGAATGGCTGATTACCCAGTTCCGGAGCTTGGAGGCAAGACGCCTCTTCAAGCCGCCCACAAACCCAACATGGATTCGATTGCGTCAGAAGGTCAAAGCGGGCTTCTGAAAACTGTTCCAGATGAATGCATCCCCGGTTCAGACACCGCAATATGTTCTCTTATGGGCTACGATCCGAGAATTTACTGCACGGGCAGAGGGCCTCTTGAAGCCCCTACCCGAGGTATAAAGCTCGTGAGAAACGATGTGGCTTATCGGTGTAACCTGATAACCGAGGCAAACGGCGCCATCCTTGATTACTCAGCAGGGCACATAACAACTGAAGAATCTTCCGAGCTGATAGAAGCCATAGGGAAAGCTTTTGGCAAGCAAGGTAAAATCGAGTTCTATTCAGGGATGAGCTACAGGCACTTTTTGATAATTCGAAACTATCCGCATCCAGAGCTTGTGGCTTGCATTCCACCGCATGACGCCATCGGAATGAAGGTTTCTGCAGTTATGCCGAAAGCCAAAGTGGCTGAAGCCGAAAAAGATGCTCTTCTTCTAAGAAACTTGATTGATGGCTCAAGAGATATCCTGCGTACTCATCCTGTTAATGTCACTCGTGAGAAAGCTGGCAAAAGGCCTGGAAACCTAATTTGGCCATGGGGAGGCGGCAAAAAACCATCTATGCCGACTCTGAAGGAAAAATTCGGCTTAAAAGGGGCAGTCATATCCGCCGTTGACTTAGTTAAAGGCATTGGTACCTACGCTGGCATGGAAATCCTTGAAGTTCCCGGCGCAACAGGTTTATACGACACTGACTACGAGGGCAAGGCTGACGCGGCACTGAAAGCACTACGGACTGTGGATTTGGTTTTTGTTCATGTTGAAGCGCCAGACGAGGCAGGTCACGCGAAAGACTGCGCGTTGAAGGTTAAGACGATTGAGGACTTGGATAGGAGGCTTCTCGGCAGGATTCTTGAGGGGTTAGATGAGCCGTGCGCGATTTCAATATCGCCGGACCATCCCACCCCAGTCAGCACCGGCACTCACGCAAGGGACCCCGTCCCCTTTGCAATCAAGTCTCCAGGTTTGAAGCCTGACGGAGTCAAAAAATTCGATGAGTCTTCAGCAAGTAACGGCGGCTTCGGTATAGTCAAAAACGACTACCTCATTTCACTTCTCGTCCACTCAACAAATAGAAGCATGTAAAGTCAGAAAATGCACCGGTTGCTGATTTTAGGTTAGGGATATAAGAATGAGCCCGACCAGTATGGCGATTATCCCAAGTTTCTGGTTACGCACCACTCTTTCCTTCAGGAAAATATAGGCAAGCGCAATCGTTATGGCGGGTGCAGTCGCCACTATCGCCGAAGCCACCGAAACATATTGAGTGTTTAAGCTAAAGTTAAAAGCCAAGTACGCTACAAAATCCAGCAGCCCCGCCACGGATAGCAAAAGGAAAATCATTTTGGCTGGAAACGAAACCTTGGTTTTGGTCACTCCTATCCAAGAGAAAAGGGTCGTTACAGCGAGGATTTTAAGCAGGAAAAGCGCTATGACCGGTCCGACAGTGGACGTGATTGGCTTAAGAAGCGCGTAGCTGATTCCCCATGCGATCATTGCTACTACAGCATCCGCTGCTCCTGCAGACCATCCGCCAATTTTGACACTTTTTTTGAGTTCTGTAAAATTTGTCGACGCGAAAAATACCCCAATGAAAACCGAGATGACGCCAATGATTTGCAAAGGCATCAATGCTTCCGCGAAAAGAAATGATGCAAGCAGGACCGTTATGACTGACCAGCTGGCAGTAATCGGCGCGATAACTGAGACGTTGCCTTTTCCGAAGCCTCTGTAGAAGAATATGTAGCCGATGACTCCTGTTACACCCGCCAAAATGGTTTCTCCTACCAGCAGTGGGGAAAAGCTGGGCATTCTGAAGAATAGGGCTGTGACGAAAAGGATCGGAACAAACGCGACAGCTTGGTTTATGACTATGCTGGTTCTATAGCCGACTTGGTCAATCGCTTTCTTAGCCAAGAAGTCTGCTACTCCCCAGCTAACCATTGCAGCAACAGCAAGGGCTATTCCCCAGTCTAAAGCCATGTGTTCCCTCTTTCAGAGCTGTTAGCATAGCATTTGCTTACCCAGAATTTAAATCTAAAACCTTCCGTTGAAACCAGAAAGACGGGTGAAAACAGAAATGATGTGACTAAAAAAAGAAGTTCGCTTGATGTTTTGTCCAGCAGCTTGCTTCGTTTTTTGTTTTCGATGTCTTTTATTCGTTTGCTGATAGCTTTCTGGATGTCCGGGTCTTCTTCAACATGTTTTGCTTCAACCAAAAGTTTCTTTGCAGCGCATTTGTTTTTTGCCGAATATATTGGAAGTTGCAGGATCGTTATTCAAGCAGGCGGAGATATCTATGCAGGAGGCAGACGAAGTTCAGTGGGTAACGTCTGTCCCTGTCTAAGTCCACGACGACCAGTTGGATGTTGCTTTCAAGTTTCTGATTGCCTCTTTTAACTGCATAACGTTTTAGGTTCACTTTCCCCCACCAACCGTTAACTTATCAGTTTTGTTAACTGCAAGTTTACCTCTTCTCATCGTTGCTGGGGCTTCCTGCAAATATTGACTTTCTTGCAAAGCACAATTGGATTACTTGTTAAATCAATTTTCTAAGAAGAAGCTGAAAGCTCTAACGGGGTCCTTTCACCCTGAAGGGATGATTTTACGGGCGGAAGTTACCGTTTTCAAGTAAAGAGTTAAAGCACGCCTCAATTAGTAAGACTTAGAAAAAATGCAAACCCAACCCGAGGTTTTTCATTTGCTTGCTGCACCCGTTCAAAAAGCGTTAGCTGAGCTCGGGTTTTCCAAGCCCACGTTGCCGCAGACTTTGGCGTTTCCAATAGTGCTAGACGGCAAGAACCTGCTTTTGGTCGCTCCCACGGGCAGCGGAAAAACAGAGGCGGTTCTCCTGCCCGTCTTCTCTAAACTAATTGAGACTCAAAGCCAAGATAAGAAGGGGATTAGAGTGCTCTACATTACGCCTCTTCGCGCATTAAACCGAGATATGCTGAAACGTCTGACTCTTTGGGCACAGAAGCTTGGCTTAACGGTGGAAGTCCGTCACGGTGATACTGAGCAAAAAACGCGTCGAATGCAAGCCAAAAAGCCGCCAAGCATGCTTGTTACCACACCCGAAACTTTGCAGGCTGTGCTTCCAGGAGCCCAGATGCGGGGTCACCTGCGAAACGTAGAGTTCGTCATCGTGGATGAGGTGCATGATTTGGCTTCAAGCAAACGGGGAGCCCAACTTTCTTTGGCACTTGAACGGCTGCAGTTGGTTACAAGCAAGAATTTCCAGAGAATCGGCTTGTCAGCAACCGTCGGGAACCCACAGGAAATCGCTAAGTTCATCGCTGGAACCCGACGGAAAATAAGCATCATTCAAGCCTCGCCTGAGAAATGCTACTTTTACTCCGTGGAAAACCCCGCACCGAAGGAACCTGACTTTGAGATGGCGGGAAAACTGGAGACCTCGCCAGAAGCAGCTGCAAGAATTAGGCGAATTTTAGAGCTAGTGGATTCACATACTTCAACGCTTATTTTCGTTAACAGCCGTACGGTCGCGGAGGTTTTGGGACATAAACTTCAGCAGCTAAACCGGGATGACATAGCTGTTCATCATGGATCGATCAGTAAAGAGGAAAGAATCGGCATTGAGGACGCGTTCAAAAATGGGCAGCTGAAAGCCATTATTTGCACGAGCACTTTGGAGTTAGGTATCGACATCGGCAACGTTGATTTGGTTGCCCAGTACATGTCGCCGCGACAGGTAAACAGTCTCATTCAACGGGTTGGCAGAAGCGGACACAGTTTAGACAGAGCTTCCCAAGGCACAATAATCACGGTTTATCCAGATGACACTCTTGAGGCATTAGCATCAATAAAAAACGCCAAGAGCAACATGATTGAACCCGTGCTGATACATGAGAACGCGTTGGATGTCCTCTCGCATCAAATCGCTGGGGTGCTAATGGATCTTCAGGAAGTCACTGAGGAAGAGCTTTCACGTTTGCTGCATAGATCCTATCTTTACCGAAACCTCCAGAAAAACGAGTTGCTGGATCTGATACACTTTTTAGAAAGCCTAAACCATTTAAGATTCGATGAAGTCGACCAAGTCTTGACCAAAACACGCCGAACCTGCGATTACTACTACAGCAATCTCTCAATGATTCCAGACGAGCGAAGGTACCCTGTCATAAACATCCTTTCCGACCGAAAAATCGGCACCTTAGGCGATGAATTCATGGCTCTGCACGCACGCGTAGGCTTAAGCTTTATTATGAAAGGTAAAGTTTGGCGTATTGTCCAGATTGAAGAGGAAGCTGGAACCGTGCATGTGTTGCCGTCTGAAGACCCCTTCGCGTCTGTTCCTGGTTGGGACGGGGAAATTTTGCCTGTACCATTCGAGCTCGCACAACAAACAGGGCAAAACAGGGAAAGAATCGCTCAGGTACTCAAAGAAACGAGAGACGTAAATGTTGCGGCGGGGGTTTTAGCCAAGGAAATGGGCTCTGACAGTGAAAGCATGCGTAACGTTATTTTGGAAGTTGACGAGCAAATCAAGCAGAACGCACCCTTGCCGACTGAGAAACATGTTGTTTTGGAGGTTTACGACAAATACCTAATCATTCACGCCTGCTTCGGCGAGCTGGTTAACAAGACTTTAGGTGGAGTTTTTGACAGCGTTCTGTCCGAACGAGACATCATAACAGGGTGGTGGACAGATGGCTACAGAATCTTGATTGAAATGGCTCGAAAACTCAACAATCAAGAAATCGCAGAGCTTCCCAAGGTCATGTTCGGGCTCAGTGACGATGCAGTTGACTTCGCATTTGAAAAATATTTGGAAGCTAAGTTCCCGTTCAGCTACAAGATGAAAGCTGTGGCTGAAAGGTTCGGCGTTTTGCCCCGTGGAAAAACGATGAGTTACAAGCGGCAAAGTGAATTGAGAGCCCAATTTGATAATACTCCAGTTTACCGTGAAACAATCAGAGAAGCGATGATGGAAAAAGTGGATTTGCCGCATGCTAAACAAATAATGCACGATGTTGCAGCTGGAAAAATCAAGCTTTCAGCTTACATTAGCTATGAAAAGCCGTCTTCACTTGCCTACCACATCCTATCCAAATACGCTGATGTCACTGAGTTGATGGCACCTGAAAGTGTCATCATGAACAACATTGACAAACTGAAAATGGCGATTGACGCCCGCACGATAACGCTGATTTGCATGAAATGCGCTCAGTGGACAGCACAGGAAAAAATAAAAAACTTACCCTTGCAGCCCGAGTGTCCTAAGTGCGGTTCTGGACTTTTGGCGCCGCTTTATCGTTCACAGAACGCTAACCTTTTATGGGATGCTTTAGCACGAAGAAAGGAAGGCAAAGAATTGACTCCTGAAGAGCTAAAAGAGCTTAGTCAGGCACGGAGGAAGGCAGATCTAATTTTAAGTTACGGCAAGGATGCAGTACGGGCTTTGCAGGTGAAGGGTGTTGGGGCCGAGACGGCTTCGCGGATTTTAGGCAAGATGCACTCTCAGGAAGACGCGTTCTACTTGGATTTGCTAAAGGCGAAGGTTCAGTACCTAAGGACAAGACAGTACTGGGACAAATAGTATCTTTGGTTTTTCGGCGTTAAAGTTCAAGACGCTTAGTTTTTCAAAAATAAACGTTAACTGATTTAAAAAATTGGTTTGTACTGCGATAAGAATTTTAATCTTGCCTAAACCTTATTTTTAGGAAAAGTTCCATGACTGTTAAAGCTATCTTGTTTGATATGTTCGATACACTGATGTTGATCAGAAAGAACCACGATTTCTATAGTCCATCCATGATGCATATGTATACTTTTCTGGTCGAAAACGGCGTCAACGTGCCGTTGGAAAGGTTTCAAGATGCATTTAGTAAAGCAAGAGATGAACTTTATGCGAAGGCTGACCCGAATCTTGAGGAGCCGCACTTCAACATTCGAATCGCCTTGACACTAAAAAAGCTGGGTTACAGCTTTGACTCCTCCAGTTCCCTTGTTTTGTCTGCCAGCTCCGTGTTCTGTGAGGAATTTATGAATCACGTTTACCTGGATTATGACGCTGAACCCCTGCTAAGTAACCTGCATGGCAGGTATAAGCTGGGAATAGTTTCAAACTATGTTATTCCCGAATGCGTCTATAGACTGCTAAAAAAACACGGGTTAGCCAATTTTTTTGATGTAGTTGTGGTGTCGGGAGCTGTTAACAAGCGCAAACCCAGCCCGGAAATCTTCAAACAAGCCCTAAATGCCTTGGGCGTCTTCGCGACTGAAACGGTTTTCGTCGGGGATACCCTTGATGCAGACATCGCTGGCCCAAAAGCAGTTGGCATGAAAACGGTTTACATCAAGAGACGCGAAGAAAAGCAAATTGAAAACGTCGTTCCAGACGAAACAATTAACAGTTTAACTGAACTCCCCTTGATACTTAAGTAGATATGAACGAAGGCAAATGCAAAGGGGCGGGTCATGTTGATACGAAGTGATAGAGCCGCTTTAAAACCTTAATCCTTGGGCTGTTGCCCTTGTCTTTTTGGCCACCCCAACAATCTTTTAAGGTAAAGTCAAACAAACAGTGATGCAGTACACAAATCTCACTTACTTTTAAAAATTTGGTAATAAAGAAAGAGGGATTAAGCTCTTATTGGTACGGGTCTTTCTTGCCAGTCATGTACGCCCATGCGCCAACTAACACAACTGTTAGGCACGCACCCGCAAAGCCTGAGATCAAGTAGGTTGTTGCGCCAGCTAAGGATGGCAAAATTGTAATGAGCCATGGAATGAAAAAGGTCGCGGTGACTTGAGCTATGATGCCTGCTACAAAGCCTAAAAGAGCTATTAACCCGAATATTTTTAGTCTGTTATTCATTCGTTTCACCTTTTTGTTTTAGCATTACTTTGCCGAGCTTTTTAGTCTAACTTACATATTTCTGTCTAAACGGATTAGTGCTCATATCATCTTTAACTCTTATATCGCAAGCCCAATGGACATTTTTTCGAGACGTATATCTGTACATATATACGTGCATATTCTCGACATATTAACAATGTATAAGATTATACTCCGCATGTCTCTGTCTGCAGAGGTAATCAAATTGTCAGAAAACTTCGCAAAAAAGTGGGAAAGCAAGCGGGACGAGACACCCTTCCAAAACCGCATTAAAGATGCAGTGAAGCCGCCGGGGCCATTGAAGCCACGACTTGACTTCGCAGTCAGACGCATTGACCTTCAAGTTCAGAAGCTTGACCAAGCAACAGACAGGTTCAGCCAAAGAGACAAAGCAATTTTCGCCCGAATCGTTGACGCCTACGCAAAACATGATAGTGCACGCGCAAACGTCTTCGCTAACGAGTTAGCTGAAGTCCGAAAAATGTCAAAGTTGATAATGAATGCTAAACTTGCGCTTGAGCAAATAACATTACGTTTACGAACGGTATCAGAACTCGGCGACGTAGTTTCAACATTAGGTCCAGCCGTAGGAGTCCTGCGTTCCGTCAGAGCAGGCTTAGTAAGCGTGTTCCCAGAAGCAGAAAACGAACTGGGCGAAATAGGCAACATGCTAAGCGGAATAATGATCGAAGCAGGCCAAGGTAGCGGAATGACACTGAACTTTGACACAGTAAATGAGGATGCATCAAAGATACTCACCGAAGCAGCAACAGTTGCAGAGCAAAAGATCAAAGACAAATTCCCAGATCTGCCACCTGGAATGCCAGCAACCCCACAAACAGAGAAATCAACACAGGGATTCTAAAATAGGAGGATAAAACAAAATGTCTAACTCCAATCTTTTTCTTTATATTGGTAAACCCGTAAAGAACGAGTATGGCCGAGTAATCGGCAAAATTGCTTCATTCGCACTAACTCCCAGCGGAAAGTTTGATGCTGTTTACGTTGAATTTGGCGATGGCCAATTTACAAAACAGCCCATGGAAAGCTTACGCTTCAATGGCGCTGAAATCACTTACATCACGAAAATCAAGTCTCAATCAGGTGTCCTATGTGACCACATCCCGTTGATTTGGCGCAAAGACCAAGCTTTGAAAGACCTTTTGGACAAGAAGAAGATCACTCCAGAAGTATTCCAGGACCTGCACAATAGCTTCACTAACGTTTTATCCTCGCTTAAAAAAGACGCTCAAGAAATCGTTGACGATGCAACCGTGGAAATCGAAAGGTGCCGAGACGAAATTACTTCTCTAAGCTACGCCATAGCTAACCTGGAGATTGAACATGAAATCGGCAAGGTAGATGAAGAAAACTACAAGTCTGCCTTTGTGGCGCTTCAGGATGCTCTTAGGCGCGCAACATCAGAGAGAACCGACTATGAGTTGACGAAAAGCAAAATCTCTAGCGTTCTTCTCGGCGACAGCCAAGATGCATTGCAGAGATCCAAAACCTACGCAGAACAAGTAAATGTTGCGGCTCAGAAATTGCCCGAGCCACCAGTAGTTGTCTACGTTAAGGAAGTAGGGAAAGCGGGCATCTAAACGACAAGGATTAGTGGAGACTCGACGCCGGAGGGATAAAGGCATCAAAGTTTTAAGCAACCCTACCCCTCCGCCTATCCGTGAAGTCGCCACAAAATCAATCACCACTCTAAAAATTCAGCAAAACAAACTAGAACAGGCCAGTTTCCGCCTTAAAGAACGAGACCGCATACTTTTTGAGTCGTGCATGGGCGCGCTGAAAAAAAATAACCGTGAAAAAGCAGCAATATGTGCGACTGAACTGTCTGAAGTGAGAAAACTAGTAAAGTTTCTCTACAACGTTCAATTAGCTATTGAAAGAGTCATTATGCGCCTGGAAACAATTAGGGAACTTGGCGACATTGTTAATGACTTAAAGCCTGCCCTGCGTTTGCTGCAAGGCGTTTCCCAAGAGCTGTTCCAAGTTCTCCCTGATGTCAGCTCCGAACTTGACAGCGTGAACACCGCAATACAGGACACGTTGCATGCAGCAAAAATTACGACTGACGAAAACGTGATTCCAGTAGGAAAGAAAACCGAGGGAGGCGAAGAAATCCTGAAAGAAGTCACATCGTTCATGCAGCAGAAAATATCTGAAACTCTGCCTGAACCTCCGATTGGAGCCCCACTGATAAAGGAGAAAACACCCATCAGGGAAATGGTTGCCCTCACCGCAACTTCCTCGCAGATGATCGGGCATAAAACCACTGAGGAAACTGGGTTCGATCCCGTGAAGTCTTTGTTCTCCTACAAAAAGCAGGAGATAAAGGAGTTCTCTCTGAAAGTTTCCAACCAATCGTTGGAAGACGTCCTCATGGAGTATGTCCGCAAAACCAATGGGGAGATTGATCTTGGTCGGTGTTCAACTGAACTTCAAACTTCAAATGAAGAAATAGAGCGTGCCCTCGAAAGTTTGGGAACAAAGGGCAAAATAAAAATTGAGTTAAAATCGCCAGAGTGAGAGAAAGGAGAAGGAGAGAGACATAAATGAGCGCTTCAAACGAACTTGAAAAAGCAGCAACAGCGTACGCTTTAGACGCCGTACGTTTAGATAAGCAAGGGCAAAAGGGAAGAGCCATAACACTTTATCAAAAAGCGATAGAAGCCTTATTGCAACTTGTCCAGCTTTACCCAGAATACGGCTTGAACAAAGTCTACGTCCAGCGAGCAATTGCTTACCAGGAAAGAATCAAAGCGTTGCAAGGTGCTGTTTCCTCAGCTGAAATGAACGAGGCAAGTAACAACGACGCGGAAGGCGGAGGAGCGACAATGGACACAAACGGCGGCGGAGTTCCTAAACCCAACGAAGAACTCGTCCTCACAGAGAAACCCAAAGTTAACTGGGACGAAGTCGTGGGCTTAGATGTAGCCAAAAAAGCCGTTAAAGAAGCCATAGTTTATCCAGTTCAAAGACCCGACTTGTTCCCACTCGGTTGGCCACGAGGCATACTGCTTTTCGGTCCACCAGGCTGCGGTAAAACCCTCCTAGCAGCGGCGGTTGCAACAGAGATCGATGCTAACTTCTACTCGATAGACGCAGCATCCATCATGTCCAAATGGCTTGGAGAAGCAGAACAAAACGTGGCCAAGCTTTTCGGGACAGCCCGTAAATCGGCAACCGACGGCAAACCAGCTATTGTGTTCGTCGACGAGTTAGACTCGTTGATGGGAGCACATACCAATGAAGTCGGTGGAGAAATACGTGTCCGCAACCAGTTCCTCAAAGAGATGGACGGCATAGTTGACAAAGGCAAAAACCTGCATGTCTACGTCATCGGCGCAACGAACAAGCCTTGGGATTTGGATTGGGCGTTCATCAGACGATTCCAGAAGAGAATTCTTGTTCCCTTGGCAGACCACTCCACCAGGCTTAACATGTTTAAAGTTTATTCGGCTACACTGGTGATATCTTCCGACGTAGACCTTGATGAGTTGGCGCGGCTTTCCGAAGGCTTCTCAGGAAGTGACATACGGGACGTTTGCCAGTCAGCACAACTGAAACTGATAGGGGAATTCTTTGAGTCAGGTAAAGCAATGGACAAAGCAGCTACACCGAGACCTCTAACTATGGCTGACTTCCGACAGATCCTTGAAGAGCGCAAACCCAGTGTCTCTCTTGACATGTTGACGGCTTATAACCGTTGGTTCGAGGCTTTCAAAGCACTTTAATGGAGGGCAAAGACAAAACCGAAAAATGGGTTGGGTGGAAAGGTTTGGAGAATTATGTTTTTTGCACGCTCTCCCTTCTCCCCCTCAAATTATCTCCAAACCCCACAACCCAATAATATTCTAGTTCCTGATGGTTGTCGAAACTCTGCAGGCTTGAAGCAGAACCTAGCCTTTGAATGGTTATTGTTTAAATATTTCTTGTACTCTGGTGTGTTTATGACCTATCGACCTCAAACGGGTTCACGTCGAAACGCTGGTCGTCAACTCTCGAAATCGGCGCATGAGAAGAAAGCGAAAGAGAGGAAGCAGCGTAGCGGCAGCAAATACCTCGAAGAAGAAACCCAAGTTTCGCCGAAAGAATTCGTTGAAAAAACGTTGGGTAGCCTAAACAGGCTGGGAAATCAGATTTTTGCTCTTTCACCATTCAGCCAATACTTTGACCCGTGGCTGGTGAACCTGCGTCAAATCATATTCGAATATGAATCGAATCCAGCCATAAAAGTTGACGAGCAATTTGTCAAGGAACGTGCACAGGTTTTCTTGGACCTTGAATCTGCTCTTGCTGAAAAAAGGATTCAGGAATCAAGTCTCACTGGAGAAGCAAAAGATCTAGTTGACAATAATCATCTTCTGGTGGAAACTGACAAGGAATACGCCGAAAAAACCCGGCAGTTGAGCAACAAACGAAACGCTGACGTTCAACGCATAAGCACAGAAATCCGTGAGTTAGAAGACGAAGTGGCAAGCCAGGAAGAAATCAAAATCAGCTTCTACAAGTTCAACGCTAAGCGTAAGGCGGCGGAAAACCTCGCGAAAACGAGGCAAGCCCTAAAGTCCAAAAAAGCAGAGTTGGAAGTGACACTTTCAAGCTTTACAGCTGACCAAGAGAAACTTCATGACAACTACGAGAAGGTAAAGCAGGAAATCACAGACAAAATCGAGAGCCTACATAAGATGCTTGAAAAACTCGAAACCGACATCTCGGTTGAGCCCCGGAAGGTAGCATGCAACGCATTGGCAAATGCAGTAAATGCTCTTCAACAAAGAATCCCCGCAACGCTTGAAATAGAGTAACCCATTGGAGAGACGGCAAAGCAGCCGAACTCTTAGTTAGCTTTTAACGGATTTACATTTGGCTGCGGGTTTAGTTTCTCTTGTCCCATAATGGTTTTAAGCGTTTTAGCTTCTTCGCGTAGAGAAGCAACCTCAGCTTCCAACAAAGAAGATTTTGCTTCAGCCATTTTCTTTAGTTCGTCAATTTCAGCAAGAAGATTCTTTTTTTCAGCTTCCAGACTCTTAATTTTCTCAATTGTATTCTGCAAGTTACTCATTCCTATTACCCATAATAAATTGCTCCTTCAACAATTAAGACTTTTGCAAAACCATAATTTCACGGAAGAAAAAGAAGAAAAGTTTACAATGAAAAACAATAACAAAAACAATAAAAATTGTTTTTCTCGAAGCAGAAAAATACTCCGTCACGAAAATAATGTAGTTTTTATATAGGAATTCGCTGATTAAACATACCGCTTATCATTCATATTGTTGGATTGTGTCTGGATGAGGAAGACCGTATTTAAGAAGCTGGAAGCACAAGGGCTAATCGCCAATTACAACCGTCTAAGAAAGAATTTGCCTCCTAAACTTCCCGACCGTGCATACATCTGGGATGAAACTTTTCGGGAAGGCATCAAGGCGCCGACGGTTTACTTGACTTATTCAGAGCAGGTGAGGCTCGCAAAACTGATGGATGAGTCCGGAGTCGCTTTAATCAACGTTGGGTTTCCTGCCTTATAAGAATACGAAAAAAGCAACGTAAAACGCATCGTAAAAGAAAGTTTAAGTAG
>Ga0335081_10004587_pt1 | contig 21786 bp, 18 predicted proteins | sample Lox_Sample_35_FD_206713 | JGI IMG/M metagenome (GOLD analysis project Ga0335081, IMG submission 206713) | Soil microbial communities from Loxahatchee National Wildlife Refuge, Florida, United States - Lox_Sample_3.5 | ecosystem: Environmental > Terrestrial > Soil > Wetlands | place: USA... | reverse complement strand
TTTGCCTGATCACCTTTACCGTCTCCAAGGAAAGCCTGATGGCCATAGGTACGGAGTGCAGGTCGTCCTTGATAAGCGTAATATCGCTCGCTTCTATCGCCACGTCCGTGCCTGCACCGATGGCGATCCCTATATCCGCTGCTGCTAAAGCAGGCGCATCGTTAATGCCGTCGCCCACCATGGCAACAACCTCGCCCTGTTCCTGAAGCCGTCTTATTTCCGCCGCCTTGTCTCCTGGCAAAACCTCCGCCATGATATGATCGATGCCCAGGACACCGCCGATGGCCTTTCCTGTATTCATATTGTCCCCCGTGATGAGGGCGACTCTTAATCCCATGCCCTTAAGAGTTGTTACAGCTTCTTTCGCTGATTCCCTGGGCACATCGGCAAGGCCGATAAGACCAATCACCTCATTTCCCTCGGCGATGAATACGCATGTCTTTCCTTCCACTGCGAGGGTTCTCGCTTTTTGTGCAAAGCCGCCAAGGGGAATCTCCTTCATTTCCATGAGCCTCTGGTTTCCTAGGAGGCAATAGCTGCCGTTCAGAGACGCCGCAGCTCCGAGGCCGGCTAAGGCCTCGAATTTTTCTGTGGGAAAGGTAGAAATGCCTGCATGGCGTCCTTTCTCTAAGATGGCTGTGGCAATGGGATGTTCCGAGACAGCCTCGATGGACATGGCAATCTGCAGGACCCTGTCCTGTTCATAGGCAGGTGTGGCCAGTATGTCCGTCACCTCCGGTTCTCCCTTGGTCAGTGTGCCCGTCTTGTCGAAGACAACAGTCGTAAGCTTGTATGCGTTTTCTAGGCTTTCCCCTCCTTTGATCAGAATGCCGTGTTCGGCGCCGAGACCGGTTCCCACCATGATTGCTGTGGGTGTGGCGAGGCCCAGCGCGCAGGGACATGCAATAACCAGGACGGATGCAAAATTCAATAAGGCCCGGCTGAAGATGTGATCGGGAACGAAGAAGTACCAGATGATAAAGGTAACAATGCCTATGGCGAAGACGACAGGCACGAAGATGGAGGCGATCTTGTCTGCCAGCCTCTGAATGGGGGCCTTGGAACCCTGTGCCTCTTCAACGAGGCGAATTATCTGGGCCAGGGCAGTCTCGGACCCCACCTTTGTTGCTCTGAAGGTGAAACTCCCGCGCTTGTTTAGCGTGGCGCCAAACACATGGTCCCCGGCCTCTTTGACTATAGGCATACTTTCACCGGTCAGCATGGATTCATCGACGGCAGAGCTACCGGAAACGACGACGCCGTCAGTGGGGACCTTTTCTCCTGGCCGGACGATTATCAGATCGCCTTTCGCGACCTCCTCAACGGGAATATCCTCTTCTTTATCGCCCCTGATGACACGGGCGGTCTTTGGCCTGAGTCCCATCAGTTTCTTGATGGCCGCGGACGTCCTGCCTTTTGCTCTTGCTTCGAGAAGGCGGCCGAGGATTATCAGAGTGACGATCATGGCGGCGCCGTCGTAATATACGTGGGGAGCCATTGCGGCGCTGGCAAAGATGCGCGGGAAAAAAGTGGCTAGAGCAGAGTATAAATATGCAGAAAGCGCCCCGACCGCCACGAGCGTATTCATATCCGTCGTTTTTTGCCGGGCTGCCTTTATGGCGCCGATATAAAATCTGCTCCCTACCCAGAAGACGACATGAGTCGTAAGGAAAAACAGGACAACCAACATGGCCTGTCTCGGCACACCAGCCAAAAAGGAAAACCAGTGCTGCATGGAGCCGAGAATGATAATAACGCTGAGGAGGGCACCAACGGCAAATCTAACCTGGAGATCTTTGATCTCCCGTGCCCTAGCGGCGGTAATGGGGTCAGGACGGGTTTCATCGAGGACACCGAGGAAATCGTATCCCTGATCGGAGACTACATTCTTGACTGCTTCAATACCTTCCCATGTTTCACCATGCTCGATTGTCGCCCTGGCCGTGGCGAGATTAACCGCCACATCCGTCACACCTTGAACGGATTTCAGCGCCGTCTCCACGCGGCGCACGCAGGCGGCGCAAGTCATACCCCCGACGGAGATTGTCGTCTTAACGATCTTATCAGGCGACGTCATAACCAGCCTTCCTTATGCTCTCTTTTATGACGCCCATATCTACCGGTTTTGCTTCATCGAATGATGCCTCCGCCTTTTGCAAGTCCACTTTGACATTTGTGATGCCATCGATCTCCTTTAAAGCCTTGGTGACAGCCATAACGCAATGATTGCATGACATGCCTTTGATCTTAATGGTTTTCATAATGTCCACCTCTCTAATTTTGTCATATAGTATAAAATCTACAGGTTATTATCATGCAAAGCAAAACTTTTTTTGCGGCATATTAAGGGCTCCCCGAACATATAAATTCTTGACAATGAATAACTGAGCAGCTATTTTTTATTGAAAGACACAGTTGTCTTATCCGGATTCAAAAGGTGCTATTTCTGACGGACTATCATGAGAGGTTGACCATGAAGAAGGACTATCCCTGCGGCAATGGAACAGTGAGATGGATTTCCACGGATTGGCTCTATGAAAATCTAAAAAAAAAGAAAATGGCCATACTGGATGTACAGCCGAATATACACGACTATATAGAGGAGCATATTCCCGGCGCCATTTATCTGAACGAGGGTTTGCTTCGCACATATATAGATGGGATGCCTGCCAGGTATGTCCCCCCGGATACGATCCAGCCTGTCCTTCGTTATGCTGGTCTGAAGCCCGGTGTCCCTGCGGTGGTTTATACTGGAACAGGTGCTGCCAAGGGATGGGGAGATGGTCTGGAACAGACGATGATGGCATACAGTATCGCACGTTTCGGCCATGACTGTGTTTATGTCCTTGACGGCGGTCTCGACAAATGGAAGAAGGAGAAGAAACCTCTAACGAAAGAGTTTCCAAGAACGGAGACATCAGATTTCACCGTCCGCATTCAACCCGATTTCTACATTCAATACGAGGAATTTAAGGCAATAAAAGATCGCAGCAATGTCATGGTGCTGGACGCACGGCCCCCCGATGTGTACCAAGGTCAATCGTACTGGATCAAGCCAGGCCACATCCCAGGGGCTGTCAATGTACCATGGGCATCTTTAATGACTGATGCAAATAAGAGTCTCTTAAAATCTGATGTCGAAATATTAGCCATTCTTAAGGCAAGAGATGTGAGACCTGAAATGACCATCATCTGTATGTGCGGCACAGGCCGTGAAGCGACGAATGAGTTCATATTATTCAAATGGTATTTTAATTATCCCAGTGTCAAGATCTATGAGGGGTCATTTACGGAATGGACGGCATATCCGGAAAATCCAACAGTTACAGGCAAGAATCCACGATAGTCATTTCGCATCATTCTTCTCTACTCGACAAAAATGAGATTTGATGGATTTGCGATGTGACGAGCGATGCAGCGATGGACAATCTGAGAATATAGATTAGAAGCGGATAAGAAAGTCCGGAGAGATAATAATGATTATCAGATTCTATGGTGCAAGAGGTTCAATTCCGGTTTCGGGACAGGAATATTTGAGGTACGGCGGCAATACTACTTGTCTCGAAATAAGAACGAAGGATGACGAAATAATCATCATTGACGCCGGTTCCGGTATCAGGGCGCTCGGCCACAGGCTCATTTCCGAAAATCGGTTCCAGTATACGATAATATTCACCCATGTCCATTGGGACCATATCATGGGGTTCCCCTTTTTCCAGCCGATATACTCGACAAAGACGCAGATTGTAATGTATGGATGTCCGGTTACGCAGGCTTCTGTCAAACAAATGATCTCGAAGATTATGGCGCCTCCCAATTTCCCGGTCAATTTTGAAGATATAAGGGCAGACATTGTGTACCACGAAGCCTGTGAAAAGCCTTTTGCCGTAAAATCAATGTCGATCACGCCCATTCCGCTGAGTCATCCCAATCAAGGCGTAGGGTATAAATTTACAGAAGAAGGTAAGAGCTTCGTTTTCCTCACGGATAATGAATTGACCTTTAAACATCCCGGTGGGGCCGATTTCCAGGATTATCTTGATTTTTCCGCTGGCGCAAACCTTCTTGTGCATGATGCCGAATTCACAGAGGAGGAGTATAAGAAAACAAAAACCTGGGGACATTCTGTTTATCGGGATGCCCTGAGGTTGGCCTTGGAAGCCGGGGTGGGGAAATTCGGATTATTCCATCACAACCAGGAAAGGTCTGACGATGGTATAGACGAAATAATAGCGGATTGCAGAAAGATCGTGGCGAGTAATAATGCGGCGTTAGACTGCTTTGCCGTGCGTCAGGGGATGGAGCTCGAACTGTAGGCGGGTCACAGGTAAATCCTTTTCAATAATTTCTTATCTTTCAGTTTATCGTTGGTCTTCAGCGTGAATATGTTAGGCGCAATTTCAGGAGATGTTATCGGTTCCGTGTATGAGGCCCATCCCATAAAGTCTACCGACTTTCCCCTCTTTGGCCGGCATTCGAAATTTACGGACGATACGGTACTAACGATAGCGACAGCCTATTCAATTTTAGAAAAAGTCGACTATGCGAAGGCCTTCAGAACCTTCGGGCGAAGATACCCGCGTGCAGGATATGGTGCAGCATTCTATCAATGGATATTTTCATCACAGGACAGGCCATACAACAGCTGGGGCAATGGCTCTGCCATGAGAGTGAGCCCCGTTGGTTTTGCCTTCGAGTCGATCGATGCGGTTTTGGAGGAAGCGGAAAGAAACGCTTCAGTCAGTCACAATCATCTCGAAGGAATAAAAGGGGCTCAGGCAACGGCGCTGGCGGTCTTCCTCGCCAGAAAGGGAGAAAATAAGGATTCCATAAAGACTGCGATAGAAATGCGCTTTGCTTACGACCTCAAGCGTACCCTCGATGATATTAGGCCCGAATACCGTTTTGACGTTTCATGCCAGGGTTCTGTACCGGAATCCATAACGGCATTCTTGGAGTCCAAAGACTTCGAAGACGCCGTGAGAAAAGCTGTATCACTTGGGGGTGACAGTGATACCATGGCATGTATTGCAGGAGGCATTGCCCATGCATTTTACAGGAAGATACCTGAGTATATCGTCGCCAATGTGAGAAAGAGATTGCCGGTTGAGTTCCTGGAGATCATAGACAGATTCATGGAAATGTATGGCTCATAAAAAATAGCAAGAATCTCTTGGGACAGCAATTACAGCGGTCATGGAAAAAGAAGGGGGTTTCATGTCATGTCTACTCAGGTCAGAATAATTATTGGCAACGTAAGTTTAAGGGCTGAACTCTTTGATACAGCGTGCGCGAAAGCAATAGTCGCGAGACTTCCCATCAAGACCGAACCCGACGAATGGGGCGATGAGTATTACTTTGAGATACCTGTAACGGCATCTCTCGATGAAACTGCAACGACAAAGGTAAAGGTTGGCGATATGGGTTATTGGCCGCCGGGAAGGGCACTGGCCATATTCTTCGGGCGGACGCCGATGAGTACCGGTTCTGACCCTGTTCCTGCGAGCGCGGTCAATCTCGTTGGAAAGATCATCGATGATGCAACCATTCTGAAAAAGACTAAAGGGGCTAAAGAAATAATAATTGAAGTATTGCAGGGCGCATAAACAGCAGCATCATGCATCCTGCTTGAGTTATATCCATGCAGGGAACAATTCAGATAGCCGGTGTCATCGATAGGGCAGAAGCCGTGATGCTTGTTGAGGCAGGTGTCCATCAGATCGGATTTCCACTGGGACTTCCCGTGCATAGAGAGGACATCCCATCAGATGATGCGGCCAATATCATCCGTCTGCTGAGGCCGCCCGTATCGGCCGTATTGATTACTTATTTGAACAGGGCGGAAGAAATTCTTGATCTCGCCAAGAAAATCGAAATTCGCAAGGTGCAGTTGCATGGCCCTATATCTCTTACGGAGATTGCCAGGCTCAAATCTCTTGCCCCCGGTCTTACCATCATCAAGAGTCTCGTTGTGGAAAGCAATAACATTGGGGAACTGGAATCTTCCATTGCCAGGTTCAGTTTTCATTGCGACGCATTTATAACAGACACATACGATCCGGCAACCGGTGCGTGCGGTGCAACCGGCAAGGTCCATGACTGGGATATCAGTCGCCGCCTTGTTGATATTTCTCCGAAGCCGGTCATGCTGGCCGGCGGCCTCAATCCGAAGAATGTCCGTAAGGCTATAGAGCATGTGCGACCTGCCGGTGTGGATGCGCATACGGGCGTCGAAAAGCCCGATGGGAGAAAAGATAGTGTCGCAGTCAGGGCGTTTGTCAGGGAGGCCCTCGCAGCCTTTCATAATTCCTACCTTTGAAGGGTGGCAAGGGAGAATTTAGGTTATCGATTGTCTTTTTACAGAGTTTTCAAACATTGAGAGACGGGTAAAATTATGAACCAGCTTACCGTGCGAACCAATACTAGGTCTGAGATGATCGATATCACTGGCCGTATCAAAGCGCTCCTGAAAGAAAGCAAGATCAAAAACGGCATTTGTCACGTCTTCATTCCACACACCACAGCAGCCGTAACTATAAACGAAAATGCCGATCCCTATGTGCCACGGGATATACTGATGGAGCTGGAAAAGATTGTGCCCCAGAATGATCACTACCGGCACGTTGAAGGAAATTCTGCGGCCCATATCAAGGCCTCTATTGTCGGAACTTCGGAAACGGTGTTAATAGAAAACGGTGACCTCGTTCTAGGAACGTGGCAGTCCATATTCTTGTGTGAATTTGATGGTCCGCGGACGCGCAGGGTCTTTGTAAGGCTTGTGTCGTTCGATCCGCTGAAATAGTATCTGAAGGGAGAAGTTATAGGCATGAGGGTGACTATTTTGGGATCTGGAACCTGCGTTCCCACGCTGAAGCGAAGTTCATCATCTTTCCTCCTTCAGGTACACCATGAGTTGCTACTGTTCGATCTGGGCGCCGGCACGATGAGACGGTTGCTCGAAGCAGGGTTTACCATTTCACAGGTCTCCCACATTTTTTTTAGCCACCTCCATCCCGACCATACGGGCGAATTTGTTTCCTTCCTCTTTGCCACCAAGTATCCCCAGACATATCGCCGCCGAACCCCGTTTCAGATAATCGGCTCGCGAGGACTTCATAATTTTTACGAAGGCCTCCGCGTTGTATACAAGGAGTGGATTGAATTGGAAGCTGGCATCATGAGCCTGATCGAGATGGATAATAACGGACATGATCAGTTTGTGAACAACACCTTTTCGGTGGACACCTTGCCCATGGCGCACATCGAGACCAGCATCGGCTACCGTATTACGGGAGCGGATGGGGCTACTGTGGCGTATTCCGGCGATACCGATTTTTGTGAAAATGCCGTCGGCCTTGCCAGGGACGCCGACCTCCTCATCTGCGAAGCCGCTTTCCCTGATGCAATGAAAGTGAAGGGACACCTCACGCCGTCGCTGGCAGGGAGGATCGCAGTGGAAGCTGGGGTAAAGAGGCTTCTGCTGACGCATTTCTATCCGGAATGCGAATCCATAGATGTCGAGGCCCAATGCCGGAGAACATACGATGGTCCCCTCATCCTTGCCAGTGATCTTATGGTGGTTGATGTTTGATTCAGCAGGGCTTGGCTTGTTTTCGGCTATAATTTTTCAAACATGGTCTGGAGTTCCCTAATCAAAGCGATCTCCATGTCGATGAAGCGCTCGTCGGTGAGAATGAATTCGACTTCATAATAGGTCTGGTATTCCACGGCGCTGGTGGCATGTTCGACGATCTTGGTGATGGCGATGTCCCTGAGCCCTTCATAGTCTTTAGAACGGGATGTCTCGGTCTTCCGGAGGATGAGTCGCATGGCCTTTTTGGCGTCTTCGACAGACTTAAGAACAATATCGATGCCTTCGAGGTTCTTAATGGCCTTGGAAATATTTTCGTCCCTTACCCTTATTTTCATGTTCCAATCCGCTTCTGGTGATAAAATTCTTACGTTGATGATAGTCTTCCTTCAGAGGGACTGTATTAAATTTGGGGCAGGGCGTCAATAAAATTGATGCAGCCTGGGGCATTCATAAAATCAGGCGAACGCTGCACGAAACTGCCAATCCCGAAAATCACCAACTAAATCAACAATCCCTAGTACAGCGGGTTGAAACCAGAGCCTTCTCGGCCGCGCCTACTTTTTTGCCTGTCCATAATTTCGGCAAGGATAGGAAACAGGATTGATCCAAACGTAAGGGGCTATTATAATCAAGCCTGGAGTACGGAGGGACAAACGCTTCACGCATGACTTAAGATCATGAGTTTATTCCCGTGTCTGCTAGATTCCGGTGTTTCTGCATTTCATCAAAAGCTCCGTGAAACCCCTCATATGTTGGCCTTCCTCAAGTATCATATCACTATGTTTTTTAAGATGAAATTTTCGAAAAATAATTTTATCATGAGGGCAAGTTCTATTTTGGCAGTACTTAGCTAATGTCAATGCAATACTTTTCTTAAGAACTGACCGGTAAAAGATTCTTCGGCACAGGCAATCTCTTCGGGCGTACCGGACGAGACGATTCGCCCGCCGCCGGGTCCGCCTTCGGGTCCAAGATCAATAATATGATCGGCACACTTAATGACATCAAGGTTGTGTTCTATGACCAGGACTGTATTACCCATATCTACCAGTCTTACGAGGACATCAAGAAGCTTTTGAATGTCTGCTGCATGAAGGCCGATGGTCGGTTCATCAAGAATATAGAGGGTGTTTCTGTTCAAGCGTTTCCCCAGCTCTCTCGATAATTTGATGCGCTGCGCTTCCCCGCCGGAGAGGGTTGTCGCCGATTGGCCCAATCTGATGTAACCGAGGCCGACATCGAGAAGGAGCTCCAGCTTGGAGCGTATGGAAGGAATGTTGTCAAAAAAGGACAGGGCCTGATTAACAGACATGTCCAGGACATCGGCGATGTTCTTGTCTTTGTACTTGATCTCAAGGGTGTCAAGATTAAATCTTTTTCCTCGACAGACATCGCACGTGACATAGACATCAGGCAGAAAATGCATTTCGATTTTGATAAGACCGTTCCCCTCGCAGGCCTCGCATCGACCCCCCTTGACATTGAAACTAAAACGGCCGGGCTTGTAGCCCCTGATCCTCGATTCCGGAAGGCCAGTGAAAAGATCGCGGATATGAGAAAAGATTCCCGTATATGTCACGGGATTAGAACGAGGGGTGCGTCCTATGGGCTGCTGGTTCATAATGATGACCCTTTCAACCCCTCCCAGGTCCACGATCTTTCTGATCTTTCCCATGCCGCCCTGATAATTATCGAGTCTTCTGGCCATGGCCTTGTATAATGTTTCAATGACCATAGTACTCTTTCCGGAACCAGAGACACCTGTTACGGCCGTAAAAAGTCCCACGGGAACTTTGATATCTATGTTCTTAAGGTTATGCTCACGGGCCCCCTCCAGGACGATAAACCTGTCAGGTATGGGTCTCCTCTTTTCAGGGACAGGTATGGCAAGTTTCCCCGAAAGATACAATCCAGTCAAAGATTTATCGCATTGACATATCTCTTCCGGCGTACCATGGAAGACTACGTCGCCACCGTCGGAACCGGCACCGGGCCCCATGTCGAGGATATAATCGGAAGACATCATCATGGCAGGGTCATGCTCTACAACTAAGACCGTATTACCCATATCTCTCAATCGCTTGAGCGTCGAAATGAGCCTTGCATTATCCCTCTGGTGAAGGCCTATCGTCGGTTCGTCAAGCACGTAAAGAACGCCGACGAGTCCTGATCCTATCTGAGTTGCTAGTCTGATGCGCTGTCCCTCCCCGCCGGAAAGGCTGCCGGATGAACGTTCCAGGCTGAGATAGTCCATGCCCACATCGGCGAGGAATTTTAGCCTCTCTTTAATTTCTTTAAGAATTCTCTCGGAGATCAGGGCTTCCTGTCTTGATAGAGACAGCTTTTCGAAAAAACGCAGACAGTCTTTTATGCAGAGCCTGCACAGGTCATAGATATTTTTGCCTTCCACGGTAACAGCTAGGCTCTCTTTCTTCAAACGTGAACCGCGGCAGGTGGGACATTCTTGTAAGTTGATATACCGTGACAGGTCCATTCTTACAGCATTGGAGTTAGTTTCTTTGTAGCGCCTGTCAAGCTGCTTGAGTATTCCCTCAAAAGGCCTGCTGTAAAAAAAACGCCTGCCATCCCTGTCAAGATAGAACTTGATCATCTCCTTTTCCGAGCCATACAGAAGGACTGTCTGAATCTCCTTCGGCAGTTGATTGAATGGGGTATTTAGGTCGAAGCCATAGTGCTGCGACAGGGCATCTAGCATCTGGTAATGATAAATGGAACTCCGGCCCGACCACGGAGCAATTGAGCCCTCCCTTACGGAAAGTTCCCTGTCTGGCACTACAAGGTTCTCATCGAAATACATTCTGGTGCCGAGGCCGTCGCAATCGGGGCAGGCACCATAGGGGCTGTTGAAGGAAAAATTTCGTGGAGCCAGTTCAGGCAAGCTGATGTTGCATTCAGGACACGCATACTTCTCGCTGAAGAGAATCTCATCGCCTCCTGCAATATCGACACGCACAAGACCGTCGGACAGGTGAGTGGCAATCTCCAGAGAATCCCTAAGGCGCCTTCTGATCCCTTCCTTAACAAACAACCTGTCAACCACAACGTCGATGTTGTGACGTTTGTTTTTGTCCAGAGCTATATCATCGCCAAGCTCGCGAAGCTCCCCGTCAATCCGTACCCGGACGAACCCATCCTTCTGTAGCTTCTTCAATTCTTTCTGAAATTCTCCTTTTTTACCCCTGGCGATCGGGGCAAGGATACTTATCTTGGTCTTTTCAGGAAACGCGAGTATGCTATCAAGCATCATATCGATGGTCTGTGATCTAATCTCTTTTCCGCATTGATAACAGTGTGGGATCCCTATTCTGGCGTAAAGCAGGCGGAGGTAGTCATAGATTTCAGTAACCGTTCCTACTGTAGAACGGGGATTCTGGCTTGCGGTCCGCTGCTCAATGGCTATGGCGGGAGACAATCCATCGATAGATTCGACGTCAGGCTTATCCATCTGACCGATAAATTGCCTGGCATACGTAGACAGGGATTCAACATAGCGTCTTTGCCCTTCAGCATAGATGGTGTCAAAAGCGAGTGACGACTTACCTGACCCACTGACTCCGGTTATAATAACCAGCTTATCTCGAGGTATGTCGATATTGATATTCTTTAGATTGTGTTGTGACGCTCCTTTTATTCTTATGTGGCTCATTTCTTGATTAACTCTTCAAATGTCAAAGAACATACCCCCCTCTGTATCATTGGCGCACTGCCTATCTGCTTAGAATAGATTTGTGAGGCCATGTCGGAGATCTCTAATTGCAAAAATATTACACCCCACACTGCACTGAGACCGGTTTTACATTTCATTGCGATAAGCTATCCCTCCAATTTTATTTCAATGAGAGATTTTTTTCTCAGTTCCTTAATCCATTCTTCGTATTTCTTGTCGATCTTTTCCTGTTCAATCTTTGCCTTGATTTCTTCCCGGACGGATTCGATGGGTTTTATACCCGCGCCCCTCCTGTCGATAGCCTGGATTATGTGCAGACCTACCGGGGATTCGATTACCTTGCTGATCTCATCTTTTTTCAAACCAAAGGCAACATTTTCGACAGCAGGAAGCATTGATCCCTTTTCAACAAAACCGAGATCACCGGCGCTTACACCAGCGTGTGCCAGAGAGAACTGTGCGGCGACGAAATCAAAAGACTCTCCGTTTAGCAGACGCTTATGGATTGCATCCATTTCCTCCCGGAGCTTGGCCTTGGTTTTTTCATCAGCGCCCTTCGGAAACAAGATCAGGATCTGCTTCATCCGCAAAGCCTCTTTTCCCTCGTAGGCCTCACGGTTCTTGAGGTAATACGCACCGATCTCTTCTTCAGAGACTGCAACCTTGAATGTTATTTCACGCCTAAAAAATCTCATGCGGAGAAGGTGTGCCTTGACCTCTTTCCTGTGTGCTTCGAGGGTGGAGTTCTCCTTCGCAAGCTCATTTATCAGGTCCTCCATCTTCATCTTTCTCTTGGCAAGGAAGTCGTTGATCGTTTCGGTGACTTCCTCATCCTTGATTATAATCTGCGATTTTTTCGCCTCCTGATCAATAATGATGTTATCGATCAATTTGTCCAGCAGTAGTCGTCTGTTTTCTGCTATGATCTTTTCCTTGTCCGGGCCTTTGTAAGTTTCTTCTATTCTTTTTTTGTAAGGTTCATATGCGCTGTTTAGCTCTGATAAAGTTATAACTTCGCCATTCACAACGGCAACGATCCTTTCCGCGATTTCCGCAATAGCTGAAATTGGTGTGCACATCACGGCCGCGAAGATAATATATATAAATGTCCTCGATAGTTTCACTGGCATACCTCATCAATCTGCTTCATTGGGCTGGAGACCCGTATCTTTAAGAAGGTCCCAGTTAATTTTTATTACCGCCTTTTACCTCAAGACGCCAAGCCGCAGTGCATATTCTTGTTCCTCTTTTTGTTTTCTCAGATCGATCAGGACTTGTCCTCTGAAATCATTCCACCTCTTCTCGATAATCTTGAAAATATGATATCCAAAGAGGCTGCTTATAACCGCATCAATTTTTCCCGGTTGCTGTGAGAAGATGACCGCGTCGATTTCTTCCGGGATGAAGCCCTGACTGACAAAACCAAGGTGACTGCCCGCCCTCGCCTCGGGACCAATGGATTCTTCGTCGGCAACCTTAGCAAAATCCTCAACCCTCATCAACCTTTTCAGGATTGCTTCCACCTTTTCCTGCTCCCCTACGACTATCTGTACCCTTTGTTCCGGAGCAGACATGCCCCTCTGCCATCTGCGATATATCTTTCCCTCTTCTTCTTTCACTTGGACTTTCGAATTCACGTCGGCTGAAACCAGTTTTTCCAGGATGATCCGCTTCCTCAGCTCCTTCTTCCATTGAGCATAATCAACTTTTCGTTTTTTCATGATCTTATCGAAACCATCATTAAAATGCACAGCTTTCCTTGATCTCGTCAACCTTCTTTGTCAATTCAGCATCACTTTCAGAGATTGATAGCTCTTTGGCGCGAAGCAGCGCGACCTTTTCATCGATCAAAATATTCAAAATCTTTTGAGGCAGTCATAGTCTTACGGGGTGAGAGATGATCTGTCATGCAATGAATTCACCTCTCTCTCATATCCATTATAGAACTCACTGATCGAGATCGTCATGCCATCCACAGTTGCCAGCGGCTTTGATGTACCATTTCCGCCGCAACCGCATGTAGCACAGATCAGAATTGAGCAGAAAAGGCAAAGCACAATTCTGCCAGCAGGGAACACCGGCCTCCCGTCTTCAAACGTCAGATTCAGGCAGAAAAGAGCAGAGATGCTCTGCACAATGACTGTCATTATTCTCAATAAGCATTCATTGATTGACCAGCAACTTCAGCAGTTCCCTTGCCTGTTTTGTAATATCACTTACGCTGAGGTCCGGCATGGAGATGCTGATTTTAAAATCAGGGGTAAGCTTTATCCCTGCTAGTTTACTTCGGGACAGTTCGATGATCCGTGACGGGTTTACCGGGCTTTCCCGGCTGAAATCGACCAACATATTTTGTCCATCGTATACCATCTTCTTCCCTTTGACAACTGCCAGGAGATTCCTGATGCTAATCACATCAAGAAGATTTATCACCTGAGGAGGGACATATCCATAGCAGTCAACGATCTCCTCTCTGATCTTTTCTATCTCTTCATCTGTAGCTGCCATAGATAATCTCTTATAAGTAATCAGCCTACGGTGGACGTCAGGCATGTAGTCCTCGGGAATGAAGGCCGGCAGTCCTAAATGTATTTCCGGTTTTGCCTCTTCAATGGGTCTCGCTTCTCCTCTGATTTCCCTGATGGTTCTCTCCATTAATTCTGTGTACAATTCATATCCTACGGCCGCAATTTGTCCTGATTGTGATGTACCCAGGATGTTTCCTGCCCCCCTTATTTCCAAGTCATTGGATGCGAGGCGGAAGCCCGACCCGGGTTCGGTCAGATCAATTATAACACTAAGCCTCCTCTGGGTGTCCCGAGATAACATTGCCCCTTTTGGTACCAGGAGGTAGGCATAGGCCTCTTCCTTCGACCTCCCGACTCTTCCCCTGATCTGATACAGTTGAGCGAGTCCAAAACGATCAGCCCGGTTTATGATGATAGTATTTGCCGTGGGAATGTCCAGGCCGGACGCTATTATGGAAGTACAAACGAGGCAGTTGTAAACCCCACGGACAAATTTTGCCATCGTCTCCTCAATATCGGCGCCCTTCATCCTGCCGTGGACAACCCCGATTCTGGCTTCGGGCACAAGTTTTTCAACTAATCTGGCCATGGTGTAGATGGATTTCACTCTGTCATGGAGAAAAAATGCCTGGCCGTTTCTGTTGATTTCCCGCCGGATGGAGTCTCTTATAATGTCTTCGCTGAATTCGACTACACATGTCTTCACAGAAAGCCTGTCTTCTGGAGCGGTATTGATGACTGATAAATCGCGGATGCCGACGAGTGATAGATGCAAAGTTCTAGGTATGGGTGTCGCTGTCAGGGTGAGGACATCCACAAGGGTTCTGAGCTTCTTGAGCTTCTCCTTATGGGTTACGCCAAAACGCTGTTCCTCATCTATGATCAAAAGTCCCAGATCCCTAAACACAATGTCCTTCTGCAACAGACGATGCGTCCCGATGGCAATATCCACGGTCCCTCTGTTTACTCCGTCTACAATCTCCCGTTGCTCCTTCTTCGTCTTCAAACGGTTCAGGACTTCCACGCGTATGGGATAGTCTTTCAATCTCCGGGAAAAAGTTTGAAAGTGCTGCTCAGCTAGTATCGTAGTAGGAGCCAGAATGGCCACCTGTTTTCCTTCCATGGCTGCCCGGAAAGATGCCCTCAAGGCAACTTCCGTTTTCCCAAATCCCGCATCGCCGCAAACCAGCCTGTCCATGGGCTTTTCATGGCCCATGTCAAGAAGGACATCTTCAATGGATCTGGACTGATCAGGTGTTTCTTCATATTCGAAGGTGGAACAGAATTCATCATATATCCTGTCTGGTGGTGAAAAGGCATGGCCATCCATTACCTCTCTTGCGGCGTAGATAGACACCAGTTCTTCCGCAACCTGGCGTACTGATTTCTTGACTTTCTCTTTTACCGCCTCCCATGAAGAGCTGCCAAGTTTGTCAATTCTCGGTGTGACACCTTCAGGGCCGATATATCTCTGGATCTGATCCAACCTGTCTATCGGTATATACAGTTTGTCGCAAGCCTGATATTCTAGAAGGAGAAAGTCGTTCTCGATTTCATTGATCACAAGCTTCTGAAGCCCCCTATACAGTCCGATGCCGTGGTCGGTGTGGACTGCATAGTCCCCCTCTTTCAGATCGCCGAATGATTTCAGGAAATACCCTTCTCTGACATGTTTCACCCGCCTTCGCGGCATTTTTTTGCCGAATATTTCTTCTTCCGTAATCACAATCAGTTTCAGATCGGGCAGATGTAATCCTCCCGTCAGCTTGCCTTCTCTTATGACGAGACGGCCCGTATCCCTGCCCCCTTCGACATCCGCCGCAAAAGAAACTTTTGACCTGGTGACCGGTAGGTCGTACTGCGCAAGAAGATGATTTAAGCGTTCTACCTCTTCCTGTCCTGTTCCTAGAAATTGCACGAGATATCCTTCGTGAAGCCACCCCTTTATCCTCTCCGCGAGCGGCTTGAGCAATCCATCTCCCTCGCCTGGCCCCAGCGATGCGGGTGTAAGCCGCCGTTCCATGTCAGCATCAATTCTTACATGCGAGGAGGTGGCATCATTTTCATCATTACGCGAATCAATGATATGCAGGCCTTCGAAGAATACCTTTTGAAAGGCATCAGATTGCCTGTGAATGGCATCCGCTGTTAGATAAAAAGACTTCTTTTCCAAATAGAATTTCTCTCCGCTCCGGGCCTTGATAAGGAAGCGATCAATCGCGTTTTCAATTTCCTCCCCGGCCTTATCGATTGCGGGTAGATCGTCAAAGATAAGGATGGAGTCTTGAGATATGTAATCAAATAAAGTCCCCAGGCCACCTGCGAGATCTTCTTTTCCCGCTTCTGCTGTAGGCTGGATGACGCTTGCGCCCGTTGTCTCCTCTAATGATTCGTAGAAGAGAGGAAGGAATATGGGATTTACGGAAGAGATAAGACCATTTCCTATCGTCTCGACAAGGTGGCTCTTTACCATCCTGGGGAGTTCCAGTTCGAGAGCCCTGTGCTTTATATTTTCTATAGCCTGCTGTCGTCTTTCTTCGGAGAGGATCACTTCTCTTGCCGGAGACAACTTAAAATCAAGCAATTCACCTGTGGACCGCTGGGATGCCGGGTCATACTCCCTGATTGACTCCAGTTCATCGTCCATGAATTCCATACGGATGGGTTTGAGAGCCGTGGGGGGAAAGACATCTATCACGTGGCCTCTCAAACTGAACTGGCCCTTTTCATCCACAAGACTAACCCTCTTATAGCCTCCCTGTGATAATTTTTGAACGAGATGGTCCCTGTCTATCATGTCCCCGATGGAAATTGTTTCGATGTAGGCTGTGAGGACTTTTTGTGGTATGACTCTTTGCATCAGGGCTTTGAGCGGTAAAACGACTACGACCTCCTTTCCCGTGATTAAGTTGCAAAGAATCTCCATGCGGGACAGCTCCACATCCTGCTGAAAGGCCAGCATGTCCGTTGAAAAAAAGTCCCATGGCGGGTACAGGAACGCCTGATTTTCTTTGTCGATGTAAAAGGAAAGATCCTGGTGGATGGCGCTGGCTTCCCTCTCTGTCGAGGCAATCACGATAAGCGACCTGTTAATTTGTCTGGATATCAGCGAAAGGAGAAAGGATCTTGCTGAACCTTGAAGGCCGCTGACAGTCAGTCTTTCCCCCCCTTTTCTTATACTGTCAAACAGCGAGGTAAAAAGAGAACTATCCCGAGGCCTTTCTTTATTAATAATTCTTCTCACGTACACAAGTCTCTACGATCCCATTTCGGCAGGGGCGAACGGGATCGAAATTCACACGTATAATATGCATCCGTTTGTCAAATGGCAAGCATCCTCAGGGCGCCGTGCAGGCTCTCTTTTACGGCCCCCGGAGGCTAAAAAAACTACCTATATCATGCACATATTTTATTCAAGGATAAAAATGATCACCTTATTTATTGACAAAGGAGGGCATTTTGGGATAGCTATTTTAATAGACTGTAATATAATAAGCAGTTTGAAAATCTCCCCTCTGTCGTCTCGACGGAAGGGAGAAATATTATAGGCCGTTGAAAAATTGCAGCACTGCACGTGCCCAGATCCTTTGCCTGGCTTGGCTTTTGGCCCGCCGCCGTTACATGATGATTTTCGAGATCAGACAATGATCAGTGTTGAAGACGCATTGAACCAGATCCTGAAAGCAATTGTTCCGCTAGGGCAGGAGAAAGTTGACGTCTTGGATTCCCTGGGAAGGGTGATTGGCGAGGATATTTATGCGAATAGGGACATTCCGCCCAGGGATAACTCAGCCATGGATGGATATGCCGTACGCTGGGAAGATACCCGGGGCGCTTCGAAAAGAAAGCCCATCGTTCTCCATGTCATCGAAGATCTGCCTGCTGGGGCTATTCCTCGAAAGACCGTTGGCAAAGGCGAGTCATCCAGGATCATGACGGGCGCTCCTATTCCAGATGGCGCCGACGCCGTTGTAAGAATGGAAGACACGGTGAAGGATGGGCGGAAAGTCAAGGTCTTCGTACTGGCCAAAATGGGTCAAGATATCAGGCCCGCAGGCGAAGATGTCAGAAATGGCGAACTCGTTATTTCCAAGGGCGATATCATCAGGCCGGCGGAAATAGGAATGCTGGCGTCGTTGGGACGTTCTTTTATAAGTGTATACCAGAGGGCCGTAGTTGCCGTTCTGGCTACAGGAGATGAACTGGTTGATATTGATGAAAACCCGAGCCCGTGGCAGATAGTAAGCAGCAACAGTTATTCCCTCGCCGCCCAGATCATTGACTGTAGAGGCATTCCTCTCCAGATAGGTATAGCGAAAGATACAAAAGAGGACCTGGTTGCAAAGTTCAAGGCCGCCCTGCGAGCGGACATTATTGTGTCATCAGGCGGCGTATCAGTAGGTGATTATGATCTCGTCAAGGATGTCATGAAGGAAGTGGGGAATAAGATGCAGTTCTGGCGGGTTGCCATGAGACCAGGAAGACCCCTTGCCTTCGGCTTCATGGGTGGCGTTCCTCTTTTCGGTCTCCCCGGCAATCCTGTATCATCGATGATTGCCTTTGAACAGTTTGTCAGACCGTCGATTCTCAAGATGATGGGCCACAAGAATCTGTTCAGGAGGACCGTTGAGGCGACAATCCGAGAAGACATCACAAAAAAGAGAGGTGCGAAGCATTTTATCAGAGCCCGTGTCGAATGTAAGAACGGCAAGCTGATGGTAACATCGACGGGAGCTCAGGGTTCCGGCATCCTGAAGACAATGGTCAGGGCAAATGGTCTCATTATCCTGCCGGAAAATTCGATCTCTGTTAAAAAGGGTGGACAGGTAACCGTTCAATTGCTTGACAGCTCTCTCGAAAGTACGCTGAACCCTCAGTATCCGTAACCGTGCGGAAGTGCCAAGGTCACTGGTGGGCCTCCTGGACTTCAAATCCAGTGTGGGGCGCTAGAACCGTCCCAGGTGGGTTCGATTCCCATGCACTTCCGCCATATTTTCTTGTAATTTCAGTATTTTATAATTTTAAAAGCGTGCCGATAGCGTGCCGATAAAGTGTCCTGGTGACGACGTCATATTTTTTACACGATGAGGCCTTCCCACATATTTACTTCTTTATCAATTGTGTCATCCTTCAACACGAAAACAAAAATCATTAACTTTTATTAGTTCTAAGCACTGCAAAAAAAAAGAGATGAATCGTAATTCATTAATTCTGCAGCGACATGAATTATACAAAATGGTATGGTCAGAACCGGTCTCCGTACTGGCTAAAAAATATGGCCTATCGGATGTCTGGATTGCCAAGATCTGCAAGAAGAATAATATACCTCGACCACCTCCTGGTTATTGGGCTCGAAAGCAGTCAGGCCAGCAGGATGATCCTTTCTTTCATCAACCTACTTCTTGGTGGTGGGTGATTCTAGAAAAGTTGATTAACTCCTTGAGTAATGAGATCCCCGATTTCGTTATATGCTTTTGCTATACGACATGGGGTTTATTATCAAAAAATCCCCGCTAACGGGACGTTTCATCGATGGCGCGTTTCGCGCCGTACCGTGCGTCGCTGTGTTGGGGCTCCCTCTAAGGCTTTTCTTCTGAATGCGGTGAATCAGTGTCCTCAAAGAGGGATAGGACGGAAGGCAGCATTTCTCCCTTCCGGACCAGATTTTCGACGGGCTTTCGGTAAAGTGGCCAGTAAAGCTCCCCAACATTGGCGGGTTTAGATCCCACGCGCAGAAAGAAGAGGAACTCGCCGACCGCATCAGCAAATGCAAGACTGCCTCGTTGTCGCGCCCTGATAGCTCCCTTGGAACCGTGTGACTGATTTTCCGCTTGCACCAGGGTCTGCTGGGTCGTCCGCAACATTTCCCGGTAAGGTAGATCCTTGATGCGCTCAACGAACTCGGCAAAATCGTATTTGAGCAGTGTCATTTCCCCCCGCCCCAACAACTTATTCTAAAGTTTCCGCTAACTCTCGGGCAAACGATTTGGTCTCTGAAGTCTATTCAAAGATGCCTGGGCAAGCCTGTTCAACCATCTATTAATAAATCCCTCAGTATGCTCCCCATCGATGGGCGATGGGGTTGTAGCATGTTGTACTGTATGAGTGATAGGTGAGTATGCCAAATCGGCATCCTCGATTTCGCTCTGACTTGCCACGCCAAATGGCTCGAGGGACGCACCAACGTAAGCCCAACTATAATAGGAAATCTCATACCAGCGATATTCACCTGGTGAAAATTCACCAAACCAAAGATTGGCCGAGCGGCCACCGTAATTCTCATTATTCTGCTCGACAGATATTAGAGCTCCACAAATTATGTTTTTCTTCGAGTTGGAAAAAGCATCCTTAGGAAGCAACGGAAATAAAATATCAACCGTCAACCTTCCATTCCCAAGCTCGATCCCTCTTTTAGAAATATTGCGTGCTACCGGAGCGTTCCGTTCGACAGTTTCAATCAAAGTTCTTATGATGAAATCCAATGATTTGATCGCATCTTTTGCTAACTCCTTCCTTGCCTCATCTTCTGTCTGCTTAAGTGTGAGCTTAGCTTCTCCTTTAGCTGCTTCACGGGCAATAGCTGCACCAGCAGAAGCAATCCCACCATGAGACGTGTTAGAACCGCTAATCACTTCTAGCTGTCTAATAATAGAATCTACTGATGGTCTGGCATTAGGGTTTTTTCTCAGGCATAGAGAGATCACTTGCTGCATTCTTGTGGAACCTGGAATCTTTGAGGGATCCTCATGCAGATGGCGGTAGCGTAAATCTCCAGACGTGAACGGTGGTTGCCCAGACAGTAACGCAAAACTTATGCATCCAAAAGCATACACGTCAGTAGCCTTAGTTGCCCTCTCAAGCCGCCACTGCTCTGGCGCAGCATAGAGCGGGGAAAGGCAATCCTTTAAGGTATTAATTGAAGTTGAATTTTCAACAAATCTTGCAATCCCAAAATCTGCCAGTTTCCATCTGTCCTGATGATAGAGAACGTTACCTGGTTTTAAATCCCGATGTACTATATCACCAACTTCATACAAACCATGAGCAATATCCATTAAGACATCGACTGCATCATTTTCTGACACTGCTCCTGAATCAATCAATTGTTGAAGTGATCTCTCAGCTTTAGCCATCACAACGAAATATTCGGAAGTTCCGGCATCGATACCAGAGTCGTAAAATGGTATGACATGTGCGAGATCTCTTCCTGCAAGCTCGGCAGAAATAACAAGTTCTCGATTTCCAGTGGCGGCTGAAGAAATATGAAGTTTTTTGACGGCCACTTCTTCACCTTTTGCACTGCGGCCCATAAATACTTGTCCAAAGCCACCTGGAGGGCCAAGTGAAACTGACGGATCATATTCCCATACCCCATTAGGCAACTTGATTTGCTTCATTATCCCCCCGAAAATAATCGCCTTAATACTAGCAGGCGTAGTCAAATGGTCTGTAGTTTAAAAGGAGCTGGTGCTATTAATATTTCATCATTTGAGATGCTTCCTTATTATTCTGAATGAAAGATTGCCTCCTTGCTGCCTCTGCGAGTAGCAAATTTCTAAGTAAGCCCATGTCGGTTTTCATTAACTAGCTAACGGTTATTTTTGTTCCTGCTTCATAAAATATCAAACAAATGTCTATGTCAAGCGAAATGACTTAAAGATTTTCTGAAAATTGCGGGAAACAACTTTTTAATTAGGCATATCTATAAACATACGCGATTTATACGGAACCGACCTAACTTAAGATAAAAATTATCTGATCGAAAACCCGTTGATATCCGTTGATCGCACAAACGATGACTTCCCCATTTTTACCTTCATATAAAAAGCGTGTCCTTAATTCTTATTTCTTTTATTTTAGAATAAAATATCTCTTGACAATTTGCTGGTAACATTGTTACCATAACAATATTACGATAACAATGTTACTATATTGCAAATGGCTAGACCTGCAAAAAAATATAAAGATAAGAATGA
>Ga0335081_10004585_pt1 | contig 21789 bp, 17 predicted proteins | sample Lox_Sample_35_FD_206713 | JGI IMG/M metagenome (GOLD analysis project Ga0335081, IMG submission 206713) | Soil microbial communities from Loxahatchee National Wildlife Refuge, Florida, United States - Lox_Sample_3.5 | ecosystem: Environmental > Terrestrial > Soil > Wetlands | place: USA... | reverse complement strand
ACCTACGAGGCGGCGGGCGAGTATCGCCTGCTTGCCGGCATCCTGACCGCCGACGCCGATCACGGCAGCGAGCCGCAGGCGCGTTACGCCAACTACCGGCGCGCCGCCGAGCTGTTGCTCTACCAGCTCGACGACTCCGCCGCCGCGCAGACCCCGGCCGCGCGCGCGCTCGAGCTCCAGCCCGACGATCACGCCGCGCTGATGCTGAACGTCGACATCCTGATCGCGGGCGGCCAGCTCGACGACGCGCAGCGCACGCTCGACACCGCGATCGCGGCGCAGAAGAAGCGCACGCCCGAGCTCGCGGTGCTGCAGCAGCGCATGGGCCGGGTGTGCGCGATGCTCGGCGACCGCGATGGCCAGCTCAACTGGCTGAAGAAGGCGTTCGACGTCGACCGCAAGAACGCCGAGGTCGCCGCCGAGCTCGCGCAGCTCGCGACCGAGGTCGGCGACTACGAGCTCGCGCTCAAGCCGCTGCGCGCGATCACGCTGATGGACAACCCCGCGCCGGTGACTCGCCCGATGGCGCTGCTGTGGGAAGCCAAGATCGAGCACGCGCGCGGCAACCGCGCCAAGGCCGAGCTGTGGGCCAAGAAGGCGCTGCGCGAGGATCCGGCGTTCGCCGACGCGCAGCAGTTCCTCGACGAGATCGGCGGCGCGTGAGCCACGGCACGCCCAGGTGCAGGCCGCGCCGGCGCCACGCGCCGTGAACGATCGGTAACCCGAAACGCAAGACGGCCTCCCGGAGGAGGCCGTAGGCGAAGCCAGGCGATCGCAGCTCAGTACATCGCCGCGGCGAGGCCGCAGCCGCTGCCGTACACCGTCACGCCGGCGACCGGCGCACCGTTGGTCGCGAGGTCGAGCGCGGGGTTCGCGCCGTCGAGCGCCATGCCGACCTGCTCGAGCTGGGTCGTGCCATCGGCGTACTGGATCAGCACCGACTTGACGAACGCCGAGCCGCCGTTGCTGGTGAGCTCGATCCCGGTGCCGGCCTGGTCACCGAGCGCCAGGTAGGTCGAGCCGGTCGCGGCGAACGGGCTGAGCACGATCGTCGGGGCGGGCGCGTTCTCGTACACCACGGTGTCGCGAACCACCGGCCGGAAGATCGGGCGGATCGACTCGCGGATGATCGGGCGGACGATGGGACGCTCGACGATCGGGCGGTAGTCCCGCACCGGGCGAACGATCGGGTGCTCGATCGGGCGGACCGGGGTGCGAGTCACGTGCGAGATCCGCTCCGGCTCGCGGGTCTGAGGCGCGCCGTGGGCGAGCGCGACCGAAGAGGTACCGAGGATGAGGGTGGCGAGAAGGGCTTTGATCGACATGGCTGACTCCTTGGGAGAGAGGTTGAAGATGGGTCCAGGCTCAGGCGGCGAACACGCTGTAGCGGGCGCCGAAGTTGCTCGAGCCGTACACGACCATCCGGGTCACTTCCGAGCGCGGGTGCGCCAGCCTGATCGTCAGGCTCGGGTTCTGCGCGTCGAGCGCGGTGTTCGGCTTCACGGTCTGCCACGTGCCGTTCGCGAAGTAGATCGCGACCTCGCTGATCTGGGTGAGCCCGCGGTCGGCGCGCAGCTCGATCGCGCGGTAGCCGTGGTTCAGCGGCAGCTTGTTGAAGAACTCGCGGCCGCTCTCGATCATGGTCGGCTCGCTGAGCGCGAGCTTGCCGTTGGTCACGAAGCCGGTGCTGCCGACGTAGTCGCTCGAGCCGGCGCTGGCCGTCACGTTGTTGCAGTGATCGACCGGGTCGACGCGGATGAACTGCCGATCCACGTGCGCGTCGGTGTCGATCCGGGCCGGCGCCGCGAGGGCGGCGGTCGAGGAACCGGCGAGCACGAGGGCGGCGATGAGGGTCTTGATGTTCATACGCTTTCTCCTTTGCGAACCCTCGATATTGCGACCCGCGATCCAAGACCCAAGTCACTGATCATCCACGATAAACCGCTTCACACACATGCAGACGCCGCAGCCGATCTGCCGAATCCGCAGGCCCGCCTGGCGTACGCTGCGCCATGCCCGACGCGGTCCACTACCGGCGCGACGGTGCGGTGGGCGTGATCACGCTCGACCGTCCCGACAACCGCAACAGCATGACCCCCGAGCTGCTCGCCGCGTTCAGCGCGGCGAGCGCGCAGGCCGCCGGCGACGCGGGCGCGCGCTGCGTGGTGGTCACCGGCACCGGCCGCTGCTTCTCGTCCGGCGCCGACTTCAAGGCGACGCTGCAGCTCGCGGGCGGCGCGCCGCACGAGAAGTCGTACGCGATGTACGTGCCGTTCCTGTCGCTGCTCGACCTCGCGGTGCCGGTGATCGCGGCGTGCAACGGCCACGCGGTCGGCGGCGGGTTCGGGCTCGCGCTGGTGTGCGACCTGCGGATCGGCGCGGACGACGCGAAGTACGGCGCGAACTTCGTGCGCCTCGGGCTCGCACCGGGGATGGCGATCAGCTACCTGTTGCCGCGCCTGATCGGCCTCGCGCGCGCGAGCGAGCTGCTCTACACCGGCCGGCTGGTCGACGGCGGCGAGGCCGCGGCGCTCGGCATCCTCAATCGCGCGGTCGCCGCCGACGCCGTGCTCGGCGAGGCGATGGCGCTCGCGCACGCGATCACCCTTGCCGCGCCGCTCGCGGTGCGGGCGACCAAGGCGGCGATCCGGCGCGGCCTCGAGCTGCACGTCCGCGAGGCCGCGCGCGCCGAGGCCTACGCGCAGGCCGAGACGATCGCGACCGACGACGCGCGCGAGGGCATCGCCGCGCTGCTCGCCAAGCGCGCGCCCGCGTTCACGGGGAGGTGACCGCTGGCGGCGGCACGGCGCCGGGCGGGGCGCACGCGCCGAGCTCGCTCTCGCTCGGGCCGCGCGCCGCGAACGCGACCGGCCCCCACGGCGTGTCGAGCGAGACGTCGAACCACCCGGCCTGGTCGCCCGGCTCGACGAGCGCCGGCCGATCACCGACGACGTAGCCGATGGGCTCGCCGCGATCGCGGCCGTACAGGCAGGTGCCGCTCGCGACCGTCGCGTTGGGCGCGACCGGGGCCGCGACGCTCTCCGGGGCGGGCGTGCGGTGCACCCGGCCGGGCGGATCGCGCCTGGACAGGTAGCCGCGCACCGCGACCTCGCCGTCCTCGAACTCGACCTCGCTCCACGCATCGTCGATCTCGCGCACGCTGTCGACGAAGTAGCCGTTCGCCATCACCGCGAGCTGCTGGCCCGCCCAGCGCGGCTCGCTGCGGATCACCGCGCCGGGGATCACGCTCAGCACCTGGCGACCGCGCGGGATCCAGCCGACCGGATCGCGCGCCGGGCCGCGATCGACCAGCGCGTCGTCGGGCACCCAGCCCTCGACCTCCACACCGCCGACGTAGCGGATTCGCGTACGCGCGCCGTCGTGAGCGAGCCGCCGCACGCGGGCGCCGCCGCGCAGCACGACCTCCGGCGCATCGCCCTGCGAAAGATCCGCGAACGCGTCGCCGTGGATCGCGATGTCGTGCGCGACGATCGTGAACAGCTGGGCGCGATCGGTCCACACCGCGAACCGCACGTGATCGAGCAGCACCCCGACCCGCGTCTGGCTGCCCTGGTCGTCGATCACCACGACCTGGATCGGCGCGCTGCTGCCTTCGGGCTGGATCGGCGGCGCGCCGAGCGCGAGCTGCGCCGGTCCGGGCGTCATCCACGACACCTCGCCCTGGGTCGCGCTCAGCGCGCCGATGACATCGATCGGCGCGCGCGGCGGATGGATCGCGGGCGCCGGCGCGGGCGCGCGCGGCCGGGGCGGCAGAGCCCGCGTCATCGCGCCGCCGCACGCCGCCAGCGCGACGACGATCGGTCCCACTCGCATCCCTGCCATCATGTCACGTCACGATCACGTCGCCGTCGCACCGCCGCCACCGCTATCCACCGGCCGCGTAACGGCCTACGCAGCGAGTCGAGATCTTCCTGGGACACGCATGTGATTCTCGTCGCTTGCGACGCACTGCGTCTCGCCCGGCTTTTGCACATCCAGGGGTTGCGATGGAAATCGGTGTCATCACCAACCCCAACAGCCGCAAGAACCGTAACCGTCCGGACCGGGCGGAACGGCTCCAGCGGATCGTCGGGGAGCTCGGCGAGGTCCACGAGACCACCTCGATCGAGTCGATCAAGCCGGTGCTCCGCGACTTCCTGCGCAAGCGGGCGCGCTACTGGGTGGCGGACGGCGGCGACGGCGCGCTGCACTGGATGCTCCGCATGGGCATGGAGGTGCTGCAGGAGGACGAGTTCGCCGGCCAGTCGGTGACGCTGCCGATGACCCTTCCGACCAAGGGCGGCACGATCGACTTCGTCGCGAACAACGTCGGGATCGAGGGCGACGCCGAGGGCATCCTCGCGACGCTGCGCCGCCGGCTCGAGCGCGGCGGCGTGATCGAGGAGACCGAGGTCGACTCGATGTCGATCGACGGCATCCAGGTGGTCGACGGCGCCGACGTCCCGTTCCGCACGTACGGCTTCGCGTCGGCGGCCGGCGGCGTCGGCCAGCGCTTCTACGCCAAGTACTACGCCGATCCGGATCCGACGCCGCGCACGATCATGAAGGTCGTCGCGAGCACGGTGACGTCGGCACCGATCGCGTACACCCCGCTCGCCCGGCTGCCGTTCGGCAAGATGTCGACCTACGCGCGCGACGTGCTGTCGCCGACGCCGTGCAAGGTCACGCTCGACGGCATGGTGCTGCCCGGCAACGAGTTCACCGGCGTCCACGTCGCGTCGATGTCGATCAACCTCGGCAACGTGCTGCGGTTCTTCGGCAAGGCCGACCAGCCCGGCCTGATGAACGCGATCGTCGGCACGCCGAGCCCGTGGGGCATCATCCGCAACATCCCGCGCATGGCGCGCGGCCAGGAGATGCGCGGCCGCAACGTGCTCGATCGGCCGTGCCGCGAGATGATCATCGACGCGGTCGGCGAGGAGCTGCTCGCGCCGATCATCGACGGCGAGTACTACCGCGACGTCAAGAAGCTCACGTTCCGCATCGGCCCGCGCGTGCGGATCCCCAAGGTCGTCGCTGCGAAGGCGGCCTAGCTCTTCTTGCAGGTGATCGTCGCCGGGCCGGCGCCGATCGAGTCGCACACCGCCGGCGCCTTGCATCGGGCGGCGACGCAGGCGTCCTTCTCGGTCTTGAAGCAGCGCCGGCCGAGCACGAAGAAGCAGTCCTTGCGGTCGCCCTGGTAGCGCCAGCCGCCCCACTTGCTGTTCGGCTTGTCGATCTCGCCGCTCGCCTGGGCCTCCTGGAGCTGCTTCTCGCGCGCGGTGCGCGGCTCGTGGGGGTCGACCGGCGGCGCGCCGCACGCGACCACCAGCAGCATCCCGATCAGGCGAAGCGACATCGCTGCCGATCATGCCATAGTCCCGAGGTGGCCGACGACGACGCGGTGCGTGCAAAGATGGCGGCGCTCGAAGCCGAGGTGAAGGCCGACGCCGACGCCGCGCGCGCGCGCCGCGAGGCCGCGATCGCCAAGGTGCGGGAGCAGCGCGCCGCCCAGCAGGCCGAGCGCGAGGCCTTGCTCGCGCGCCAGGCCGCGATCGTCGGCAAGAACAAGCCCGCCGCACGCGCGGCGCGCGGCGACGACGACGACGACAGCGGCGACAGCATCAGCGGCGCGCTCGAGCTCGCGAAGTCGGCCAACAAGGTCAAGCACGAGCTGACCAAGCGGCCGAGCAAGGGCGAGAAGTCGTGGATCACGTCGGGCATCGCGTCGATGGCGCTCGGCCCGGTCGGCTGGCTCTACGCCGGATCGCTGCGCGAGGCGATCCCGGCCTCCGCGGCGTGGCTCGCCCTCGCGGCGATCGCGAGCAAGATCTTGCCGATGGTCCTGCTCATGCCGGTGCTGCTGGTCGCATTGCCGCTGTCGGGCATCGCCGGGGTGGTCTATGCTGTCCAGTACAACCGCCACGGGGGACGCCAGCGGCTGTTCAATCGCGACCAGGACGAGCCCAAGCCGAAGAAGCAGCTCCGCGGTGAGTGATCGTCTCACCCGGTGAACGTCCTCTCACCGAACCCTCACCCGACATGTATGCGGGGGCCACATTTCGTCGTCGACGACGTCGATACAGTGACATCGTGAACCGCCTCGTCATCGCGCTGACGCTCTTGTTCGTGCCCAAGCTGGCGCACGCCGGCCGCATCAAAGTCGCGGTGGTGCCCGGCATCGCGGTCAACCTCGATGCAGCCCGCGTCGACGCGCTCAGCCAGGACCTCGCCGAGGCGCTGGTCGCCGAGCTCGACCTCGAGGCGGTCGGCGGGCTCGAGGTGCGGCGCCAGCTGCCGCCCGAGGGCCTGCCGCCCGATTGCGTGTCGACGCCGAGCTGCACCGCCGACGTCGCGCGCCGCACCGGCGCCAACCAGCTGCTGTTCGTCGTGATGGTCGACAGCGGCGGTGCGGTGCAGATCGACACGACGTGGATCGACGTCGCGACCGGCAACCAGGCGTCGCGCCCGGCGATCGACCTGACCTCGACCGCGGATCTCGACGCCCGCGGCAAGTTCCAGACGGTCGCGACCCAGCTCCTGCCCGATGCGCCGGTGCGGCCCAAGCCGAGGACCGGGCTGACGCTCGACACCAGGATGACGGCCGCCACGCCGCGCCACTTCGCGGTGCCGTCGTACCTCACGACCGGCGTCGCGGCGATCGGGCTCGGCGTCGGCATCGGCTTCGGGCTCGAGACCCGCTCGAAGTACAACACGTGCAACGGCAACCCGAACGCCTGCACGTCGAGCCAGCGCAGCACGATCCGCTCGGACGGCCTGATCGCCGACTCCGGCTTCCTGATCGCGACCGGCGCGGCGATCGCGACGGTGGTGCTGTACGCCACCTCGGGCGAGTCGCCGCACGTGATCGTGAATCCAACCCCGGAGGGTGTGGGCGTGGCGGCGTTCGGGAGGTTCTAGCTTGAGCATGGGCGCCGACGAGCCGGTCCCGGAGCATCCGGATCACCTGATCGGCCAGACCCTCGCCGCGCGCTATCGCATCGAGTCGCGCATCGGCGAGGGCGCGATGGGCGTGGTCTACAAGGCGCGCCACGTCAAGGTCGGGCGCACGTTCGCGGTCAAGGTGCTGCACGCGCGCCTGCTCCAGGACAAGAAGGTGCTGCTGCGGTTCGAGCGCGAGGCCGAGCTCGCCGGCCGGCTGCGCCACCCCAACGTGATCGGCGTGGTCGACGTCGGCGATCTGCCCGACGGCACGCGCTACATGGTGATGGACTTCGCGCACGGGCCGGACCTCGCGCAGCTGCTCGACGAGGCGCCGATGCCGCCGCAGCGCGTGATCAACCTGACCCGCCAGATGCTCGAGGGCCTGTATCACGCGCACGAGGCCGGCCTCATCCACCGCGACTTCAAGCCCGAGAACGTGATCGTCGAGCGCGACACCCACGGCACCGAGGTGCCGCGCATCGTCGACTTCGGCATCGCGATCCTGCGCGAAGGCGGCGACTCGAACGAGGCGCCGGGCCGGCTCACCACCAACGGCCTGGTGCTCGGCACGCCGCACTACATGGCCCCCGAGCAGGCGGTGGCCGATCCGATCGATCACCGGATCGACCTGTTCGCGACCGGCATCATGATCTACGAGATGCTGTGCGGCAAGCTGCCGTTCGACGGCAGCGGCGCCGAGATCGCGCGCGCGAACCTGCTGATCGATCCGCCGCCGATCGCCGAGCGCGTGCCGTACCTCGAGGTCGACCCGCTGCTCGAGGCGCTGTCGCGCCGGCTGATGGCGAAGAAGCGCGACCAGCGCCCGGTGAACGCCAAGGCCGCGCGCGAGCTGCTCGATCTGATCGTCAAGGACCGGATCGCCGCGGCCGCCGCGCTCGGCATGCCGAGCGGCGCGGCGCAGCAGCGCGGGCGCGAGACCCAGCCGGTGTCGCCGCCGCCGCCGCGGCACACCGGCCCCGAGACGTTCCCGCCGCCGATCCGCGCGACGCCGCCGCAGGCCCCGCCGATGGCCGCGCCGGTCGCGGTCCCCGCGCCGCCGGCCGCGGTGCCGGTCAGCATCGAGCGCTCGATCGCGACCGAGCCGGTCGGTGCGAGCCGCACGCGGCGCTGGCCGCTGATCGCCGGCGCCGCCGGCGTGCTCGCGATCGCGGGGACGCTGATCGCGGTGAAGCTGACGGGTGGCAACGGCACGCCCGCAGCCGCGCCGACCGCGCCGGCACCGCCCCCGCAGGTCGTGGTCGCACCTGCGCCTGCACCGACACCGACACCGACACCGGCGCCGGCGCCCACGCCTCCACCGACGCCGACGCCGGCTCCCGCGGCCGCGAACCCGCCGCCGACCCGACCCACCGCGGTGCCACACCACAAGATCGTGAAGACGCCAGTCGCCGCGCCGCCGACCGCGACGGTCGCAAGGCCCGCGGTCGTCGAGACCGCACAGCCGCCGCCCGCGCCGCCTCCCGCGCCCGCGAGCGGACCGCTGACCGCATCGGCGTTCGCGAACCAGTACGCGGCGATCGGCCAGCAGATCGCGAGCTACGAGCAGAAGAACGGCAAGCCGGCCGCCGAGCCGCTGTGGGCGCAGTACAGCCTGGTCAGCTACTCGGTCGGCATGAAGTCGCAGGCCGAGCGCGACAAGGCCGCCGGCATCTTCGCGAAGCTGCGCGCCGCGCTACGGTAGCGGGATGTAGGCCACGTCGACGCACTTGTCGGCCTCGGGCGTGTTCTGCGCGCCGCCCATGACCGTGATGCAGACGTGGTTGTAGCCGACCGACAGCCCCGGCGTGATGGTGGCGAGCCCGTCGGTGCCGAACGAGCCGGGCACGCCGGTGTGCTGGTTCGAGGTGTCGTCCCAGTAGACCGCGAAGCCGTGGCTCGGCGTGCCCATGAGCTGGAGCGCGACCGCCTGCGTGGTGATCACCTCCGGCACGCCGATGAACGACGGCCCGCGCACCGCCGCCGGCGTGGCCATCGGCGCGGTGCCGCCCGGCGCGTCCCAGCGGATGCGACCCGGCGAGCCTGCGCCACCGCCGCCAGCGCCCGCTCCGCCGTTCGCGAGGATGTTGGTCACGCTCAGCGTCCCGCCCGAGCGCACCATCCCGATCCCGCCCGCGCCGCCACCGCCGCCCGCACCGCTGGTCGCGCCGGCACCGCCGGTCAACGTGATCGTCCCGGCCGTGACATCGCCGCCGGCGGTGAGCTCGACCACGCCGCCGCCGCCACCGCCGGCGCCGCCCTTGGTGAGCAAGCCCGGGCCGCCGCCGCCGCCGCCCGACGGAATGCTCTGGCCGATCCCGGGCTCGTACGAGCTGATCATATCGTCGCCGATCACCGCGCCACCGCTACCGGCCGAGGCGCCCGAGCCGGCGCCACCGGACATCGAGAAGCCGGCGCCGCCTCCGTTCCCGCCGTTGTTGAGCGCCGACGACGACTGGCCTGCGCCGCCACCGCCGTTGCAACCGCCCGCGCTCGCCGCGTTGCCGCCGCTGCAGCCTCCCGGGCCCGCGCCGCCGCCGGTCGTGCCGCTCGCGGCCTTGCCGAGCGCGGTGATATCGCCGATCGCGATCGACGAGACCGCGCGGACGAGCACCGGCTGGCCAACGCCGCCGGTGAACGTGAACGCCATGCCGGCGAGCGAGACCTGCGAGTACAGCGCGTTCAGCGCGGTGCCGTCGGTCTTCGGCAGGTGGCTCGCGTCGAGCTCGTCGTGGCCGACCAGCGAGACCTGCCCGGTCAGGCTCTTGGTGACCGGGCTGCCGCCCGCCATCTGGGTGACGGTGATCGTCAGCGGCAGCAGCGTGGCTTCGGCCAGGGTCGTATCGACGTGCGCGGTCACCGGCACCGCGAGGTAGTCCGACGCGGGGCTGACCACGACGTGCGCGTTGTCGACGTCGACCTGGATCGCCTGCGTGCTGGCGATCGACACCGTCGCGTTCGACAGGATGTTGCTGCCGTGAACGACCAGGATCGCCGGCCGGCTGTTGCCGTCGCCCTGTCCCTCGTCGATCATCTTCGGAAACGCGAGGTCGACCGTCAGCGCGACCGGGTTTGCGTCGAACGGCGCGTCGATCGGGATCGGCGCGTCCTTCTGGCTCGCGATGTTGCTCGGGTTGTAGATCAGCGAGCAGCCCGCGGCGAGCATGCTCAGGGTCGCGAGCAACGAGGACTGGCCCACCGGACCATTATATCCACCGGAGCGCGCCCGCCGCGCGCTCACGCCCGGCTCACACCGTCGTGCGCGCGAGCGTCAGGGTTCCGTGAGCCGACACTTGCGCACTCCGGTCCGACGGGCGATGGTTGGGGCGAATGGTGCCTTGCGTGCTCTGCTCGTCGCCCAGGTCGATCGGCGTGTTGTGCACCGCACACGGCGTCGCGATCGCGTCGCCCGGAATCACCAGCGAGCAGATCTTCTCGCGCGTCCAGACACCCACAGCGGCGCTGGTGGACGCGTGGGGTATCGCACATGGCATCGCGGATGGCAGCCGGGTGGGACGCGACCCGCGGGTCGACGTCGCGGTGCTGCACGCGTCGGTGTCGAGCGAGCACGCCACCCTCAAGCGGAACGGCCAGACCTGGCAGATCGTCGACAACTCGAGCCGCAACGGCACCGAGGTCGACGGCAACCGCGTCGCCGAGCACGACCTCGCGAGCGGCAACCTGGTCCGGCTCGGCGACGTGCGCTTCTACTTCTGGGCCGAGCCCCTGCCCAAGCTCGAGCCGCCGCGGGGTCAAGGCCGGACCGCGCCGATGCGGCGCGACGAGCTGGTGTTCAGCGCGAAGGTGACCACGCCGCGCGGTCACGCGCTCGATCTGCGCCAGCGGGTCGACGGCGGCGTGCTGCGCGTCGGCGAGACCGCGATCGAGCTCGCGGCGATGGAGTTCGGCCTGCTCCAGCTGCTGGTCGAGCGCCGCCGCACCGTGAGCGATCCCGAGCTGGCCTACGTCGCGTGGCACGAGATCGCCGACGCGCTCGCGTTCCGCTCGGTGCAGGCCGACAGCGAGAACGTGCGCGAGCTGGTCCATCGCGTGCGCCGCAAGCTCGGCGGCGTGCAGGCCGACGATCTGATCGAGAGCAAGCGCGGCGTCGGCTACCGGCTCGCCGGCGAGCCCGGCTAGTGTCGGCGACGCTGGGCGCGGCATGTCGCGTGCTGCTGGTCGGCGGCCTGGCCAACCTCGTGCTGTCGTTCGTGCTCGGCTGGGTGCTATCGGCGTACCGCGCCAAGGGGCCGATGGAGCCGCATCGCTGGCTGCTCACCGCGCACGAGGTGGCGCTGCAGGAGGGCCTGCTGCTGCTCGGCCTGTCCTACGCGCTGACCTTCGCGGCGCTGTCGGGCGGCATGGCGATCGTGGCGGCGTGGCTCCTGGTTGTTGCATCGGCGTTTCAGGACTTCTCCGGCGTGGTGAACTGGCTACGCGGCACCAAGGATCAGTTCGCCGAGAAGTCGGCCGGCTGGATCCTCGCGTCGATCAACGCGGTGCTGAACACGACCGGGCTCGCGATCGTCGTGGTCGGCGTCGTGCGCGGCCTCTGGTGACCGTATACTCGCCGCGATGGCGCAAGATCCGACGGCGCGGCGACGGCGACAGGTGCGCTGGGGCAGGCGGCTGCGCCGGCTCGGCCTGGCGTGGCAGAACGCGCTCGAGATCGCGCGCGCCGGCCGGCTGACCGCGCCGTACGGCGCGCCGTACGAGATCGTCCACGCCGAGCGGGTCTACAAGCTGCGCCGCTACGAGCGCACGCCCGAGCCCGGCGCCACGCCGATCGCCGAGCCGCTGCTGCTCGTGCCGCCGCTGATGGTCGCGTCGGAGGTCTACGACATCTCGCCCGACGTCTCGGCGGTCGCGTACCTCGCGCGCCGCGGCGTCGATGTCTGGCTGGTCGACTTCGGCGCGCCCGAGCGCGAGGAGGGCGGGATGAGCCGCACGCTCGACGACCACGTGCGCGCGGTCGCCGATGCGGTCGAGCGCGTGCGCGCCGCGACCGGTCACGACGTTCACCTCGCCGGCTACTCGCAGGGCGGGATGTTCTGCTACCAGGCCGCCGCGTTCCGCCGCTCGGCCGGCGTCGCGTCGATCATCACGATGGGCAGTCCGGTCGACCTGCGCCGCCATCTCCAGGTCGGCGAGGACGTGTCGGAGCGGCTGCTCGCCGGGCTGCGCGCCGCGCTCGCCTGGCCGCTCGCGCGGATCGAGGGCCTGCCCGGGATGTTCACGTCGACCGGGTTCAAGCTGCTGACGCCGCGCAAGGAGGCGATGCAGCTGCTCGACTTCGTGCGCAACCTGCACGACCGCGAGGCGCTCGAGAAGCGCGAGGCCAAGCGGCTGTTCCTCGGCGGCGAGGGCTTCGTCGCGTGGCCCGGCCCGGCGTTCCGCAAGTTCGTCGACGACGTGATCGTCGGCAACCGCATGGCATCGGGCGGCTTCGTGATCGACGGCCAGACCGTCTCGCTCGCGGATCTGACCTGCCCGATCCTGTACTTCGTCGGCAACCGCGACGAGATGGGGCGGCCCGCGGCGGTCCGCGGCATCCGCACCGCCGCGCCGCGCGTGACGAAGATGTACGAGGTGCCGCTGCGCGCCGGCCACTTCGGCCTGGTGGTCGGCCATACCGCGCTCGAGGTGACCTGGCCCGGCGTCGTGACCTGGATGGCGGGCGGCGTGCCGGAGACCGCGATCGACGCGCGCAGCGACCAGCGCACGCGCGACGAGCACGACGAGCGCGACGACCACGAGTCCTCGGGCGCGCTCGCGCGCGAGCTGATCGAGAAGACCGCGCATGCCGCGGTCGAGCGGCTCGAGGAGCTCGGCGAGGACGTCGGGACCTACCTCGATCACGCGCGCTGGCAGCTGCCGCGGATCACGCGGCTGCGCAACCTGCAGGACGACTCGCTGATCTCGCTCGGCCGCTCGCTCGCCGACCAGGCGCACAAGATCGGCGAGCGCACGTTCTTCCTGTGGCGCGGCCGCGCGTTCAGCTACGCCGAGGCCAACCGCCGGGTCGACGCGGTGGTGCGCGGCCTGATCGCGTGCGGCGTCAAGCCGGGCGTGCGGGTCGGCGTGATGATGCTGTCGCGGCCGTCGCACCTGTCGGTGGTCGCCGCGATCAACCGGCTCGGCGCGGTCGCCGTGCTGCTGTCGCCCGACACGCCCGACGAGCAGCTGCCGCGCGCGCTCGAGCTCGGCGACGCCGAGCTGCTCGTGGTCGATCCCGACGACGCCGCCCGCGCACGCGCCGCGACCGGGCTCAAGATCCTCGTGCTCGGCGGGGTCGGCGAGCCCGCGGTCGCGCCCGGCCACAAGCGCACGCTGCCGTCGGGGGTGGTCGACATGGAGTCGATCGATCCTGCCGCGGTCACGCCGCCCGCGTGGTTCAAGCCCGATCCCGGCCGCGCGCGCGACCTCGCGATGATCTTCGTGACCTCGGGCCGGCACGAGCCGCCGCGCGCCACGCGGATCACCAACCGGCGCTGGGCGTTCTCGGCGCTCGGCGCGGCCGCGGCCGCGACGCTCACCACGCGCGACACGGTGTACTGCTGCCTGCCGCTGCACCATCCGTCGGGCACGCTGGTCGCGGCGGGCAGCGCGCTCGCCGGCGGCGCGCGGCTCGCGCTCGCGTCGCGGTTCGAGCCCGACACGTTCTGGGACGAGGTCCGGCGCTACGGCGCGAGCGTCGTGTACTACGCCGGCGAGATGTGCCGGCGGCTGGTCGACGCGCCACCGGTGGCCGGCGAGCACGACAATCCGGTGCGGCTGCTGGCCGGCTCGGGCATGCGCCGCGACGTGTGGCGCCGCCTGGTCGCGCGGTTCGGTGTCGGCGTGCTCGAGCTCTACGCGTCGAGCGAAGCCGCGGCGGTGCTCGCCAACACGTCGGGCAAGAAGATCGGCTCGATCGGCCGCCCGCTGCCCGGCTCGGCCGAGATCGCGATCGCGACCTATGACTTCGCGGCCGGCGAGCTGGTGCGCGACGGCCAGGGCCGGCTGGTCCGGGCGCGGCTCGACGAGCCCGGCATGCTGATCGCCCGGCTCGGCGCGCGCGCCGGCGCCGACATCGCCCACATCGATCCGCGCCGCCTGCTGCGCGATGCGTTCGAGGCCGGCGACACCTGGTTCCAGACCGGCGACTTCGTGCGGGTCGACGCCGAAGGCGATCACTGGCTGGTCGATCACCAGGGCCAGATGGTGATGACGCGCCAGGGCCCGGTCGCGTCGACCCGGATCGAGGACGCGCTGTACGAGCACGCGAGCGTCGCGCTGTGCATCGCGGCCGGCATGCCGGACCCCGACGACCGCGCGGTCGACATCCCGATCGCCGCGATCCAGCTCCACCCGTCGGCCGCGCTCGATCTCGACGCGCTGTCGGCCGCGGTGCGCGCGCTGCCCGAGTACGCGCGGCCGCGCCGGATCCGCGTGGTCGAGCAGCTGCCGCTCACCGACGGCTACCGCCCGATCAAGCGCGGGCTGCGCGATCTCGCGCAGGCGCTCGGTCCCAACCTCTACCTGTGGCACCCGCTCGGCCAGCGCTACGAGGCGGCGGCGGCGTCGCGCGTCGCGTAGCTACGGCGCGAGCTCGATCGCGACGGGCGCCGACCAGATCGTCGCGGTCCAGCCATCGGGAACGAAGCCGAACCGCACGAGGTGACGGCCTGGCGTCGCGCCGCGCGCCGCCACCATCGCGACGTGGACGGCGTGCGATTCCCCCGGCGCGAGCGCGAACGACGCCTCGAGGCCGATGACCGGGCAGCGCTGGGCGGTCACGCCGGCATCGTCGGTCGGCCACTGGAGGCCGCAGCCAAGGACCCCGCCCGACGGCGACTTGACCTCCTTGCCGGTGACCGAGACCACCTCGGCGAGCTCCGTCGTGTTCGCGATCGCGATGTCGACCGAGAACGCGGCGCCGCGCCGCACCCGGGTCGGGACCGCGACGACCGCCGCGATCAGCGCATGATCGGCCGGCTCGATCGCGATCGCCTGCGGCGCGGACCACAGCGGCGTCGCGCCGTCCGGCGCGTAGCCGACCTGCAGCGCGTGCGGACCCGGCCTGGCCGCCGCGGCGACCTCGAACGTGAGGGTGCGGCTGTAGCGCCCGCCGGGCGCGAGCTCGATCGACTGGGGGACGTTCTTGTCGCAGTTCGCGCGATCGACCAGCTCCAGATCGGCGCCCGACGCGCGCCACTCGAGTGGCCAGCTGCAGCTCATGGTCTCGATCGTGACGCGCGCGCTCGTCGTGTTGACCACGCTGGCTTGCACCGCGAACCGGTTGCCGGGGTGCGCGGCGGGCGGAACCCCGGCGAGGTCGACGCGGAACGTCGCGGCGTGCGCGGCGGAGCCGACGGCCAGGACCGCGACGAGCAGCGCGTGACGCATGACCGATCGAACGCACCACCGCGGCGATCGATTCGGGGCGGCACGTCGAGGTGCCGGCCCGCGGGGCGCAGCGGTACCCGCGCGTACCGCGTCCCGTGCGGGATCGCGGCGTTGCGCCGGCATCGCGGTTGCTCTTGCTGGCCCGCGATGAGGATCCTCGCGCTCGCCCTGGTCGCCGGATGCGGTGGCAGTCACGCCGCGCCCGACGCCGCCCCGACCCCCGACGCCGCGCTCGACGCCGCACCCGACGCGATCGACGCGGCCCCTCCGGGCGCGATCACCTGCAACATGCCGGGCAACGCCGGCTCCGCCGCGACCTGCGACTACGTGCTCTATCCCAACTCGACGTACGCGCTGGGCTCGGGCTCCGGGTCGAACAACGACCTGCCGGCGTTCACGCCGCCGACCAACGCCACGCCGCGCGGTGACGCCGATCCGTGCATCCGCACCGAGCCGTCGGGCTCGACCCTGTACATGACCTACACGCTCGCGCAGGGTGGCCCGCTCGACACCGAGCTCGCGTACTCGAGCGACGGCGGCGCGCACTGGAGCTACGCCGGCGCGATCTGGCCGGGCACGCCGAGCGTCGCCGACCCGTACACCGGCACGGGGACCGGCGTGATCAACAGCGAGACCTCGAACCTCGCGTTCCGCACGCTGGCGAGCGGCGGCGAGGTGGTCTACGGCATCCACAGCGTGTACTGGTCGGATGCGAGCGGCCAGGATCACCACACGGCGCGCCTCGCGATCACCGAATCGGCGCTGCCGGCCAGCCCGACCCCGGCACAGATCCACGCCGCGCTCGCCGCCGCGACCGAGGGCAACGCCAACGTCGCCTCGATCATGGGCTACAAGGAGACCGCGGTGCCCACCACCGGCCTGGTCGACCTGTGGACCGCGGGCAACGCGCAGGGCAACGTCGACGACTGCATCTGGTTCCACGAGCCGTCGCTGTACTGGCAGGACAGCGATCAGACGCTCTACCTGCTGGTCCAGTGCGAGTCCGCGACCGACCAGCGCATCGTCGTGTTCGGCACGCCCACGCCGGGCACCGAGTCCACGCCCGACGCCGCGGCGTGGTCGTGGAGCTACGCCGGCGCGTTTCTCCACGCGAGCGACGCGGTCGACACCGCGCTCGCGTACGACCTCCCCGCGGTCGCGGCCGAGAGCCCGTACTTCACGCAGGGCGACATCGCGACCGCGCGCGACGGCAGCCTGGTCTACCTCGCGTCGCTGGTCCACCTCGACGCGATGGAGGAGGTGCGCTCCGGCATCGTGATCGCGTCGATCGGCCAGCTGACCGCGCCGTCGGCGCTCACCGCGTCGACCACGATGACCGCCGGGGCGCCGCCGTACCGCGACTTCCTCGAGCTCGAGCTGCAGAACGTCGACGGCGGCGACGACATGAAGGGCCCGGGGTCGTCGACCTACGACCCGGGCCTCGCGATCGGCGTGGTCTACGCCGGCCGGACCTACCCCGGCCTGCCGGGGGTGACCGGCTTCGAGACCGAGCTGTTCAGCTTCCCCGGCGTGTCACCCTAGCCTAGAGCGCCGGCGGCGGCTCGCCCGCGATCACCTGCGCGACCTTGCTCGGGTCGGCGCGCAGCTCCGACGCGGTCGGGAACTCGTCGGGGCGGAGCTGACCGAGCTCGCGCTCGCACAGCTTCGACCAGTCGCTGAACCAGCCGAGCTCGGTCGACCTGGTGAGGCACGCGCGGTACGCGGCGAGCGACTTGTCGGCGAGCGGCTCGGAGAGGTCGGTCAGCGCGTCGCAGTAAGCGTCGACCTTGTCCTGCGCGAACTCGCCGGAGCGGACGTCCTTGGGGACCTCGGCGCCCGCCAGCTGATCGGAGAACGTCTGGGTGATCTGGCCCTCGCGCGCGGCCGCCGCGATCGAGCTCGCGTTGTCGCGGATCGCGAGCACCTTGCCGTACGCGGCGTTCGCCGCCGCGGCGGCCGTCCGCTTGTGATCGAGCCACTCGGTCAGCCGCGCCTGGCTGCGCGCGCGGATCGCCTTGTGCTCGGGCGCCGGATCGAAGTCGAGGTTGCCCGGAAACTCGATCGCGAGGAAGCGCTCGTACAGCGCGTCGGCCTGGATCAGCTTGCTCTGCGCGAACCAGTAGCGCGCGCCGCCGAATCCGGGATCGGCCTCGGCGTGCAGCCTGGCGAACGCCGCCTCGGCCGCGTCGACCTCGGCGAGCGCCTCGCGCAGCTTGCGCTCGTCGCGCCTGACCAGGGTGAGCTTGGTCTGCGGGCCGCAGTGCAGCCGGAGGTCCTTGGTCTTCTTCGCCGCGTAGCGGGTCGCGATCGCGCGCTCGCGCACGACCTTGACGCACGCGCCGTCGACCTCGGCCACAGGGCACGCCGCGTGCCACAGCAGGCCCGCGATCCGCGCGTGCGCGATCACCAGGCGGTCCTGGCCGCCGCGCGCGCCCCACGCGCGCACGTAGTCGCGGAGCTGGGCGATCACCGCGTCGCGATCACCGCGCTTCTCGTAGACCGACGCCAGCGCGTAGGCCGCGCTCGCCGCCTCGGCCGGGCGCGTGCGGCCGAACGCGTCGACGAAGTACTTGGTGTCGGCGATCGCCTTGTCGTCGGCGCCGGTGCCCTTGCGGAACATCGTCGCGTCGCTCAGCACGTCGAACGCGTCCTTCTCGCCTGCAAACTTCTTGGCGTACTGCTCGTAGCGCTCGGCCGCCTGATCGTAGAACGCGAGGTCGGCGTAGTCCTTGCCGAGCCGCGCCAGCGCGCGCGCCGCGAGCTTCGAGCTCGCGTAGTAGCGCTCGAGCGTGTCGAACATCTTGATCGCCGCGCCGATCGACTTGCCCTCCTCGAAGCACGTGCCCGCGTTGTAGAGCACGACGTCGTTGCCGGGATCCTCGGGCTTGGTGTTGTAGATGTCCTCGTACGCCAGCCCGCACGCGACGAACTTGCCCTGCTTCTCGAGCAGCTGCGCGCGCTTCTCCAGCGACTGCGCCCTGAGCTTGGCCAGCACCGGCGCGAGCTCGTCGGTCTTGCCGAGCGGCAGCGCCGACAGCTTGTCGACCAGCGCGAGCATGTCGTCGTAGTTTTGCTGCCGGTTGTAAATGTCGAGCAGCAGATTGGCCGCGGTCGGCGCGGCCTCGTGCTCGGCGTGATGGAACACGATGTCCTCGAAGATCGGGATCGCCTCGCGGAAGTGGTTGTAGCGGCGCAGCGTGTTGGCCTCGCTGAACTTCATCCCGACCACGTCGGGGTCCTTCGGATCCTTGACGTACGTGATGTAGAGCTCGAACGCCGCGATCATCTTCTGGTCCGGCTCGGGGATCGGCAGCGGCTCGGGCTTGACCGTGTAGGCCTTGGGATCATCGTCGGCGGCCTGCTGCTTGGGCCGCGGATCGATGTCGAGCGCGTTCTTCCAGCCGAGCACCGCGGCGTACGCCGACTCCTTGAGCAGGCGCGGCTCGACCTTGCCGAGCTTGACGACGTCGGTGAACGCGTTCGCGGCGCGCTGCCACAGCGCGACCTGGCGCCGCGCATCGCGCTCGAGCGTCGCGCGCGACCACTGCAGCTCGGCGTAGAAGTACTGGGTCTGCGCGAAGTCGTCGGCATCGGGAAACGCGTCGAGGTAGGCGCGGTACAGCCGCTCGGCGTAGCCGAAGGTCTCGACGTTCAGCGTGCGCACCGACTCGGAGTGATACGCGCGCGCCAGCTCGCCCGACATCGCCGCGGCGTCGTCGTGGCATTCCTGCTTGGCCGCGGCGGGCAACGGCCGCGACGCGAGCGCGCGCCACAGGTGGGTGAGGTTCTCGATCTCGCCGACCTTGTCGGCGTTGCTCGCGCCGGGCATCGACAGCATCGCGTGCGCGACGTCGTACTGCCACTGGCACACGCTCGCGCTCGTCGGCTCGCGCTTCATCAGATCGCGGTAGGTGTAGATCGCGCGATCGCTCTTGCCCTGCTCGAGATACAGGTCCGCGAGGATCTGCAGCATGTCGAGCGCGTAGCCCGCGTCGACCCGCTTGAACGCGTTCCACGCCTGATCGGCCTTGCCGATCTCGGCATAGGCGCGCACGAAGTCCTTCTTCGCGGCGCGGTTGAGGATGACCTGCTTGCGATCGCCCCGGGTCGCCAGCGCGACCTGATAGAACGTCTCGAGCGCCTCCTGGAAGCGCTGCTTGTTGAGATGGATCCAGCCCATCTTGTACATCGCGTACCAGTAGACCGACGCGTGCGGGAACTCGAGGACCTGCTTGTAGCGAGCCTCGGCGTCGTCGAGCTGGTTGTTCTCGAAGAAGTAGTCGGCGAACGCGAGGTGCGCCTCGGGCACGTACTTCGAGCTCGGATAGCTCGCGAGCAGCTTGTCGTAGACCGCGCGCGCCTCCTTCACGTACGCCCCGCTCTGCAGCGTGTACCCGTAATAGAACAGCGCCATGTCCATCTTGGGGTAGTTGCGGAACAGGTCGTTGTCGGCGAGCGCCTTGTACGTGCGCACCGCCGCGACCAGGTACTGATGCGAGCGAGCCGCGTTGCTCGCGGCCAGCTTGTCGAGCTCGGCCTTGTGCTTCGGATCCTTGTCGGCGGCGATCTGCGCCTTGGCCGCCTCGAGCCGGAAGTAGCGCTGCTGCTTGGCGTAGAGCTCGGCCAGCCGGAAGTAGTAGTCGCACTTCTCGTCGACGTCGCGGTCGGGCGTCTGCTGGATCAGATCGAGCAGGATCTGCTCCTGCTCGCCGCGCACGCTGCCGAGCCGGCCCTCGAGGTCGAGCACCGCATCGGCGTCGAGCCCCGGTTGCGGCGCGGCGGTCGACGCGTGCGGCTGGACCGGCTTGACCCGGTCGGAGAAGTTGACCGTGACGTTCACGGCCGGGGTGCGTTTGTACTTGTCGCCCGCGCGCGCGACCCCGGTCGACGCGACGAGCACGGTCACGAGCACGACTCTCGAGCTGGACACAGCGATTCCTTTTCCCGGTGGGACAGGTCATCGCGATGCCGGACGCGTAGCGGCCGTCATCGTCGCGGGCGAGGCGATGTGCCGGCTTGCTGGACAGAGACAGCGGCTCGGGCGCGCGGTTGCAGCCCTCAGTGCGAGACGTAGATCCAGTCGACGCCGGTGTTGTAGATGTAGACGTTCTCGCCCCAGTACCAGGCGCTGAGGTCCATGTCGAAGTTCGGCGGGATCACGCCGAAGCTGCCCTGGACGGCACACTCCTTGACGACCGGCCCGGACGCGTTCCACTGGCTGTACAGCTGCCACTGCGGACCGTCGTTCCAGACATAGATCGACGACTCGCCGAAGAACTGCGTGCCGCACACCACGACCGACCCCGGCGGCGCCCAGCTGTCGCACGAAAAGTAGTACGGGCACGACTGTGCGGTCATTGCCGCCTGCGCGGTCGGCATGTCACCGGACCCTCGCGCCCGCTCGGCCGCGAGCGTGGCGTCGGTCGTGGGCATCGCGTGCAACGCGTCGCGCAGCGGCACGAGCAGCGACGCCTCGGGCGAACCGGCATCGCCCGGCGCCAGCCGCGCCGCATCGATCAGCGCGGTCGGATCGCTGTGCTCGTCGGAGACCGCATCGATCAGCGTGCGGCCGCCCGCGTCGGTCACGCGCACGTGCGCCTGGCCGTGATCGCGCGCGAGCTCGAACGCGACGCTCGTGCCCGCGCCGCCGTAGGTGCCGGCCAGCCGGTCGGCCGTTCGGTCCGAGACATGAAGGCCTTCGTCGGCGGTCGGCGCGTCGACGCCGCACGCCGCGAGCGAGAGTGCGAGGACAAGGTTGGTCTTGATGTGCATGCGGTGGCCATCGAGCACGCCGCGGACCACGCCCGGGCCACGCGATCACGGTAGTTACGGCGATCGAGGCCTGTCCCGGGACACGGGGCGGTCAGTTGCTCTGGTCGGTCTCGTAGCGGATCGCGCCTTCGATCGCGCGCACCGCGACCACGAGCCCGACCACCGCGATGCGCACCCGGCAAGTATACGAGCTTGTCACTCGGCGATGCGCTTGATCGCGAGCTCGGCGTCCCGGGTCGCGCACGTCCACTCGTTCTCGCCCGCCGTGCCGTCCTCGATGAACGTGTAGTGCATCTGCTTGGCGCGGCCGGTGACCGCGTCGCCGGCGAACACCAGCGAGCCGTCGAGCTTGAAGGTCTCGATCTCGTACACGACGTCGTACGCGCAGTCGCCGGTGCGGGTCGCCTTGCCCCGGCCGAAGCCCTGCTCGTTCGCGTCGCCGCTGACCTCGTCGACGAACAGCTGGTCGCCCAGTGGCTCGATCCGCACGCGGGTCGCCGCCACCTCGTTCATGTCCTTGCACGACAGCGCGCGCGGGTGGCCTTCCTCGAGCTTCCACTTCGCCTTGGCGAAGCCGAGCTGGTACACGCCGGGCTTCACGCACGCGGGGCCGAGCGGGCCAACGTCGCGCCGGCCGGCGACCGGCACGGTCTCCGGTCCGTTGTCGGCGCCGCTGCCGCCGCCCAG
>Ga0335081_10004584_pt1 | contig 21791 bp, 18 predicted proteins | sample Lox_Sample_35_FD_206713 | JGI IMG/M metagenome (GOLD analysis project Ga0335081, IMG submission 206713) | Soil microbial communities from Loxahatchee National Wildlife Refuge, Florida, United States - Lox_Sample_3.5 | ecosystem: Environmental > Terrestrial > Soil > Wetlands | place: USA... | reverse complement strand
GCAAGGGGAGTGAATTCATCGAGCACTCGCGCGTAAAAGCACGTATGCTCCTTCCCCGTGAAGGCGTTCAGGTAACCGCCGACCGATTCGAGGCTTTGGGCAATATCGCGCACCGACCTCTTTTTGGTCCCTTTGAATGCCATGTGCTCAATGAAATGCGCAATCCCGTTGTTCGACTCGACCTCATCGCGGGAGCCCACGTCGATCCACACGCCAACCGACACGGAACGCACCGCCGGAATTTCTTCCGAGATGACTTTGACGCCGTTTGAAAGGATGGATTTCTTGTAAGTAGACTGGAGACTACGGGGGGGTGGGCCGCTGAGCTTTCCTGCTGATTTCAATGTTCCAACGACACTCAAGTGTTCTCAAATACTGGCCATTACTCCGACTGTGACAATTCATTGGACGAAGAAACACAGTCTTACGATCAAAAAAAAGATACTCGAATTTTCACGGAGAGTCAAGGTAGCCATATTGTGCCTCCATTGCTGTTCTCAACCGGGCGCTGACCCTCCGAGGAACAGCACATCTCTCCCGACTCACTCTCAATCGCTCTTGTCATGAAGCATCGACCAAATTTTCGTTACCACCATATCAATCGCTACGAGGTTTTCGGCACCACGTGGAATAATGATGTCCGCCCAATGTTTGCTCGGCTCAACAAATTCAAGATGCATAGGTTTGACGGTATTCAGGTATTGTGTCATCACGGAATCGACTGATCTTCCCCTTTCGAGCATGTCCCGGCGAATTCTCCTGATGAGCCTTTCGTCGGCATCGGTGTCGACATAAATCCTGATATCCATCAATTCGCGAAGGGCCTTCTCCACGAATATCAGAATGCCGTCTACGATGATAATTTCTTTCGGCTGTATGATCTGCGTTTCTTTCAGCCGTCGATGCGTGGTGAAATTGTAGATCGGCTGAGCAATTTCCTTCCCTTCCCGGAGCAACTTCAGATGCTGGACAAGCAGATTCGTCTCAAGAGAATCAGGATGGTCAAAGTTGATTTTGTCTGGCGTCAGACCTTCGTACACACTTAAGTCCTTGTAATACGAATCGTGTTGTATGACGACTACGCGACTTCGATCCAAACGTTCAAGGATCCGATTGTTGACAGACGTCTTCCCGGATCCAGATCCGCCGGATACACCGATGACCAGAGACTGCATAATTGTTCTTGAGAATTGAGAATACCTGAATTGAATATAGGTGTAAGTGAAACCAGATTCAATTTCGATCCATTGATTCAGAGGGTATATTTTGCGATTATAGATGCAACGTTTCCCCAAGAAACTCCTCACAAATTCATCCGGTTTCTCAGTCTTGGATCTCGGCTCGCTCGTCATAATACTCTTTGCAAGCAGTGCCGCGTACTATGTGGCCACGCAGCTTTGTCTTGCATACGGTATGCGACGACTTGGACAACCACCGGGCTTGATAAGGCCTTTCGTTTCAGTGATTATTGCAGCCCGGAACGAACAGCAAACCATCGGAGCACTGCTTCAAAGTCTCACCAACCAGACATACCGCGACTATGAAATCATCGTCGTCAATGACAGATCGACGGATTCAACTGCCGAGATTGTCCAATCTTTTCAAAGCTCAGATCCTCGCATCAAGCTTATAACAATTCAGTCCATCTCGAATGACTTGCCGCCCAAGAAGAATGCGCTGACGGAAGGGGTCAACGCCAGCAAGGGTGAAATCCTGTGTTTCACGGATGCCGATTGCCTTCCTTCGAATGAGTGGATTGAAACTCTGATCAGCTGGTTTGATGAACACGTAGGCGTGGTGGTTGGATATTCCCCATACGATCCGACGATGGCACCTGATGACACTCGTTGGACGTTTGGAAAGCGATTACTTTCCCGGTTCATCATCGGCGAAGAATTCAAGGGAGCGATATGGTCGGCCGGGTCAATCGGGTTGAATCTTGCGTGGCTTTGTACCGGCAGGAACCTTGCATATCGCCGCGCCGTATTCGACGAAGTGGGAGGATTTGAACGCATCAAGATGTCTGTCGGTGGAGATGATGATCTTTTTCTTCAGTTGGTCCGCCATCAAACGGGTTGGACGATCCGATATTCCACGTCGCCTCAGAGCTTCGTCCTCACCGCGCCGGCCCGAACATTCAGTAAGTTCGTTGAACAACGCAAGCGTCATTTTTCCACTGGCAAGTACTTCAGCGCGCCGATGAAGACATTCTTCTTCCTCTTTCACGCTTCCAATCTGATTCTTTTCTTGGGATTATTTGTCGGCATACTTACGGTTCAGCTTGAGATCATCGGGCTCGCTGCCTTTGCCGTCAAGATCGCCAGCGATCTTTTCCTGACTCTTACCGCCACCTGGATTCTCCTGGGAAGGAACATTCGCCGGCACTTTCATATCTTTTCCTTCCTTGTTACTGAAATACTCTATATCGTTTATAATACATTGATTGGTCCACTCGGATTTATCACAACCTTCAAATGGAAACAGGACGAGTCCAAAGTGGCTCCTTCGGTGAAATAGAACCGAACAGACAATGAGCATCCCCTTTATCATCTTCGCATTCATTCTTGTTTTCACTGCCACCGTCTACGTGCGGCAAATTCTCAAGTTTACTCGGGGGCTTTCAAGACTTGTTCCCGGCGGCAACAAACAGTCCTTCACGGTCGCCGTCCTTGTTCCTGCTCGCAACGAAGAAGCCCATGTTGAATCATGCATCCACTCGCTTCTTCGGCAGGAATATCCGAAGGATCTGTACCGCATCATCGTGATTGACGACCAGTCGACCGACGGCACGGCGGACATTGTTCGCCGGTTGGTTCGAGAAAACCCAAGCCGACTTACGCTGCTTTCGGTCGACCAAGAACCGAAAGAGGTGTCCCCAAAAATAAATGCGTTGCGCTTCGGGGTCAAGGAGAGTGGCAGCGACCTTCTGTTCATGACCGACGCCGATTGCGAGGTTTCACCCGAATGGATCTCATCGACGGTGCGGTACTTCGAAGGAGGTGTCGGGGTAGTAACCGGTACGACGCTGTACAAGAACAACAATACCACCTCTCGGCAGCTTTTTGGAATACAGTTTCTCGATTTCCTTTCCCACACGGCCTGTGCTGCCGGAGCAATTGGAAACGGAGCAGTGAACAACTGTAATGGCAGCAACATGGCAATACGCCGTCGCGCCTACGACGATGTCGGCGGTTACGATTCGCTCGCGCGTTTGAACTCGGGAGACGACTCACTCCTTGCGCAAAAAATCTCTTCTAGCGGAACGTGGCAGGTTCGATTCAATCTGGATCGAAGTTCATTTGTAACGACCGGGCCTGTTCGCACTTGGAAGGAATTCTTTCGGCAACGTATGCGATGGGCCGCCCAGACTGCGAATTATCGGGCAGACGCGCTCTTCTTTCTTGTTTGTTCCTTTTTCTACTACATCGTTTTGACGGCCGTCCTTATCGGTTCGGCCTTCTCCCCTCCGTGGATTATGCTTTTTATGATTGCCTTCTTGCCGAAGCTCTTTGTGGATTACCACATCCTGAAGAAGTTCACAACCTTTTCCGGTACGCAGTATTTGATGCACTTTTATCCCCAGGCTGCGTTGGTTCACGTGCCAACAGTTCTTGTTGCTGTCCTCGGCGGTTTTTTTGGTCGGTTCGATTGGAAAGGCAGGGCTACGGAGCGTCGCACAGATGTTTAGTCTCTCTCCTGTTGCAAGAAACTCCAAATTATGCTACTTTAATTAAACATCGTGAATTGAGCAGAGAAACCATGCGATTACTTCCCGCAAAGAAATACGCAGATACGGCAAAGTATCTTCTGTATAATTACCGGCACCGTCATAACGGTATCACGTACCCGTTCTACGCTTCGTTCAAGGTCAATCTGACGTGCAATTTCAGTTGCAGGTTCTGTAACCTGTGGAAAGAGCAGGATCCCGGACTCCCCACGAACGAAGTTTTCAAGATCCTCGATAACCTCGGACGATCAAGCATCTTTCTCCTGAGCATGGAAGGAGGCGATCCCCTCCTTCGGCCGGATTTCCTGGAGATATTGCAACATACCCGCCGCCAGCCATTCTACCTCATGATCACGACAAGCGAACGCGGGATGACCACAAACTATCCCATGCGCGAGTACTGCAAATACATCGATTTTCTTCACATCTCGATCGATGAAGGGCACGTCAATCTTGAAATGTTTGATGAACTCGAAGAATATGTAGCATTTGGATCCAGTGTCTGTGTGCAAACTGTCGTGACCAACAAAGATATCGACAGGTTGGATTACAAAGTGCGACGGTGCTGGGAAGCGGGCGCAAAGATCGTCATCATGCCGGCTGTGCACCTTGATGGGACCAAGGACTACTTCCCGGAGTTCTTCGCATTCAAAGACAAGGTCATGGCATTGAAGAAACAGTATCCGAATGTCATCATCACGCCGGACAATTTCTTCACCAACGTCGAACACGGGAGTTGTTCATCATCATCCATCGTGATCGATGCCGATGGGTCCCTCTACTACCCGTGCCGCGTCCTACCCCATAAGGCCATCAACCTGACGGAGTCATCGTTGATGGAGTACGTCCGCTCGCTACAAGCCCAAGAGATGCGCACGGTGATGAAGAATTGTGAGCGCCATTGCGGTTGGTATCAGTACTTCGCGACCTCGTCGTACACTTCCCTTGCAGAGGCCTACAACAGCATCCAGCCGTACTTCTCAGAGATACTCGGAAAACACCCGCGTCCCCGGACGGGCATTATCCGATCGGCTCCCATCGGGCCAAAGCCTGTGCAAATAAAGGTTTAATTCTCATCCCGCTGGCATTGATCACGCATACCGGAACATTGCATCAACGCCTGTTTCCTTCTGCTGTGTGGAAAATGCCTACCGATTCGATTTATTTGACGTTCGACGACGGGCCCCACCCTACGGCCACGGAAGAAGTTCTGCGAGCTCTTCAGGTTCACAACGCACCAGCCACTTTTTTTTTGACCGGCGAGAATATTTCCGGGAATGAATCTCTGGTCCGCGAAATTGCCAGCGCAGGGCACACCATTGGCAATCACGGCTATTGGCATTCACGGATCCCTGCGTTGTCCTCACGAAAAACTCGCCGCACAATTCAAGAGACTGCGTCAGCCATCCAGTACATCACCCCCCGCTCGAAAAAGATATTCCGACCTCCCTTCGGATTCTTTACCTGGCACACGTTTTCCGTAGCACGAGAACTTGGATATCAGGTGATCCTTTGGACTGTTTTGACAAGGGACTTCGAACATTCAGGCAACTCAAGAATCATCTCGAACGCGATGAGCCGATTATCAGCCGGAAGTGTGTTAGTGTTTCATGACAATACGCGAACAATGGACAAGATTGGATCCATCGTGTCGGAGTGTATTGAGCGCATACGCGACCTGGGATTCAGTTTCAGATCAATGTAATTCCTGAGCAGCCCCGGGCGCGAGTGGCTTCTTCTTTCACTTTGCACGGAAATGAGTGAAGCTTTTTTCCTTTCGCAATCCAAGTTCAAGGCAACAACGACAACTTTTGCATCATCACTTCGTTTCGTTTGAATTGAACTGTCACGCGCAAGAAAGATACTGATCGCCCCACTGAATTGGGGACTGGGCCACGCAACGCGATGTATACCCATCATTCGCGAGCTGCTCGCTCAAGATGCCACCGTTATCATAGGCGCAGAGGGTAGACCGCTCGATCTGCTCAAGCAGGAATTTCCAACCCTTCAATCCGTCCGCTTCCCTGGATTGAACATTTCGTATGAAGGCAGTCTCACCAGCGGTATCATCAAGCAGCTCCCACGCATCGCTCGCGCTTCGATCACTGAACACCGTGAACTGGGAAGACTCGTCGAGAGCCTGGGCATCGATGCAGTAATATCTGACAACCGTTTTGGCCTTTTCTCGAGCAGAATGCCCTGCATTTATGTGTCACATCAACTCAGCATCGTGATGCCGACAACATTAGCCTGGGCACAATCTGCTGTGGCACGGATGAACACCATCCTGATCCACCGATTCCGAGAGTGCTGGGTTCCTGATTTCGCTACTGAGGAGAACCTGTCCGGAGATTTGGCACATAACCTCCCTTTGCCGAGGAACACCTACTTCGTCGGGCCGTTGTCACGGTTCAAGAAATATCGCGACATCGCCAGACAATACGACGTCATTGTAGTTCTGTCTGGACCCGAACCACAACGAACAGTATTCGAGCACATGTTGGTCGAACAGATTCGGACGACAACGCTGAAGGCCCTCATCGTGCGGGGAGTCACCGAAACGAAGACCACAACACCAATCACGGACACCATCACAATGGTTTCGTATCTGACTTCAGATGATTTGAACAGAGCGATTCTTTCGTCAGCCGTCGTGGTCTCGCGTCCGGGATACAGCACAATTATGGACCTCGCGGTTCTTGGAACGAAGGCCGTCTTCATTCCGACTCCGGGACAAACAGAACAGGAATATTTGGCAGCACGGTTTCATGACAGGAAAATATATTACTCCGAGCGTCAGAGTGAATTCCGGTTGGTTCGAGCACTGGATGCGGTTGGCGATTACACCGGCATGCGCCAGCATCCACCAGAAGCCACCAACCTGCCCGAGAGAGTGAAACATTTGTTGACGTCACTACTTGACTAGAAGCTGTCTCAAAAACAACGAAGTGCATAAATGAAGTACCTCGCGAATCCGCAACGTGCGCAACGATGGTTAGTTTCAATGGGAAATCTTTGCGTTGCTGTCCTTGCACCTTCGCGAGAATATTTTTGAGGAAGGTTTTAATACTCATACTGTGTCGACACTGTGTACGAAGCCGTCACGTGCAACTCTGTCTCATAACAGGTGCCGTTTCGTAATAAACCAATGTCGAAATTGACAATCGGAACACTCCGTTCCGTAGGATTCTATATTTGGAAGACAGGATCCTTTGTATGTGAAGATTGAAGCTTGATTTATCACGTGCGGTCTCTGCAGTTTCCTTTTCACGAAAATTCTCCTCATCTTTATACAACGAACCATTCAGCACTTCGCGGTCACCTTAGATTCCCCAATGGAAACTGGACAAGGACAACTGACTGAAATCGCCTCCGCGTCTCCGTCGAGAAGCAGCAAGACACTACTTTTCATCGGGAGGATACTCGTTGCCGCGATCGTGCTTTACTTCATCCTGCGCATGGTGAGCATTGAAAAGATCGTGCAGGCCCTTCGCACAGCATCAGTGCCGTACATTATGATTGGAGCGGGTTTGCTCATCGCAAATATCGCTGTCCGGGTGGCGAAATGGAGATACATGCTGCACATCGTGAAAGATGAGTCAAGTTGGTGGGAGTCATTCACGTCGATCATGCTCGGCATCACATTGGGCTCCTTCACCCCTATCCAGCTCGGTGAGCTCGGTGGACGATCCATTCGCGTCAATCATACCAAGTCGTCGCACATTGTTGGATTAACGCTCGTCGACCGTAGCCAGGTCTTCCTGGTGGTCGCAATGACCGGAACATTGAGTTATGCTTTCTTCCTGACGGAAAGCACACTCCTTGCGATTGTCGCCGGCTCCGCGTGCTCTGCCGCAAGTCTTTATCTCTATTTCCGCCTTGACCTTGTCAAGCGGATTGCCGACAAGATTCACCTGAAAATTCTACGGCATCATTGGATTGAAGGCGTGACGGAATCCTTCACGTTTATCGGCAAAGACCATTTCCTCTCCACCCTTGCATATTCCCTTGTATGGCTGGCCATCGTCACCTGCCAGATGTATTTCATCCTGAACGCCTTCGTACCAATATCATTGTGGAGCGTGTTCCTTGGATTTACCGCGATGATGCTGTTCAAGTCGTTGGTCAATATCTCGATCAGTGATATTGGCATTCGTGAAGCCGGCACAATTTATTTCTTTTCTCTTTTCGGTGTCCCGGATGCCGCAGCTCTTAGTGCATCAGTCGTGATGTTCGCGATCAACATCATCATTCCGAGTATGCTGGGCATTTTCTTTCTGCCGAAACTCCGCATGACATCCGCCATCAGAAATTGACAATGCACGGGATGGATCTTCTTCTCGTCTCGATACTTTACCTCATCCAGGTTGGAATTCTTTTATACGGATTGCGGCGGACCAAGGACAGCATCGTCGCAGATTCGAACCCCTTTGTCTCCGTCATCATTGCCGCGCGGAACGAAGAGGAGAACCTCCCGAATTGTCTCAAGTCGCTTGCGGATCAGACCTATGCCCGTGAACACTTCGAGGTCATTATTGCAAACGACGGGTCGACCGATGGGACTGCAGCATTATGCGAGCGATTTTCCGTAACGATTCCGAATTTCATCAGCTTCTCTACAACGGAGAACCCACGTCTTCCCGGCAAACCGAATGCACTTGCACAAGCTATTGACCGCGCAAAAGGTGAAGTCATCCTCATAACCGACGCAGATTGCACGGTACCTCCAACGTGGATTGAATGTACGGTAAAACGCTACTCGCCCGGCGTTGGTCTCGTGGGCGGCATAACACTTCAGCAAGCTGACAACGCATTTCACGGAATGCAGTCGCTTGACTGGGCCTACATTCTTGGAGTTGCGTCATCCTCTGCAGCCCTTGGCCGGCCATTAGGTAGTATCGGGAACAACCTCTCTTTCCGCAGAAAAGCGTACGATGAAGTGGGTGGCTATCGAAACATCAGATTTAGTGTCACCGAAGATTACAGTCTCGTCCAGGCGATTCTGGCAACAAAGAAATGGGCTTTCCTTTATCCCATCGATGAAACTGTCCTCGTGGAAAGCCTGGCTTGTCCCACTCTGAAATCGCTCATCCAGCAGAAGCACCGTTGGGGAAAAGGCGGCCTGGATATGAAATTCTGGGGATTCGTGATCATGGCCATTGGCTTCAGCATGCACACGATACTCCTCTGGAATTTTCTAACGTTGAATTTCGCTGCAGCCGGTGCGGCACTCGTCGTCAAGCTTGTAGCTGACTATACTTTCCTGTACCGAATCCTGTCCAAGCTCAAGAGGACAGGTGAGCTCAGATTTTTTTATTCGTTCGAGCTCTACTACACCCTCTACGTCTTTTGTCTCCCATTTCTCGTTATTTTCGGTGGAAAGGTGAATTGGAAGGGACGACGTTATTGATTACATTGCCGGAGTTGGTCTGGACACTCCCCTTCTTTCTCTACGCGGAGACTCACTACCGCTTCAAGTATTTTCTCAGTTGGCTCCGGAAGGCTGAGCCAGAGATCATCGCAGACGCACCGCACAGAGTTGATCCCCACGCCGATATTCCACTGCTGATCCTCGCCAAAGACGCCGACAAGTTCCCGGCGACACTCGCAGGAGTTGGCGTCACAATGCGGCAGGCCGGGAAGATTGTCGGCACAACCCATCTCATCAAAAATGCGATTTCCCTCTCTGATCCACTCTGGTGGAATGTGTACACGCTTTCGCGCGAAGGACTGCACGGATGGATAGAGCTTGAGGTTTCACTGACTTTGACGATAAAAGGCAGATCGAGGGTCTACGGTACGGATAATCATCGCACTTCTTCTCACGCACCACTTCGTGTATTCCTTTCTTCCGATTCCCTTCCACAAGTGCCCGGAACAGCTTTTGGCGACGCGCACATTCACTCGGACCGTACCAGCGACCAGGTGGAGTTCGGCGTTCCAATCGGTGCAGCTACAACGCTGTCGAGATCGATGGGATTGTCATTCTTCTGCGTAACAGACCACTCATACGACCTTGATGATTCAGTTGACGACTACCTGAAGAACGATCCTACATTGCCGAAATGGAACTCGCTCAAACAGGAAGTCCGGAACATAAATTCTGGGCAACAGAATATAGTGATCATACAAGGGGAGGAAATATCGTGTCGAAACTCGAACGAACGCAACGTGCATTTGTTGTTATTCGGCGATGATCAGTTTTTCGAAGGCTCGGGAGACAGCGCCGAGCGTTGGTTCCATACGAAGTGCGAGCTGAGGATCGCAGATGTTCTCCGTTTAAAACACTTGGAATCACTAGCGTTTGCCGCCCACCCGAAGGAGCACGTTTCTCTCTTGCAACGTCTTCTCTTAGGACGCGGAACGTGGACAATGGAGGATTGTAGAGATTCAAGGCTGGTTGGTATTCAGTTTGCCAACGGCATCAGGGGAAAAGGGTTCGCCAAAGGCTTCAATTTGTGGGTGAATGCGCTTCTTGATGGGCGCCGCCTTTATTGTCTTGCTGGAAATGATGCTCACGGGAATTTCAACCGATTTCGACAGATAGGATTTCCCTTTCTTCGAATTCGTGAACACAGTTTCCAGCTTTTCGGGAAAATGAGAACCGCAGTCTTCGCAGAAGCTCCGCTGGACCAGTCGAGGATTCTGAAGTCACTTGCGCGGGGCGCATTCAACATCACCGATGGTCCGTTCGCGAACATCGTGCTCACATCAAAACAAGGAATGGTGACTTCAATTGGGGATCATTTTGAAGGTTCAAATTTTGAGTTCACCGTGTCCATCTATTCGTCAAGAGAGTTTGGCGAGATAAAAAACCTCAAGGTTATGTGGGGAGAGATCGGCACGGAAGCAGAGCGTATTCTGCTTTCTGAGCAATTGTCAGCGATGTTTACGTACCAAAGAGACTTCAAAGTGCACGTGGTTGAAGCCATGTACATTCGAGCCGAGGTGGTGACTTCGAATCGAAACGATTCGGATCAATCGGAACACTTTTGTATCACAAATCCCATTTGGTTTTCGCCGAAGCCGGCTCCGTGACGTCTGTCATTTCCCATTTCATCATTCGGTTCTTTTCTCTATCTTGTCCCCCAATGCAACGACATCTCCAATGAGCTACGGCCAACAACTTTCGGACCAGCAAACGTTCTCTGAACAGCCGAGGACGCGAAATCGATGGCTGTTCCTCGTAAACATTTTGCTGTTTGTGCTGACGTTCTTTACGACGACGGTATCCGGCGTGGAGTGGGTTAATAAGGATCCTTTTGAGCTGGGTAACTTCGCACTTGGATTGCAGTATGCATTTGCCATACTGTTCGTGCTTGGTTGTCATGAATTCGGACATTATTTCGCGGCACGCTATCACCACGTTGAGACTACGCTCCCGTTCTTTATCCCCTGGCCTTCGATACCGGGATTCTTCATACTTAATTTCGGCACGTTGGGGGCAGTTATCAGGACGCGATCGGTGGTGCCTTCGAAGAAGGCGATGTTTGATATCGGCGTCGCGGGACCTCTTGCAGGATTTGTCGCTTGCACCATCGTGCTCTTCATCGGATTTGTACATCTTCCCTCAAAGGAATATCTTTTGGCTATACATCCGGATTACGACTTTTCGATTAACGATGTGCGTACTCCCGGAGGACTTTCTCTTGCATTTGGAAATACGATATTCTTCGACTTCCTCAAGTCAATTCTGACCTCTCCGTCACGCGGATTTGTCCCTCCGATGACGGAGATTTATCATTACCCTTTTCTCTGTGTGGGATGGTTCGGTCTTTTTGTAACAGCAATGAATCTGATACCCGTGGGTCAAACAGATGGCGGACACATTATCTACTCGATGTTCGGTGAGAAGCACAAACCCATCGCACGCTTTGCCTGGATCGCGCTCCTCGTGCTTGGCTTGCCCGCCTTTCTCGACGCATTCCTGAGAACAGCACTCGAATACTTCAAAAAGGAACCATTCGATCAAATCATTCCTTTGGCGCAGTATAGCTGGGGGGGATGGCTCCTCTGGGCAGGAATCCTGTACTATGTCATCAAGCTGTATCATCCTCCCGTGCCTGACGAAACGCCAATCGGTTCCGGCAGGGTTGCGATTGGTTGGGTCGCTTTGCTTATCTTCGTGGTCTGTTTCAGCTTCCTCCCTTTTTCCATATCCACTCGTTGATTTTGAAGGCATAGTTTCATATTATTTAACCAGAATTACATCTCGAAAGGCTGAACTCAAAGAGACTGCTACAATTTTGTACTAAGGGTTGTTCAATATTTTCAGGCAGGCATTCTTTGAGTCAGATCTTCTGTCGATATCATTCCGGGCCAGTCGGTCCATCACGCAGCAGTTTTAAATCCCTGCTTTTGCTTGTTCTTGCCACCGTTTCGTGTGCCCTAATCTCCTGGGAATGCCAGAAATCAGATTCCGGGATCATTGATTCGCTCGGAAGCCCCCCAATTATTGTCAATGCTTCGATTCAACCTTCCACTGTGAATCTTGATGCAGTTGCTCAAATCGACGCTTCCCTGCAGTTTACAGTAGAAGCAACAATCACTCATCCTGAAGGACCCTCAGCGATTGCGCGCGTCAGCTATTCACTTTCTGATGCATCAGGACTGGAACCTCTCGCCAACGGTTCAATCTATGACGACGGCAATTCGCCGGATTCCCACGCTGGAGACGGTGTTTTCACGGCAATCCTGAAGGTGTCAGCGCAAGATCTCCCTGTCGGAACGTATTATTGTCAATTCGTCGCCCAAAGCACGCAAGGGTACTCCAGCAACACCCTTATCATCCCACTCAGTGTAATTCGGAAGACCGATAATCCGCCGGTCCTGTCGGACCTTCAGGCTCCCGACACCATTTCGATTCGCGGCCAAACGCAAATGTTGGTGCTCGCGGTAAAAGCGACAGATCCTGACGGTCAATCGGACATTGCAAAAGTCTTCTTCCATTCGTTTAAGCCCAACGGAACCCCCACGAACGGCGGTGCCGCCTTCCTCATGTATGACGACGGGGGTGAAGACAGTGGAGATGCTGTCAAAGGGGACAGCATTTATACGCTCACGGTCGTTGTCGATCCATCGAATGCATTAGGGCGTTATCGATTTGATTTTCAAGCGACGGATCGTTCGAATGTTTCGAGTTCAACACTGACACATTACATCCAGATCGTTGAATGAAGAACTTTCTCGCAATATTGGTTTGTATGATGGTACTGCAGCCTCAACTGGACAGCCAGATCGCGAAGACGTACCATCTTTATCAAAACGGTACGACGCTTTCGTTGCTCCCGTCGAATTCAGCAAGTGACATCTACGTTGCACACGACACGGTCTGGTTCGGGACGGACAAAGGACTGAGTCAAACGATTGACGGGGGAATGAGTTTCAGGAATTTTGCCAACACTCCTCCCTTCGACTCTAAGGGAACCTCTGCCATCGCTCTGAACGATAAGGTTATTTGGGTTGCCATTGCCTCCTCGTTCACTCAGGATAATCAATCGGTTCCACAAGGTGAAGGTTTGGACTTCTCCACCGATAGAGGTGAGACTTGGACCCATGTAGCTCAGCCAGTCGATACGGGTCTTGTCTATCCCACTATTTACGGAATCGACACAATCAAAACCCTCGCTGTAACCACTACCGCGAACAATATCACATATGACCTTGCTGTCACCAGCTCCACCGTTTGGGCGGCGAACTTCGCAGGGATGCTTCGCAAGTCTACAGACAATGGCACTACCTGGCACGTTGTCGTTCTGCCACCGGACAGTCTTGATTCCATTTCTCCGAACGATAGTCTCAATTTTGACCTTTCCCCCGTCAGCGGCAACCAGAATCTCCGCCAAAACCTGAATCACAGGGTCTTTTCCGTTTTTGCGAGTGACGATACGACCATATGGGTCGGCACAGCTGGTGGAATTAACAAATCGACTGACGGGGGCGTACGCTGGCAAAAATTCTCGCATCAAAACGAAGCTGAGCCAATCTCCGGAAACTTCGTCGTGGCAATCAACGAGCAACACGTTGGCAATACAAAGACCCTCTGGGCCGCGACCGTCAACGCAGAGGCGAGCGACGAACAACGCGGAGTGAGCTTTTCAACCGACGGTGGTGCCACGTGGAAAACGACCCTGCTCGGGGAATTCGCACATAACATTGGGTTCATGGACTCCATCGTCTACGTCGCTACGGATGATGGTCTGTTTCGTTCATCCGACGCTGGTAATTCGTGGATCAAGAATGGCACAATAAGTGATCCGACGAATCTCCAACGAATATCATCACCGGCGGTTTATGCTGTCGCAACTGAAGGCGATACAATATGGGTAGCCGGCCCTGATGGGATGGCATCCACGCTCGATTCACCCTTTGCACCATTCGGAATCAATTGGAGAGTCTTCAGAACCTATGTTCCCGTTGGATCCAGTGCAGGAACGTACTCATATCCTCTTCCCTTTTCACCCAACCAGGAGGCGGTCCGGATTCATTACGGGTTGCAGGGGCATGATGCTCCCGTCACCATTAAGATCTTTGACTATGCAATGCATCCCGTCAAGACGCTGATTCAGAATGCCGTGCGCTCGGCATCATTTGATCAGGACGAAATCTGGAATGGACTGGACGATAGAAATCGCAGGGTTGCGAACGGAGTCTACTTCTACAGCGTGGAAGTAGGGAACCTTGGGGCTGTTTGGGGCAAAATCATGGTAATTCAATAAATAGATGAATCAATTCTTTATTTATAAACGCGTTAGTCTCATTGTTCTGATATTTTTCTTAGGCCAAACAATGTACTGTCAAGCCGAATCGAGCTACCTTGGTGGGCTTGCAGGTGCCCCCTTTAGGCTTGGATTCGGCGCGCGCGGTATCGGTATGGGAAATGCCCTCACATCGGTGCCAGAGGGTTCCGTGAACTCCTATTATAATCCTGCATTGCTACCATACCAGCCCTCACCTACGGTGCTCCTGGCCTACGGGAGCCTGTCATTGAACAGGTCGTTGAATTTTGCAAGCTACACCCAGCACCTCAACCCTGACGCAGGCCTTTCCGTAGGTCTCATAAACGCCGGCGTGAGCAACATCGATGGTCGGGACAGCGATGGACAGCCGACCGAGACGTATTCAACCTCTGAAAACCAGTTCTACTTTTCGTTTGGACTCACCCCGTCAAAGGATATTTCTTTTGGCGTAACGGCAAAGGTTTTATATTATAGTTTGTTCACTGACGTGAAGAGCACAACTGTTGGCACTGACGTTGGATTCCTCTATTCGATTTCAAATGAGCTCAAGGTTGGCTTTGTACTACAGGATCTTCTCTCCAAGTATAAATGGGATACTTCAAAGCTCTACGGCGAAAATGGAAGTTCGTACAGTGATAATTTTCCGCTCCGGAGAAGGCTGGCAATGAGCTATTCATCGATCAGTTGGGGTCTCATTGTTTCTGGAGAGATCGAATGGATCGGCACTGCAGGCTACAGTCGAATAGGGGCTGAGCTTGAACTCTTTAGTGGCCTTCAAGTTCGCGGGGGAATCGATGAAATTTCGTTTACCGGAGATTTGACGGCGAAACCTTCCCTTGGGTTTTCCGTTCAAACTCAAGTGGCATCGTGGAGTCCACGATTTGACTATGCCTATGTTGTAGAGCCTTTCACGCCGTCTGGAATGCATTTTCTAACGCTCTCACTGAATTTCCAATGAAACCATTTGCCATCATAGCATTACTATTGGTTCCCGTTTACGGACTTGCTCAGGGAACTTCCACGGGAGAAGCAAGTTTAAAATTCCTTTATCCAGCACGGATCTTGAGCATGGGCGGAGCACCAATCGCCGACACGCAGAATGCGTCAGCATCCTTCGCTAACCCGGCTTGCCTGGCTACCGGCAGATTGATTCAGGTGAGTTTTTCCCAGATGCAGTGGATTCAGGACATCCAGACGCAACTTCTCACCGCGTCGATGCCCTTGTCTGTCGGGACGGCTGCCATCGCGCTCTCAAGCACGAACGTTGCTGACATTCCCATTCGCGAAGTGCCCGGACCCGCCTTGGGTTCCTTTACGTCTCACTCAACGACAATTCAACTTGGATATGCGCTCAACCTCACTTCTGACATTGATGTGGGTGCAACGGCCAAGTATCTTTACGATAAAATGTATATTGACGACGCTTCAGGCTACGGTCTCGATGTAGGCGTTCTTTACAGGGGACCTATTGACGGGCTTTCGATGGCGGCCGCAATTACCAACGTAGGGAAAATGAATGCTTTCCGATCGCAAAGCACGGACCTTCCTACAGACGTTGATATTGGTGCCGACTACACATTTTCAACCGGAGACTTCCTTTTTGCCGGCGCGCTTGCGCTGGGACAGGAAACTGGTGCTGGCGGAACAAGTGAAATTCGAGTCGGTGGCGAAGCCACCTATAATGACCTCTTGTCAGTTCGCGTTGGGTACCAGACGGGGTACGATGTTCGTGGCGTCAGCGTCGGACTAGGAATCCATTATTCGTTTGTCCAGTTGGACTACGCTTACATTCCCTTTTCCGAAGGGTTCGGCGATGCGAATGTTATTACCATCGGAGTGAACTTCTAGAAATTGAAATCCTTCAATTTCAGATATGCCGCCGGTTTCCTGATCCTTATGGGAGTTTTCGCTCTGGCATATTTTACATCCAGAAAGCCAATCAGCACTGTAGCGGCACCCCGCATCGAGTGGAAGTCCTTCAATGAAGGCGCCGCTCTTGCGCAGAATTCCAGGAAGAAAATTCTTGTCGATGTATATACCAATTGGTGTTCGTGGTGCAAAAAGATGGACGCCGACGTCTTCACCAATAATGACATCGTCAACCTCGTCGAACAGAATTTCATCCCTGTCAAACTGAATGCGGAATCCAACGCTGTCCTGTCGTTCAAGGGAAATAGTTACACCGAAGCGCGCTTTGCTCATGAGCTTGGGGTTTCTGGATATCCCACAATCCTTTTTTTCGATCAGGACTGCAACGCGATTACAGACTTTCCGGGCTATGCCCCGCCAGAGAGGTTCGCCCAGGTGCTCAGCTTCATTGGCAAAGATTACTACAAGACAATTTCGTTTCAAGAATACGTTCAGCGGCAGCCTGCCCACCCCTAAAATGACCATCAGCGGATTCTCGTTCATTCGCAACGGCGTTTTGTTCGACTATCCTTTCCTGGAATCCATCCAGTCCATTCTTCCGTTGTGTGACGAATTCGTCATCGTCGTGGGGAAATCCGACGACGACACGCTTTCGAAGATACGATCTCTCAACCATCCTGGAATCAAGATCATCGAAACCACGTGGGATGAATCGTTGCGGAGTGGTGGTGCCATCCTGGCACAGCAAACCAATATTGCTTTGAGTCACACCAGGGGAGATTGGGCGTTTTATCTTCAGGGAGACGAAGTTGTGCACGAACAAGACCTTCCAATTATCCAACGGGCCATGGAACAGTATCGTGATGATCGACGGGTCGAGGGGCTCTTGTTTGATTTCATCCATTTCTACGGTAGTTATGCCTACGTCGGAAATTCCAGACGATGGTATCGACGGGAAATCCGAATCGTGCGAACTGGAATCGGTGTGAGTTCGTGGCAGGACGCACAGGGGTTTCGGATCGGAGCGCGTAAGATGAATGTCGTACCCATAGGTGCTTCCATCTACCATTACGGCTGGGTGAAACCACCCCGTATCCAATTACAGAAACAAAAACACTTCAACCGTCTTTGGCATCCTGATGCATGGATTGCCGATCACGTGCAACAAGGTGAACAGTATGATTATTCAACCGGAGGGATCCTAACAAAATTCAGGGGAACACACCCTGCGGGGATGAGAGAAAGGATTCAAAGCCAGGACTGGACATTCTCGTACGATCCTGCGAACGTGAAGCACACGACGAGAGAATCTGTCCTGATGTGGATCGAAGAAAAAACTGGCCGGCGTCTGGGCGAATACAAGAATTATCTGCTACTTTGAAACACGGGACGATGTTCCGTTATTCTCCACCTGGTTAACCTGGCGCGCCGCAAGAATCAGTCCTACGACAAACCACCAACCCAGACAATTGATAAACGAACCGTAGTAGTCCTGGAACAGGGCTCCGATCATCAGCCCGGCCAGAGAAAGCGTTCCTCCTAACGTTGCAGTTCTCACAAATCGATCGCGTGCCCGACGCCACGTTGTTACGCCAGTCTTCAGTGCGTCCAGCCAAAGCCAAACGAAGAAAACCAGCCCTGGAACACCCGCGTTGATCAGGACATTGAGATAATCATTATGCGGATGGGCCGTCGTGTCGTAGTATCCGGGCACTTTGTATTGTTCAAAGTAGTAGTCGAAGTTGTCCTCCCCTATTCCGACGAACCTGAAATCCTTACTTATCCTTAATGAGGTTTCCCACAGATTGATCCTGGTCGCATTCGCCTTGATATCGAACGCTGATTCAGCGCGTTCCTTCAAGGTCGGCACAACCAAGAGCAGTACCGCAAAGATCGTCAGAAGCGCTCCCGATATCCACCAATCTCTTTTCTTTCCACGGAACAAGCCAAGAAGTGGAATCACGCCAAAGAATGAAAGCCAAATGCTGCGTGCAAACGTCAGGAGGACAGCTGCAAAACTCAACGCGGGCAGGATGAGTCTTTTCCATCGCCCGCGCTTTCCCCCTTCAAGCGCATACGCCGACGATACGAAAAAGACGGTCATTGCGAATGCCGCAAACGTCAGATAAAATCCGTAGAAACCGACTGAACGAAAAAAGTGTCCCATCGGATCCAACGTCATCCCTCTGTAGAGCTCGATTCCGTAAAATGACTGCCAAATAGCATACGCCATCGCAGCCGAAGAAGCGATGAACCATCCGAAGAGAATTCGACGCAATTGCCCGGGATCGTTCACAGTCCAAACCATCATAAGCATAAGAAACGCAGCCCATTCGTTGTCTGCTACGGCCCAGAGACTATGCAATGGCCTTGGAGATGCGCTTGCACAGATAATGTTCCACGTCAAATACAAAACCAATGGAAGAAAAAGGGAGTGCCATCGCAATTGCCATCTTCTGTTCAGCACTCCATCGAGGAGCCAACCAAGAACGGCAAATCCAATTCCAAATTGCGCAGGAACGTGAGAAATGGGAATGGTGAACGCAAAGAGAATCAGACCAAATTCCGTCAACCGCTTTGGCCAATATTCGGTGGTCATTCGTTCGGTCACGTTTCAGCCGTTATATTTTTCGGTGGCAAAATCTGATCGAGGAAATCTCTAACGCCGCTAACGAGCGTTCCCGGGGGGATCGAACTGACGGGTTGATTTTCAGGGGCCTTGATCAGTCCGTATTTTGTTTTGTATGGAAGCCATTCTTGATTTACCTGGAGGGGCGTAAATATACCAACCACAGGTGTTCCCATAGCCGAAGCAATATGAATGACGGCAGTGTCGGGTGTGACAAGACAAGTAGCGCCCTCCACCAATGACGCAATCTCCAAGAGACTTGCCCGGCCCAGCTCCGGGAAATAGATGCAGCGGGCATTGCCAACTTCAGCAACAACTTCTACTGCCATTGTCCTGTCCTCGGGAGCCGATATCACAATCGTTTCAAGCTGCATTTGTCGCGTAAGTTCGGCTGCAATCGCGACCACCTGATTCGCCAGAAGTCGTTTGTTGTCCTGACGCGCCGAAACATTCAATATCACGAATGACCGGACTCCGCTTTCCTTTGATGTACACCTGGTGAGGCCATGTTTCTCAAGAAATCGATCCACAACATCTCTTGCCGCCTCATCAACGGTAAAACGTATCGATTTTTCTGCATCCAAAACACGTATCCCGAATATTTGTTCGATATAATGTATAAGCATCTCGAACATATGCGTGGTTCCACGAGGTATCGAGAGAAGTACGTTGAAATAGAATCTGTACTTCTCCTGTCCCTGCCCTATCTTAATGGCATTCCTGCACGCGAAGTTGCAGATTAAGCCTCCGGATGTCATGCGATTGAATATGAAATTCAGCACCATTGGATAGTGAGCCTTCCGAATTCGATTCAATTCGCCGAGAAGCTTCAACGGATTGTTATAGACTACAAAACAGTCATCGACGTTCTTGTCAGCGCGCACCAATTCAACATTTGCCGTGCTTGCGAGCACACCAATCTTTATCCTTGGATTTCGTGATTTCAACAGTTGGAAGATCGGAAGCGTAACGATCATATCCCCAATCTTGTCGTAACGGAGGATCAGGATGGATCCGACTTTCGACAGGTCGATCGGTAATTGTACCTGTCGATTGTTGATGATCAAACGCAAGGTCGGATACACGACTGTGTTCCGCCACGCTCGTTCGAGGAGCACAATCAGTCTTCTCATGAATGTGATGTTGCCAAGCGGGCTGAATGTCGACGCGCCCGGGTGCGTCTCATCAATAGCCGTTGGGCGGCGACGAACACTTCGTTTGGAGAAATAACACGAAGATTGTCAACATCTGCAACGAGGATCTCGCTGGATGATTTGTAGGGATCCCACACTTTCAGATTTTTATCGGATTGTACATACATTGCGACGCACGGAATTCCAAATGCTGCAGCGAGATGAACTGCCGACGTGTCAGGGGTGATCAGAAGGTTGACTTCTGCGATGAGCGCTGCGAACTGATCAAACGATTGCGTTGTTGGTGAAAGGTAGACTTGCGTGAAACCGCTTGCAATCTGCTCTGCCTCTTGTCGGTGCGACGGCTTCGACAGAAGCAGGATCGCGTGGTGGCGAAATCTCTTTTGCACGAGCGTTATTAAGGCACGAAAGTTGTCGACCCCCCAAAACCGCACGTCGTGTCCGGCTGAAATGTTTATGGCGATCTTCCTTGCAGAGACAATCCCGTGTTCCTTCAGTGTTTGTTTTGCGAACTTCTTCGAATCAGTTGACACCACGTATCGGATACGAAGGTCTTCACGTGCAGGATCTATTCCAAATGGTTCCAGCAAGCGTGCAATGCGATCCACGATATGCACGTCCTTCCTCGACAGAAGTGGCACGACGATGTCGTAGGCAAATGCATTGTCTTTTTCCAGGCCTACCGTCCACCGCGCGCCGGACAAAAGACAAATCACTGTTGATGTCGCAGACGGATTGTCCATCAGATCGATTACAAAATCGTAGTGTTCGTCCCTGATGGCCTGCAACAATCTCCAGGAACTGACGATTCGTTTGTCATAAATCCATCGTTTATGTACGAGCGGATCGTTGGCAAGAACAAAGTGGTTGTTCGAACTGAGCAACACATCGATTAACGCATTGGGATATTTGTTTTTCAAGACCGCCAACAAGGGAGTAGACACAAGCACGTCTCCAATCCTGTCCTGCCTCACAAAGAGAAACTTGCACTTGTCAAAATCCACTTCACGCGGCCAGGATCTGCGAGTCCTTACCACGATGCGCAGCAGTTTGATCAAAATTCGACGGAAAGCTATTTCGGCAGGCTTGAAGTAGCTGTTCATTCGATCAGACGGTCTTGCCTACAGCCTGAGCAGAGAATTGTAGCGTATAGAGACGCCTGTAAAGTCCCGATTCGTTCTGGAGCAACGCATCGTGTGTACCCCTTTCGACAATGGAACCATGATCAAGGACAAAAATCTGGTCACAATGCAAGATGGTAGACAGCCGGTGGGCAATAACAAATGAAGTTCTCCCGCGCATCAATCGATCCAGCGCTTCCTGCACCATCAATTCCGATTCCGTGTCGAGGGCCGAGGTTGCTTCATCGAGAAGAAGAATTCGTGGATCGCGGATGATCGCTCGCGCAATCGCGATGCGCTGTCGCTGGCCGCCCGAAAGTTGCACGCCCCGTTCTCCCACTTCTGTATCATAGCCACGTTCCAACCGATCAATGAATTCGCTTGCGTTGGCAGATTGCGCCGCTGTGAGGATTTCAGCCTGCGTCGCATTCAGTCGCCCGTACCCAATATTCTCTTTGATCGACCCACTGAAAAGCGTCACATCCTGCGGAACGATCGCAATGTGGGATCGAAGATAAGGAAGGTCCATGGCCTGAATGTCGATTCCATCGA
>Ga0335081_10004583_pt1 | contig 21793 bp, 16 predicted proteins | sample Lox_Sample_35_FD_206713 | JGI IMG/M metagenome (GOLD analysis project Ga0335081, IMG submission 206713) | Soil microbial communities from Loxahatchee National Wildlife Refuge, Florida, United States - Lox_Sample_3.5 | ecosystem: Environmental > Terrestrial > Soil > Wetlands | place: USA... | reverse complement strand
TGAAATTCCGAGGCCAGGCCCCAGCTTCCGTTCGAACGTGTCAGCACATAGACCGTGCCGCAGGAGTTCGTGAAGCAGCCTCCGCCCGTACCTGGGTCGGGAAAGCCCTGGCGGCCTCCCGAATAGGTTGTGCCGTACAGATTTTCCTGCGCGTCGAAGATGACGGCACCCAGAGGAAACGCTCCGTGCGTCAGGTCGAAGGAATACACCACGCTCTCATTCCACGGGCTAAATACGGAGCGCGGAAAAGATGCCGGCGGCCGTAGCTCAAATACGACGCCGCAACCTGTGTCGGTGCCGAAGCTGCAAGCGCTATTGCCGCCAAACTCTGTCGTGCCGTACAGTCCGCCATCAGAACCGAAGGTCAGCGCCGTCATGGGAGCCGCGCCGTCGGCACCTCCGGTAAAGGTATACAGAGGAGAAAAAGTCCAGCTTCCGCCGGCACGCGTCAGCTTGAACGCCGTCCCAAAACCCAGCGCGCCGCTCGCAGTTGTCCCGTAAAGCCGCCCGCCGGAGTCCATGACCAGACCGGCGGCCGGGTTGCCGCCGTCGGCGCTTCCCGTGAAGCTGTGCAGGATGGTAAAGGTCTGTGCCTGGGTCGATGGAATGAGGGCCGTTGCCAGCAGGATTGCCACGAACGTCACCAGGTACCGTGTGGACATCGTGATGGGAGAGTGCGAGATTCGGAGGGCCGTTGTCATAAGCCTCCTTCCGGCGACGTGTGCGGCTAGCGCAACATCGTTGGTCTGATTGCTCTTGATCTAAGAGGGGGACGAAACGGCAGAGACGAGTTGGCAAAAGCCGGCCGCCAGTCCTCTCGGTTACCGAGACACTATACGCACGTTTCCCTGGGAGTGCAAGGGAGTTCTTGGACAGGGCTCAGAGCACGGCCCGAAGTCGTGTCCGCTAAGGGCGCGGGCATTGACTTGACCGCGCCGCCTATGCCGCCAGTGGATCGTCCTTGCTCTTGTTCTGATTTTCCTTCTGGCGAAAACCCGGGTCCTGGTCCTGCCTTACGCCCTCGGGATTGACCTCGGTGTCACGGTCCAGTTCGTTCCGGGTGTGCGGCTCGCCGGTGTGCTCTTCGTTCTGTCCCGGCTCGGGGTAATCGCTGTTGGCCAGTTTCAGCAGCGGGTCCTGATCGCGATGGCCGTTCTGGCCGGTGAGAGAAACGTTGGTCTTCTGTTGCCGGCGGTCCTGCTCTACCGCGCCCTTGCCGGCGTCTTCGTCGTCCCTGCTTCGCGTCGTTGGATTCATCCTCACCTCCTATGTCACAAGATGAGGCGGTGATCCGTTCCCGTTGCCCCAGCACAATGCGACAGGCGCGGAGCAGCACGGCGTAAATTGCGAACGGGGAGGCTCAGTGCTTCTTGGAATCGTCGCTGACCCGTGTCTGGTCGGTGATCCAGTTCACCTCCCAGGTCTTGCCGCCGTCATCGGAAAACGACTGCTCGAAATGCGGCTTATCGGTATTGGTCTCCGTCCAGAGGAAGCGGATCCAAATCGGTTTGCCGTTGAGCATGTCCTGGGCGTAGAACTCGCCAACGCCGTTCTTGAATTGTCCGATCTGCGGCGGATCCATGATGCCGTTCTTGCTGTTGGCCCAATACAGCCTCCACAGGTGGGCTTGCGGATCGTAGGTGCGCAGAGTGAGGCCTTCGATATGGCCGGCGGCGGGGCTGTCGGTCTCGAACTCCTCGATCTGCGAGCGGCCGTCCCACACCTTGCGCGTGACCGAGGTGCCGTCGAACTCGACCCACTGATTGGAGCCTGTGAGGGGATTCAGGCGCTTCTTCAGGTGAATATTCCAGCTTCCCAGCTCGAAGTCGAAGTCGTGCTGGCCGTCGCGCGCTGCGGCGGATGGCGCCTCGGCCTTGGGCGACGAGGAATTCGTTTGCGCCGGCAGAGTCAGCGACGAGAGGATCACAACCAGAGAGAAGAGAATTCCGCGGTGGAAGTGTGTGGGCAGATTCATGCCTCTATTGATACCGATGTTCGGAGATTGTGGGAGGGCCACTCGGCGGAAAAGGGGATGAGCCGCTTTTTCAGCGAGGCCATTCGCACAGGACAGCCGGCCAATCAGCGCTAATAAAGAAGAGCCGGCTTGGTGGGCCGGCTCGAGGGAGAAGGACGGAGTTCAGATTAGGTTTCCAATGCTGCCACCGCGACCAGCGAGTCCTGCTTGACGATGACTTCGTTCAGCTCCTTCGTTCCATAGTCGAAGCCGCGATCGAACGCCTTCAGATTGAGGTCACGATAAGCTTCGGGAACGGAGGCGGCAACCGCCTTGCGCAGAGCGTCCGGATCGATGACCCGTGACACCGCGCCGAAGAATCCGACCATTACGATATTCAATACCATCTTCTTGCCCAGCTCTTCGGCGATGCGCGTCGCGGGGACGCTATAGACGCGAACCCCCACCGGAAGCTCGCCGATGCGCACCAGGTCTTCCTCGATGATGAGAATGCCGTTGTCTTTGACTTGCGGACTGAACAGGGTGTAGGCCTCTTGCGACATCACCACCAGAATGTCGGGGCGCGTCACATAGGGATAGAGCACCGGACTGTCGGACAGGATGACCTGCGCGCTGCAAGCACCGCCGCGCGCTTCCGGCCCGAAGCTCTGAGTCATGGTCGAGTAGCCGGCCTGATAAATGCAGCCCGCTTTGCCGATGACCACGGCCGACAGAATGACTCCTTGTCCGCCAAATCCCGCGATACGGATCTCTGTTACTGACATGCGCACGCCTCCGTTTCCACATAGTCTTCGCCCAGAGCATCAGCCAGGGTATCGTGCATCAGACCGCCATAGTCGCTGCGCTCGCGGTCCACGAATTTGCCAACCACAATCTCGCCGCTTTTGCTCAGAGCGACCTCGCTGGTCGGCGCGCCGTTGCGCACCTTGCTGACCTGCTTGTAATACTTCATGGTGTCCAGCCCGTCGCCCATCTTGTTGCGGCGCTGATAGAGCGTCGGACAGGGTGACAGCACCTCGATGAAGCTGAAACCTTTCTTGGCGAACATCTCTTCCATCGAGCGTGCTAGCTGGCGCACATGAAACGCCGTCCAGCGGGCGACATAAACCGCTCCTGCCGCCTCGACGAGATAGGGCAAATTGAATGCCGGATCGTACGTCCCATAGGGATTCGTCGAGGTGACCACCGCACCCGGCGTGGTTGGTGCGGTCTGGCCGCCGGTCATCGCGTAAATCAGGTTGTTCACGCAGATCACTTTGATATCCACATTGCGCCGTGCCGCGTGAATCAGGTGATTGCCTCCGATGGCGAACAAGTCGCCGTCGCCGGAGTAGACCACCACATTCAGCTTGGGATTGGCCAGCTTCAGTCCAGTGGCGAAGGGAATCGCACGGCCATGTGTGGTGTGGAACGAGTCCAGGTTGACGTATCCGGCAACGCGTCCGGTGCAGCCGATGCCGGAGACGATGGCCAGGTTCTTGATGTCGACCTTGGCATCGACCAGGGCGCGGGCGAAGGAGTTAACGCTGGTGCCGATGCCACATCCCGGACACCAGATATGGGGAATGCGGTCCATGCGCAGAAACTGCTCGACCGGATTTTGGATCGCTACCGTCGCCTCGCTCATCGCGTCACCTCCATGATGGCCTGCAGAATGTCTTCCGGCTTATGTACGCTGCCGCCGGCGTGGGGCACCAGCTTCACCTTGGTCTTGCCTGCGGCGGCACGCTCGACTTCGCGCACCATCTGGCCCAGGTTCAGCTCCGGCACCACCAGCGCTTTTACCTTGGCGGCGATTGCGGCAATCTGTTTTTCGGGGAACGGCCACGCCGTGATTAGCCGGAACTTGCCGACCTTTATGCCCTTCCGTCGCGCCATCTCGATGGCGCGCTGCGCGACTCGCGACGTGATGCCGTAGGAGACGACCACCACATCGGCGCCCTCGATCTGGTCTTCTTCATAGAGGACGATCTTGTCGGCGTTCTTGGTGATCTTCTCCTGCAGCCGCTTCACCAGTACGTCCTGTACCGCCGGACGCATGTCGGGGTAGCCGCGCTCGTCGTGGGTCAAGCCGGTGACGTGTACGTTGTAGCCTTCGCCCACGCGCGGCATGTCAGGAACAAGGTCCTCGCTCGGCTTGAAAGCGAGAAATTCTTCGGGAGGAAGTGTGGTGTAACGCCTTGGTTCGATTTCGATCTGCTCGGGCGGAGGAATCACGACCTTTTCCGTCATATGGCCGACCACCTCGTCCATCATGACGAACACCGGACAGCGATACTTTTCGGCGTAGTTAAAGGCAGTGATGGTGAGATCGAAACATTCCTGCGGCGAGTTGGGGCAGAGGGCGATGATCTCGTAGTCGCCATGCGATCCCCAGCGCACCTGCATCATGTCCTGCTGCGCGGGGAGCGTCGGCAGGCCCGTGGACGGTCCGCCGCGCTGTACATCGACGAAGACGCAGGGCGTCTCGGTCATGGCGGCGTAGCCGATGTGTTCCATCATCAGCGAAAAGCCCGGCCCGGAGGTCACCGTGAAGGCCTTCGCTCCGCCCCACACCGCGCCTTGCAGCGTGATCGAGGCGGCCAGTTCGTCTTCCATCTGGATGAAGGTTCCGCCGACGGTGGGAATGCGCGAGGCGAAGCGCTCCACCACTTCCGTCGACGGTGTGATGGGATAGCCGGACGAGAACCGCGCGCCAGCTGCCAGGGCTCCCTCGCAGCAGGCGTGATCGCCATCGAGAAAATGTGTGCCGGTCAAGACTCCAGCCGGATCAGCGTGCATCTTGCTCCTCCTTCTCGCTCGCGGCAGCCGCCAGCGGCGCTGGAGCAGTCGCGGCTTCCGTCACCGTAGGCTTGCTCGCCTGCGCTTGCGCTTTCTTCGCTTCCTCCGGCTGCTTGAAGCCGAAGATGGCGAAGTCAGGGCAGTACATGCCGCACAAATCGCAACCGCTGCATTTCTCGGGATGAACCATGTAGGGTGTGTGATATCCCTTGGCATTGAAGGCGGAAGAAAGCGCTAAGACGTGCGTGGGACAAAACTCCACGCAGAAACCGCAGGCTTTGCATCGCTCCACTACGATCTGCACTGAACCTTTGGCCATTGCTGCCCTTTCTGTTTTTGGGGGACCATCGAAAGGAACTTTGCTTGTACCTAGCGAATCGCCATCCCACCTGGAATTCCGTTCGGTCTGGAGGCTCACCCCGTACCGTACGATGGTTCGATTCTTGACTACGAGCGGCCCAAGCCGAAGTGATGGCGGTCACATGGCGATGTGAGGTTGGACACGAAGCTAGTCAGAGCTACAGCTCAGCCCATGAATCGGTCGGGTTCGTATCAGGGCACGACTTCACAGGCCGCTGAAAAACTCGGATTTCCAGTTCGTTCGGGTAGAGCTGCCCTTCAGGCCAGCGTCCCAGTCGTTTGTTTGTGATCATGAGCCGGCTTCAGCCGGCGGCAGGACGTCGCCGGACTAAAGTCCGGCTCACTTCTCAAGAGCTGCCAGGGCTCTGAAGCGCCGCACTCCCCGTGCGTGGGAACTGCCGGCAGTGATCTCAGGCCCGCCACCTCACACTTAGTCGCAGCTGCGGAATGATTTTCGATAGTGGGAGAAACAGGTATCGTCCCCAGCGTGTCAGGTCTGCTCTGCAGCGTCAGTCCGGTTCCATTTGAGGAAGCAACGCTCCGTTGGCAGGCGAAATAGCTGGTCTCGGCGGCGAGCTCTGCCCACAATAGAGGCAGATACTTGTTCGTCGATTACAGCAGCCGGTGCTGATCGCGACACCTCATTCCGCTTAAGACCCCCGCAGAGCAGCTTGTTCAGCACCGTCTTAGGAGGAAGTATGCGCTCCGCTCGTCTTCGTTCATTCGTGTTGCTATTGGCCTTCTTGACTCTCTGTGTTGCCGTGCAAGCCCAGACCGCCCTGCAATTTATGTCCGTGGTGCCGTGCCGCGTCGCCGACACGCGCAATGCCGACGGACCTTTCGGCGGACCCGCGATTACCGGCCAATCCTCCCGCGATTTCATCATTCCCAACAGCGCCTGCAACATTCCGAGCACCGCGACCGCCTATGCCCTGAATGTCACGGTGGTGCCCCATGAAGCTTTGGGATATCTGACGGTGTGGCCCGCGGGTCTGGCGCGGCCGGTAATTTCCACCTTGAATTCTCTGGATGGCCGCACCAAAGCGAATGCCGCGGTGGTGCCGGCGGGCAGCGGCGGAGCCATCAGTGTTTTCGCCACCAACACTACCGATGTCGTGCTCGACATTAACGGTTACTTTGTGCCCGCAAGCTCTTCCACGCTGGCGTTCTTTCCCTTGACGCCTTGCCGTGTGGCCGATACCCGCAATCCCCAAGGGCCGCTCGGAGCACCGCCTCTGACGGGTGGTCAGGAGCGCGACTTCCCGGTGCTGTCCAGCGCCTGTAACATACCTGACAACGCGCAAGGATATTCGCTGAACTTCACGGTTGTGCCATCAACCCCGCTCGGCTATCTGAGCGTGTGGCCGACAGGACATTCGCGACCCGTGGTCTCCACGCTGAATGCCCTGACCGCCGCGGTCACGGCCAACGCCGCCATCGTGCCTGCCGGTCTGAGCGGAGCCATCAGTGTCTACGCCAGCAATGACACCGGCCTGGTGATCGATATTGACGGCTATCTTGCGCCTCCCGCCCCCGGTTTGGGCGGACTGTCGTTGTACACGCTGTCGCCCTGCCGCGTGCTCGACACCCGTCCCGGCAACACCTTTAGCGGAATGATTCCGGTGATGGTGCTGGAGAGCCTGTGCGGTGTTCCCAGCGCTCAAGCTTACGTGGTGAACGCAACCGCCGTGCCGAAGGACGGCCAGCCTCTGGGCTACCTGACCCTTTGGCCTGACGCCGAAGGCCAGCCCTTGGTCTCGACCTTGAATGCAATGGACGGAATGGTGACCTCCAATATGGCCATTGTCCCCACTCTCAATGGAGACATCGATGCCTTCGCCTCCAATTCCTCTGACCTGGTCGTGGACATCTTCAGCTACTTTGCTCCCATCATGCCTCTGAGTATTACGACGACTGCTTTGCCTTCGGCAACCGTACGCTACAACTACACTACCGCGCTGGGTGCGGCCGGCGGCGTTACTCCCTACAACTGGACCGTGATCTCGGGAGGTCTGCCTTCGGGGCTCAGCTTGGCCCCCGCAAGCGGTGCGATCTCCGGCATCCCCACCCTTACAGGAACCTATGTATTCACCGTGCAGGTCTCGGATGCGGAGACGCCGCCGGTAACGGCCAATGCTCCGCTCAGCATCACCGTCAACTCAACTCTCACCACGCTTAGTATCATGACCACGTCGTTGCCCTTAGGCACTCAAAATTCCAGCTATAACGCCATGCTGGCGGCTACGGGCGGCGTTACTCCCTACACCTGGAGCGTCAGCAGCGGCGTTTTGCCGGGCGGCTTGAATTTGAACAGCAGCACCGGCGCCATCACGGGCACGCCGACGGGAGCGGGAGTGTCGAGCTTTACGGTGCAGGTGTCGGATGCGGAAAATCCTGCCGCAACCGCAAGCAAGCAGCTGAGCATCGCCATCGATCCGGCTGTCCCGTTGAGCATCACCACAACCTCGCTGCCGAGTGGGACCGCCGGCGCGCAATACAGCGCACCCATTACCGCCATCGGCGGGGTCTACCCGTACACCTGGAGCATTAGCAACGGCAGCTTGCCGAGCGGCTTAAGTCTGAAGAGCAGCACGGGAGTTATCACCGGCACACCGACCGGCTTGGGAACCTCGAACTTCACCGTGCAGGTCACCGATGCGGAGACGCCGCCGGTAAGCACGACCGCGCAACTGAGCATCGTGATCAATCCTGGCGGCGGCAATCCCGGAGCGCTCAGCGGCCACTATGCGTTCTATCTAAATGGCTGGAACTCCTCCACCGCGTGGACGCTGGCGGGCAGCTTCATCTCCGATGGCCATGGCAACATCACCAGCGGAGTGCTGGATGGCAACTTCGTCACCGGCCAGCCGTTCACGGCCAACGTCAGCGGCAGCTACTCGATCAGCGCCACCGGCTTGAATACGATTACGCTGCAAGGCTCGTCTTATGGCCCGGTGACCTTCGCCTTTGTGCTCGACTCGTCCGGCAACGGCAGCATCATCGAATACGACGACACCACCGGCCAAGGCAGCCGCGGCTCGGGCGCATTGCGCAAAGCGAATTCCAGCGCATTCTCGCTGAGCGCGCTGAATGGGAGCTGGGTGTATGGCATGACGGGAGCCAGTCCCCACGGAGCGCGCGTGGTTAATGTGGGGCAGTTCACATTAAGCTCCGGGAATTACAGCGGCACATGCGACCAGAATCACGGAGGGACCTACGAGACCTGCACTTACACCGGTAGCGTGTCAGCCGTGGATCCGCAAACCGGCCGGGCTATCGCCACCACACAAGTGGAAAGCGTCGACACTCACTCGGCAATTTACGTGGTCTCCACCAGCGAGTGGGTAATGGAGTCAATCGATCCGGTTCAGCAAACGGGCGTTGATGCACAGGCAGGCTCCGGGCTGCGGCAGAGTGGCACATTTAACCGCAGCTCGTTGAACGGGCTGGCTGTCGTCTACATGCAGGACATCCACGCGGCGGATGGCCTCGATCAATCCAGCGCCGGAATCATCAGCTTCAACGGCAACGGCAACTACAACATGTCTGCCATGGACGAGGATTTGGCAGGTACAATCACACAGAACCAACCGTCGCAAGGTACGTACTCCGTCCAGGCGAATGGGGCGGTGACGATCACCTGTTCAGGGGGATGTCCTGTGGGCTTCATGATCAGTCAGAACAAAGCCTTCCTTGTGGGCACCGGCAGCAACAGCGTCTTCGGCATCCTGGAGCCGCAAACCGGCGGGCCGTTCTCCAACGCCTCCATAGCCGGAACCTACGTCGCAGGCACGCTCGTACCTCTCGATTATGCGAATGCTAAAAACCAGGTCTTCGCGGCCGCGGCCGATGGCAGCGGCAACATGGTTGGCAACGGCGACGAAAGCGGGTCGGAGGGATTGAAACAGTCGTTGGATGTCAACATCAGTTACAACATCTCCTCCAACGGAAGGGGCACGATACAAGCGCAGGGAGACCACCAGCCCAGCATCATTTACGTGATCTCGCCTACAAAATCCGTGTTCATGAGTCCCAAAACAGACGCCGAACTGAGCGTGTTGGGACACTGACATCCGGGCACAAACCAATGTTCTCAACTGCGGCCGGCGTCTTCGCGCGCCGGCTTTTTCTGCGAACCGGGTCGGCTTCAGTTGCGGCGGCAAACTTAATGCGGCTTTTTAAAACTTCGCCGTGACTGAATCAGAGTCGCCTGAGCTTTCCTCCCGAAAACGTTGGCAATAGTAGACAGATCGGCTATGATTTGGCCCGCGCTTCACCCCACCTAAAACGAGAGGAATCCACACCGTGAAACACTGCAACGTAAGCCGGGCCTCTTTCCTTCCTCTGGCAATTTTGGGATTGTTGCTGTTGGCCGCAGGGCCGCTGTTTGCCGCCGAGAACTCCTCCCCGGCCATGACTTCGAGTCCGGCTATAGCTTTTTCCGTCTCGCCGCCGCTGCGCGAGCTGGCCACCCTGCCGGTGGCGCCGCATTACAGCCTCCACCAGGCACACTCGGTGCGGCGCGCCCCGGTTCATCCCAGTTCGCTGTATCAAGTCGATCCCGTTGAACAGAGTTCTCCCGGCGGCCCCGCCTCAATCACGATTGGTATGAGCCTGCTGGGTCTCGACAACAACCAGGCCTGTGGCTGCGAGCCGCCCGACACCAATGCGGCGGTGGGCGATACCCAGGTCGTCGAGTGGGTCAACGTGGCCTACGATGTCTTCAACAAGACCACCGGCGCGGTCGAGCTCGGGCCCATCCAAGGCAACCAGCTGTGGCACAGCCTGGGCGGAGCCTGCGCCAACGACAATGATGGAGACATCATCGCGCAGTGGGACAAGACGGCGCACCGCTGGCTGCTGTCGCAGAATGTGTTCGAAGGGCCGCCCTACTACGCGTGCGTCGCCGTCTCCACCAGCGCCGACGCGACGGGCTCGTACTACGAGTATCAATTCCCGCTGGGCAACGATTTTCCCGACTATCCCAAGTGGGGCATCTGGCCTACTGGCTATTTCGAAACCAACAATGCCTTCGGCAACACCGACTACGTGAACGTCTGCGCCTACAACAGCGCGAAGCTGCTGGTGGGCGACCGCTCTGCCGAACAGATTTGTTTCCAGACTTCCACCAACGACACCAGCCTGCTGCCCGGAGACCTGGACTCCAACATTCCTCCGCCGGCAGGGCAGGATGAATTCTTTATCGGCAGTTACCTCGAGGACTTATCCAATAGCCACCTGTACCTTTACTCGATGCATCCGGTCTTCTCGAACCCCAGTCAGTCCACATTCACCGGCAACAATCTGGCCAATCCCATCGCCGTTCCTGCCTACAACCCGTTTTGTCCGGACAGCGAATTCTGTGTTCCGCAGCAGGGAACGTCGGAGAAGGTCGATGCCCTCGGCGACCGCGTCATGTATCGCTTCTCCTACTGGGATGATGGAGTGCCGGCCCACGTCAGCACCCATGCTGGGCAAGCGCCTTCGCAACATTGGTATGTGAACCACGTAGTTACCGCTTCGAACAGTCAGGCTGCGGTCCGCTGGTACGAATTTCGAGCCAATGTCCGGACGGCCACTCTTAGCGATGTCCGCCTCTTTCAGTCGGGAACATTTGCTCCCGACTCGAACGATCGTTGGATGGCTTCCATTGCACAGGACAAAGTGGGCGATGTTGCGCTGGGCTACAGCTTGGCGAGTACCACAGTGTATGACTCGATCTACATGACCGGTCGCGTGCCCACCGATCCGCTCGGCCAGATGGAAACCGAGACAGCCCTGACGGTGGGAACCGGCTCGCAAAGCGGCGGCGATCGCTGGGGCGATTACTCCAGCATGATGATCGACGGCTCCGACGGATGTACCTTCTGGTACACCCAGGAGTATTACATCGTGCCGGCTGGCGGCTCCAACTGGCAAACTCGACTGAACTCCTTCAAGTTCAGCGGCTGCCAGTAAGAAGTAAGGAAGCTCTGATTAAGTATAGATTTGAAAGGGACCGCCTTCAGGCGGTCCGTAAAGTCAAGTAAACGGACACGGCTTTAGCCGCTGAGGACGATATCATCGACTTATTCAGAGCCTCCGTAAGAACTCAAAGATGACGCAAAGCGATCGGCCGCTCAGTTTGGGCGGCCGATCCATTCCAGGCGCAGCGTCTTCTCGACGGACGCCATGGCGGCGAGTTCGGGATCGCCGGTAACCAACGGAGCGCCGACGGTGATCGCCGTGGCCGCCGCGAAGCCGTCTGCGTAAGAGATCGGGTACTTGGCCTTGAGGGAAGCGGCCATCATAACCAATTCGTCGCTGGCGGAAATAGTTGTAAGTCGCGGCTGTAGGACCTGTAGGACACGCCGGCTATAGGCGATGTTGCGAGCTTTCGCGCATACATAGAAGATCTCGCCGACGTTCACTATATTGATCAACAACCGGCAATCTCCACGCTCCACGCCTTTCAATAGCTCACGGGTGCGCTCCGATGCGGGTTTCTGGCGCTTCAGCCAGGCAATGATGGCCCACGTGTCCAGGATGAAGGTCGTCATTTAAGGCGCGATCGATCTTTCGCCAGTTCGGCCTCGCGGTCCTCTCGTATGATCTTTGCCACATCTACACCGGCAAGCGATCCTTCCAGCGCGTCGAGGGAAGGCAGGGCAATGGCTCCAGAATTGAAGGCCCAGGCCTGCAACGCTTGACGGACAGCTTTCTGCAATGTCACGCCGCGGCTGGCGGCAATGCTCTTGATGCGCCGCAACTCGGACTGCGGCACTCGGACCGATAACATGGCTGCTTGCTTGCTTGCTGGCATGCTGACATTCTACATCATCTCCCTCATCCAGGATGGCTCCTGATCTCTCCCTCCGACCTTCGCGCTATCCACTTGCGTGTAGTCGCCCGCATTTTGTCGCGATTCTGCAAGCAATACCGGATTCGTGGAATAGATCAAGCTGCGGGCGATGCTATTGTCCGCTCATCCGAAATCATTGTGGGGACTCTTCGGTTCAGTAGCAGGTAGCCTTACGGACCCCGGTAAATTCAGGAGGATCGGATGACACGCAATTCACAGCGTGAACAGTGTGCTGTTGTTGTCGCTCGAAACACCGCAGCGCCCATGTGGCGGCCAACCCTGCTTGTCTTGTGCCTGTGCCTGCTGGTGCTGGCGCAGAGTGCGGCGGTGGCCGCCACCCACGCCGGCTCCGATGCGAGTTCCGGCTCGGGTCAGAATGCCAGCGTGATTCTGTTTGCGCCCGCCACGCCGGCGCTGAACAACCCGGTGGACGGCCATCATTCGGCCGGATCGGATCCGGTCACCGTCAACCTAACGGTCTACGACTCGCACGGCCACGTCATGCAGCCCAGCGAATCCAATCCGCTGCACGTGCACGTTTATGGCGCGCCGGACGGCGTGATCACGCCTATCGACAGCGTGCTGACTTCCGGCACCAGCGTGACCTTTACTTACAACGGCGGCGACTTCCCCAACAACATGGAGCTGGCGGGGTGGATGGATGATCCTTCGACCGGCGGCGCCTCGCTGGGGACAACGCTGTTTATCCACGCGAATCGTCCGGCATGCGGCCCCGGCACAGCGAGCTTCCCGCTGAATGTGACCTCAAATGTGCCCAATGAAATTCAGGTGAAGGCCGTTGTTGGTGCGGACAATCCTGCACAATCACAATTCAAGACCTTCACCATCGACACCGGCTCGCTGGGCGTGATTGTGACCAAGTCCAGCCTCGTCGCGGGCAACAACGTTCATGGCCCGGGAGCGCGCGGGCAGAAGTTTTATGACAGCAGCGGCTACGTCTTCACCGGCAACTACTATCTGGCGCCGGTGAGCGTACAGTTGCAGGACGGGACCTTCGTGCAGAGCAATCCCATCATTATTCTGGCCGTCGACGGCGTGCATTGCCAGTCGGGCTATAAGAAATGCCATACCTCGGGAAAAGCCGACCTGCACTACCTGGGCGTGGGCTTCGATCGCAACACCACCGGCACGGGCGACCTGTTCGATTCGCCGTCGGAGAATGCCTTCCTTGAGCTGACCGATTCGCAGAACGGACTGGACATCAACGGCGGATACATTCTGTCGTCCAGCGGCATGACCGTGGGACTGACAGCGGAGAATACCAGCGGCTTCAATAATGTCACGCTCAACCCCAATCCGAATGTCCCCGGCGATTGGAATCCCGAGCCCGGTTGCTTCTCCTTCCCCGGCCTGGACGGTGCGCCGAAGTTCTGCGGCAACCTGCTGCTGGATGTGGGAATCAGCGAGATGTTCATGGATGCCGCATATCAAAACTGGCCTACCGGGTCGTACGACCCCAACCACAAGGTCCCCGATGGCGTGGAGATGAAGATCCAGGCCGGCCCGGCCAACAATCCGGCGATGAGCTATGAGTTCTCGGCAGTGCAGCCGCCGGAGCAGCCCACCGGTCCCGCACCGACCTACGCGCAGTGGATCAACGACAGCACGATCTTCGTGAATACCGGAAGACGGCCCTTACTCAGTTTCGACTATTTCTATTCCGGCCGCTGCGGAGTGGTCGGATACAAGCCGAACTGAAGCCCCGGGGAATCTCTTCCATGATGCTGCCCCACTCAAGCAGGTATTGCTTGAGTGGGGATTTTGCCTAAAACGGGAGGGCGCCGGCGCACCTTCCCGGCGTAGTTCCTTCCACGCCTCATGTCTCACGCTTCCGTGACCGCCCTCACAGCGCTACTGCCCGTTCTTGTACCAAGATATGATCAGGAGAAAAGTGTCCCCACATCATGGGTCTAATGACGCTTTCACGGCGCTATGCGACGAGTCCTCATCCTTGGAGCTGCAGGACGCGATTTTCATGATTTCAACGTAGTGTTTCGCAACAACCCTGAATTCCATGTCGTAGCCTTTACTGCCACCCAAATCCCTGACATTGCCGGACGCCGCTATCCCGCCGAATTGGCCGGCGATCTCTATCCCGATGGCATCTCCATTCTGGGAGAAGACAAGATGGAGGAGATCATCCGTGACCAGAAGGTCGATGTGGCGGTCTTTGCCTACAGCGATGTGGCCTATGCGACGCTGATGCATCTGGCCTCACGTGTAGTCGCTTCCGGTGCGGACTTCTTGCTGCTAGGCGCGGAACGAACCGAGCTCGTATCCAAGGTCCCGGTGATTTCCGTCTGCGCAGTACGGACAGGATGCGGCAAGAGTCCGGTGTCGCGACGCATTGCCGCCGAGCTTCGCCGGCAAGGCTGGAATCCGGTTGTCGTACGGCATCCCATGCCTTACGGCGATCTGGCCGAACAGCGCGCGGAGCGTTTTGCATCGCTCGCCGATCTCGATCGCTACAAATGCACCATCGAAGAGCGCGAGGAGTATGAGCCGCACATCGTCGCGGGCACGCCCGTTTATGCCGGAGTGGACTACCACGAAATCCTCCGCCAGGCCGAACAGGAGGGCGACATCATCCTGTGGGACGGCGGCAACAACGATACGCCCTTCTATCGTCCGGATCTGTCCATCGTGGTGCTCGATCCGCATCGTGCCGGCCACGAGTTAAGCTACTATCCCGGCGAGGTCAACTTCCGTAGCGCCGATGTGCTGATCATTAATAAGGTGGACACGGCCGATCCCGACGGCATCAAGACGGTCCGCCGCAACATCGCTCTGCACAATCCCAAGGCCAGGGTGATCGAGACCGCCTGCCGGGTGACGGTCTCCGATCCCAATGCCATCAGCGGCAAAACCGTTCTGGTGGTGGAGGACGGTCCCACACTCACGCACGGCGAGATGCCCTACGGCGCCGGCGTCGTTGCCGCCAATCGGTATCACGCGGCCGCGCTGGTCGATCCGCGGCCGTACGCCGTCGGCTCGATACGTGCCACCTTTGAGAAGTTCCCCCACTTGTGGCGAGTGCTGCCGGCGATGGGATACAGCGACACCCAGCGGCATGAGCTGGAAGAAACCATCCGGCGCGTGCCCTGCGAGATAGTCGTGGTCGCCACGCCCATCGATCTGGCCCGCACCATCCAACTCGACAAACCCAACGTCTGTGTTCGCTATGAGGTCGAAGAACTTGGCAAGCCGGCAATTGGCGCCATGATCGAGGAATTCACGGAAGCGCACAAGCCTGCATTCGCCGGCGCAGGGAGGTGACCATGCCGGTCAAAGACTTTCTCTCCATTCGTGACTTCACGCCGCCGCAGCTACGGCACTTTCTGCATGTAGCGACGCAGCTGAAGGCCTATCCCAACGTCTACCATACGGCGCTCAAGGGCAAGACACTGGCCATGATCTTCGAAAAGCCCTCGTTGCGCACCCGGGTGACGTTCGACGTTGGAATCGAGGAACTGGGCGGCCATCCACTCTATCTCTCGCCGGCCGAGATCAGTCTGGGCAGGCGGGAATCGGTCTACGACATCGCCAAGAATCTGGAGCGCATGGTGCACGGCATCATGATTCGCACCTTTTCGCACAATATCGTCGCCGACATGGCCCGTTACGCGAACATCCCGGTCATCAATGGCCTGACCGATTACAGCCATCCCTGCCAGGCCATGGCGGATTACCTGACCATGCTGGAAGTCAAGGGCCGCATCTCGGGTCTGAAGGTCGCCTATCTCGGCGACGGCAACAACGTGGCTCGCTCGCTGATGTTCCTGGGAGCGCAATTGGGAGCGGATGTGTGGATCGCCACTCCAGCCGGGTATGAGCCGGACGATGCAGCCATCACCTGGGCACGTCATCGCTGCGCCGAAACCAACGCCGGCATCACCATCACGCATGATCCGGAAATCGCTGCGTTCGATGCCGATGTGATTTACACCGACGTCTGGGCCAGCATGGGACAGGAGGCGGAGGCTGACGCGCGCAAGAGTATCTTCGCTCCTTACCAAGTCAATGCCAGATTGTTTGCGCGCGCCAAGAAGGATGCGATCTTCCTGCATTGCCTGCCGGCCCATCGCGGCGACGAGGTCACGGACGAAGTCATCGACTCGCCGCGTTCCTTCGTCTTCCCGCAAGCCGAGAACCGTCTGCATGTGCAGAAGGCCATCATGCTGGAGCTGATGAAGTGGGCGCGCATGCCCGAGCACGAAGTCGTGCGCGAGCCGCTGCTGGAATTGGTGAGGTAGGAAGGAAGGACGCTCTTCGCTGCTTGCTCTTCGCCAGAGGACTTGGCGGTGCGGGTAGATCTGGCCTTCAGGCCGGCGTCCAAGTCGTTGTTTGAAAGCGATGAGCCGGCTTCAAGCCGGCGGCACAAGAGTTCTGCGCAGCGGGACGGCAGAAGATAGCCCAGCGCTTCAGCGCTGGCCAGGCCGGAGTTTTGAGAGCAGAGTCCCAGCGGGACGGCAGGGTTTGCGAAAGCAATGGCGGGAGCTCATCGCGAACCGGCAAGCGAAGTCTCAAGTCAGCCGCGACTGGCGGATGGGAAGCAGCGATACGCGAACCCATAGCGAGGGGCTTCCCACCTGCCAGAGCGGCGGTTGCTAAGAGCTAAGAGAGCTCTGTTGACATACCACAGCAGGCGGCGTAGGCGCTCAGGTTGGGAGAGCGGCCAATTCTGTCCGCTGTGCGGGACGGCTCAGTTCAGCCCAGGACGAAGTCCTGAGTAGCTGCATTTTATGAATGGTGAGCCCCTTCAGGGGGCGGCATACGAGGAGCTAAGAGCAAAACGCCTCTGGCGAAAAGCGAAGAGCGAAGAGCGAACCGCGAACCGCGAACCGCCACCGGCAAAACGAAAGGCGTCCAAGGGAACTCATGTCGAAGACTGCGCTGATCGCGGTTGGAGGCAACTCTCTCATCCGAGCCGGTGAGAAGGGCACAATCTTCGAGCAACTCTCCAATGCACGCCGCACCGCGCGTGCCATCGTCGGGCTCATTCGTCTTGGGTACTCCCTGGTAATCACGCATGGCAACGGCCCACAGGTCGGAGCGCAGCTGTTGCGTTCGGAACGCGCCGCCGACGTCGTCTATGGTCAGACGCTTGACGTTTGCGGTGCAGCCAGCCAGGGAGAAGTCGGATACCTGCTGGAGCAGGCTCTGCGCAATGAGCTGGCGGTGGCGGGCGTCGACATGCCGGTCGTCAGCCTCGTCACCCAGACGTTAGTCTCGCCAGACGATCCCGCCATGCTGCATCCCTCCAAGCCGATTGGCCCGTTCTACTCCAAAGCTGACGCCGAAGAACGTAAGCGCCTGCTCGGCTGGAGCACGGTGGAAGATGCGGCTCGCGGCTATCGTCGTGTCGTGCCTTCGCCCGAGCCGCTGGAAATCGTCGAACTGGATGTCATCCGATCGCTGGTCGCGCGCAAAGTGTTGGTGATCTCAACTGGCGGCGGCGGGATTCCCGTAGTCCGTGTCGACGGTCAGTTGCAGGGGTTGGAGGCGGTCATCGACAAAGACCGCGCCTCGGCCTTGCTGGCTGTCCAACTCCGCGCGGAGTTGTTCGCTATCTCCACCGACACCGGCTACGTTTACCTGAATTACAGGAAGCCCGACCAGGTTCCGCTGACCTGCGTGACCGTCTCGCAGCTGGAGGAATATCGGCGCGCCGGACATTTTCCGCCGGGAAACATGGGCCCGAAGATCGAGTCAGTGATTCACTTTCTGCGGAGCGGCGGAAAAGAGGCTGTGATCACGTCATTCGAACTTTTGTGCGAAGCAGTTTCCGGCCAGGCGGGCACTCGCATTGTTCCTGAGGCCGCGCCCGGCAGGGAGTCTGCCGAACAGGAATTGGAGGCGCCGGTTCTCCGGTAGAGCATGCCAGTCTTGCACTCACCCGCCAAATTGCGGAGCGAAAAGTCGCTCCGCTCGCGCATCCCGCTACGCCACGTCATCGAATCGCAACAGTTTACCGTTCCCTTGTTAATGGAGCTGTTCGACCGCTCGCAGGGAATGGAGCATGTCGTGGCGCGCGGCGGCACACTGGATTATCAGAACCGCATTCTCGCCAGTCTCTTTTATCAGCCATCGACCCGCACCCGTTTCTCTTTCGAGGCGGCAATGCATCGCCTGGGTGGCCGCGTGCTCTCCACCGAGCATGCCCGCGCCTTTTCCTCCGAGATTGAAGCTGAACAGGTCGAGGATTCCATTCGCATCATCAGCAGCTACTGCGACGCCATTGTCATTCGCCATCATGAGCCGGGCGGAGCCGCGCGCGCCGCCAGGGTTTCACCGGTCCCTATCATTAATGCAGGCGACGGCGACGGCGGCCAGCATCCCACGCAGGCGCTGCTTGACCTGTACACCATTTATCGCGAGCGTCCGCTGGACGGGCTGAGTGTGGCGTTCATCGGCGAACTCGACCGCGGCCGCACCGCGCGATCCCTGGCCTACCTGCTGGCCAAGTTCGAGCGGGTGAAGATTTTCTTCGTCAGCCCGCCGGAGCTGCAGATGAAGAGCGACATCCTGCAGTATCTTGACCGGCACAATGTCCACTACGAATTGGAGTCAGACATCGACCGCGTGGTCGGAGAAGTCGATGTGGTTTACCAGACGCGTATTCGCTCCGAGCGCCTGCCGCGTGCCGCCGGCTCGCAGCGCTATGCCATCAATTCGTCGGTGCTACAGCGCATGAAGCCGGACGCGATGATCATGCATCCGCTGCCGCGAACGGTGGAGCTGGATAAAACGGTTGACGACGATCCGCGCGCCCTTTACTTCCGGCAGGCGGCAAACGGTCTGTATGTGCGGATGGCGTTGTTGACGATGGTGTTGGAATAGTAGCTAGCAATTAGTAATTAGTGGCCGGTGGTCAGTGGCTAGTGGTTCGCGAGTAGTAAACTTATGGCTAGGCATGGACAGCTAACAGTGAAGCTTAGAACAGAGGCTAACTACTAACTACTAACTACTAACTACTAACTACTAACTACTAATTACTAATCATAATCACTAATCACTAACTACTTCCCACCACGAGGAACCATGTCCGTCATCGAACATCTGCAAACGAAAGACTTCATCGAACTCGAGGATCTCTACGGCGCCCACAATTACCATCCGCTCGATGTTGTGATCGAACGCGGAGAAGGTGTTTGGGTCTACGACGTGGATGGAAAGCGCTACCTCGATTGCCTGGCGTCCTACTCCGCGGTGAATCAGGGCCACTGCCATCCCAAGATCCTGAAGGCGATGCTTGACCAGGCGCATAAGGTCACGCTCACCTCGCGCGCCTTTCGCAATGACCAGCTGCCGCTGCTCTATCAGCAACTACACGAGCTGACCGGCTATGACATGGCCCTGCCCATGAACTCCGGCGCCGAGGCGGTAGAGACCGCGATCAAGGCCGCGCGCAAGTGGGGCTACCAGGTCAAAGGCATTCCCGATGGTCAGGCCGAGATCATTGTATGCGCCAACAACTTTCACGGGCGCACCGTAACCGTCATCAGCTTCTCCAGCGACGGGCAATATCGCCACGGCTTCGGCCCGTTCACGCCCGGCTTCAAGATCATCCCATTTGGCGACGCCGCGGCGCTCCGAAAGACGATCACCCCGAACACCTGCGCGTTTCTGGTCGAGCCCATCCAGGGCGAAGCCGGAATCGCGATTCCGCCGGACGGCTACCTGCGCGAGGCGGCCGACATCTGCCGCCGCAATCGCGTGCTCTTCATCGCCGATGAAATTCAATCCGGCTTGGGACGTACCGGTAAGCTCTTCGCCTACATGCACGAGGACGTCAGGCCCGACATGGTGATTATCGGCAAAGCGTTGTCCGGTGGCTTCTATCCGGTCTCGGCGGTGCTTTCGTCCAAGGAAGTTCTCGGCGTCTTTCATCCCGGAGATCACGGCAGCACCTTCGGTGGCAACCCACTCGCTTGCGCGGTCGCTCGTGCCGCATTGCAGATATTGATCGACGAGAATCTGATTCAGCGCTCCGCGGAACTCGGCGGCTATTTCCTCGAGAAGCTGCAATCGCTGTGCAGTTCGCACCTCCACGAAATCCGAGGCAAAGGTCTGTGGATCGGGATCGAACTTGACGTTCCGGCGCGGCCTTACTGTGAGGCTCTGAAGGAGTGCGGCATTCTATGCAAGGAGACCCACGATTACGTGATCCGCATCGCCCCGCCCCTGACCATCACGCGCGAGGAGATTGATTGGGCCTTTGAGCGGCTCAAGAAGGTGATTGAACAAGGTTGCTGAGTCGAACTTCCGAAACCGGACAGCAGGTGTGGATGCCCGGCTGGCCTCGGTGACTCGAACTCTCGAGCCCTTCCGCGCCGGGCTCTCTGCGGCCAAATCAATCGGGTCAGAAAATCATCTAAACCATCTCAACCATTACGGTCGTCTTATCCGGGTGCGGATATTTTGGAATTCGTAGGTTCCCAGGCCGCGCTTCGCCGCCATGGCCAGATAGGGGAGCGACGAAACATCGAGATTCCACAGCGCCTTGGCCACATAAGCATCCAGAGCGACGGAATCGGTCCCAGCAACCAGGGACTTCTTGAGCACGACATCTTCCAGATTACCGCCTGTCGGCCCATTACGAATCAGCACTCGATAGCAATCAATGATCGTCAGCGTCGGGCGAATGAAATCAGCCAAGTCAACCAGGCTCTCGTTGATCTTCTGGTGCAGCTGATGGCGAAGTCCGCCAAGAATGCCGTACCAATTCTTCATTCCCAACGTAGTGCCAGTCAGGCTGTGGTGCTTGGCGATGGGGAGGTTGATGATCTTGTCGGCGTTAAGAAATGGCGTGAGCACCGGCCAGCTGCGCAGCACATCGCCTTGTAAGTCCACCTCCGCAAAGCCCGCCGATTCGGGTAGCACAACCTCCGCGCCTTGTTGCTGTGCAGCGGCGCCGATTCCCGATCTTTGAAAACAACGCCGCGCATCGTTGCAGCTGACGTCGGTCACGATCACCCGCTTGGCGCCGGCGCTCCAACACTGACGTACGACCTCCGCGACCACCGCGGGATTCGTGTTGGCGGCCTGTTCAGGAGTGCGGTCCCAACCCACATTGGGCTTCACCACGACGATGTCGCCACGCGTGATGAAGCGGCGCATGCCCCCAAGTTCCTCAATCGTCCAGCGAACCAGCAGTGCCGGATCCTCGCCCTGCACAATGGCCATCGCGGGAAGGTTGGCATCCGCCGCAATCGAGTGATCACGCTTGACCTTCGTGGCCAGCGCCGAAATAGGACGCGAACTGCGCTCGCTGAGCCAAAATCCCAGACCTGCGGCGCCGACACCCATTCCTCCCAGGCGCAGCAGTTTGATTAGCGCCTGGCGCCGATCCAATGTGGAACTCTCGCCGGCCATGATGTATTCCCGTCTTTGCTTTTGCGGGACGAGTGGATTGTAATTCCGCTTAGATGGCCACGACTGTGCATTCCGTCACATCTGCAAGTGCGTGGCAGGCGCCGCGCACGATCAGGGCCGCCGTTGCCTTGATCGGATTCAGCGCCGTGATCGGACAGATCGTTCTCATGCGGGAGCTGATTGTTGTCTTCAGCGGCAACGAAATCTCGCTGGGAATCATGCTGGCCACGTGGCTTTTCTGGACTGCCGCAGGCAGCTATGCCGGCAACGCAATTCAGTGGCGTGAACACAAGGCACGGCGTGCCGTCGCAACGCTCGAATGCGCACTCGGAATCACCCTGTTGCCCACGATCTGGATTCTGCGCGCTTCCCGCAGCCTATGGCAGACCGTTCCGGGCGAACTAATCGGTCCCGTTCCGATGGTCTTCACTTCGCTGCTG
>Ga0335081_10004582_pt1 | contig 21794 bp, 16 predicted proteins | sample Lox_Sample_35_FD_206713 | JGI IMG/M metagenome (GOLD analysis project Ga0335081, IMG submission 206713) | Soil microbial communities from Loxahatchee National Wildlife Refuge, Florida, United States - Lox_Sample_3.5 | ecosystem: Environmental > Terrestrial > Soil > Wetlands | place: USA... | reverse complement strand
AAGGCTCCAGGGTCAGACGTGTGTAGACACGCCGATCCTGGACACTCTTCACTTCCTAGTCACGGACCAACCGCGGCGCGTCGCCGCGCGCCAGCGAACTGCGCCGAATCCCCGGTCAACGATCTAGCTGCCCAGGTGCGGGAACAGGTGGCCGAAGCACTCGATCAGGATCTCGATGCCGTCGGCCCGCAGCACCTTCGCGTCGTGAGGGAGCTCGGGCACCCGGATCCCGAAGGACTTGCCGAGCTCGAGCGTGGCGAACAGCAGCGCCCTGGGCAGCGCCGGCAGCACGGGATCGTCGGCCGGCACCGGCACCACCCCGCCGGGCATCGGCCGCGGCGTCACCTCGGGCCAGTCCTCCGGCGCCCGCGGGCTGTCCAGCCTGAGCAGCCCGGACAGGTCCCTGGCCATCGCGTCGCGCGCGGTCAGCGGACCGCCGAGCGACCAGCGCGAGCGCAGCGTCGCGATCAGCGAGGTATGCCGGCACTCGTCGCTGACCACCGCCTGCTCCGCGGCCCACGCCGAGATCGCGATGGTCGGCACCCGCAGGCCAGACCTGGTGAACGTGAAGCCAAGCTGGCCGGCCGGCGCGCCGGGCACCGGCGATGGCACCAGCGGCGGGGCCACGTGGTCGTAGGTGCCGCCGTGCTCGTCGAAGGTGACGAGCAGCAGCGTGTTGTAGGCGTTCGAGCCGTCCGGCGACGAGGACGAGCGGACCGCGTCGTAGATCTTCGCCAGCAGCGCCTCGCCGCCGATCAGCGACGACGGCGAGTCGAACCGCATCGTCGGGAACAGGGCGTCGAACGCGGGGTGCATGTCGTTGTGCCCGTACAGCAGGTTCGGCTCGATGAACGAGTAGGTGGGCAGCTCGCCGCTCGCCGCGTCGAGCAGGAACTGGTCGGTGCTGAAGAAGTTGGTCGCGAACCGGTCGTACAGCCGCGGGGCGTGGATGATCCCGGTCAGCGAGAGGTGGCTGGGCGGGTCGCAGTACACCCGCCAGGTCAGCCCCTGCGCCTCGAGCCGCTCGAAGATCGTCTCCGCGGTGTTGTGCAGCGGGAACGCGTCGGCGGGCGATAGGTTGACCACGTAGCCCGACGAGGTCGCGGCGTGAAAGAACGAGCGGTTGGCGAAGGTCTGCGACGGCACCTCGCAGAACCAGCGGTCGAAAGTGGTGAAGCCGCGGGCCAGCGCCGAGAGCACCGGCATCTGCTCGGGCGCGTAGCCCGTCATGATCTGGGCGAAGTCGTCATAGCCTGGCTGCGTGCCGGTCTCGGCAGTCACCGAGCTGATGTAGTCGGCGACGAACCCGTCCATGGTCGGCGGCTGGCGGGGGTCGGCGGGCGCGTTGTACGGCGAGGTCATCAGGTCGGCCAGCACGTTCCTGTTGGACGGCGGGTCGATCAGCCCGAACAGCTGGGTGTTGACGTGCTGGTACTCCTCGCCAGGATCCGGAGACGGCGTGTTCATGGTGACCGCCACGCCGTATGGCACCGTGGCCTGATCAGCCCCGGCCCACGGCGGCACGGGGTTGGCGAGGTCCTTGCCGATCACGCCGTCGAACGATGCAACCTCGCCAGGTGCGTACAGACGGCCGAGCAGGTTGTCGAACGATCGGTTCTCGAACATGAGCACGACCACGTGGTCGAGGGCGGCGCTTGGGTCGGGACTCGGCATCGCGGACCTTTCGCAAATTCAGGCCTGCTGGGAACGTCAGTTCCCCACGATAGGCATCCGGTGTGGCCGCCGACCATTACGACGCGGACTTGTTATCCGTAATGCGCAGATTGGCGAGCCGGTCGACGACCGCCCCGTATCCGGGGTGCAGCGGGATGGTCGCCCCGTACTCCTCGATCACCGCCGGTCCGGCCAGCACATCGCCGGCGGCCAGGCCGGAACGCGCGAAGACAGCCGCCCGCACCGGGGGCTCGCCACGGCCGAAGCACACCAGGCGGGAACCGGCCTGCGCTCGGTGCGGGCTCCCGTCGCCGACGGCAAGCTCGGGCAGGCCGGGCCGGCGGATCGGGCCGATCCCCGTGATCCTGAAGTTCACCCACTCCACGTGCTGGCGCGGGTCATCGCGGAAGTCATACCCGTACAGCGCGCGGTGGGCGTCGTGGAACGAGCGCACCACGCCCTCGGCCGTCCCGGCGTCGAACCCGGGCGACGGCTTGTCCGGCGGTCCGGCGGGAACCGGCACCCGGACCTCGAACGCCTGCCCGAAATAGCGCAGGTCGGCGGAGGCGACCAGCCGGTGCGCTCCCGTTACAAAACCCTGAGAGACAAGCCCGGTGCGCGCCTGGGCCGCCAGATCGGCGTAGATCGCGCGGACCGTGGCGGGGTCGAGGCCGTCGTGCCTGCGCACCGCCGTCCGCACGTGATCGATGCGGACATCGACGGTGAGCAGCCCGAACGCCGAGACGTTGCCCGGGCTCGGCGGCACGAGCACCTCCCGCACGCCGAGGATGCCGATCAGCGGGCAGGCAAGCAGCGAGCCCGAGCCGCCGAAGGTGACCAGGGTGAAGTCCCTGACGTCGAGCCCGCGCCGCACCGTGATCTGGCGCACGGCGTTGGCCTGGTTCCAGGCCGAGATGTCCAGGATGCCGGTGGCGCAGTCCCGCTCGCTCAGGCCGAGCCAGCCGGCCAGCGCGGCCAGCCCGGTCCTCGCGGCGCCCGCGTCGAGCGGCACCTCGCCGCCGAGCAGGTGCGGCGGGATCCGGCCGAGCGCCAGGTGCGCGTCGGTGACGGTGACCTCGGTGCCGCCCTTGCCGTAGCACAGCGGCCCCGGATCGGCCCCGGCCGAGCGCGGCCCGACCTTGAGCGCACCCTCTGGCGAGATCCAGGCCACCGAGCCACCGCCGGCTCCCACCGTCACCACGTCCACCATCGGGATCATCGACGGGTACCCGCCGACGCTTCCCTCGGTGGTCAGCGCGGGCTCGCCGCCGGCCACCACGGCCACGTCGGTGGAGGTGCCGCCGCCGTCGCAGGTCAGCACCTGCTGCACGCCCGCGGCGCCGGCGATCAGCGCGGCGCCGAGCGCACCCGCGGCCGGGCCGCTCAGCACGGTCGTGATCGGGTGGTGGATGACCTCGGCGGCAGACAGCACGCCGCCGTTGGACTTCATCACGTAGAACGGCAGGCCCTGGCCGGCCAGCCCGTTCAGGCGCTCGGTGATCGCGGTCAGGTAGCTGGCGACCCTGGGCTTGACCGCCGCATCGAGCAGCGTGGTCATCGAGCGCTCGTACTCGCGGTACTCGCGCAGCACCGCCGAGGAGATCGACACCACCGCCCGGGGGTGCTCCCTGGCCAGCACGGCGGCCATCCGGCGCTCGTGCTCGGGGCTGGCATAGGAGTGCAGGAAGCACACGCCGATGGTGTCGACGCCGCGGTCGCGGAACCAGCGGGCCACCTGGGCTGCGCCGTCCTCGTCGAAGGGGACGAGCTCGGCGCCGGTGTGGTCGAGCCGGCCGCGGACGGTCCGCACCAGGTCGGCGGGGACGATCCGGTCTGGTTTCACCCAGAAGTAGGAGTTGCCGTAGCCGTCGGGCACCGACTGCCTCGCGATCTCGAGCAGGAACTCGAAGCCCTCGGTGGTGATGAAGCCGAGGCGGCCGACCTTGCCCTCGAGCAGCTGGTTGGTCGCGATCGTGGTCCCGTGGCTGACCGCCGCCAGCGCGCCGGGGTCGGCGCCGAGCATGCGCAGGACCCTGGCAAGCCCGTCGATGAAACCCTGCGACGGGTCGGCGGGGGTGGTCGGCGTCTTGGTAACCGTGAGCTCGCCGGTGACCTCGTCGTAGGCCACCACGTCGGTGAACGTGCCGCCGGTGTCGATCCCCACCCGCAGCCGGCGAGCGCCGGCAGGCCCCTTCGGCCCGGCGGCCTCACCAGCTTCCTCGCTGACGCCAGTCTCGTTCGTCACGGCTGGCGAGTGGCGGCGCGGCGCAGCCGGCGCAGCACGACGGCGGCCACCACCCCCGACGCTCCGACGGCCGCGCTGACCAGCAGGCCGGACTTCACGCCCGACCAGCCCGCCCGGGCGGCCGACTCGTCGTCGGCGATCTCGCTCACGGCGCTCTCGTCCACGCCGAGCGCGTTGTCGAGGGCGGCCCCGGCCGGGGCGCCGGCGAACGTAGGCTCCCCGGCGGGGACGGGCTCTTCGGGCGGCGCGGTGAGTCCCTCGGCAAGCGCGGCGACGAACTGGTCGGCCAGCCGCCGGGCGATCGAGCCCGCCATCCGCTGGCCGACCGCGGCGATCGCCCCGTCGAGTTCGGCGTCCACCCGATAGGCGAACCCGGTCGAGCCCTCGTCCAGCCCGTTCAGCCGGATCTCGACGGTGGCGTCGACCGCGCCCTGGCTCCCGGCTCCGGCCAGGTTCAGCCGCAGCAGTGTCGGCGCCGACCGCTCGGAGCTGACCGCGTCGCACTCGTAGCTGCCGGCCACGCCGGGCAGGGCGGCCGTCACCTGGAAGTGGATCCGGCCGTCACCGCGCGCTTCGAGCCGCTCGCAGCCAGGAATCGCCCTGGCCAGCAGGTCAGGGCTGTCCAGTGCGGCCCAGACCTGCTCGACCGGCGCCGCCAGGGTCGCCTCGCCAGTGACCTTCATCGCGCCCTCCAAGCCCGACCTCGCCGAGGTGCCGGACGTCTAGCAAGGATGGCATGCCGACCACGCTGCCAGAAGCCGCCGCCCGTTCAATCCCAAGTAGCCGCTGCGACGCCGCCATTGACGGTTAACTGTCCCTATGACTGATGCGAACGGACTTTCCTCGGTCGAGCACATCGTGGTTCTCATGCTGGAGAACCGTTCGTTCGACCACATGCTCGGATTCTTGTATAGCGACATCAACAATCTGCTGCCATCCGGGCTGGAATTCGCCGGGCTGACCGGCAACGAGTCGAACCCCGGCGCGAGCGGGCCGGTGCGCGTCTACCGGATCGAGCCGGGCACCCCGAACGCGTATTTCATGCCGGGCGCCGACCCCGGCGAGGGCTACATGGCCACCAACGACCAGCTGTTCGGCAGCGAGAAGGCACCCGCAGACGGCACGATCCCTGCGATGAATGGCTTCGTCAAGGACTTCGCCTACACGCTCGGCTGGCAGTCGCGCGAGGGCGGCTGGTCGATCGTGCCAGGCACGGTCGCGAGCAACATCATGGGCTGCTTTACTCCCGACACCGTGCCGGTGCTTTCGGCGCTGGCCAAGGGCTACGCGGTGTGCGACCAGTGGTTCTCCTCGGTGCCCACCGAGACCATGCCGAACCGCGCGTTCGCCTGCGCGGCGACCAGCCAGGGCCACCTGGACGACAAGACGAGGACGTTCACCGCGCCGAGCATCTTCGGCCTGCTCGGCAAGAACGGCTGCACCTGGGGCATCTACGGCTACGAGGCCGAGCCGCTGACCAAGTCCACGTTCACCGACGTCGCCTCGGCCCCCGGCGGCACGATCGGCCAGTTCACCGATTTCCAGGCCGCGGCCGGCGCCGGGACGCTGCCCAATTTCACCTTCCTTGAGCCCGCCTGGTCACCCACCGGCAACAGCCAGCACCCGAACTACGACGTCGCACTCGGTGAGCAGCTCATCCACGATGTCTACGAGGCGTTGCGGGGCGGCCAGGGCTGGACGCAGACGCTGCTCGTGATCACCTACGACGAGCACGGCGGCTGCTTCGACCACGTGCCGCCGCCGGGCGGCGCGGCGCCCCCGGACAACACGGCCGGCGAGTTCGGCTTCGACTTCACCAGGTTCGGGGTCAGGGTGCCGGCCGTCCTCGTGTCGCCGCTGATCGAGCCGGGCACGGTCTACCGGGCCACGGGCAGCACTCCGCTCGACCACACCTCGATCCTGAAGACCGTCGAGCAGCGCTGGACCCTGCGTCCGTTGACCGCCAGGGACGCGGCCGCGCCGGGGTTCGGCGACGTGCTGACGCTGGCGCCTGCGCAGGCGCGCACCGACGACGTGCTGGCCGGGGTCCCGGTCCCGCAGCCGGTCGGCCCGCCCCCGAGCGCGACCGCCCCGTCGCACCTGCAGAAGGTCCAGGCCGACCTCATCTCCCGGCGCTTCCCGGCCGGCCAGCACGACGACGCCGACGCGCTCGCCGCACACGGCACCAGCGCGACCTACGCCGACTACATCCGCGCCCATTCCGAGTACCACCGGCACTGACCTTCCCTCCGCGGGCGCCGGTGCCCGGGGCACCCGGGCACCGGCCGCGACATCGTGCCGAGTTGATGCTGCGAAAAGCGACATCGGCGGGCCACAATGTCCGGCCGCGGCCCCGGAGGCGCGGGCTCAGCCGACGGGCGGCGGGCCGGCGTGCTGGCGGCGGAGCTCGAACAGGTCGGAGGGGGAGATCGGCATGGACCGGATCGGGAATCCCTCGGCGTCCTCGATCGCGGCGGCGAACACGGCCGCGCTCGGGATCACGCCGGCCTCGCCGGCGCCCTTGATGCCGAGCGGGTTCAGCGGCGAGGGGGTCTCCAGGTGGTCGATCTCGATACCCTCGGGCACCTCGCTGACATACGGCATCAGGAAGTCCATGAACGAGGCGTTCTGCAGCTGACCGGTCTCGTCGTAGGCGATCCGCTCGTACAGGGCCCCGCCGACCCCCTGGGCCACGCCGCCGTGGATCTGGCCCGCCACGATCCTGGGATTGATCAGCGTCCCGCAGTCGTGCACCACGCAGTACCGAAGGATCTTGATCTCGGCGGTCTCCGGGTCGGTCTCCACGATCACGGTGTGCATCCCGGCCGCGAACGTGGACCTGACCGGCGAGAAGAACTCCCGCCCCTCGATCCCCGGCTCCTCCCCCGGCGCCACCGGCGGCAGGTTGATGTCGCCGCCGGCGAACTGGGTGGCGGCCTGCGCCGCCTCGTCGAACGCGTACCGCAGCGGGTTGGATAGCACGGCCACGGTCCCGAGCGCGATCCCGGTCTCCGGGTCGCCCTTTACCCGGACCACGCCATCGACGATCTCGATGTCCTCCGGCGACGCCTCGAGGGCCGTCGCGGCGACCCTGATCGCCTTCGCCCGCGCCGCACGCGCGGCCAGCGCCACCGCCGACCCGCTCATCACCGCGGCCCGCGAGGCGAACGTGCCGACCGCGTAACCGAACGCGCGGGTGTCGCCGGTCATCACCTGCACATCGCGCAGCGGCACGCCGAGCTCGTCGGCCACGATCTGGGCGAACACGGTCTGGTGCCCCTGTCCCTGCGAGGTCAGCCCGGTCGCGACCTTGACCTTGCCCGAGGTCTCCACCACCACGTGCGCGCCCTCGTACGGGCCGACGCCGGTGCCCTCCACGTAGCAGGCGAGCCCGATCCCCAGCCGGCGCCCCTGCTCCCGCGCCGCCGCCTGCTGCGCACCGAACTCGTCCCATCCCACTAGTGCCTTCAGCTTGGCCAGCGCCGCCGGGTAGTCACCGGAGTCGTAGATCAGCGGCCGGCCGTCCTGGAAGATCAGCCCGTGGTCGTATGGCATCTCCTCGGGCTGGATGAAGTTGCGCTCCCGCACCAGCGCCCGGTCCAGGCCCAGCGCCGCCGCGATCGCGTCTATCGTGCGCTCCATCACGAACGCGCCCTGCGGCCGGCCCGCACCCCGGTACGGCGTGACGATCACGGTGTTGGTGTACAGCGAGCTGAACTCCACCCGGTAGGCCCCAGGCTTGTAGGGGCCGAGCAGCTGGGTGGACGTGATGATCGGCACGATCAGCCCGTACGGGATGTAGGCCCCGTTGTCGTGCCAGAACCGCACGTCAAGACCGAGCACGCGGCCCTCGTCGTCGAACCCGACCCTGACCTGGTGCCGCTGCCCGCGCTCGTGCGCGCTGGCCACGAAGTGCTCGATCCTGTCCTCGGTGTACTTCACCGGCCGCCCGAGCTGCCTGGCCGCCCACGGCACGAGCACCTCCTCAGGCCATGGGTGCACGATCTTGACGCCGAAGCCGCCGCCCACGTCCGGCGTGATCACGTCCACGTCGGCCAGCGCCAGCCCCAGCTTGGCGGCCACCGCCGCCCGCACGCCGGTCGAGGTCTGGGTGGATGTCCAGATCCGCAGCCGCCGCGACTCGCCGTCCCAGCGGGCGAGCACGCCCCGCCCCTCGAGCGGCGTGGACGCCGACCGCTCGACGTACAGGTCAAGGTTGAGCGCGTGCGGCGCGGCCGCGATCGCGGCGGGCGCGTCGCCGTGGGACTGCACCAGGTGGCCGGCCACGTTGCCGGGCACATCCTCGTGCACCAGGTGCTCGGCGGCCCGCGCGGCGTCCACGCCGACCACGGCGGGCAGCGGCTCGTAGTCCACCGCGATCAGCTCGGCAGCGTCCTCGGCCAGGTAACGGTCGGCGGCGACCACCATGACCACGGGCTCGCCGACGTAGTTCACCGCGCCGGCCGCCAGCGGGTAGCCGGTGCGGCCGTGGGTCAGCGCGGGGTGCGGGATCAGCAGCGGCAGCGGCTCGGCGAGCCTGCCCGGCAGGTCCTCGTAGGTGTAGATCCCCGCCAGCCCCGGGACGTCGAGCGCCGCGGAGACGTCGATGTCGAGCACGCGGGCGTGCGCGTGCGGGCTGCGCACGAACGCGGCGGCCAGCGCGTCGCCGCCGAGGTCGTCCAGGTAGGCGCCGTGGCCGCGGAGCAGCCGGTCGTCCTCCACCCGGGCGACCGGCTCGCCGAACATGGCCGTCACGACCGCTCCCGCGCAAGCTCGGCGGCGCGCAGCACGGCGGCGACGATGTTCTGGTAGCCGGTGCAGCGGCACAGGTTGCCGCCGACGATCTCCCTGGCCTCCGCCGCGGTGGGGTCGGGGTTCTCGGCCAGCGCGGCGGTGATCATGGTGAGGAAGCCCGGGGTGCAGAACCCGCACTGGAGCCCATGGCAGTCGGCGAACGCCTGCTGCACCGCGGACAGCGTCCCGTCCGGCGCGGCGAGCCCCTCGACCGTCGTCACGTGCGCGCCGTCGGCGGTGACCGCCAGCAGCAGGCACGATCGCACCGGGACTCCGTCGAGCAGGACCGTGCAGGCGCCGCAGACGCCGTGCTCGCACCCGACGTGCGTGCCCGTCAGCCCGAGGTCGTGCCGCAGGCAGTCCGACAGCAGGCGGCGCGCGGGCACCCGCACGTCCCGCGCCACCCCGTTCACCACCAGCCGGACGTCGTGCAGCGCGGCCGCGTCCGCGACGTGGCCGACCTCCCGGCCGGCCCGCTGGTCAGATGTCACGTGCCCGCCTCCTCGCCTGGGCGACTGCCTCGGCCAGCGCCCGCCTGGTGAGCACGCCGGCCAGGTGGCTGCGGTAGGCGGCCGTCGCGTGGATGTCCGAGACAGGCCGCACCGACCCGGCCGCAAGCCGCCCGGCGACGGCGAGCACGTCGTCGTCGGACGCCGTGCCCGAGCACGCCTCGGACAGGTCGACGACCAGCGGCGTCCCGGCCACCGACAGGTACGCGGCACGGGCCCTGACCAGCCTGCCGTCCTCGTCGATCTGCGCCAGCGCGGCCACGCCGCAGATTGCGTAGTCGCCGCTGCGCCTGCTCACCTCGGCGAACGCGCCGCCCACCCGGGAGGCGAGCACCGGAAAGATGGCCTCGGTGGCCAGCTCGCCGGGCTGCACGTCAGACTCAAGCGGCCCGAGGAAGAAGTCTTCAGCCTTAACCAATCGCTCCCCGCCGGTCCCGGCCAGCCGCACCGACCCGCCGAGCAGCGCAAGAACCGCGGTCATCTCGCCGGCCGGGTCGGCATGCACGATGCTGCCCACCGTGGTCCCGCGGTTCCTGATTACCGGGTGCGCCACCAGCGCGAGCGCGTCGCTGATTAGCGGCGCGGCGGCCGCCACCGCCGGATCGCGCAGCACCTCAGCGTGCCTGGCCAGCGCGCCGATCCTGACCTGGCCGTCGGCGACGCTGATGTAGCTCAGCTCGGTCAGCCGGTTGATGTCCACCAGGTGCGACGGCGCCGCCAGGCGCATGCTGAGCAGCGGAACCAGCGACTGGCCGCCGGCCAGCACCTTGCCGTCGGGCCCGGCCTCGGCCAGCGCGGCAATGGCCTCGGCGACGGACTCCGGCCGGGAGTAGCCGAAAGCGGACGGCTTCACCCCGGTTACGTTAGCCCCCGGCGATCTGCGTGATCACAGTGACTCCGCTGGCCGCGCGCCGGGGTCGCGCCCAGGCAGCGGGCTCACCGCGCGAGCGCGGGGGCCAGCCGGCGGAAGCCGTCGAGCGGGTCGAAGTCGGGGGCGCCGAGCAGCTGGATGCAGACGTGGTCGGCGCCGGCGACCAGGTGCTCGGTGAGCTGCTCGGCGACATGCGCCGGGTCGCCGTGCGCGACCAGCGCGTCGACCAGCGCGTCGCTGCCGCCGTCCGCCAGGTCCGCCTCGGTCCAGCCGAGCCGCCGCAGGTTGGACGTGTAGTTGACCAGGCCGAGGTACGGGGTCCGGACCCTGGACCTGGCGATCACCCGCGCGGCCTGCGGGTCGGTCTCGATCACCGCCTTGTGCTCGGTCGCGAGCAGCGGCTCGGAGCCGAGTATCTCCCTGGCCAGCGCGGTGTAGGCGGTGGTGACCAGGTACGGGTGCGCCCCGGCGGTCCGTTCGGCGGCCAGCCGCAGCATCCGCGGCCCGAGCGCGGCGAGCACCATGGCATCGCCGGGCACTCCGGCGTCGAGCAGCACGTCGACGTAGCCCGCGAGCGTCTCGTACGGCCTGGCGTACTGCCTGGTGGCCTCCCGGTGGCCGGCTCCGACGCCGAGCAGGAACCTGCCAGGATGGGCGGCCTCGATCCTGGCGAACGACCGGGCGACCTCATGCGGATCGCTCTGCCACATGTTCACCACGCCGGTCGCGATCACGATGCTGGTCGTCGCCTCGAGCAGCCCGTCAACCGTGGCCAGCTCGGCACCCGGCGAGCCGCCGAGCCAGACCGCGCCGAAGCCGAGTTCCTCGGCCTCGGCCGCGAAGTCCGGGCCGATCTGGCCGTAGCCGCGCCAGATCCCGAACCGGCCGATCCGGTCCCGCCAGTGCTGCGTCATTGCGCTCTCCCGCCGATCGCGAGTGTCGTCACGGACGGGCGCGCCGGCGCACGGCGAACCCGGTACGCCCAGTCTGGCAGCGCCCAGCGATGATGATCCGATGGAGGCCGATGGTTCCGGCTCGGCGCGGCGAGCGGACGTCCCGGCGGGTACCTGCCCGTTCACGGTCGACCGGCCGGTGATGCGCCAGCGGTGGGAACGCCTGACGTTCCTGCACTGGTCGTTCGACCCGGCGCGGGTGCAACGGCTGCTGCCGGCCGGCCTGGAGGCCGACCTGTTCGGCGGGGCGGCGTGGGTGGGGCTGGTGCCGTTCTTCATGCGGGTCGGGACCGGGCACGGGCACCAGGCGCCGTGGGTGTCGAGGTTCTGCGAGACCAATGTCAGGACGTACGTGCGCGACCGGGCGGGGCGGACCGGGATCTGGTTCTTCTCGCTCGACGCCGCACGGCTCGGGGCCGTCGCCGTCGCCAGGGCGACCTACCGGCTGCCGTACTTCTGGTCGGCGATGAGCATCGCCGACGGCGACGACGCGGTGTCCTACCGCTGCCGGCGCAGGCTGCCGGGCCCGGCGGCGGCCAGCGACGTGCGGGTCAGGATCGGCGACCGGTATGAACCCGGTGACCTGGACGAGCGCGACCACTTCCTGACCGCGCGCTGGATCCTGTTCAGCGCGTCAGGCGATCGGCGGCGGCTGGCCAGGGCATGCCACTCGCCGTGGCCGCTGTTCCGGGCGACGGCCGAGCGTGCCGACGACCGCCTGATCGCGGCCGCCGGGCTGCCCGCTCCGGACGGCCCGCCCCTCGTCCACTACTCCCCGGGGGTCGACGTGGCGATCGGCCGCCCTGAGCGGTGGGATCAGGGCAGATGAGAGCCGGGCCCACGTAGCACGAAGGAGTCTGCAGGCATGCGGCACGTCGAGGCACGGACCGGCGCGTACGCCGACTCGGTCACGCTCATGCAGGTCAGCGCCCGGGTCCAGGAAGTACCGGGAGTCCGGGCCGCGCTGGTCGCGATGGCCACCGAGCTGAACATCGGCCTGCTGGCCGGCCTCGGCATGACCGCGCCGGCCGCCGCCGGACCGAACGACCTGCTGGTCGCCATCGAGGCCGACGACGCCGAGGCACTGGCGGCCGCGCTGACCGTCGCCGACGGTGCGCTCACCGCCCGCCCCCCAGGGGCAGGCGGCAGCGCGGCGAGCCAGGTGGCCGGCCAGGTCGCGCAGCCGCCGAGGACCGCGGGCAGCGCGGCCCGCAGGTCCGGGCCAGGGCTCTGCCTGATCTCGGTGCCCGGGCGGTTCGCGTTCGCCGAGGCGGTAGACGCGCTGGAGTCGGGCTGCGACGTGATGATCTTCTCCGACAACGTCCCGGTCGAGCAGGAGGTGGCGCTCAAGGACATCGCGGCCGAGCGCGGCCTGCTCGTGATGGGGCCGGACTGCGGGACCGCCGTGCTGAGCGGCGTCGGCCTCGGCTTCTCGCACACGGTGCCGCCAGGCCCGATCGGCCTGGTGGCCGCGTCGGGGACCGGGGCGCAGCAGGTGATCTGCCTGCTCGACGCGGCCGGGGCCGGGACCAGCGCGGTGCTCGGCACCGGCGGCCGCGACCTGTCGGCGGCCGTGGGGGGCCGCTCCGCGCGTACCGCGCTCGCCGCGCTCGACGAGGAACCCGGATGCGAGCTGATCATGCTGCTCTCCAAGCCACCGGCCGCCGAGGTCGCCGCCGACCTGCGCGCCTTTGCGGGCACGCTCGCGACTCCGGTCCTGTTCGCGCTGATCGGCCAAGGCCAGCCCGACCTGACCGCCGTGACCGAGGAAGCACTGCGCGCGATCGGCCTGCCCGTCCCCGACTGGCCCCGCTGGGACCGGCCCGAGCCCAGTGCCCAGGCCAGCCCGGTCGCAGAGGCCCGAGCGGGACGTGCGCTCCGCGGGCTGTTCGCGGGCGGGACGCTCTGCGACGAGGCGATGGTGATCGCCGCAGAACAGCTCGGCCCGGTCTACTCGAACATCCCGCTGCGCCCTGAGTGGCGCATCGACCCGCGCTCCGCCGTCCGGGGCGACCCCCGGCACGTCGTGATCGACTACGGCGACGACGAGCTCACGGCGGGGCGCCCGCATCCGATGATCGACCAGCGGCTCCGACTGGACCGGCTGGCTGCCGACGCAGCGGACCAGGCCACCGGGGTGATCCTGCTCGACGTGGTGCTCGGCCACGGCGCACATCCCGACCCCGCCGCCGAACTCGGGCCGGCCATCGAGGCGGCCAGGTCGGGCCGCGACCTGCCGGTCGTCGTCGCTCTGATCGGAGCCAGGACCGATCCGCAGGGGCTCGCCGCCCAGGCCGAGGCACTCGCCGGGGCCGGGGCTCACGTGTTCGCCTCAAACGCGCAGGCGGCCAGGTTCGCGTGTTCGCTGATCACTGCCGCGGCGGGCTCCGCCGGAAGGGTGCGGCGCGCGGCTGGCGGGCCATCGCGGGATGGCCGACCGTCACCCCGCCGGATGGCCGGGCGGGAAGGAGGACTACGCGTGACCGGCCTGCTCCGCCGTGAGCCCCGCGTGATCACGGCCGGCATCGATCTGCTCGCCGACGCGATCGCGGCGCAGGGCGTCGAGGTCACCAGGGTGGACTGGGCGCCGCCGATGCCGGGGACCGAGGCCGATCTCGCCGTCGTGCTGGCCGACCGGCGCCGCAAGGCAGGCAATGACCTCGCCGTGGCGCGGATGCTCGGCGTGCGGGCGCACCTGGTCGACGTGCTCCCCGCGAGCCGGGCGCTCGGCCTGGGCGCCGGGGAGTTCCTGCACGCCGGCCCGCCGCTCACCTGGGAGCGCGCATCGGGCCCCATGCGCGGGGCGCTGGTCGGCGCGGCGGTCTTCGAGGGCCTGGTCGCCGAGGCCGACCCGGACGCTGGCGAGTCGGCGCACGGGATCGTTGCGCTCGATTCGTGTCATCATCGCGGTGCCGTGGGCCCGATGGCCGGCGTCGTCTCCCCCTCGATGTGGGTCTTCGTGATCGAGGATCCCGCCGACGGCCGCCGCGCCTACTGCTCCCTGAACGAGGGCCTCGGCAAGGTCCTGCGGTACGGCGCCTACTCGGCCGAGGTGATCGCCAGGCTGCTGTGGATGTCGGCGGTGCTCGGCCCGCTGCTGCAGGCGGCGGTCCGCCGTCACGGGCCGGTCGACCTTTCCGCGATCTGCGCCCAGATGGTGCAGATGGGCGACGAGGCGCACAACCGGAACCGGGCAGGCACCCTCATGCTGCTCAGGGAACTGCTGCCGTCCATGATCGAGTCCGGCTTTGCCTCGTCGGACGTGGCGGACGCGGTCAGGTTCGTCGCGGGGAACGACCACTTCTTCCTGAACCTCGCGATGCCCGCATGCAAGCTAGCGCTCGACGCCGCCCGTGGCGTACCAGGATCAACGATGGTGGTGGCCATGGCGCGCAACGGCACCGACTTCGGCATTCAGGTCTCGGGCACGGCGGACCGGTGGTTCACCGCGCCGGCGCTGGTGCCGCAGGGGCTGTTCCTGGCCGGCTACGGGCCCGACGACGCCAACCCCGACATCGGCGACTCCGCGATAACCGAGACGGCGGGACTCGGCGGGTTCGCGATGGCCGCGGCTCCGGCGATCGTCCGGCTGGTCGGCGGGACCGCGGCGTCGGCCCTGGCCAGCACGGAGCGGATGTACGAGATCACGCTGGCCGAGCATCCGCTCTTCCAGGTGCCCGCGCTGGACTTCCGCGGGACCCCGGTCGGGATCGACGTCAGCCTGGTCGCGCGGACCGGGATCCTGCCGCAGATCAACACCGGCATGGCGGGCAAGCGCGCCGGGACTGGTCAGGTCGGCGCCGGCCTGGTCACCCCGCCGCCCGAAGTATTCCAAGCCGCCCTAGCCGCGCTAGCCGCCCTCGCCCAGCACTCCCCCCAGCCCTGAGCCCCCGCCCCTCGGCGTCACCCGATTCCCCGACTCCCCGACTCCCCGACTCCCCGAGCCCCCCGAGCCCCCCGAGCCGGTGCCACACCGGCCTCCTCGCGACTTCTTACCCGCTAGCGCCTCACATAAGCCGCAAATCACCCGTGATCATGACGTCAGCGGGTAAGAAGTGGCGCTAGCGGATGAGAAGTGGCGCTGGCGGGTGAAGAGTCGGGGGCGCTTTGTTGGGGGGCGGGGCATCTCCGCGGTCATTCGTTGCCGTCTCGGGCGTGGGATAGGCGCGGAACGAAACCTGCGGCCCGCCGCTTAGGCAGCCAGCGAATCGAACCGCTCGGGCATCGGGCCGAGGCCCAGCATGTGCTCGATTGCTCCGACTGTCCGCTCAGCCGCGCGCCCATCACCGTACGGGTTCACCGCCCTGGCCATCGCCCGGTAGGCGGGAGGATCGGTCAGCAGGCGGCTGACCTCTTCGTAGACCCGGTCAGGATCGGTGCCGACCAGCCGGGCGGTGCCAGCCGAGACGGCTTCGGAGCGCTCGGTCGTGTCCCGCATCACCAGCACTGGCTTGCCGAGGCTGGGTGCCTCCTCCTGGACGCCGCCGCTATCGGTAAGCACGATCATGGACCGCCGCAGGAGCCTGGCGAACGCGCCGTAGCTCATCGGGTCTACGGTCAGGACGTTGCGGATGCCGTCAAGCTCGGGCAGCAGCGCCTCGCGGACCACGGGATTGGGGTGAACGGGCAGCACCACGCTGATGTCAGGATGGCGGCGGGCCAGGCGTGCGACCGCCTGGCCGATGTCTTCCATCCGACCCCACGACTCCCGCCGGTGGGCGGTGACGAGCAGCACCGGCGTCTCTGAGGCGTCCACCTTCTCAAGCTCGGTGCTGCCGTAGGGCACGCGCTGGTCGACGGTCCATAGCAGCGCATCGATCACGGTGTTCCCCGTGACCAGGATGTCGCGCTCCGCAACTCCCGCATCCAGCAGGTTGTTCTCGCTCTGCCTGGTGGGCGCGAGGTGCAGCGATGCCACCTGAGTGGTCAGACGGCGGTTCGCCTCTTCGGGAAACGGCGCGTACAGATCGCCGGTCCGCAGCCCGGCCTCGACGTGAATGACGGGGATGCGCTCATAGAACGCGGCAAGCGCGCCGGCGAAGGTCGACGTGGTGTCGCCCTGGACCACCACGGCGTCCGGCCGTTCCTGGCGGATCACCTCGCCGAGCCGCTCGAGCACGCGCGAGGTCAGCCCGTCCAGGGACTGCCTGGGCCTGATCACGTTCAGGTCGTGCTCGGGGCGCACCCCGAACAGGTCGTTGACCTGATCCACGATGGCTCGGTGCTGGCCGGTGAGCGCGACCACAGGCGTGAGCGCGGCCGACGCGTCGAGCCCCTGGATCACCGGAGCCAGCTTGACGGCCTCCGGCCGCGTTCCGTACACGACCATGACCCGCTTGGCTGATCCTGCGCTGATCATCTGGTTCGTTCCCCCCTGATGAGTTACCTGAGCGGTGCGAGGCTGACGGGCTGATAGCTGGCCGACGCGTCCTCGGCGTACAGGCCGATCCGCCCGGACAGGTACGGCCTGGCCGTGTCGGCGAACCTGACCAGTCGCCGGCCGTCCACGCTGGCGGTGATGACGTCGCCGCGCTGGCTGACGACCACCTGGTACCAGCGGTGCAGCGGAAACGCAGGACGGGTACCGGTCGTCAGGAAGCGCTGCTCGCCCGGATAGGCCGGGTTCTCCTGACCGAGCTCCCAGCCGTCTGGCCGCAGCATGAGGTAGTAGAAGTGGTCGTTGCCGAGGTAGTGCCAGACGACCCAGCCGACCTCCCAGTCGTTCGGCCGGTCGCGGCGCAGCTGGCCGTTCGTCCGCAGGCGCAGGTCGAGCCGGAAGCCGCGCCAGGTCCTCGCGGAGAGCACGAGCGCGGCGTGCGTGCTGCCCGGCGTGGCGGGCCTCGCCGTGGTAAGCGTGATCGCCCCGCGGTCACCGCTCGCGGTGCTGACCCGGCCGTAGCCGTCGTAGGCGACGTGCCACGGCCCGCCCACCGGGACGGCCGGCAGGGCCGACCGCCCGCATCCGGCCGCCAGCAGCGCCGCGGCGAGCGCCCCGGCGAGCGCACCGCAGGCCCCGGCGGCGCGCAGGCGCCGCGTCCTCGCGGTGGTCACGACGACTCCGCAGCCGTCGGCTCCGGGCGCGGCCCGTGCGCCGGATGGTCGGTCACCCGCTCGGTCTTCAGCCAGCCGTGCCTGCCGCGCACAATCCGGCCGAGCGCCCAGTAGCCGGCCACCATCCACAGCAGCGAGTAGATGGCGAAGGAATGGCCGAGCGCGATGGCACGCCAGGTACGCAGCCCCCGCTCGCGCCTGACGTACACGGACAGGGTGAGCAGGAGGGCCAGCGCGAAGGTGAGCCAGTACCAGTCGAGCAGCAGGCCCGGCCTGGCGAGCTCGGCCCGCCCGGCCGGGGAGAAGGCCAGCTCGCCCACCGTGATCCCGAGCGCGGCGAGCAGCAGCACGTTCGCGAGCAGGAGCACGGGTACCAGCAGGCTGTGCAGCAGATGCGGCACGGTGCGCAACGGAGCTCGCCGGACCACTCCCGGTATCTGGCGCCAGGCCTGCAGGTGGCCCTGGAACCACCGCGACCGCTGCCGCACCAGCCGCCGCATCGAGACCAGCCCTTGCTGGTGCACGGCGACGTCACGGCAGTACCTGGTGCGCCAGCCCGAGCTGACCAGCCGGAGCCTTTGCTCGAGATCCTCGCTTAGGCCGTCGGTCCAGGGGGCGGGCATCAGGTCAATCAGGGCGGCCAGCCGCACGAACTGGCCGTTGCCGCCGAGCCCGGCCACGCCCCACCGATCGCGCGCGCTCTGGTACACATCCGTGTAGGTGACGAACTCCATGTCCTGCATCCGGGCGAGCGCGCCGTCACCGCGGTTGAAGATCCGCACGCCGATCTGCACGGCTCCCACATCCGGCGCGGCGAAGTACGGCGCCACCCGATCGAGCGCCTGCGGGTCGAGCCGCCCGTCCGCGTCCATGATCCCGACGATCACCTTGTCATCCGGCCAGTCCGCCGCCTCGTCGCGCAGCCGGGCAAGCCCGGCGTTGAGGGCGGCGCCCTTGCTGCACTGGGCGTCCGGCGGCTCGCGGCGCAGTAGGCGCACCCTGGGGTCGTGCCTGTGCCGGACGACCGCGCCGGTTCCGTCGTTGGAGCCATCGTCGATCACCAGCACGATGGAGTTGCGCACCGGCAGGTCGAGCAGCCGGTCCAGAGTCTGCTCGATGACCCCGGCCTCGTTGAGCGCGGGCACCAGGAACGCGAAGAGGAACTCGTCCGCCGCCCCGGCCCTGCCTTCCGGTGCGTGCGCGGAGCGGCTGACAAACCAGAGCCGCACCACGCTGATGAAGATGACCACGATGCCGGCCGTGGCGACCCAGTCAAGTACGTGCACGATCATCGCCCCATCACCGGTCCCTTCGGCGCGCCACGGCGGCAAGGCCCGAGGCCACGCCGATGGTGAGCGCGTAGAGCGCGAAGACCACACCGACGACGGCGATCAGGGCACTGGCAAGTGTCAGCATGGCTATGCCTCCCCCTTCAGGCCCAGACCGGCGCGGGCCCAGACCGGCGCGGGCCCAGACCGGCGCGGGCCCAGACCGGCGCGGGCCCAGACCGGCGCGGGCCCAGACCGGCGCGGGCCCAGGCGGGCGCGGGCGGGCTAGGTGACGGTGAGGACGGCGGCGCCCGTGATGCGGTCGGCGGCCAGGTCGGCCAGCGCCTGGTCGGCGGCGTCCAGCGGGTACGGCGTCACCGACACCTTCAGGTGCAGCCGCTCGGCCAGCCGCAGGAACTCCTCGGCATCGCCCCGGGTGTTCGACGTCACGCTCCGCAGCGTCCGCTCCTGGAACAGGTCGTCCTGGTATCTAAGCGCCGGGATGTCGGTCAGGTGGATACCGGCGATCGCGCACGTACCGCCGCGGTCCAGGTTGCGCAGCGCGGGCGGCACCACATCGCCAACCGGGGCGAAGATGATCGCGGAGTCGAGCGGCTCAGGCGACGGGTCGAACGAGTCCTGCGCCGACGCCGCGCCGAGATCAAGCGCGAGCTCCCGGGCCGCAGGCGCCCTGGTGAACACGTGCACGGCCGCGCCGGCCGCGATGGCGACTTGAGCGGCAAGGTGCGCCGAGCCGCCGAACCCGTACATCCCGAGGCGGCCGCCGGGCGGCAGCTCGGCCCTGCGCAGCGCCCGGTACCCGATGATCCCGGCGCACAGCAGCGGCGCGAGCTCGGCGTCGCTGAAGCCGGACGGGAGCGGGTGCACGTAGGCGTCGGCCGCCACCAGGTACTCGGCGTACCCGCCGTCACGGTCCCAGCCGGTGTAGACCGACCGCGGGCAGAGGTTCTCGCTGCCGCGACGGCAGTACCGGCACGAGCCGTCGGTCCCGGCCAGCCAGGCCACTCCGACCCGGTCGCCCGGCGCGAACCTGTTGGCGCCGGCCCCGGCCGCGACTACCTCTCCGACGACCTCATGCCCTGGGGTAACGTCGGGCCGGCGCGGCTTAAGGTCGCCCTCGGCCAGGTGCAGGTCGGTGCGGCAGACGCCGCAGCAGAGCACCCTGACCAGCAGCTCGCCCTGGCCGGGCTCGGGGACCTGCCGGTCGACGAAGCGCAGCGGCCCGCTCGCCATCGGCCCAGGCTCGTGCACCACCCATGCCCGCATGGCACCAGGATAGGCGCGCCGGCCTGCCCGGGCCCGGCTCAGGGCCCGGTCCGGGCCGACCCAGGCCCGGCCCAGGGCCCGGCCCGGGCCGACCCAGGCCCGGCCCGGACCTGGCCGGATCGCCCGACCGGCGCGAGCTCGCCCGCCCGGCGTGATGTCATAGCCAGATGAACCGTCCGCCGCTGAACCGCAACCTGGCCGGACTCGGAACGACCATCTTCGCCGAGATGTCCGAGCTGGCGGCCGTGACCGGCTCGGTCAACCTCGGCCAGGGCTTCCCCGACACCGACGGGCCGCGCGAGATCGCCAGGGCCGCCGCCGACGCCATCATGGCCGGCCGCGGCAACCAGTACCCGCCGGGCGCCGGGATCCCCGAGCTGCGCCGGGCGATCGCGGACCATCAGACCCGCTTCTACGGCCTCGCGGTCGACCCCGACCGCGAGGTGCTGGTCACCGCCGGGGCCACCGAGGCCATCGCCGCAGCCCTGCTCGCCCTGGTGGAGCCCGGCGACGAGGTGATCGCGTTCGAGCCGTACTACGACTCCTACGCGGCGTGCATCGCGATGGCGGGCGGCATCAGGGTGCCCGTCACCCTGCGCGCCCCCGGCTTCCGGCCCGACCTGGACGCGCTGAGCGCCGCCGTGACCGGCCGGACCAGGCTGATCCTGCTGAACTCGCCGCACAACCCGACCGGCTCGGTGTTCACCAGGGCCGAGCTGACCGCCATCGCCGACATCGCCTGCGAGCACGACCTCCTTGTGGTCAGCGACGAGGTCTACGAGCACATGGTGTTCGACGGCGAGCATGTGGCCGTTGCCACGCTGCCCGGCATGCGCGAGCGGACGGTCTCGATCAGCTCGGCGGCGAAGACGTTCTCCTTCACCGGCTGGAAGATCGGCTGGGTGACCGGGGCGCCCGAACTGGTAAGCGCGGTCCGGACCGTCAAGCAGTTCCTGACCTACGTCAGCGGCGGGCCATTCCAGTACGCCATCTCCGAGGCGCTCGGGCTGCCCGATGAGTACTACCGTTCGATCCCGGCGGACCTGAGCGTCAAGCGCGACCTGATGACCCGGGGACTCGCCGAGGCGGGGTTCGATGTCTACGTTCCGCAGGGCACCTACTTCATCACCACCGACATCCGGCCGTTCGGCGATACGAGCGGCCTGGAGTTCTGCCGCAAGCTGCCGCACGTAGCCGGCGTGGTGGCGATACCGAGCGTCGTGTTCTACGACCACCGTGACGAGGGGCAGTTCCAGGTCAGGTTTGCGTTCTGCAAGAAGGAAGAAGTGCTGATGGAAGCCCTCAGCAGGCTGCGCAGGCTGCACCCCGCATAGCCCCGGCCAGTTGTTATCGCGGCGTGACCGTAGCGGGCGATGACCGCGTGACATGGCCGCGCCGGGCCGGTTAGCATGCCGTCACCACCTAATGCGGTTTCTGTCATTTCGGTAGAGTCGCGTCATCGGTCTTCGCCGAGCTACATGGCGTTATCACTGGTCGGTTCCGCCGACCATGCGGAGGGGAGTCGGATTTGACCGACATGTCGTGGGAGCACGCCGCCGAGGCCCGGGCAGCGCTGAACGCCATCGTCAGCGACCCGGAGCACGGGGTCTCCGCGCTCTCCAGCGCCCAGACAATGTCGAACCTGCTCAAGGACCTCCTTCCGGACGCGCCCCGCGAGAAGAGCATCCTGGTCGCCGCCGCCGAGGCGGGACTGGCTGACACGCTGCGTGACCACGTCGCGCAGGGCATGGATCCGAGCACCGCGATCAGGCTGACCGCCTCGACATTCTCCTCGACCACGCCGTTCACGCCGGAGGCGTGCAGCTGGGTGACCGGCGAGATCGCCGGAGTCCTCGGCATCAGCCAGCCCGGTGGCGGAGCGGCAGGCGGCGGGGCGGCAGGCGGGTTCGGCGGAACCCCAGGCGGTTACGACCCGACCGGGCAGGGCGCGCCGACCCAGATGGCGCCCATTCCCGGATACACCCCCGGGCAGCAGGGAACCCAGGGGATGGGTGGCTACGGGCAAGGCACCGGCGGGCTGGGTCAGGCTGGCGGGTACGGGCAGGGCACCGGCGGCCAGGCAGGCCAGGGCGCTTTCGGCCAGGGCACCGGCTACGACCCGAACGCGACCGCTCCCGGCGC
>Ga0335081_10004581_pt1 | contig 21796 bp, 17 predicted proteins | sample Lox_Sample_35_FD_206713 | JGI IMG/M metagenome (GOLD analysis project Ga0335081, IMG submission 206713) | Soil microbial communities from Loxahatchee National Wildlife Refuge, Florida, United States - Lox_Sample_3.5 | ecosystem: Environmental > Terrestrial > Soil > Wetlands | place: USA... | reverse complement strand
ATTTCGGTGAAGTAGTTGAAATAGTTTTCCACGCTGTGTGTGACGGGAGTTTCTGTCACTGGCGCTTCGGAGCAGCGTTTGCGGCTTTGCCTGCGCTCTGCTTTTGGGAGCTATAGTTGTCCCCCGGGACCGCCTCGCTGCGGCGCTTGCCGTGTGTCTGGTTTCGCTCGTAAATGATGCGCAGCCCATCCAGCGTCAGCAGATCATCGATTTCGCGGATATATTTCGAACCGCCGCCCATCAGTGCCGCCAGGCCTCCGGTTGCAACCACCGTTACGCCATCGCCCAGCTCTGCCAGCAGCCGTTCGAGAATGCCGTCGATCAAACCAAGGTATCCGTAATACAGGCCGGACTGCACGCTGTTGACGGTGTTGGTAGCCAGCACGCGCGGCGGTTTGCGAACGTCCACTCGCGGCAGCCGTGCGGTACGCGCAAACAGCGCGTCGGCCGAGATGCCAATGCCGGGCGTGATAACTCCTCCCAGATACTCACCCTTCTTCGAGACCACATCGAAAGTGGTCGCCGTCCCGAAGTCGACAATAATGCACGGGCCGCCGAACTTCTCGAACGCCGCGACGCTGTTCACGATGCGGTCCGCGCCGACCTCGGCAGGATTGTCATAGTGCACCGGCATGCCGGTCTTTACACCCGGCTCGATGAACAGCGGCCGCGAATGAAAGTAGCGCTCACACACTTCCCGCAACGTGGAATCAAGCGGCGGCACGACAGAGGAGATCACCGTGCCCTGCACCGCGGTGAACTCAATGCCATTCATTGCGAAGAGATTGCGGAAGAGCACGCCGTACTCGTCCACAGTCTGCGTTTTGGTCGTCTGCACGCGCCAGTGTGCGATCAGCGGTCCATACTGGGTATCCGGCCCGTCGAACGCGGCCTCAAAGACACCCAGCACGGTGTTGGTATTGCCGACGTCGAGAACCAGCAGCATGATTACGTTCCATCGAGCGCGCGAACATTACCGGACAACACGGTCCGCAAGCCGTCGCTCGTCCGCAACAGCAGAAAGCCGCGCTCGTCCAAGCCTTCGGTGATGCCTTCGTAGCCACCATCCTCTTCAATGCGAACGTGGCACGAGCGGACCCAGGAGGAACGTTTTTCGAAATCGCGGAGGATCTCGGCGCGCACTCTCTGGCCGCCTTCGGACAGCTTGCGATAGTGGCCGTCGAGCGATTTTAGCAGAGCTGCGGTGAGTTCCACGCGCGACCACTCGCGGCCGGTTTCCATACGCAGCGAAGTCGCAATTGGCTTCAGTTCCCCGTAAAACGCCGCCTGATTCACGTTGATGCCGATGCCGACGACAACGTAACGGACTCGAGTGGGCTCGGCATTCATCTCCGTCAGGATGCCGCAAAACTTGCGCCCGCCTAGCAGGCCATCATTCGGCCAGCGCAGGTCGGGACGCAGTCCGGTGACCTGCTCAACCGCATCCGCTACGGCGATTCCCGTCATCAGCGAGAGAAATAGCGCATCGAGCGGCGCCATTTCCGGACGCAACAGGACCGAACAGTAGATGCCGACCGACTGCGCCGATTCCCAGCTATGCCCGCCTCGTCCGCGCCCGGCAGTTTGTTCTTCCGCGAGGAATACAGCGCCTTCCGGCTCTCCGGTGGGCGCGGCTTGCATCGCTAAAACGTTAGTCGAGCCGGTGCGAAAGTAATGATGGATGTGCCCGGCGAACATGGTTCCGCTGAGCAGGGGGGCGAGTATATCGGGGAGCAATAGATCGGGCATAGCTTCCAGTTGATATCCGGTGGCGAGATGTCCGGTAATCTTCACGCCCAGCTCGCGGAGATGTTCCACGGCGCGCCACACCTCCGAGCGCGTGGTTCCCAACTCTTCGGCCATGCGCTGGCCACTGATGACGACGGTCGCGTTGTCGCTCAGCAAGCGGACGATACGGCTGAGGCGCGCGTCGGTCGACCCATCAGCGCGAGTGTCGATACGGGTTGGAGGCATCCGGGCGATAACAAGATTATGCGGGACTAAGAGCGGAATGTGTAGTGTCGGCTGATTTGACCGAGGACGGGGCCAGAGTCCTGAGCCCTCAGCCGTCGAAGGCGGCAGCTGGCCTGGCTTGCGTAATCTTCACCAAAGCGCAACAATAGAACCATTCGGTGCCGCCATAGCGTCCCGGGCCGCGTCGATTCATCGCGCGGTTCTTGTTTTTGTAACGAAGACGATGGCCTGGTCATCGAATAAGTGAGAGTAAAAGAAGCGTCAACTGGCAGCTTCAACATCCCCGTAGGTCGGGTCCGCCACGGCGGGCAGTGGATCTACTGGAGCCGCGAGTCAGCTTTCAACATCCCCGTTCCGGGGCGTGTCCTCCGAGCACAACGGAAACCCACGCCGCCGGGACTGAAGGCAGAGCAAAACGATGGCAACAGCACCGGTTACAGAAGCGGCATCCTGCTCGCTTGAAAATTATCTCGTACTTCCTGATCGCTCCATGGACGACCGAATTGCCGCGGCCAAAGAAGCTCTGGGCAGCGAGTGCGTCATCCTCGGACATCACTACCAACGCGACGAAGTAGTTCGCTGGGCGGACTTTCGTGGCGATTCGTATCGCCTGTCGCAGATGGCCGCGCAGGCCAAGGGCCGCTACATCGTGTTTTGTGGCGTCCACTTCATGGCGGAAAGCGCCGACATCCTGGCGCGTCCCGGCCAGGCCGTGCTGCTCCCCGATCTCAACGCCGGCTGCTCCATGGCCGACATGGCGGAGATCGGACAGGTGGAAGATGCCTGGGAGCAGTTCGTCAATCTCGGACTGACCGACAATGAGGGCAACGGCATTACGCCCATCACGTACATGAATTCCACAGCCGCAATCAAGGCCTTCTGCGGCGAGCGCGGCGGGCTGGTCTGCACCTCCTCGAATGCCAAGGGTGCGTTCGACTGGGCTTTCAGCCGCAATGAAAAACTTTTCTTCCTTCCCGATCAACACCTGGGCCGCAACACCGGATTCGCGCGCGGTATTCCGCTGGACGAGATGGTGGTATGGGACCCGTACATGCTACAGGGCGGCCTAACATCCGATCGCCTGCGCAAAGCCAAGGTGATTTTGTGGAAGGGACATTGCTCGGTGCATCAGCGCTTTTTGCCGGAGCACGTCGACAAAGTGCGCGCCAGCCATCCCAGCATTCAGGTCATCGTTCATCCGGAATGCCGTTGGGAGGTTTGCCAGAAGGCCGACGGAATCGGCTCGACCGATCACATCATCAGGACAGTTGAGCGGGCGCCGGCCGGATCGTCATTTGCCATCGGCACGGAAATTCATCTGATCAATCGCCTGGCGAAGGAAAATCCCGACAAGCACGTCATCACCCTGGATAACTCCGGCTGCCTGTGTACGACGATGTTCCGCATTTCGCCGCAGCATCTTTGCTGGGCGCTGGAAAACCTGCTGGACGGCAATGTCGTGAATCAGATCAAGGTAACCGAGAATGTCAAGATGTGGGCGCGCGAGGCACTTGATAGGATGTTAGAGATCCAGTGATTATTCGCAAGCGTCCCCGGGAAAAGTTCTTGCGGCGGATTCCGCGCTATTGGTCCGATCTGCGCGCCCACCGCCGTCGTGTTATGGAACGCCGCCAGGCGCGCCTCGCGAGATTGGGAAAAATCGACATGTCGCGAACCTTCACCGTTGCCGAAGCCGAGAAGCTGCTGCCGGTTCTGGAATCGCTGTTGCGCTCGGCCATCCAGGCCAAGGCGCTGATCGAAGAAGTTGATGCCGAACTGCAGGCGCTCACCAACCGCATCTTCGTGAATGGCGGCATGCTGATCGATGTGGCTGCGGTGGCGCGGCGTAAAGCCGAGCGCGACAAGGCGCTCCAGCGTGCCAAGGATGCGGTGGCTGAGATCGATGCCACCGGCGTTCAGGTGAAAGATCTTGAGGTTGGCCTGCTCGACTTTCCCTGCGTCGTGGGCGAGGACGTTATCCTGCTCTGTTGGAAGCTGGGCGAGAAGGGCATCACCCACTGGCACGGTATGCAGGAAGGCTTCGCCGGCAGAAAGCCCATCGACGACCGCATCCTGCGCAGCCAGAAGAAGAGCCAGTAGCGAGTTTCCAAGGTAGAGCGGCGCTTCAGCGCCGCGTTGCGCGGCGAACAATTTTACGAGCCCGGCTTTAGCTCGGCGAAACTCTCGCCGGCTTCAATTTGTTTGTATGGCGGAACGCGGACCTTAAGGTCCGCTCTACCCGTCTGTAGTGCCGCGGCCCTGAAGGCCCGCTCTTCCACCAATAGCCTAACCATGATCCAACTCTCCTCCGCCGGCAAACGCTTCGGGCCCAAGCTTCTCTTCGAAAGCCTCGACTGGCTGATCACTCCCGACGCCCGCGTCGGACTTGTGGGTGCAAACGGCACCGGCAAATCCACGCTGCTGAAAATTCTCGCCGGACTGGAAACGCTCGACTACGGCTCGATGACCTCTGCCCGCAACACCACCTTCGGCTACCTGCCGCAGGACGGCCTGCAACTCTCCGGTCGCACCGTCTTCGACGAATGCATGTCGGTCTTCTCGAACCTGCGGGCGCTCGAACAGGAGATGGAAGAGCTCACCCACAAGATGGGCGAGCTCGACCACACCTCAAGCGAATACGCGCAGGTTGCCGATCGTTACCAGCGCATCTCGGGCGAGTTTCGCGTCAAGGACGGCTACGCGCTGGATGCGCAGGTGGGCATTGTGCTCGACGGCCTCGGCTTCCGCAAGGAAGATTGGACGCGCTACACCGAAGAGTTCTCCGGCGGCTGGCAGATGCGCATCGCCCTGGGCAAGCTGCTGCTGGCCAAACCGAACCTGCTGCTGCTCGACGAGCCCACCAACCACCTCGACCTGGAAACCCGCAACTGGTTGGAGCAGTACCTGCTGGAGTACCCGTTCGCCTACGTGCTCATCTCGCATGATCGCTATTTCCTCGACGTCACCGTCGATCGCATCGCCGAGATCTGGAACAAGCGCGTGCAGTTCTACAGCGGCAACTACGAAAAATATCTGGCGCAGAAGCAGGAACGCCGCGACTCGCTGGTCGCCGCCTACAAGAACCAGCGCGAGCGCATCGAGCAACTCGAAGCCTTCATCAACCGCTTCCGCTACCAGGCCACCAAGGCCAAGCAAGTGCAGAGCCGCATCAAGGAACTGGAGAAGATCGAGCGCATCGAGATTCCGCCGGAAGAGAGGACGATCCACTTCACCTTTCCGCAGCCCAAGCCCAGCGGGCGGCTGGTAGTGGAAGCCACCGGCGTCGCCAAAAGTTACGGCCAGCCGCTCCACGCCAACAATAGGGCCGGCGCGGAAGCTGCGACGAAAGAAGTCTTCCGCGATGTCGACTTCACCATCCAGCGCGGCGATCGTATCGCGCTGGTCGGCGTAAATGGCGCGGGCAAGTCGACGCTGATCAAACTGTTGACGGGCGTCGAGCCGCTGAGCGAAGGCACTCTCAAGCTCGGCCACAATGTCGAGCCGGACTACTTCGCGCAGGACCAGTACAAGGAGCTCGATCCGACGCGCCGCATTCTCGACGATCTCTCCGATGTAGCGCCGCAGAAGTCGATGACCGAGCTGCGCGGCGTCCTGGGCTGCTTCCTGTTTTCCGAGGATGACGTCTTCAAGCCCATCGGCGTGCTCTCCGGCGGCGAGCGCAATCGCTACGCGCTGGCGAGGATGCTGCTGCATCCCTCGAACTTCCTCCTGCTGGACGAGCCGACGAACCACCTCGACATGCGCGCCAAGGACGTTCTGCTGGAGGCGTTGGAGAAGTACAACGGCACGGTCGTCTTCGTCTCGCACGACCGCTACTTCATCGACAAGCTGGCGACGCGCGTCTTCGAAATCGGCGGCGGGCGGGTGGAGATTTTTCCCGGCAACTACGAAGACTATCTCTGGCGCAAGCAGCGACAGGAAGCGGGCGAGGGCGAGGCCGAGCAGACGGCTTGGGCTCCCACATTGTCAGATGTGCCCGGCTACCAGGAAAGGAAGGAGCAATCGCAGGCCAAGAAGCGCATCAATCCCATCAAGCTGAAGCAGATGCAGGAGCGGCATCAGCAGGTGGAGCAAGGCATTGCGCGGCTGGAAGACGGCATCGCCGAATGCGAGCGCGAGTTGCAGTCGTTCGTCAGCGCGCAGGAGACGCAGAAGTGGACGGAGCTGCTGGCCCAGCGCCGGAGCGAACTGGAGACGATGATGGGCGAGTGGGAAGGACTGTCGCAGGAGCTCGAAGAGGCGAAAGCGTGAATCAGTGGTCAGTGGTCAGTAGCCGGTTGCCAGAGCTAGAACTCATCTCATAAGTCCGTAAGGTTTGTATCAGGGCACGACTTCCAGTCGTGCCGAAACCGGCAATTTTCATGGGGTAGGGCTTTAGCCCCTGCAAAGTGCGCGGTTGGCAGGGGCTGAAGCCCAAGTCCCGACAACTATCCGGCACGTCTGAAGACGTGCCCTGATACAAAGCAAGTTGTAGATAGGATGTAAGCCCTACTTCCCCGTGTAGCTCACCCGCCAGATGGAATTGGATCCGTCGTCCGTCACCAGCAGCGATCCATCCGGCGCGACCGCAACGCCCACCGGACGTCCCCACACATCTCCGTTGGGGAGCACAAAGCCGGTGAGGAAGTCTTCGTATTCGCCGCTGGCCTTGCCTGTCTGATGCAGCGGCGCGCGAATCACTTCATACCCCGTGCGCGCGCTCTTGTTCCACGAGCCGTGCTGCGAGGAGAAGATGTCGCCGGCGTACTCCGCCGGGAACTGCTTGCCCTCGTAGAACGTTAGCTCCAGCGAGGCGTTGTGCGGCTGGATCAGCACGTCGGGTACGATCGCTTTGCTCTTCAGCTCCGGATGTTTGCCCTTGAGCCGCGGATCGGGGTTGCCGCCGATGTAGTAATAGGGCCATCCATAGAAGCCGCCCTGCTGCACATGCGTGAGGTAGTCGGGAACCAGGTTGTCGCCCAGTCCGTCGCGCTCGTTCACCGAGCACCACAGCTCGCCGGTCTTGGGATCGATCGCCAGGCCGCCGCCGGCGTTGCGAATGCCGTAGGCATACACGCGAAGATCGGAGCCGTCGGGACTCATCACCAGGATGTCGGCGCGATTCTTCTCGTCGGAGCTCGTATCAGGATCGTCCACGTTGGAAGCCGATCCAACGCCGATGAAGAGCTGCTTGCCATCGGAAGAGAAAACCAGATCGCGCGTCCAGTGCCCGCCTCCCGCGGGCAGGCTGGCGAGATGTTGCGGCTGGCCTGTAGCCTTCAGATCACCGTTGTGATACGGATAACGCACCACGCCGTCGGTCTCGCCGATGTAGACGTACTGCGGATCGGGGCCCGGAGGATAGAACGCGATGCCGTAGGGTTGATTCAACCGGCTGGCGAAGATCGAGTTCTGTTGCGGCTTTCCATCCGCCGTGATGCCGCGAAAAATCTTGATGTCGCCGCTGTGGCTCTCGGCCACGTAGAAGTCGCCGTTCGGCGCGGTGAGGATCTTGCGCGGCTGCTTCACGTCCGCGGTGTAGAGCTCGACCTTGAAGCCGGCGGGCGCCTGCGGCCACGCGTTCTTCGGACGGTCCACCACGTCCGGGCCGTTGTCCGCCGACTTCGTGGCGTAAGGCTTGGGCAGGTCCTGTGGCGTGATCTTGCGGACCGTGCCGGGCTTCTCGTAGCGATAGTCGGTGAACGGCGCGTTGGGTGGCGGCGATGAGGCCGACTGCGCGCAGGAGGAGCTGACGAGCAGGAGAAAAACGGCGGGCGGCAACCAGAGTTTCTTCATCGCGACCTCAGCAGTGAGATGGAATTATTGGATGCCGGCGCAGCCGAATGCGACGCCGGATCGGCCGAATCGCGCGCTCGAGATTAGACGGCATATGGCGGCTTTTGGCAGCTTGCGCAACCGTCGCCGGAGGTCTAGCCTGTCAGGAGAAGTGGGGTGTGTCGTGTTCTCCCTCGGATATGTGCTCATCATGGCGGGGCTGGCGTTCGGCGGCACGGTCACGCTGGTCGGATTCGGCGGCCTGCTGATCACGTCCTTTCATCGCTCGCTGGGCTCGCCGCTGCCCATCCCAACTCTGCACAACGAATTCGAGCGGCGCCTGTATTTGCTGGTGGGCTTCGCCGGATTCCTGCTCTGGGGCAGCGCATTTGTCTGCAGCCTGAACTTCGCACCGTAGCGCGAAGATCGCAGTTCCCGCCGCTATAATCGAGCCATGGCTACCACGCCAGAAGCTTCTCGGGCCGTCCAGTCGAAATACGAGCCGGTCATCGGTCTGGAGGTCCACGTCCAGCTGCTGACCAGGACGAAGATCTTCTGCGGCTGCTCGACGCGCTTCGGCGATCCGCCCAACACCAACGTCTGCCCGGTGTGCCTGGGAATGCCGGGCGCGCTGCCCGTGCTCAACAAGCGCGCGGTGGAATTTGCCGTGCTCGCGGCGACGGCGCTCAATTGCCAGGTGCGCGAGACATCGATCTTTGCGCGCAAGAATTACTTCTATCCCGATCTGCCCAAAGGCTACCAGATTTCGCAATATGACAAGCCGCTGGCCGAGCACGGCTACATCCAGATCAAGACGCCAGCCGGGCCGAAGAAAATCGGCATCACGCGCGTGCACTTGGAAGAAGACGCCGGCAAGAGCCTGCACGATGGCCTGCCCGACAGCAGCGAGTGGACGTCGATTGACCTGAACCGCTCCGGCGTGCCGCTGATCGAGATCGTCAGCGAGCCTGACATTGCCTCGCCCGACGAAGCCTATGAGTACCTCACGCGGCTGAAGGAGATCGTCCTCTACACCGGCGTCAGCGACTGCAACATGGAGGAAGGCTCGCTGCGCTGCGATGCCAACGTGAGCATACGGCCGCGCGGGCAGCGCGAGTTCGGTACCAAGACAGAAGTGAAGAACGTCAACTCGTTCCGCTTCATCCGCCACGCGCTGGAGTACGAGATCGAGCGTCACGAGCAGGTGATCGAGTCCGGCGGCAGGATCGAGCAGGAGACGCGCCTCTACAACGCGGCCGAAGGCAAGACCTACGGCATGCGCTCCAAGGAGCAGGCGCACGATTACCGCTACTTCCCTGAGCCCGACCTGCTGCCGCTGGCGATCGACGAGAAGTGGCGCAGCGAGATCGTCGCGCAGCTTCCCGAGCTGCCGGAGGCGCGGCGCGCACGCTTGGTCACGCAGTACGGCATCACCGAGTACGACGCGACCACGCTCACCTCGACGCGCGCGCTGGCCGATCAGTTTGAGGAAGCCGCGGGAGCCGCGAAGAATCCCAAGCGCGTCGCCAACCTGGTGCAGAGCGAGCTGATGGGACGATCAAAGGCCAAGGGCATTGACATCGAGCAGTCCCCGATCTCGATGAAAGGCGTTGCCATGTCCGCTGACCTGGTCGAGAGCGGAACGATCAGCGGGAAGATTCTGAAAGACCTCTACGACCTGGCGTTCGAGCGCGGCGAAGATTTTCCCGCGATCTACGAAAAAGAGAAGCCGCAGCAGATCACGGACACCGCGGCTATCGAGAAGATCATCGACGAGGTAATTGCCGCCAGCCCCAAACAGCTGGAGCAGTATCGCGGCGGCAAGAAGACCGTGATGTCTTACTTTGTGGGACAGGTGATGAAGGCGTCCAAAGGCCAAGCGAACCCCGCACTGGTCAATCAGCTGCTGGCAAGGAAGCTGGACGGATAACCAGCCTCAAGTTGCGCTGTGTTCCTTCTTCGCTGCTACCGCAATTCCCAATTCCTTCAACTGACGCTCGCTGACGGGCGTGGGCGCATCCACCATCAGGTCGACTGCCTTCGCTGTCTTGGGGAATGGAATGACCTCGCGCAGGCTGTCGGCGCCCGCCAGGATCATCACGATGCGATCGAGTCCGAGCGCAATGCCCCCATGCGGCGGCGTGCCGTATTGCAGGGCTTCGAGGAAGAACCCGAAGCGCGCCTGCTGCTCTTCCGGCGACATGCCGAGCGCCTTGAAGATCTTCGACTGAATGTCCTGGCGGTGAATACGAATCGAGCCTGAGCCGAGCTCAGTTCCGTTCAGCACCACATCGTACGCGAGCGCGCGCACCGCACCAGGATCGCTCTCCAGCTTGTCCATGTCCTCGTCGTGCGGCGAGGTGAAGGGATGATGTGCGGCATTCCAGCGGCCCTCGGTCTCGTCCCACTCAAACATGGGGAAATCCGTGACCCACAGGAAGCGAAAGTTGCCATGCTTGAATGCGCCGTGGCGTTCGGCATACTTCTGCCCCAGCGCCAATCGCAGTTGTCCCGCAGCCGCGTAGACCGCATGCGCCTGCTGCCGCGCCTTCGCCGCCGTCGCTACCTCGCTGCGCTTCGTGCCGGCAACAATCACCAGAAGATCGTCCGCGTGCGGTTGCGCAAGTTGGCGAACGTTGGCGACGGCTTCGGGGAACGACTTCTCCAGACGCTTGATGTCCTCGAAGACCTTTGCGTCCTTGCGATCACCGAACATCGTCTTGATCTCGTCACGCTCCTTGCGCGAAAGCTCGCCGACCTTGGGAATCACAATGGTGACAATCGGCAGCTCGGGATCGACGTGCAGCGTTTCCAGGTTTTCCGGAGCGAAGGCCTCGCGCACGTCGGACATACACGGCAGCCGTAGGTCGGGCTTGTCGATGCCGTAGAGGCGGATCGCCTGGTCGTAGCTCATCTGCGGAAACGGCGTGTGCAGGTCGACGCCGACGGTCGACCACGCTGCGCGCAAAAAGCCTTCCACCGTGTGGAAGACCATCTCCGGCCGGGCGAAGCTGATCTCCAGATCGATCTGCGTGAACTCGGGCTGGCGATCGGCGCGCAGGTCTTCGTCGCGGAAGCAGCGCACGATCTGGAAGTACTTGTCGAAGCCCGAGATCATCAGGATCTGCTTGAACAGCTGCGGCGATTGCGGCAGCGCGTAGAACTCGCCAGGATAGACGCGGCTGGGCACCAGGTAGTCGCGCGCGCCTTCGGGCGTGGAGCGCGTCATGAAGGGCGTTTCGATTTCGTAGAAGCCCTGCGCGTTCAGGTGATCGCGAATGGCGATGGCGACTTTGTGCCGCAGCTGGATATTACGTTGCATCTCCGGGCGGCGCAGGTCGACGTAGCGGTACTTCAGGCGCACTTCTTCGTTGGCCAGCACCGTGTCGGCGGGCGTGAAGGGCAGCGGCTTGCAATCGTTCAGCAGGCGCAGCTCGTCGGCAACAACCTCGATCTCGCCGGTGGGAATGTTCTTGTTGACCGTGCCCGGATCGCGCAACTTGACGTGGCCGATCACCGCGACGACGAACTCTGAGCGGACGGCCGTGGCTTTATCATGAACTTCGGCCCCGGCATCGGCGGTAACGACGACTTGCGTAATGCCGCTGCGGTCGCGCAGGTCGAGGAAGATGAGATTGCCGAGATCGCGCCGCTTGTTGACCCAGCCCATGAGCACAACTTTCGAGCCCGCGTCGGAGGCGCGCAGCTCACCACACATATGAGTCCGTTTGAGATCACCTAAGAAGTCGAGCATGAGGTCCCTTGCCAGAAGCAGTTAGTATTTGGAATTTAGCACTTAGCCAGGTTCGGCTAACGCTAAGAGTCACACGACAAATTGCTGAGCGCTTCCCTATTTTCGCAGGTATTCGTCGAGGCGTGTTAAGGCCTTCAGAAACGTGATTCTTGTTGGCCGTTCCGGATACGGATCGCGGCACGGATCGCAAAGCCCGCGAGTCGACGGGAACGAAGCTGGAAGCGCACGTGCCGCGCGGAACTATGCTCGGGCAGCGTGCTCATCGGGACCGAGCGGCAGGAAGTATTGCGTACCCCGAATAGGTTCGCTGACCCGCCGCAAAAGCGCTTGCAAATCCTCGCTGCGCTCGACGAAGTCGATCTCCGACGTGTTCACGATGAGCAGGTCCGATGAGGTGTAGTGGAAGAAGAAGTGCTCGTAGGCCTTGATCACCTCTTCCAGATAGTCGTCGCTGATCGCCTTCTCGCCCGGCGCGCCTTTTTTCCTGAGGCGCTTCTTCAGCACCTCTGGCGTGGCTTGCAAGTAGATCACGAGGTCAGGCGTCGGTACGTTCTGGCGGAAGAGTTCGTAGTAGCGGTTGTAGACCTCCAGCTCGGCGTCACCCAGATTGAGGCACGCGAATAACTTGTCCTTTTCGAAGATGTAGTCGGCCACGTAGGTTTTGTTGGGACTGCGCTTGATGTCGAGCGAGCCCAGCTGTTCATAGCGTGCGATCAGGAAAGCGAACTGCGCCTGAAAGGCGGCGCCCGGTTCGCCTTGATAGAACGCGCGCAGAAAATTGTTCTCGGGCTCGCTGATGCGCTGCGCATGCAGGGTTTCGGCGATCACCTGACAGAGCGTGCTCTTGCCGACTCGGATGGGGCCTTCGACTGCGATGTATCGGGGTGGCTCAAAAAGGTTCGCCATGATCGGAGGAAAGCTACGGTTCGCAGAATAACTTGCTCCGGCGTTCGTGGCAATGGCCGGCTTTTTCGCTCTTCGCTCGTCGCTCTTCGCGATTCGCCAGAGGGCTGTCGCCGCCGACCTCTCGCCTCGCTGTGAGCAGTCTCTCCATTGTTCGAGAGCATCAATAACCTCGCGGAAGAAGACAATTTGTCCGAAAGCATGCCGCGCGTAGGGGCTAGACGGCCACGCCCCTCCAGCGAAGAGCGATCAACGACCAGCCCGCGATGCGGCTACAATCTTTGGAGCGATGCTTCTCCTCTTGATCAGCGCCGTAGGCGTTGCCGGTCTTGCCACCTTCGCCGGATTCCACACCATGTGGCCGACGTCGCAGGTCTATGGCAGAACGATCGTCGGGCGCCACGACGGCTCACGCGTGCTGGCGCTCACCTACGACGACGGGCCAAATGACCCTTACACCTGGCGCATGATGGAAGTTCTCGAGCGCCATGGCGTGAGAGCGACGTTCTTTCTGCTGGGGCGATTTGTTCAGGAGAAACCCGAGATCGCGCGCGCGCTGGTGGCCGCTGGCCACGTTATCGGAAGCCACACCTGGGACCATCCCAACCTGATCTTTGCTTCCACCGCCGAAGTCCGGCGGCAGCTGCAGCGGACGCAGCAGGCAATTCTGGACGCCACTGGAGTGGAACCGCAACTCTTCCGGCCCCCATTCGGCGGGCGCCGTTCAGCCTCACTGAGAGTCGCGGGATCCCTGGGGTTGCAGCCGGTGATGTGGAACGTCACCTGCTACGACTGGAAGGCCATCTCGGCCGGCGAAATTGTGGGTCATGCCGAGCGGCAGATTCGCGGCGGAGACGTCATCCTGCTGCACGATGGCGAATATCATCGCGTTGGGGTTGACCGCAGCCACAGCGTCGAAGCCAGCGACCTCCTTCTCTCGCGCTACAAGACTGAGGGTTACGAGTTCGTGACCATTCCGCAGATGATGGAGAAACAGCAGCTAGCAATAGCCAATCGCTGAGAGCTTGCTGCTAGCGGCTAATGGCCGTTACACCAGCGCCAGCGCTTCGCGCGCGGCGGCGATGGTGTCGTCGATATCGCCTTGGGTGTGAGCCAAGCTGAGGAACGCGGCTTCGAATTGCGAGGGCGGCAGCCACACCCCGGCATCCAGCATGGCGCCGTGGAAGCGCCCGAACTGGACAGTGTCGCATAAGACGGCGCTGCCCCAGTCCGTGACCGGCTTGCCGCTAAAGAAGAACGTAAACATGGAGCCGACGCGATTGGCGGTTAGTGCAATCCTGGCGTGTTTCGCGGCTTGCAGCACGCCGCCAATTAGCTTTCCCGCCATCTCGTCCAGTTGCTTGTAGAACTGCCCGCGATTGTCCCTGAGCTGGCAGAGCGTTGCGATTCCCGCCGCCATTGCCAGCGGATTGCCGCTCAGCGTTCCCGCCTGGTACACGGGACCGACGGGCGCGATCATGTCCATCAGCTTGGCAGGGCCGCCGTAGGCGCCGACCGGGAGCCCACCGCCGATGATTTTGCCGAGCGTCGTGAGGTCGGGCTTGATGTTGTACAGCTCAGAGGCGCCGCCGAACGCAACGCGGAAGCCAGTCATCACCTCGTCGAAGATCAGCAGGGCGCCTTCACGCTGGGTGATGTCGCGCAGAGCTTCGAGATAACCTGGTTTGGGCAGGACGCAGCCCATATTGCCGACTACCGGCTCGACGATCACGCAGGCGATCTGGTCTTTGAACTTGGCGAAGGCGGTCTCTACGGCGCTGACTTGGTTGTAAGGGAGCGCAAGCGTGAACTCGACGAACTCTTCCGGCACGCCCGCCGAGCCGGGAATGCCGAGCGTGGCGACGCCGGATCCGGCTTTCACCAGCAGAGCGTCGCTGTGGCCGTGGTAGCAGCCCTCGAACTTCACAATGATCTTGCGCCTGGTTGCGGCGCGTGCCAACCGGATAGCCGACATCGTCGCTTCTGTTCCCGAGCTGACGAAGCGCACCTTCTCGATGGCCGGAAAAGCCTCGATCACCAGGGCGGCGAGATCGGCTTCGGTGGGAGTGGAAGCACCGAAGCTGGTGCCGTTGCGGGCGGCCTGGATGACAGCTTCCAGGACCGCCGGATCGGAGTGGCCGAGAATGAGCGGCCCCCAGGAGCCAACGTAGTCGATGTAGCGATTGCCGTCGGCGTCCCAGACGTGAGCGCCCTCGCCGCGCACCAAGAAGGGCGGCTCGCCGCCGACGGAACGGAAGGCGCGCACCGGCGAGTTGACGCCGCCGGGAATGAGCCGCTCGGCTCGTTGCTGCAACTGGCGGGATTGGGTGAGACTGCGGGACATGATCGCTGTTCGGCCTTTCGGCATTCTCCGCCGCTCCTGCGGCAAAGCAAGGAGTCTATCAGGCTGACAGAACAATACATCCCACTACGGTGTCATCCGGAGCGGAGGATGATTTCCGATCCGACGAACGACAGGCGGTCCACAGGGTGTCGGCCCTGATTCTTGCCTGCCCATGCACGTTTCTGCGACAACATTCAAATTTCCGTAACAAGAGGGTTGCATCTTTTGTTGTGCATCTGTACCATCGGGCAGCTACATGCGCGAGTCTTCAAGCACTTACGCATCCCGAATCCGTCGTTTTCGGCTACCCCGCTTGTGTATCGCAGTGGTGGGCGCCGATGCTACATCGATGGCCGAACGCGCCGAGTCTCTGGTGCGCGATAACCCTTTTCTTGAGTTGAGGTTAGATTACCTTTCTCAGCCTCTCATCGCACTTGCCAAGCTGAAGAACCTGCTGGAGGTTCACCCGGAGGCGACCTTCATTGCAACCTGCCGGCGAGCCGTAAATGGTGGAAAATTCAAGGGTTCTGTGTCTGCGCAGCTGGCGGTGTTGCGCAAGGCGACTGACATCGGCTTCCCACTGGTCGATTTGGAGTTGCAGAGCGTCGAGGCACTGAAAGCCGACGAACTCCGCGATCTCTACGACCGCGCCGGGCTGATCATCTCCTACCATAACTTCCGCTCTACCAAGAAGTTGGAGGAGCAGTTCGCGGAGATGAGCAAGCGGCCGGCGGACTTCTACAAGCTGGTATCGACGGCCACCAGCCTCCACGATAACGTGGTGATGATGAAGTTCCTGGAAGCGCACTCGGGCCGGCACGAGATGATCGGGCTGTGCATGGGGGAACAGGGGATCATCAGCCGTGTGCTGGGCGTGCGCGCCGGCAGCGTTTTCACCTTTGGCGCCGCAACCAAGGGCGAGGAGACCGCGCCGGGGCAGGTGCTGGCAAGCGAGCTGCGCGATGTCTACCGGATCGACATGGTCGATCAGGCGACACAGGTCTACGGGGTCGCGGGTGACCCAGTCGCACATTCACTCTCGCCGGTGATGATGAATGCGGCCTTCCGGCGCGAAACGGTGAACGCGGTCTACCTCGCGTTGCACGCCAAGAGCCTGAAGGACCTGCTGGCCTGCGTGCACGACATTCCGATCCGCGGCCTCAGCGTCACCATGCCTTACAAACGGGAGATTGTGGATGCGCTGGAAAACTCCGATCCCCTGACGCGGCAGATTGGCGCGTGTAACACGCTAGTACGCGGCGCCGACGGCAAGTTGTACGGCTTCAACACAGACGTGGCCGGAGTGATCATCCCACTGGAGCAGCGGATGAGCCTGGCAGGCGCGCGCGTTCTGATTGTGGGAGCAGGCGGCGCGGCACGAGCGGCGGCCTTCGGGCTGAAGTCGAAGGGCACCGAGGTCTTCATCGTCAATCGCACTCCCGCAAAGGCGCAGGCGCTCAGCCGTCAAGCTAAAGTGAAATATATGAAGCGCGCCGACGTAGCGAAGCAGCAGTTCGATGTAATCATCAACGCTACTCCGGTGGGAATGAACAATGGCAAGCAGTCGCCCCTGGAAGAGAAGGAACTGAACACGAAGGTCGTATTCGATCTCGTCTACAATCCGGCGGAGACGCGGCTGATCAAGATGGCGCGCGCCAAGAACCTCCAGGTCATTCCCGGGCTGGAGATGTTTGTGCAGCAGGGCGCACGGCAGTTCGAAATCTGGACCGGCAAACCCGCGCCGGTGGCAGAGATGGCATACGTGGTAACGAAGGCGCTGGAGCGTCGCGCCGCCGAGGAGGCGGCGGAAGAAAGCAAGATCCCCGTCAGGAAGACCGCAGTCAGGAAGGTCGTGAAAACCGCGCGCAGGTGAGTCCGGAGTTGCTCTCAAAAGGCTGCGGAAAGAGTCGAAAAGCAGATCCCTCGTCGGCCTGAAGGCCTCCTCGGGATGACAAGTTGAAAGGACTTGTGACGGCGCAGCCTAAGGGTGACTTTCTTAGCGGCCTGTGAAGGCGTGCCCTAATACGGAGCATTCCAACTCGGACTTCTCTCGCTAGCGGTGAAGGCGTGCTCCGTCCGGTGAGCTCGTCAGCGGTTACAGCGCCGCCAGGTCTGCCAACTCCCTGATGTCGGCGACCTCTACATCTGCCCTCACCTCAACCAACTTGCTCGCCGCGGCGTTTCCCTGCCGCCGATTCACCCACACGGTCGCAATCCCAAGCGAGCGCGCAGGCGCCACATCGTGGTACAAGCTCTCGGCGACATGCAAGAGGCGGCTGCGATCGCATCCTAAACGATCCAGGAGCATCTCAAAGTTCTTCCGACAAGGCTTATAGCTTTCTACTTGCTGCGCCGTGACAACACAATCGAAGGGTACTTCCAACTTGCCCGCCGACCAGGTAAGTAGGTCATCGTCAATGTTGGAGAGGACGGCCAGCTTGTAACGCGAACGGAGACGGCGCAATCCGGCGACGGTGTCGGGAAAGGGCTGCCAGCGCTGAATCGATTCGGCCAGCCCTGCGGCTTCTGAGTCGCTGACAGCGAAACCAAGCTCACGCGCGAAGTCCCGAACGACGCATTCCAGGACTGAACGGTACCTGCGGTACTCGCCTGCCTGCTCGTGCGGCTCGAATTCAGAATACAGGTTGAGGATCCGGTCCCGGCTGGCGGCACGGCCTTTGCTTTGGAGCAGCGGCTGCAGATATCTCAGGATGCCGCTTTCCCAATCAATTAACGTGCCGTAGCAGTCGAACGAGAGCCAATCGTATCGGGAGAAGTCGAGCACGGCCTGGATCAGTTCGTCTTGTCGCCGACAGGCGTGACTTTGTGGGATTCGAACTTTCTCTGCAGGGCTTCGAAGGCGGAAGATGCCGGCTTCTCCTCCGGTTCAGCAGCGGCGGAGGCCGGCTCCCGCTCTTCGCCGGCCGGAGCGCCGTTGCCAGCTTCCTCGACCGAGCTGGTGGAGTGGGTGATCGCGGCTGCGGCGGCGGTTTTCGACACCTCGACGATACGCGAGCCCGCCAGACCCTTCTCCAGAAATTTCTTCGTGTTGAGCAGTGGGCGCGCCAGCGACGGGTTGTAGCTGGTCCATGGCGTATCCAGCTCGGCCTCCCGCTCGAACTGCGCGCGCATGCTTTCCATCTTTGAGTCGAGATCATCCAGATAGTGCAGCATCAGGGCCTCGGGAAACATGGGCAACTTGGGCGATCCGAACTCGTACTGACCGTGATGGCTGATGATCAGGTGCTCGATCAGCACCCGCAGCTCTTCGGGAAAGCCCGGCACGCGCGCAATCTTCTCGTGCAACATTCCCAGCTCGATGATCATGTGGCCCAGGAGCTGGCCCTTGGTGGTGTAGGCGATCGAGCGCTGATACGTCAGCTCGTGCAGCTTGCCGATATCGTGGAGGAAGGCGCCGGTCAGCAGGAGGTCGCGATTCACTTGCGGATAGTTACGCGCCGCCAGATCGCATACGTTGAACAGCGACACCACGTGATCCAGCAGGCCGCCGACGAAGGCATGGTGCAGGGTCTTAGCGGCGGGTGCCGTCTTGTATGCCGCCACCAACGCCTCGTCGCCAAGGAATTCCCGCAGCAGCGACTTCAGCCAGGCATTCTCGAAACTGTCGACGTATTCACATAGCGTGCGCCAGAGCCCTTCCACGTCCTTCGACGTCTTGGGCAGATAGTCAGCGTAATCGATCTCCGACTCACCCAGTTTGCGCATCTTGTGGATGGTGAGCTGCCAGCGTCCGTTGTACTTGTGAATGACCCCCTTTACTTTGACGAAGTCGTCCTGCTCGAACGTCGAGATGGCATCGTTGACGTTGTCCCACATGTTGGCCTGAAGCTGGCCGCTGCGATCGGCAAGGATGAGAGAGAGATAGAGTTCGCCGCTCTTCTTCGACTTCACCTGCTTGACGGCGACGACAAAGAAGGAGGTGATGGTCTGGTTCTCCAGCCGGGCGCAATCGCAGATGTAGAAGTCCTTCATAGAAACTGAAGCAATGTTGGCCGAGCGCTATCGTATCAGTAGCCAGCAGTCCGTAGCCAGCAGCTGTTGTCCGGGACGTACCGGTCAAGAACGGAATCGAGGGTGAACAGCTCTCCCTGCCTCATCCTGAACCAGGGGCATTGGCGGCAGGCTGATCCCGTCGTTTTGTTGCTTAGAACAGTCCCAGCTTCTTCTTCTTCTTCGGCTTGTTGTTGGAATTCTCGCTGGCCGCGGTGGTGTAGATCGGCTTGGTTTCGTTGGGGCTGGCGCCGGTGTCGATGTAGCCCGGCTTGATGTCGATGTAGGCCTCCTCACGCAGTTTGGTGAGATAGTCGCGCAAAGCAGGCTGCATCTTGGTCATGTAAATCTGCTCCTGAATGTCGTTCTCCACCTGCTTCAGCGGGGGCACGCCGGGGGTCTGGTGTTCGGTGACTTTCAGGATGACGAAACCCTGGTTGGTGCGGATGGGCTCGGTGTACTGGCCGGGCTGAAGGTCAAATACCTTCGCTTCCAGGTCCTTGGAGAGCGTACCGCGCTTGAAATACTCCAGATCGCCCCCGACCGCGGATGTCGGACCATTGGAGTACTTCTTGGCCAGATCATCGAAGTTGCCGCCCTTCTTCAGCATATCGTAAACCTGGTCGGCTTTGGCTTGGGCCTGGGCTACCATCTCGGGACTCGGCGTCTCGGGCAAAGCGGCTTCGCCCTTGTCGTTCTTCACCGATGGGGTGGTTTGGGTGGAGATCAGGATCTCGCTCAGCCGCACCTGCTCCGGACGCTCCATCTCCGCCTTGTGCTGATCGTAATACTGCTGAATTTCCTGATTGGAGACGGTAATGTGCCCGCCCACCTCCTGCCCGATCACGCGCTGGGTGAGGATGTTGTTCTTCATGTTCTGCTTAAAATCTTCGAAGGAGATGCCCTGCGCCTGGGCGGCCTTTTCCAGGTCTTCCATGGAGTCGGCGTGCATCTGCTTGCGCAGGTCGTCGAGGCGCTTCACCAGTTCTGTGTCGGCCGTGATGCCCAGCTCCTGCGCTTTCTGCAGCAGCAGTTGCTGATCGATTAGATCGCGTAACAGGTCCTTCTCGTGTTCCTTGGCCTGCTGCTCAGCGCTGACGGTGTCCTGCTGCTGGTGGGCCTCACCGTAGAGCTGTTCGCGCGCCTTGCGCATATCGGCGCGGGTTACGATGCTGTTGTTGACGCGCGCGACGATCTCTTCCACCACGGTGTCGGCGGGAGTGGTCTGCGTCTGGGCTAGGAGAAGTGGCGCGCCAAGAACAACTGCGAGTACAACCGAGGAGAGTCTTTTCATGCAATACCTGATCGGGGGCGTTCACGCCGGGCGTCTCACCCGATCCAGCTAAATTTTGTCTTTCGAGTATTCTACCGTTTTCCGCGGCTTCGTGCCGAGGGAAAGACTCAGACCCGGACCAATTTGGGGTTTTCTGTTTCATGCGAGTCCGGAGTATTTCGAAGATGGAGGCGACACTATGAGACGGGTTTTTGCAATCGCCCTTGCAGCTGCTGTATTCGCAACCGTTCCTGCTTTCGCTCAGAAACCGTTCAAAATCGCCGACCGCGTCAAATTGGGCGGCGAAGGGGGCTGGGACTATCTAACCTATGACAAAGACGGCGGGCGGCTGTTTATCACCCGAGGCAGCCACGTCATGATCGTGGACACCCGGACGCTGAAGGTTTCCGCCGACATCCCCGACCTGTCGGGGATTCACGGAGTTGCGCTGGCTCCGGAGCCGAACCACGGATTCATCAGCAACGGCGGTGACAACACGGTTGTGATCTTCGATCGGGCGACGCTTAAGAAACTCGCCAGCGTCGCCGTTGGCGAGAGGCCGGACGCCATCCTGTATGAGCCGTTCTCGAAACGCGTCTTCACCTTCAATGCACGCAGTCACGATGCGACGGCGATTGACGCGGCGAGCGGCAAGGTTGTGGGCACGGTGCCGCTCGGTGGCAAGCCAGAATTCCCCGCCAGCGACGGCCAGGGCAAGCTCTACGTGAACATCGAGGACAAGGGCCAGATTGCCCAAGTCGACGTCATCAAGCTCTCCGTCCTGCATACCTGGTCGATTGCGCCCTGCGAAGAGCCGAGCGCGCTGGCCATGGACGTGGAGCATCATCGACTGTTCGCCGGCTGCGGCAACCAGATGATGGCGGTCGTCGATTCTGATTCCGGCAAGGTGGTGACGACTGTGCCGATCGGTGAAGGCGTGGATGCCGGGCGTTTCAATCCCAAGACGCAGGAGGTGTTTATGTCCTGCGGCGAGGGAGTGCTGACGGTGATTCACGAAGATAGCCCCGATAAGTACACGGTGAGGCAGAATCTCCCGACCGTTCGCGGCGCCCGGACCATGGCGCTCGACAAAGAAAACAACGTCGCCTATCTGGTGACGGCACAGCGTGAAGACAAACCGGTGCCTCCCGGCCAGAGGCCGACGCTGGTGCCGGGAAGCTTCGAGCTGATTGTGGTGAAGGCGGAGTAATCGTTCCTTCGACCAACGCCGCTCACTTCTTGGCACTGGGTGGCAGCAGATTATTCAGCCGGAGGTACATTGCGGCGGCGCTGTAATGATCGGCCCATCCCGATACAAGATGCATCAAGGCCGATGCGCGCGTCCCCGTTTGCCCGGATGAAGTAATAGACTGTCCCAGCGCGGCGTCGTCGGCTTTGGCCAGCGCTTGCTCACAATAGGCGAAAGAATCCTTTAGTGCCTTACTCAGGACGTCTTTGGAATCGGTCTCGCTGAGCTTCACATCGCTCGCTTGCTCACCTGCGATGGCCGCGCACAACGAATTGTTGGCTTCGGCGCTGTGCATCATCAGATGCGCGAAGGTGATCTGCTCCGGGGTCGGCCGGTAGCTGTACTTGTCGGCGGGCATCTCGTCGGCCGCTCCGGTCAGGTTCTTGGCGTAGCGTCCCTCCATCTGGCGGACGGTGGTGACAATGGGATTCGCCGTGGCCGTCGCGGCTTCCTTGTTGGCCTGCGCGATCAGCAGCGGTGCAATTGCGAAAAGCAGAGCGGTAAAAGCGGTGA
>Ga0335081_10004579_pt1 | contig 21797 bp, 21 predicted proteins | sample Lox_Sample_35_FD_206713 | JGI IMG/M metagenome (GOLD analysis project Ga0335081, IMG submission 206713) | Soil microbial communities from Loxahatchee National Wildlife Refuge, Florida, United States - Lox_Sample_3.5 | ecosystem: Environmental > Terrestrial > Soil > Wetlands | place: USA... | reverse complement strand
TCTTCGAACTCGTGAGCATCGGCCAGTCCTTTGACATCGAGCGCCCCGCCACCCGGCCCAGCGCAGGCGATGTCATGTGTCGCCGGCGCCAACCATGGTGATTCCAGCAAGCAAGCCGCTGGTGTTCGATTTAGAGGAATCGGTGCGCTTTGTGGAAGCGCGCAGCAAGTTCCTGCGCGGGTTCATGGACGCTTTCAAGCAGCGGCTTCAACTCAAGACCGCGCTGGATGCTGGCTGCGGCGTCGGGTATTTCTCCGGACTGCTGCAACAGATGGGGCTTGAGGTCAGCGCGTTCGACGGCCGGCAGATCAATATTGAGGAAGCGCGGCGCCGCCACCCGGGAGTGAAGTTCTTCGTCGCGGACATCGACGAATTGAAGGCCGAAGAGGCCGGCAGGTTCGACTTAGTCCTGTGTTTCGGGCTGCTGTATCACTTGGAGAACCCCATGCGTGCCGTACGCCGGCTGCACGCTGTGACGGGCAAAGTGCTGCTGATCGAGAGTGTGTGCGTGCCGCAGCAGGCGCCGCTGTTCTATATGCGCGACGAACCCGCGCTTGACGATCAGGCGCTCAACGCCGTCGCCTGCTATCCCTCCGAGGGCGCGCTGGTCAAGATGGCATACACTGCCGGCTTCCCGGCGGTGTACCGTGCCGCGCGCTTGCCCGAGCATGAGGACTTTCAACCCAGCCTGGGGTGGAGGCCGCGGCGCACGATCATGGTCGCGCCTGTTTCGCCCATACAGGACGCCTCGCTGGTGCTGGCGGATGAGCCCAGCGGGCGGGCCGACCTGTGGTCCACCGATCCCACCGGCCTGCTCCGCATGGGACGCAGGTTGCAGGCGTTCCTCAAGCGGCCATGGGGAGAGAACTGGGCACGCCTGCGGCGGCGCTACGGTTCGGCAGGAAAATAGATGACGGATTTCTCTCAGGCCACCATCGAGGAAGTGCGGCAATACTGGGACCGGCGCCCGTGCAACATCCGGCACTCGCCGCAGCCCGTGGGCACGCGTGCCTACTTCGATGAGGTCGAGGCGCGCAAGTATTTCGTCGAGCCGCACATTCCGCTCTTCGCCGAGTTCGAGCGCTGGCGCGGAAAGAAAGTGCTGGAGATCGGATGCGGCATCGGCACCGATACCGTCAACTTCGCGCGCCACGGCGCCGAGGTTACGGCGGTGGATCTGTCCGCGAATTCGCTTGAAATCGCGCGCCAGCGGATCGGCGTCTATGGATTGGCGGAGCGCGTCCGATTCCTCCACGGCAGCGCCGAAGCGCTGACGTCATTCGTACCCAAGCAAACCTACGATCTGATCTATTCCTTCGGGGTGATCCATCACACGCCGCATCCGGAGCGGGTGCTGGCCGAGGCGCGGCAGTACACAGCCGCGGGCTCCACGCTGAAGATCATGGTTTATCACCGCTGGTCGTGGAAGGTGCTGTGGATCGTCCTCGGCTACGGCAAGGGACAGTTCTGGCGCACGGCGGAGCTAATCGCGCGGAATTCTGAAGCGCAGACCGGATGCCCAGTGACCTATACGTATTCGCGGCCTCAGGCCCGCCGGTTGGTCGAGTCGCGCGGCTTTCGCGTCACGGATTTGTTCGTTGATCACATCTTCCCATATCGAATCGCCGATTATGTGCAGTACCGCTACGTCAAAGCGTGGCCGTGGAGTTGGATGCCACGCCCTATGTTCTGCTGGCTCGAGAAACGGTTTGGCTGGCACTTGTGCCTGACGGCGGAGGCCTGCTGATGTCCACGACGGTGTGCCTCATCGGCTTGGGAAAACTGGGCGCTCCGCTGGCAGCGTGCATGGCAGCCCGTGGCGTGACGGTGATCGGCGTGGATTCGGACAAACGCAAGATCGAGGCCGTCAACCATGGCAGGCCGCCGGTTCCTGAGCCCGGCTTGACCGAGATGCTGGCCAAATGCGGCGGGCGGCTGACGGCCGTCGAGCAGATTGGGCCGGCAGTGGAGCAGGCGAACATCACTTTCATCGTGGTTTCAACGCCCAGCGAGCCGGGCGGCGGCTTTTCGCTGAAGTACGTCGAGCCCACTTGCCGCGAGATCGGGCGCGCGCTCGCCTCGAAGAAGGACTATCACGTGGTCTCGCTGACCAGCACGGTGATGCCAGGATCGACGGGAAGCTGCGTCCGCAGCCTGCTCGAACAGGCGAGCGGCAAGCGCTGCGGCCCGGATTTCGGCTTGTGTTACAGCCCGGAGTTCATCGCCCTCGGCAGCGTGATCCGCGACTTCCTGAATCCAGATATGCTGCTGATCGGGGAATCCGACCGCCGTGCTGGCGATGCGCTGGAGGCGCTCTACCGGCAGGTCTGCGAGAACCAGCCGGGGGTGGCGCGCATGAACTTCGTCAACGCCGAGATCACCAAGCTGGCAGTCAATACCTACGTCACTACGAAGATCAGCTTCGCCAACATGCTGGCGCGCATCAGCGAGCGCCTGCCGGGAGCGGATGTGGATGTCATCACCTCCGCGCTCGGGCTCGACACGCGCATCGGCGGCAAATACCTGAAGGGCGCCGTCAGCTACGGCGGGCCCTGCTTTCCGCGCGACAATCTGGCGATGGCGGCGCTGGCACGCCAGGTGGGAACTTCGCCCGAGCTGGCCCAGAGCGTGGACCACTTCAATCGCTGGCAGGTCGAGTGGCTGGCCGATTTTGTCGCGCAGCACTCCCAGGGTCCCATTGGCGTGCTAGGACTGACGTATAAGCCGGGCACGGACGTGGTGGAGGAAGCCGTGGGCCTGCTGCTGGCACGAGAACTGGCGCAGCGCGGCGTGGCGGTGATCGCCTATGATCCGCTCGGGGAAGAGAATTCGGCGCGCGTGTTGGGAGACAAGGTGCAGCTCGCACCGCGAGCGGAAGAGTGCATTGCAGGAGCTGACTTGGTAGTAGTCACAACGCCGTGGCGCGAGTTCGCATCGATTCCCGCCGAGCGATGGGCGCGCGCCGGCACGCCGCGGACGGTGGTGGATTGCTGGCGTCTGTTGAAGCACCTGGGGCGTCAGCCGGGCGTGCGGTACGTTGTGTTGGGAGCGTGCGAAAATAGGGCGTGATCCTTAGCCGGAACCCAGATGATTCGTGGCAAGGCATAGCAGGAACGGATCCGAACCAGGGAAAATGCATGGTTCAAGATCACGTGTCAGGGCACGGCTTCAGCCGTGCCGTTGAGTTCCAATGCGTTCGGGGGGCTTCAGCCCCTGAGGGCTGAGTTGTGATGTGAGCAGGGAGTGCACCAGGTACACTTTGTCGCACTCGCACCACGCAAAACCAGCCGGCTTAAGCCGCAGATCTACCGCCGTTTGCGGCACGACTAAAAAGTCGTGCCCTGACACGTGATCCCGCACGAGGCTGTAACTAGAATGACAAACAACAAAAGCTTCGCGCTGACCATCTTCGCCCTGCCCAAGCCGTTCCGCGGGCACATTGAAATCATCCAGCGCAACGCCATTCGAAGCTGGACGCAGCTTAAGCCCGCGCCCGAGATTCTGTTGTTTGGCGATGAGGCCGGCACGGCGGAGATCGCGCAGGAATTCGGCCTGCGGCACATCCCCAAGATCCGCTGCAATGAATTCGGCACGCCGCTGGTGAGCGACCTTTTCCAGCAGGCGCAGTCGGCGGCCACGCACGACACTCTCTGCTACGTCAATTCCGACATCATCCTGCTGGCGGATTTCCCGCAGGCGGTGGAGCGCACCGCCCGGTTCAGCGAAAAATTCCTAATGGTCGGCCGCCGACTCGATTGGGATCTCGCCGAGCCGCTCCACTTCGACGCCAACGGCTGGGAAGCCTCGCTGCGCAGCCGGGCCCTCGGCCAGGGCAGAATGAACATCGCCCGGTCGATCGACTACTTCGTCTTTCCCCGCAGCCTGTACCCGCCGTTGCCGGAGATGGCCCTGGGACGGTTCTGGTGGGACAACTGGCTCATCTGGAAGGCGCGTGCCGTCGAGGCCGTGGTGGTGGATGCATCGACGGTCGTGCTTGCTATCCACCAGAACCACGATCACTCGCACTACGCGGGCGGCCGCGACGCCATGCTGGCCGGCGAAGAAGCCCGGCGCAACTGCCGGCTGGGGTGCGAAACCAATCCGGCGGACTTCGACAACGGTCTCTACTGGCGTTATTTCTACACCATCGACGATGCCACCCACGTGCTCGCGGGCGACGGCATCAAGCCCACTCGCCGCCATGCTTGGAAGATGGTGAAACGAACGCTAGGCAATCCGCGTAGCTTGCCTGCCTTAATCCGGCAGACGCTGGTGGGTTCGCACTAGCGGTCGGCCCTCCTCACGTTGACAGGCAGAACCTCGGCTGCTATCGTGCCGCGACTCTTCACACAGAGAGAGGTGAGGCGATGCGAACCACAGCAAGTTTGTGTGCCGTCATGCTGCTTGCGGCGGCGGCATGGGCCCAGAGTCCTCCGGCCGGAGATATCTGCCGCATTAACTTCGTGAAGCCCAAGCCGAGTATGGCGGAGCAGTTCGAGGCCGGGCGCAAGAAGCACAACCAGTTCCACGAGAGCCACCACGACACGTGGGCGTGGAACACCTACCTGATCGAGACCGGGATGAACACCGGCAACTACGTGACATCCACGTGCGGGCACGAATGGAAGGACTTCGACGACTGGGATAAGAAACTGGGCAAGGCCGATGGCGCGGACTATGCCGCCCACGTCGAGCCCTACGTGCAGCACACGACCAGTACCTTCTATCGCTACCGCACTGACATGAGCCTGAGCTCGGGATCGGATGCGGGCCCCGCGGCGCTCAGCGCCGTCACCATTTTCAGGCTGCATCGGGGGATGGCCGACGACTTCGTCGCCGCCAGCAAGAAGATCCGCGACGCCTTGCGCGGCGCCAACTGGCCCGAGAAATCGGTATGGCTGGAACTGGCCAACGGAGGAGAAGGCCCGGTGTTCGTGCTGATTCTCGAGCGCAAGGGCTGGGCCGATTTTGCGCCGCGCCCCAAGAGCGTATTTCAGATCGTGGAAGAGGCCTACGGCAAGGAGCAGGCGGACGCTCTGTGGAAGGAGCGAGACGCAACCATAGCCCAGTCATTCACCGAGGCCGCAACTTATCGTCCCGATCTGAGCTACGTGCCGGCGAAGAAGTAGGGCAAACCGCGACACTCGCGCTCCGTTTCAGCGCTCTTCGACGCCGGAGTTCTTTTCCTCACCATTCTCGGCGCCGCCGTTCTCGAAAGGAGGCGCGGTGCCGCCGTTCTTGTAAGCGCTAAAGAAGCGCTTGACGGCGCTCTTGACCGCGTCGCGGGTGCGCTCGGGAGCGGCGCCGCGGCGCTTCCAGAACATGGTCACGCGGTCGGCGATGCCGAGGCTGGCGAAGTAGAAGATGCCGTCCACCTGCTCGATGGCCACCCGGCGTCCGATCTTCAGCGCGCGGGTTTCCTTGCCGTGACAAAAAATTCTTGCGCCACCGGGCAGTTCCACGATCGCAATGTGCAAGGGCGGCTTGAAGCCCTCGGGAGCGGCCATCAGCGTGGTGTAGGAAAGCACGGAGCCGTGGCCGGAAATTTCCACCGGGGTCATCTCCACCGGATGGCGGGGACAGATGCGCACCGGCGGCGCCACCACCCATCCGCAATCCGGACACCGCGAGCCAGCGATGGGTTCCATCATGCCACCTGCTCGACCAGCGTAACCCAGTTATTGGTGGCCATGCCGCCGATGGAATGTGCCAGTCCGACCTGCGCTTTCACCTGGCGACCCAGGGCGCGGCCGGTGAGCTGCCACACCAGTTCCACCACCTGCGCCAGCCCGGTGGCGGCCAGCGCATGCCCACGCGCCTTCAATCCGCCGGAGGGATTCACCGGCAAACGGCCCTCCAGGGTCAACTCTCCGTTCTCCACCGCCTTGGTGGCCTTGCCCGGCGGGTACAGTCCGGTGTCTTCCAGCGCCAGGATCTCGAAGGGAACAAAGGCATCGTGGATCTCGGCTACCTGCACGCGCTCCGGTCCAAAACCAGCCATGCGGAAAGCAGCTTTGGCCGCGTCTTGCGTGGCGCGGAAGCCGGTGAGCGAGCTGCGATAGCGAACCGCCAGGTAGTCGCTGCCCTGGCCCATGCCAGCCAGCTTGGTCCCGGTGGGGTCGGCAGTCAGCAGGACGGCGGCGGCGCCATCGGAAATCGGACAGCAATGCTGCAACCGCAGCGGGTCGGCGATTACGCGGCTGCTCATCACCCCCTCCAGGGTCACCGGTTTCTGGAAGTGGGCGTACGGATTGCGCGCGCCGTTGGCGTGGTTCTTGACTGCCACCTGGGCCATGTCCGTTTCGCTGATCAGGCCCTTGGCCAGCGCCGCCCGGGCCACCATGGCCGCCAGCGCCGGCATGGTGGCGCCGTAGGAGCGCTCGTGGGGATCGATGACCCGGCTGATGATCTCGGACACCCGCGGGGTGGAAGCGTGGGTCATTTTCTCGCCGCCCAGCACCAGCACGTGGTCGTGGAAGCCGGAGGCGATCAGCGCGAATCCGGCATAGAGCGCCGCTGCCCCGGAGGAGGTCGCAGTCTCGACGCGCAATCCGGGGACACGAGACAGTCCGAGATAGGTGCCGATGTGCGATGCGAAGTTGCCCTCGCCCACGAACTCCTCGGGGGCCATCACCGTGACCACCAGGGCGTCGGGCTGGCGATCGGCCTCGCGCATGGCCCCGAGGGCGGCGTCGGCCATCAGGTTTTCCAGGGTTTCCGCCCGGCGGCCGAAGCGGGTCATAGCCGCAGCCGCGATCCACACGTCTCGCATTCTCCTCCCACCCGGTGCTGCCGTGATGGAAACCGCAGGCGCTCGCGCCCGCGCTACCTATCTTACAGATGTCATCAAGTGCCAGAGCGACGGGTTAATCCTGAGTGAATTCCATGCTGAGGGCAACGTATCCGAGGGTCATTGGTAAGCGGTTATGCCCGGCGGAAGAGAGGAGGCGGGCGCCTGACCCCAGGTATGATGAGCGCCCGCCCTTGCGGCCCTACTGGTTGGTGGTTGTGGTGGGCTGGTTGGATTGCTGTTGGAATCTCTGGCTCATGCGGTCGAGCATGTGCTGCCGCAGCGCATCGGCCTTGGTCTTCTGGTCGGCGGTGAGCACCGTGTTGTACACCTTGGAGATCACGCGCTCGCGGACGACCATCAGCTCGGCCAGCGTCTGTGCCTGCTGGTTGGCCAGGGTGCGGACCTGCGTCTCGTCAAAGCTGCCGCCGCGGGTGGCCACCAGCATCTGCTCGTGATTGGCGGCCAACTGCTTCACCAGGGGCGCGAAATTCGGCTGCTCTGACTGGATGATCCCTTGGATCTGGGTTTTCTGGGCGTCGCTCAGGTCGAGCTTGCGGGCGATCCATCCCATGTGACGTCCGAACATCATTCCATTCGCGCCGCCGGCGTGGTTGTAGGCCTCGAGTGCCGTCACCGCTCCCACTGTCACTATCAGCGCCAACGCGACCGCGATATATCTCGTCTTCATCTGCTGATCCCTTCCGTGCAATGCTGCACGCGTTATCTAATACTCCTAACACCAGGAACGCAGGCTGGCAGTAAATTGTTCGTCAACTGACGTAAAGTTTTGTCAACATGGGCTGTCTTACTCGGCGCGCTGTTCCGATTGGTGCTACAAAATAAAGGAGGCAGGAAGCAGAAGGCAGAAGGCAGGAGAATGGCTTTTCCCGCCTCCTGCCCGCTACTTCCTGCTTCCTCCAAGAATGGCCAAGATCCTCATCATCGACGATGATGTCGAGCTCTGCGAGCTGGTGGGGGAATATCTGACGCGCGAGGGGTTCGAGGTCGAGGCGGTGCACAACGGCGACAAAGGGCTGGAGCGCGCCCTTGCGAGCCAGCCCGCCCTGGTAGTGCTGGACATCATGCTGCCCGGCATGACCGGGCTGGAGGTACTGCGCCGCCTGCGCGGCGAATCCATGATGCCGGTGCTGATTCTGACCGCCCGCGGCGATGACGTGGACCGCATCGTGGGCCTGGAGATCGGGGCCGACGATTATCTCGCCAAGCCGTTCAATCCCCGCGAACTGGTGGCGCGAGTGCGGGCCATCCTCCGCCGCTCCAAGGCCGGACCGCTGACCACGGCAGCGCCGGTGACGGTGGGAGACGTGGAACTGGATCCGGGGGCGCGCACCGTCACCCGCGAAGGCGAGATGCTGGAGCTGACTGCCGTGGAGTTCTCCTTGCTGGAGGCCCTGATGCGTTCCGCGGGCCAGGTAGTTACCCGCGAGTACCTGGCGCAGACCGTGCTGGGTCGCCGCTTCATGGCCTACGACCGCAGTATCGACATGCACGTCAGCAAGCTGCGCAAAAAGCTGGGGCCGCAGCCTGGCAGCGACGGCGAGCGGATCAAGACGGTGCGCGGCGTCGGCTACATCTATGCTCGCTCCAGCGAGGCGGAGGAGTGAGGAATGCGCAGTCTTTTTCTTAAGATCTTCCTCTGGTTCTGGACCACGGTGCTGCTCATCGGAGTGGCCATCGTGATTACCTGGAGCCTGCAGCCCGAGATCGTCTTCACCCGCTGGCAAGCCTTGATGTCGGAAGCGCTTTCCACCCACGCGCAGACGGTCGCCGAAATCTTCGAGCGACAGGGACCGGCAGCGGCGAGGAGTTACGTGCAGCGCCTCAATCGCCTCGGTCGTATGGAAACTTTCTTGCTCGACGATCGCGGGCAGCCCCTCATCGGGAACCCTTCCGGGGAGGCAGCGCGGCTTGCAGCCAGCGCCGTCGAGAGCGGCCGCTCCAAGTTCGAGATCAAGCCGCACATGGCATACAGTGCCCAAATCGGTACCGGCCCCTCCGGGCGTCATTACGTGCTGGTTACGGAAATGTTGCGCGGGGGGCCGTTCTACGCCTTCCGCGCCACGACCTTTACGCAGGTGTTGCGGTGGATTCTGGCCATCGCGATCTCGGGGGTGATCTGCTATCTCCTGACGCTCTACATCACCCGACCGATTTTGCGGCTGCGCGCGGCTACTCGCGAACTTGCCGCCGGCAACCTGGCAGCCCGCGCCGGGGGTGCGATCGAGAAGCGCCGTGACGAACTCGGGCAATTAGTGCACGACTTCAACCAGATGGCGGATCGCATCGAGATGCTGCTGGACTCCGAACACCAGCTGATCCGCGACATCTCCCACGAGCTGCGTTCGCCGCTGGCAAGGCTGAACGTGGCGCTGGGCCTGGCTCGGCAGCGCTCCGGCGCCGACGCCGCTCCCTATCTCGACCGCATCGAGCGTGAGGCCGAACGGCTCAACGAGCTGATCGGACGCCTGCTCACCTTGGCCCGCCTGGAAGGCGCCGCCGCGCCTCCCGAGCAATCGCCGGTTTCGCTTTCCGAACTGCTGCGCGAGGTCGCGGAAGATGCCGAATTCGAAGCCGAGAACCGCCACTGCCGCGTCCAGGTCAACGCCGCGGAAGACTGTACCACCGTGGGCAGCCCTGACCTGTTGCGCAGCGCGGTCGAGAACGTAGTGCGCAATGCCGTGCGCTACACTGCCGAAGGAACCCAGGTACAGATCGACCTTGCCTGCGTCGGCTCCGACGGCGCCCCCTGGGCCGCGATTCGTGTACGCGATCATGGTCCCGGCCTTCCGGAATCAGAATTGGGCAACGTCTTCCGGCCCTTTTACCGTGTGACCAGCGCCCGCGAGCGCGAGACCGGGGGCACCGGCTTGGGCCTGGCGATCACCGAACGCGCCATCCGCCTGCACGGCGGCACCATCAAGGCCGAAAACGCTCCCGGCGGGGGGCTAAGGGTGGAGATGCGCCTGCCGGCTTCTCCCACTCCGGTGGCGCCCGTGCACGCCGTGCGCCAGGGCTGAGGCCCCCCAATCGAGCCGAGACACTCTGTCTCAGCGCCCTGCCCAAGCAGCCAAAGTGTCTCAATTCCTGTCTGAACCGATCTATTTAATTACGCCGAATCAACAGCTTACGAGAAATTGCCCATGGCATTCGGCATGCAATTATCGGGCTGAGGCTCGCCCCCCCCGGGCCTCCGAGCAGAAGACCCCGGAGGATAGGGACGTGAAGACAGTGGCGAGGCAAAAGAAAACATTGCAGGGAGTGAGCGGCGCCATCATCGCCATGCTGGTAGTGCTCAGCCCGGTTCTGGGCTGGGCGGGATCGAACAAGATCGACAGCGATCTCGACACTACCAAAAGCACGCGCACGGACGTGATCGTTCTGTACAAGGACGGGCCCAGCGACCTGCACGTAACCAAGGCGAAGGGTCGCGGCGCCACCATTCGGCAGCATCTGCAGCTGGTGAAGGGCACGGCCATGTCGCTGGCCGGCAACCAGATTCAGAACCTGCTGTCTGACGATCCCAATATCACCTATGTTGCGCCCGACCGGCCGGTCCACCCCACCGGGGAAGCCTTCACGCCAAACTTCGTGGCCGTGAACGCGGACATGGCCCAGAGCGCTGGGTACGATGGATCCACCGTATACGTGGACGTGCTGGACAGTGGCATCGACGTCAACCACCCCGACCTTGCGTCGCGCGTTGTCTATTCCCAGGATTTCACCGGGGAAGGCACCACCGATGACCTGTATGGCCACGGGACGCACGTCGCGGGAATCATCGCCGGCAACGCCGCCAAGTCCACCTGCTGGAATTGCACCGTGCAGTACATGGGAATTGCACCCGACGTGCAGCTCGTCAACCTGAGAGTGCTGGACCACAATGGCGCGGGCAAGGACAGCAATGTTATCGCCGCCATCCAGACGGCGATCTCCTGGCAGCAGCAGCACCCCAACGACCGCCACATCATAAACTTGTCGCTGGGCCGGGGCGTTTATACCAGTTACAAGCAGGACCCGCTCGATCAGGCGGTGGAAACGGCGTGGAAGGCCGGCATCGTTGTAGTGGTGGCCGCGGGTAATTATGGGCGCGACAACTCGGTCGGAGAACATGGGTATGGCACCATCACCGCACCGGGCAACGATCCTTACGTAATCACCGTGGGCGCAATGAATACCTTGGGCACGATGAGCCGCGCGGACGACGTACCGACCAGCTACAGCTCCAAGGGCCCCACCATGATCGATCACGTGGTCAAGCCGGACCTGGTGGCACCTGGGAACCTGATCGTCTCCACCCTGGGCGCCAATGCCACCCTGGATACTTTGTATCCCTCGACTCAGGTTCCGAAGTCGCAGTACATCAGCAACGGAGGAAGCTCACCTTCCCCCTACTACATGACACTGAGCGGCACCAGCATGGCAGCCCCGGTGGTTTCCGGAGCGGCGGCCATGCTGTGGCAGCAGCATCCCAACCTTACTCCTGACCAGATCAAGGCGCGGTTGATGAAGACCGCGTATAAGAATCTGGTCCAGTACTCGACGGCCACGGATCCCTCCACCGGCATCACCTACAGCGAACAAGCCGACATCTTCACCGTCGGCGCCGGCTACCTGGACATCAACGCGGCCTTGCAAAACAGCGATCTCGCCCCGACAACGGTGGGTGCCGCGATGTCCCCTACCGTCACCTATTCGACCAATTACAGAGGCGTGACCACCGTCAGCCTGGTAAGCGGCAGCTCAGTGGTTTGGGGCACCTCAGTGGTATGGGGCACCTCGGTAGTGTGGGGCACACAAGCGCTGGTGAACGGAAGTTCTGTGGTGTGGGGAACTTCAGTGGTTTGGGGCACGAGCACCACCGAGGGCTTCAGCGTGGTGTGGGGAACCACTACTTCACCATTGAGCGTGGTGTGGGGAACCGCGACCGATAACTCGGAAGCCACCAGCGTGCTGACCAAGGGAGACAACTAAGGTGGTGTTGCGGACGAACGAGGAAATTCCCATGCCAAACTCAAAATCAGCCCGTCTCTACATCACGCTGACCGCGCTTGCCGGCGCCGCCGCCTTGGCAGTAGGTCTAACCCACCCGGTGCTCACGCATCCGGCCCGGTTGGTGGCACTGCTGGCAGCGGCCGTCATCAGCTCACGGCTGAAGGTCAAGCTGCCAGGAATGAAGGCCAACATGTCCCTCAGCCTTCCCTTCCTGCTGCTGGCCAGCGCCCAGATGCCGTTGCTTCCCACCTTGCTAATTGCTCTGGCCGCGACCGTTGCGCAGTCGATCTGCCGCCAATGGTCGTCGGCGAAATTCGTGCAGTTACTGTTCAATGTGAGCGCCGTGCTTGTGGCCATCAGCCCGGCCTATGCCGTGCAACACCAGGCGCGGTTCGTGAGCCGCCACGGCGCGCTGTTGCTCCTGATTGGCGCCGCAGCGTACTTGCTTGCCAATACTGCTCTGGTTGCGGGCGTTGTCTCCTTGACTGGCGGACATGGGCTGGGGCAGGCGTGGACGAACATCTTCGCCCTCACCTATCTGTACTACGTCCTCAGCGCGGGAATCGCGGCGGTGATCCTGGGCTTCGGGATCCGCGGCAGCGTGCTGCTGCTCTCGCTGGTGGTGGTGTACGGCGCTTACCGCTCCTTCCAGTTGTATTTCGTTACCATGTCTCACAGTCTGGTGCCGCAGATGGCCACCGCGGGAGATTAGCCGGCATTTCCGCCCTGTCTAAGCATTCCCGCCCTCAAACCCACTCCGTTCCGAGACCGGCGGCCTGCAAGTGATTGATTCCAAGTTGCTTGCATCCGTCTTTCGCGCCAGCCCGGCTCCTGGTCTTGTACCTCTGTAATGTACTTCGGCGGCTCCTGGCAGTGGATTATGCGGGCATTTCGAGGTCATCTTGGGCAAAATGTGTGTCCCGACGTCCCTATGCACCTGCTCCTGCTCTCGCACGACATGCAGACCGTGACCGCTTTCCGCCGCAGCAGCGGCGAGATGGGGATCAACCTCTATCTTTGCGATGAGGCGAGGGAGGCCCGCAGCGCCCTGCGCGAACACCGCTATGATGCGGTGGTGATCGATTGCGACGACACCCACGCCGGCCGTACCGTGCTGAAGTCGGTGCGCCAGGCCCGCGCCAACCGCGCCGCCGTGGTGTTGGCCATTCTCAATGGCGACACCCAGGGCGCGGATGCCGTAGACATGGGCGCCAACCTCGTGCTGCACAAACCTGTCTCCTGCGACCTGGCGCGCCAGGAACTCCGGCGTGTCCGTGCCCTGGTGGGCAACGACGAGCGCCGCTTCTTCCGCCAGGCGGCGGACGGCTTGGCCTACGTGAGCTTCGGACGAACCATCGACCGCCGCGTCGAGATCGTCAATGTTGCCCTGGGTGGCATGGGGCTACGCTTCCACGATCGGGTCGATGACGATGAAATTCTTCGCGTGCGCTTTCAGTTGCCTGGGACCACGACGGTGATCCAAGCGCAGGCCGAGATTGTGTGGGCCGATCCCCAGGGCGGCGTCGGCATCCGCTTTGTCAGCCTGACCGGCGATTCCCGCCGGGAACTGGAAAAGTGGATGCAGAGCCGCGGCCGCTCGCCCTTCAACTGACAAATGGCCGGGCGCTTGCCTGCACCGTTGAGTCCGCGAGATCTTTCCCCAGCGCCCTCCACCAGCAGACCGTCGAGATTTCGGGCAGGGTGCGGCCCGTTGCGGCAATATCTTTCTTGCATCAGCGCTCGGCTTTGCTGATGGCCGCTACCACGCCGGCGGGGCGGAAGGCTTCCAGTTTCGCGAGCAGCCTGGGAACATCCGGAGCATCGAGCACCAGCGCGCGGTTGGCCTCGCGGATGAAGCCATCGCCGACCGCGCGCGCGAGCAGCGCCAGCAGCGTGTCGTAGTAGCCGCCCACGTTGAGCAGGCCGCAAGGCTTCTGGTGAATGCCCAGCTGCGTCCAGGTGACGGCCTCGAAGAATTCCTCAAAGGTCCCATAACCGCCGGGAAGCGCGATGAAGGCGGAGGCGAGGTCGGCCATGAGCGTCTTCCTCTCGTGCATGGAGCGGACTACGTGCAGCTTGGTCAATCCACTGTGTCCGATCTCGCGCGCCACCAGCGCTTCCGGGATGACGCCGATCGCTTCCCCGCCTGCCGCCAGCGCCGCGTCGGCGAGCACGCCCATCAAGCCAACCTTGCCGCCGCCGAAGACGATTCCCAGGCCACGTTCGGCCAGCGTGCGGCCGAGTTCGCGGGCGGCCGCCGTATAGGCAGGCCGCGACCCGGTGCTCGAGCCGCAGAAGACACAGATGCGCTGGAGCTTCGACATCGCTACTGCCCGCTGGCATCCAGCGCCTGGTTCAAATCAGCGAGGAGGTCGCCGACATGCTCGATGCCGATCGAGAGCCGCACCAGGCCGTCGCTGATGCCGAGCTCGCGGCGGCGGGCCGGAGCCACGTCGCGATGGGACGCGGTTGCGGGATGCAGCGCGCTGCTGAAGACGTCCCCCAGGCTGGTGGAACGCACCACTAGGCGCAGCGCGTCCATGAAGCGAAAGGCGCCTTCCTTGGTATTGTTGGCCAGTTCGATCGTCACCATGGCGCCGGCGAAATTCGGACGCAGGGTGCCCTCGAGCCTGCGGCGGACCTCGCCCGTGGCGAGCGCGGGATAGTGCACGCGTGCGATACGGCGATCCGCCGAGAGCCTTTCGGCAATGGTCCGCGCATTCGCACACTGGCGCTCAACGCGCAAAGCGAGCGTCTTCAGCCCGCGCAGGATTTCATGGGCGTCGTAGGGGCTCATGATGCCGCCGGCCAGCTTCATGATGCTGCGCAGCGCGTTGTGCTGCGGTTGTTCGCGTGCCACCACAATTCCGCCCATCACGTCGCCGTGCCCGCCCAGGTACTTGGTGGCGCTGTGGACGACGAGGTCGGCGCCAAGCTCGAGCGGCCGGCAGAGATACGGTGTGGCGAAAGTGTTGTCGACGATCAGCCTGGCCCCGACCGCATGAGCGATCTCGGCGCAGCCCGCCAGGTCGCAGACCTTCAATAGGGGATTGGAGATAGTTTCAGCGATCATAATGCGCGGCTTGGCTTGCCGCGCTCTCTGCTCCAGCGCGTCCAGGTCGGAGTAATCGATCATGATGGTGTTGACGCCCAAGGCGGTGAAGACGGTGTTGAGCAGTCCTGTGGTCGCGCCGTAGAGGTCCCGGGAAGCCAGCACGGTGACGCCGGGAGCGATGTCGCAGGCCAGCAACGCGGCATGCAGCGCGGCCATGCCGGAGCCGAAGGCGCTCGCCGCAAAGCCTCCTTCCAGCGCGTGCATTGCATTTTCCAATGCCGTCAGCGTGGGGTTGGCATAGCGACTGTAGACGAAACCGGGAGTTTCGCCGCCAAAGACTTTGTCCACCTCGGCCATGGAGTGGTAGGTGTAGGTGACTGAAGCATAGATGGGCGTGGCGACGGGAATCGCCGCGGGAACTTGGCGCTCACCGGCGTGGACCAGTTGGGTAGCGATATCGAGTTGGTCGCCCATGGCGTGGACCTCCGTCAAGAAAGCAAGCCAGACTATCGAGCGTCTGGGGCGGGGGTCAAGTTGAGGCGCTTGGCGGGCCCATTCGACAGCTTCGCTTTGCTCAGCTGCTCAGGGCAGGCTCTGAGCCCGCAGCCGAAATCCCGAGCGAAGCGAGGATCGGGCGCTCGTTTACAAAACTTTACCCTGGAAAACGAAACCCTGCCGCCGGCTAACGGGTCAAACCTACTAGGCGGCGCGTCCGAGGCCCGGGGTCACTGCGGGCAAAAACACTCCACGGGTTGGTGGGCGCGTCGTCTTCCCTAAGGATCCTAAGGAGAAGAAGAAACAATGAAGAAGAATGCAATCCGCTTCCTGACCGTCGCCTTCGCTTTTGCGGCGCTCAGCCTGCCGGCACTGGCCCAAGCCGCGCCGGGCGCAACGGGAACCGGCGAAGCCGGAGGTCAAGGCCACCATCACGGGATGCCCAGCGTCGACCAGCGCGTGCAGCACCTTACCAAGATGCTGAACTTGAGCGACGATCAGCAGGCCAAGGTCAAGTCGATCCTGGAAAACCAACAGAGCCAGGCGAGCTCGCTGCGGGAGGACACCTCCCTCTCGCAACAGGATCGCCGCGCCAAGTTCATGCAAATCCACCAGGCCACGCAGCAGAGCATCCGTGATGTGCTGAACGATGACCAGAAGGCGAAGTTCGACCAGATGCAGGCTCGGCGCAAGGAGCGCTGGCAGAAGCGGGGCGAGCAGGGCAACACGGCCCCTCCCGAGAAGCAGTAACTCGAGCATCTCGACCACTTCCCGCCACAGGTAGAGACGCAGCATGCTGCAGCGTGCTGCGTCTTTACAGCTACTCCCCGGCAGAGACGTACGCTTTCTGTGCATAATCTCGGGGGAGGCCCCGTTCATGCGAAAGTTGATCAAGCTGGTTGCGGCGCAGGCAGTGGCGGTGATGATCGCTGCGGGCGCGTGGGCAGTTGAGCCGGCTCGGTATAGTCCTGAGGCCGGCCCGCTCCAGGTGCTGACCATGGACTGGATCGTGCTGCACGATTCCGCGCGCAACAAAGACGTGCCCGTGAAAATCTACTATCCCGGCGGCCCGGGCCCATACCCGGTCATCATCTTCTCTCATGGCGCGTTCGGGTCGAGGGAAACCTACTGGGCGCTGGGAGAATACTGGGCCAGCTACGGCTACGTGAGCATCCATCCCTCGCACGACGATTCCCGCCAGGACAGCGGCTATCGCGGCGGGCTGATGCAGGTGCTGCGCGATTCCCGCCTGTGGGAGAGCCGGCCCAGGGACATCTCGTTCGTCATCGACTCACTGGGGCAAATCGAGAAGCTCGTGCCCGAGCTGCACGGCAAGCTCGACCGCAGCCGCATCGGTGTCGGAGGGCATTCCTACGGGGCCTACACGGCGCAAGCCATCGGCGGCGCCACCGTCACCATGCCCGGCGACAACGCTCCCAGAAGCTTCGCCGACAAGCGCGTGAAGGCGGTAGTCATCATGTCGCCGCAGGGCGAAGGCGAGATGGGTTTGACCGCGCACTCCTGGGACAACATGCGCCTGCCCACGCTGCTCATGTACGGCTCACGCGATTTCGGCACCCAGCGGCGCACGCCCACCTGGCGCAGCCAGCCGTTCTACAGCGGGCCTCCGGGCGACAAGTACGACGTGGAACTCCAAGGCGCGACCCATTTCACCTTCGTGGGTCCATTCCGCAAGCCGGGCTACCAAAGCATGCTGTTCAAGTGCGCCAAGCTGGAGACGGTGGCATTCTGGGATGCGTACCTGAAGGGCGATCCCGCCGCCAAGGCATACCTCGCGTCGGACGCCCTGGCGCAGTTCAGCCACGGCGCTGCACGCGTGTACAGGAAATGACGTCGCTCTATCGACTCTGTGCTAACCTGTGAAAACTGTCCCTCGGCCGGGATGGCGGAACTGGCAGACGCAGCGGACTCAAAATCCGCCGGACTTCGGTCCTTGGGGGTTCGATTCCCCCTCCCGGCACCATCAGCATTACACTGGGATCGCCCCCAAAAAGATCGACGTCGCCACTGACGTCAAAAACCGGGCCGGACGGTGTTTGCTTCGGCGTAAGCACTAGCTCACGCACGTGCTTGCGGAGGTTGTCCTTCGCTAGAACCGGGTCGCCCGCCAGAACAGACCTTAGATCGCCGGCTTTTTTCAAAACAAAATTCCTTACCTCGCCAATCGAACTAGACAACTTGTTTACTACTTTCGGTTTTTCCAATCGAGTCTGAATTTCTCTGATCCGGGTCTCGATTTCGCCGAGTCGGGAAAGAAGCGTCGGCGACTGACGGCACCCATCCGCAGCAATCGCGTCGGCAATGTTGGAGGCTTGTTTCCTCAGTCCTTCGAGTTCGCCGTTTAGCTGGGGTGATTGAGCTGAACTTTCCCTAGCTGCTGCCTCCATCTCAGACATGCGCTGTCGCAGCTTGCGGCCAAAGCTAGCTATGGCGTGCTCTAACACGTCCGGCCGGAGAATGCGATTTACGATACCCGCAATAAGCTGATTTTCAAGGGTCTCCTGCCGAATCCTGAGAGCATTTGGGCACTTTCCGCAATAGCGATGGGCGTAGCAACTGTAGACGGGGTATTGCTTTGACCCGCCTGTTATCGCCACCTGACCACCGCAGACACCACACCTAAGCAAACCGCTGAACAGGTACGTCCTGCGGCTCCGGTTAATACCTCCGAATCGTCTGAACCCCCATTTCTCGTTAACCAGTTTTCGCTGATTCTGAACTCGTACCCACTGTTCCTCGGAAACAATCTTTAGACATTCGGTCGTTACCCACTCGGATTCCGGACGCTTTCTCGGTTGCCTCCGGCCTGTCTCGGGATTTCTAATCTTTTGCGTCTTGTTCCAGATGAGCCGTCCGACGTAACGTTCGTTGTTGAGAATATCTCTGACACAACCGGGCATCCATGCATCTAGCGCCTTTGCTCTCCGCTGATGTTCTGGAGGCGGAACCCCTTCGGCATTCAGCTTCTTTGCGATCCCGGACAGGCTGTACCCAATTGGATACATCTCATATATTCGGCGCACAACGGCCGCCTGCTCTTCGACGATTTCGAGTCGCACTCCTACAATGGCGGCTCTGCCATACTTTCCTCTGCGCGAGTGGTCTTCGACTGGTACGTTCCTGTAGCCGTAGCACCTGCCTCCTGGGTGAAATCCATGCAGGATCCGTCCTTCTTGGCCACGATGCACCTTTTCAGCCAACGCAGTTAGAAATTGCTCGTCCATCAGGCCATCCAGCGTGTGCTGCGACCGGAACATCGGATCTCGGCTGTCGAGTCGTTTGCTCACGAAACGCAAAAACACCTCACAGTGCTTGAGCTTGTCGCTTATGCTCAGTACATCAGGGAGGTTCCTTCCCAGCCTCGACGTGTCATCAATCACGATACAGTCGAAAGGGCGAGGTTTCTTTCGAGCATCTTCTAGCAGTGAGATCAGCGCCCTGCGCTCGATCAATGAGGATCCAGATTGGGCGCTGTCTGATCTGACGAAACTGTCGAGCACAATCCAGCCGTTTCTCTCCGCCTCTTGTCGGCAATTGCGGATCTGGTCTTCGATTGAGGCAGGCCGCTGCATGTCACACGAATACCGCGCGTAAATAGCCGCTCTGACGGGCTGCTGAGTGCCATCCACGGCGGATCCTACGCGGTGATCAAATGACGTTTGCATTCGTGCCTCCATTGCTTTTGAACTCGCATCCCTTGTTCTTCGGAGATAATCGCTGGGCAGTCAACTTGAACCCACTCCCTCCGGGCGTCGTCTCGGTTGTCTCCGGCCCGTCTCAGGATTCCGCACGTTTTGTGTGCGGTTGCACCTGACGGAATGTCGGGTCGCGTGAGTCAAGCCTTTGACTCACGAAATACAAGAACGCGCCGTAGTGTTTGAAGGTGTCGCTGACTCTCAGCACATCGGGCAGGTTCCGCCCTAAGCGGGACGTGTCATCACACATCAAACAGTCGAAAGGACGAGGTTTTCTCTTAGCGTTTTCTAACAAAGACATCAGGGCGCTTCGCTGCGTGAGTGAGGAACCAGATTGCGCTCTGTCTGCCATCACGAAATCATCAAGAACAGCCCAGCCGTTTCTCTCCGCCTCCTCTTTGCAATTGCGAACTTGATCTTCGATTGACGCGGGTCGCTGCATGTCACAGGAATATCGCGCGTAAATTGCCACCCTGATACGCTGGTCAGACGAAGGCGTATTGCTAATCACTGTGTCCTCCAATTAGGCAGCAGAATCGTTTTGACTTTGCTGCACCGGTCTCAAGGTCGAATCCAACCCGTGCTCGCGAATGAACTCATCGACGAGTCGCGGAACGAGCCAAGAGTCGACCAGGGACTTCAGCACGTCATCGCCTGCATGGATGTCGTTCGCAGGCGGTAACAGCAGGCGCGTTTCTGGCCTCGTCGGATGCCCGAAGCGACGCGCTTTTTTCTTCATGCTTGCCTTCTGAGCAAGGCAAGCCGATAATGATCATTGCAGACTGACTTACCGGCTTGCCGGTTCGTTAGGTTGACCCGCTGCTGGTTCGCGCCAGCGCGGGTTTTTGTTTTGGTTCAGTTTCCGCAAGCGTCGTCTCCAGTGCACGCGTTCAACCACGTCGAACATCGTCAAAGGAAATCGGCCGGTCGGTCTGAACCTCTACGGGCACAGGTGTCTCCAGCCGCGCTTCGCGATTGCTCCCAGGTGGTGATGTGTAGGCCCGCATGGGCGCGGGATCCCACAAAGCAAGCGCCTTCACGAATCCACGGCAATCAAATTCGTGCTTCGCAAGCAACTTCTCTTGTCTCGCTTTCGGCATCTCCGCCACTGTGGTCAAAAAATCTGATAAGGCAAGCATGTCCCCGCGCGTGAATCTCCTCATACATTCCAAAAAAGCAGCACATTCCGAACGGCTGTAGATCATTTCCCGAGCTTTAGGTGGGAGCCTGCCCGCCTCCACGAGGAACCGATCTGCGTCTTCCCCGAAAATCTTGGCGAGCGCAATCACTCGTTTCTCTGCCGGCGGTGGTAAGCATCCTCGTTCAACCTGTGACAGGTACGTCACGCTCAGACCGGTCCGTTTGGCAACATTCTCCAGAGTCAATTTCTTGCGTCGCCTTAATTGCCGGACATGGCTGCCGAACTCAACCCTGTTGTTCATAATCGACCCCTGTCTGCATATTGCAGTTTGTAGTGTAAACTAAAAATGCCATCAACACACTTGAATCTCGGTGAGGGACCGGTCCAGTTCAAGAAGTTCTTTTGACGAGGCCAGTTTCCTGTATCTTGATGCTGCGGTCGCCAATGCATTGCAAACAGGGGACTTAACTTGGTCACCCTGCCTCAGATTCATCACACAGCCACCCGATTCGGAACATCGCGCTTGGCTGTAATTATTGATAGCGCAGTCCGGGGAAGGCGACATCGAGTAGCTCCGCATACCATTCCGCAACAGACCGCTTGGGTCGTGCCTGTTCCAAATTCTCCAACAGGTGATCCGACGCCTCCGGTTTGGGCTCCTCCCACAACTCGACTTGAGCTGCAAAGTAACGCTCCACATCATCTGAGCACTCAAAATCTGTCTTGCGGTCCATGACTACCCCTTCAGCTTCACTCCAGCTTCAAATCTGGTTTCTTTTGGCTTCGGCATCTGATACAGGATCTTCGTGAAACACACCGGATCCAAGCCGTGCCGCTTCGCTTCTGGATTGATGTGCAAAATAATCGCGCCGAGGTTCGGCATAAGCCGGTATGCACTCCGATGCCTCGCGTAGCGTGTCTGTAGCTGCCAACAGGGGCACAGAAGCGCGTGCCGGTTGACCTGCTCCACATGCATGAAGAAGTGCAGATGGGAACGAACGACAAAATCGGCAGCAATCGCCTCACCCAGACTCGCCCGGATTTGACACCAGAGTGCCTCAGCGTCCAAAGCGCCAGAGCGTGTGAATCCCGCTCCCCCACCGAGATGATGGGCAAAATTGATCACCACGTTGTCTACCGCGAGATCGAGTACCTCCTTCGAGTAACGGCCCGCGAAGTTTGATCGAATCTCGGCACACTGCACTCGGGCGGCGACTGACTCCAGTTCCTCTGCCCCGCGCCCCTCATGGTATTCAGTTCCCTGCACGAAGTAGAAAGGGACTTCCCGACCGGTATTCTTCTCAAGCCATCTGCGGAGGTCGCGCATAACGAGAACTGCGGCTGCCTCTTGGTCCGTTGGAGCAATCAATGTCAGCTCTGAGCACTTCTGCCTTGGCTGCAGACCTTCGATGAGGTCGCCGTTGACGACGACGGAGTCGATGTTGAATCTGGCTGCTCTCTGCTTCATGTCCTGCCAGCATTCCCAAAGATATTTCTGGCCCTCGTTCTGTGGTTTCTCAGCACCATCGGCGCTAACAAATCCGGGCGGCAACAGCCCGTACATAGAGCCAACGTGAAGGTCTC
>Ga0335081_10004578_pt1 | contig 21798 bp, 15 predicted proteins | sample Lox_Sample_35_FD_206713 | JGI IMG/M metagenome (GOLD analysis project Ga0335081, IMG submission 206713) | Soil microbial communities from Loxahatchee National Wildlife Refuge, Florida, United States - Lox_Sample_3.5 | ecosystem: Environmental > Terrestrial > Soil > Wetlands | place: USA... | reverse complement strand
ATTATCACCTACATGCTCACACCGGGGCGATGGCTGCAGACCAGAGGCTTCTGGGCGGGTTTTCTCAATCCTACGTATCTGCCGTCGTTGCTGATGCGCTCGGCAATTGCAACTGCCCTGGCCGGCATGTTCGGTCTGGTGACTGCATTCGGTACGGCCTCGCCGGTGCGCGAGCGCATTGTGCGCTGGGCAGGCGCGTGGCTGGTGATCGGCCTTGCGCTTCTGCCTCCGCTCGGCTGGTGGTATTACGCGAAGTTCCCCGGGTTCGCACATACGTACTTCGCCGAGATTACCGCGGCGCAACACGCGGTGGTTTGGGGAGTCGCCTGCGTGGCTGTAGCCGTCCTGCTCGCACTGGTGTTCGCGCTGGCGAAGCCGCGCTTGATGAACCCCGCGGTTGTCGCAGTGCTGTTGATCTGCGGCTTGGCCGGCATGGGCTCGGGTGAGTACCTGCGCGAATTCGGCCGCAAGCCCTACGTCATCAACGGCTACATTTACGCCAATGACATGCGCGTGTCCGCGGTCCAACGCATCGACACGCAAGGTGTGGCGCTGCTCTCACCTTGGGCTGCGGCTGCGGCCGCTGATCCCGTCCGCTACGGGCGCGACCTCTTCCAAACGGAGTGCGCCTCGTGCCATTCGGTAAGCGGCTATCGCGCCATGCGCTCCCGCGTCCGTGGCTGGGACCAGACCTTTGCGCGCGAGATGTTGCTGCATCTTCCACTGACCCGCGGAACCATGCCGCCTTTTGCCGGCAACGAGCAGGACCGCATCGCCTTGGGCCGCTATCTGGCTTCGCTGGCGCCGGCGACTATCAGCGGCACGAACGAAATGGAGGTGGGCCGCCAGGTGTTCGAGATGCGCTGCGCGCTGTGCCACACGCTGCGGGGTAAGTTCCGGCCGCTGGACTTCACCGGCATGGATGCCGACACGATTACCGATTTCACCCGCACTCTGAGCGACCTCAATCCCAATATGCCGCCCTTCACCGGGACGGAAGCCGAGCGCCACGCTCTCGTCGTTTATTTGCGCGGCGGAGTGAAATAGAGGATGGGGAGAATCCTATGTCTGCCATGATGCCTGTTCCCCACGTTGATCCAATTGCAGCGCCGGGCCCACTCTGGATGCTGCGGACACTGCTCCTGCTGACCTTCTTTCTGCACTTGCTGTTCATGAACACGCTGCTGGGCGGGACGGTGGTAGCGTTTGCATGCGGCCTGCGGCAGAAGCGGTCAGCGTTTGCGGCCCAGCTTGGCCGTGAACTCGGCCGCGTGCTGCCGGTGGTGTTCGCCTTCACAATTACCCTGGGCGTTGCGCCCTTGCTGTTTCTACAGGTTATCTACGGACATCTGCTGTATGCCAGCTCCATCCTGATGGCCGTGCCATGGCTGGGGATCATTCTCCTCGTGCTATTGGCATACTACGGCGTCTACTACTTTTCGCTGCGTGGAACAACCCGCCCAGCCAGCACGGTGGCGGTGCTGGGCGTTGCTGCCCTGCTGCTGGCCGGGGTGGCGCACATTTACACCAACAATTTCACGCTCATGCTGACGCCGGAGCGTTGGCTGAGCCTGTATGCGCAGCACCCGAGCGGCTGGAACCTGAACTGGGCGGACCCAACCGTGTTCCCCCGCTACCTGCATTTCGTTCTTGCTGCGTTGGCCATAGCAGGGCTGTACCTGGTGGTCAAGGGTCTGCGCCAGCGCGAAAGCGCGTACGGGCGCTGGCTGATTAAGCAGGGCGCGCAATTGTTTGTCACGCCGACGATGCTGAATTACCTGGTGGGTTTTTGGTTTCTGCTGAAGCTTCCGACGGACGTGAGGATGACGTTTCTGGGACGCAACGCATGGGCCACGGCGCTGCTGGGGATCGGCATGCTGTTGCCCTTGGCCGCCATTGTCCACCTCACGCTTGCCAGGAGCAACGAGTCGCCGGTGCGCCAGGCTGTCATTGGAATCGGCAGTGGGGTGCTGACGGTCGCCATCATGGTGGGAATTCGCGACATCCTCCGCAATGCTTACCTGGCGCCCATCTTCCGCCCGGAGGGGTTGCAAGCGGCGCCACAGTGGGGCGTAATCACTTTGTTTTTGGTCGTCTTCCTTGCCGGATTGGCAACCCTGTTCTATATGCTGCGCGCGCTGGCCAGAGCGCCGAAAGCAGCCCCAGCCGCGGCGGCTGGCGGCAAATAGCAGTCGGCGGGTGACCAGACAGAACCGGGTTCCGGCTTGAGTCACGCTCGATGTTCCTGCGCCAACTAGCGCGCTCTTTGGTACAATTCGCTGCTGCAGTTTTGCACCATTGCGAGGGAACCATGGCACTCAAACGCTTTCTAATATTTGCCTTCGACCCCGCCGATGCTGCCGGAGGCTGGCGCGATTTTCGAGGAGACGCCGACACCAAAGAAGAGGCCGAGCATCTGGCGGAGAAGCACCACGGCCGCATCCAGATCGTCGACACCGGCTTCGAAGAGAAGGTTGGTGGTGCGCCGGTCCACCTGGTGTACACCATGTACCGGGAATTCGAATACCAGGAACACTAGACCAGCTTATGCACCCAGAGCTCCTTGGACCAGGGGGCGATTCATCTCCTGATGTTCCAACCATGCTTGGAACATCAGCACATCCCACAGCGGATACTGCCAATTGCGTCTTCCGCTGACGTGCTGCTGCCACACTGCGCGCACACGCTGGGAGTCGAGGAATCCTTCGTCAGTCAGCCGTTGACTCGCCAGCAGCGCCTCAGCCCAGTCGCGTAAGGGGCCGCGCAGCCACTCGCCAATCGGCATACCGAACCCCATCTTTGGCCGGTCGACTAACTCCGCCGGAACATACTTGTAGAGGACCTGGCGCGGCAGCCATTTCTGCTGGCCATTGCGGATCCGCAAGGACATGGGCAGGCGCCAGGCAAACTCCACCACTCCGTGATCGAGCAAGGGCACACGCGCTTCCAAGCCGACGGCCATGCTGGCGCGATCTACCTTCGTCAAAATGTCGTCGGGGAGATAGCTGACGAGATCGATGAACATCATTTGCAGAGTGAAATCGGAGAGCTTGGCCCACCGGCGAGGGTCAGTCAGCACGGTCAGTGGTTCCCGCGCCCCCACTACCACCTCTTCCGGTAGGTCCCAGTGCGACAGGATCCTGCGGTAGACGTCCTGCCGCGAATCCGCCGACAGCAGGTCGGCGAAGCGGTGGATCTGCTCCCCCGGCCGGCGCCCCCGTAGCAGTGCGGGGAGAAAGACGTCGGCAGTCCTGAACATCCGGTCCCAGGCGTCCGCAGAGAATGTTCTGATTCCCCCGGCCGCCAGCTTTCTGGCCGCTGGCGGAGCATGCCGTAAGGCGCCCCAGATCTGGTTGGTTAGGGCATAACGGGGATAGCCAGCAAACAACTCGTCACCCCCGTCGCCAGACAGAGCTACCGTAACGTGCCGGCGCGCCAGCGCAGCAACCAGGAAGGTCGGAATCTGAGAAGAGTCTGAGAAGGGCTCGTCAAAATACTCCGGCAACTTGGGCACGACCGCCTGCGCGTCCGCCGGAGTGACATAAAGTTCGGTGTGATCGGTGCCCAGATGGCGGGCGACTGCGGCGGCAAACGGAGCTTCGTTGTAGTCCTTCTCCATGAAGCCGATGGAGAAGGTCCGCACCCGGCGCGAACTTTGCGCCTGCATCAGGGCAACGACGGTCGAAGAATCGATCCCTCCGGAGAGAAACGCCCCCAGGGGAACATCGGCGATCATGCGGCGGCGAATGGCCGGAAGCAGAAGCTGGTGAAGGGTGTCGACAGCAGCTTCGGGATCATCCGGCAAAGGGTGAGAGGCTCCAGTTTCCGCGACTGCCTGTGCCGACCAGAAGGTCACTGGTTCCGGCAGTTCGCGATCCGATCTCACCCGCAGCATGGTGCCCGGCGGCAGCTTGCGGATCCCGTCGTAAATGCTGTAGGGATGCGGCACATAGTTGTGCCGCATCAGCAAGGCGACGGCGCCGCGGTCAATCTCCGCATCGAACGCCGGATGCGCGCGCAAAGCTCGTAGTTCCGACCCAAACAGAAAATATTTTCCGCAGCGCCCGTAATACAGGGGTTTGATGCCCAGCCGGTCTCGTACCAGATGGAGTTCGCGCTCCTCTCTGTCCCAAATCGCAAAGGCGAACATCCCGACGAAGCTGCGAACCGCAGCCTCCAATCCCCAAGCTTCGATGGCCTCCAGCATGACTTCGGTGTCGGAGTGCCCACGCCAGCGACAACCGGAGAGCTGCGCTCGCAGTTCCTCGCAGTTAAAGACCTCGCCATTGAAAACGATTACATAGCGCCCCGAGGCTGAGATCATGGGCTGGTGTCCCTCGGGGGAGAGATCAAGGATGGAAAGGCGACGGTGAGCCAGAGCAATTCCGGCGTCCTCATTGCACCATTCGCCGCTGTCATCCGGTCCGCGATGGCGGATGGCATCCGCCATGGCCCGCGCGGTGCGCCGCAATCCGCGCTGATCCGCCGGCCCCCAAAAACCCGCTATACCGCACATGGTTGCGTCTCCTGGCCGGAGTTCCGCACGCTCAAGTACAGAATCGCAAAAAACACCAGGATCTCGATTGCCTGAAGGTAATCTCCAAATAGCGAGCAGATCCCGAAGGCTGCCGCTGCCGGGAAGAGCTGCCGGCGCTGCTGAAGAGGCAGCGGCCTCAGCAGAGCAACGATCAGACAGAAGATCAGGATTCCTCCCGGCAGTCCCGTGCCTACCAAAACCTGCATCAACGTGTTGTGGGTGGAGACGTAAAAGCCGTTCGCCTGATAGTTCCTGGCCGCAAAAGTGCCGAAGCCCACGCCCGCGAGCGGGTGTTCACCAGCGAGCTGCAACGAGTATCGAAAAGCTTCCAGGCGGGAGAGATCCTCGACAGTTTGGCCGGCTTCGACCAACCGCTCCCGCTGCGGCTCGTCGGTGTTGGTGACGTTGCGGCGAAATTGCAGCAGATAGCTCGCCAGGAGGGCGGCTGCCAGCAGGACGGCGGCCGCCGTTGCACCGACGATCCGCGCCGAGATGAGTTTTCTGTCTGACCTGGAGAACCATGCCAGTCCAACTCCGACCAAAACCGCCAATACCCCAGCGCGCGAGAGGGTGAGGCCGCACGCCAACATTGCGGCGAGACAGGCGATACCCCCAAACCACCGCCGGATGAGCTTCAAGCGGATGAGCAGCACCAGCGCAGTAGCGGCCAAGGCAAGGTAGGTTGCAAAGTAATTGGCGTTGCTCAGCGGGCCAGAGATGCGGCTGCTGGGGACGCCCAGGCGGTAGCGGGCGGCGGCTTGCGCGATTCCGACGCTGCTCGATATCAGGACCGATGCGGTGAAGACCGCGCACAACGCGCGCAACTGCTGTGTTTCGCGTATCAATTGCCAAATGGCATAGACTCCGCAACTGCCGGCGACGAACGAGAGCAGCGCCGACCGTGGTGCGTCCAGTTCATACGCCAAGAGCGGGGTGTTTCCCATCCACAATCCGGCAACCGCCAGCACCGTGAATCCTAGCCAGACTCTGCAGGCGGTGCGGGGAACGCAACTCGCACCCGTCCCCCAGGCCTCCCACGCTCCTCGCAACCCGAGCAGGATGGCCCAGCGCGCCCGCGGGTCCCAGCCCAGGACGTCGTTGACTCCCGCCCACGGTGAAGCCAGGACAAACAAGTACAGAGAGAGCCGCGGCGAGACCCAGGTCAGGATTCCGGCCAGCGCGATGAAGGCCCACGGAGCGGTATTACTCATGGCGCGACATAGTTTCTGGGCCGATTCGGATGAGAGGCGAAGTCACGACTAGCTGCCGCGGTTCAGCAGCCGCTGGTAAAGCGCTTCGTGATTGCGCACCATGCGATCGATGGAAAATGACGCTTCCACCCTGCGCCGGCTGGCTTCTCCCCAGGCCAGACGCAGGGTTGGGTTCCGGAGCAGCTCGAGGGCACGCGCTGCCAGCTGCTCGGGCGCGCCGACCTGAACCAGGCAGCCGGTTTGTCCCTCCTCGATAACTTCGGCGTTGCCGCCGGTTTTGGTGGCGATGATGGGCAGGCCGCAAGCCGCCGCCTCCAGCAAAACGTTGGAGAAGCCCTCCGTGCTTGAGCTGCACACGTAAACATCCATGGCGGGATACAGAAGTTCGGGGTGAGCGGTTCCCGGAATAATCACAAATCGGGATTCCAGGCGATGGCGCGCGATCTCCCCTTGGACCTCGTGCAGACTTCCTCGATCCTCTCCCACCATGAGAAAGCGGGCTTGTTGAGCCTGGGCGGCGATCAGCGCCGCAGCTCGAACAAAGTCCACCTGCCGTTTGTAGGGGCGAAAATTGGCGACGATGCCGAACACCACATGATCCTCACCCCAGCCGTAGACCTGGCGCAGGCTGCGGTCGCCGGGCTTGAACCTGGACGTATCCACGCCGTTATATATGGTGACGGCTCGCCCCGGCGGTATGCCGTCGATGGTGCGGAGTTCCTCGGTGACGGCAGCGCTGTTGCCCAGCATGAAGCTGCACAGGCGCGTGGCCAGATGATCGGCTTGGCCCACCAGCAGGCTGCCGCGATAGCCCTCAACCAGAGATCGCCGGCTGCCGATGAGGAGCGGCACCCCGGCCAGCTTATGCGCCGGCGCCGCCAGCACGCAGGCGGCGGGAAGGAAGGCATGCACGATGTCGGGATGCAGGCGGCGGAGATACCCCGCCAGTCGCCGCGCCGCTGTCGCCATTCTCCAGCTCTTGACCAGTAAGCGCGACGGTGTACTCGGGATCTCCAGCGATAAGACCCCGTTCACCCGGCTGGGAACACGATGGATATGCAGCCGATCGAAGAGAATGAGCGACGTTTGCCAGCGGCGAGGGTCGAGCTTGGAGAGCAACTGGAGAAGCTGGCCTTCGGTGCCGCCCACTGCCAGCGACCCGATCAGGTAGGTGATTTTCACCGGCTTGGGCGGCCGATCGTCTGGAGGCGAGCACGGTGAATCGCACGTGGCGGCGCCCTCAAGCGCAGGTCTCGAGATTCCCACGGCCATGCCCGGTGCGCTCTCTCAGAAAAAGAAACTCGTTACACCCTTTGCCTCCGCCGCAGGTTTTCAGGCGCTGCAGGCGCAAACCGCGAGACCGGTAAAACTCGAAGATCTCCTCCGGCTTGGCTACTTCGAAGGGATAACCGCCGGCCCAGTCCACCAGGTCATGCCACGCTGACATGCCACGTTGCTGGGAATAGGAACGGTAGGCCTTCACGCTCCGCAACGGCTGCAGCCGGAGAATATCCCGCGGGACGCAACGCAGCCAGGTCAGGACAAAGGTCACCCCGAGAATGGCGGCTTTCCCCGGCCACGGCGACCGGACGTACGCCTTCTTCAGCTTTCTCCAGCAGGAGCTGGCTAGTCCTTGATCGTTGTAGATCGACACCAGCAGCCGGCCGTGGGGAGCGAGCGCCAGCGCCGCCAGCTCTAGGGCGCGATACATATTTCCCGTGTGGTGCAGGACGCCCCAGGAATACACAATGTCGAACTGACCCAGAGAGCGGACGTAATCCTCGTCCAGGACGGACCCGCGCTCCAGCGTCCACTGCGGGTCGCCCGGAAAGAATCTCTCCCGCAGCGATCTAGTACAGCGGACGGAGTCCGGGTCGTAATCAAAGGAGTGCACACGCGCTCCCAGGCGGCGCGCCGCCAGGGAAAACAGGCCGCTACCGGAACCCACATCCAGGAACGAAACCCCATTTAGAGTCTCGATGCTCAGAGTTTTCCGCAGCGAGAGCTCGGCCTCGCGCACGCGCGCCTCGTCGATGGTCTTCAGGAAGCGGGCCCAATTCTTCCCGAATTCGAAGCGGATGTCGTTGCGAGCCCGCGAGTCCGGGGTTGATGCCGATGCGGTCATAGGGAATCCTCAACGGAGAGACGTATCCACTGCCAGGCACGAAAATCCAGACGCTGAGGTGCGTTCCAAATCACGATGCCGACTCGTTGGTAAGCGAAAAGGAGCAGGATCAGATACACGAACACTTGTACGCCTGCGATCACGGTGCCCGGTCCAGCAACGAGACGGATGACCGCCGCCGGGATCGCGGCTGCCAAGGCGGCGCCTGCCACCTTCGCAATGCGACGCGCCGTTTTCAGGTCCAGAAGGGTTCCAACCCGGGCCTGCAATCCGCGATAGATGAGAATGCTCGTCGTGCACAGCACGATGCTGGTACTGAGTGTGATTCCCATGACGCCGGCCACGTGCATGAGCGCGTAATCCAACGTGGCGTTAACTGCCAGCGCCACCATCCCAATGCGCAACAAGAGCCAGCTTTCGCCCAGGGCATTGGCGGCGCGGGCCGCCATCATGCCAATCGACACCGGCACCAGCCCCACGGTGTATCCCGCCCACGCCCGGTACACCAGCTGCGTGGAATCGGCGTGAAAGCGCCCGTGCTCCAACAGCAAGCAGAGTGCTGGGCGGCCCAGACCGAGAATGAGCAGGCAAGCGGGCGCGGCCAGCATCACCGCCGCCAGCACGTAGGCGCGCACCTTCCCCCGCAGCCGGGAAAAATCCCGGGCTGCCGCCAGCTCGGACAAATTGGGCAGCACCGTCCAGCCCAGAGACATGACGATCACCTGCATGCCGACGTTGTGCAGGCTAGCGGCATAACTCAGGGCGCTGACATTGCCGGTGGGCAGCAGGCCGGCGATCACTTGGTCCACAAAAGAGTTCGTCATCCCAAGGCTGGAAACGGCCAGCAGGACCAGGTGCGCGGAAAGCGCTCGCCGCACACAGGGGTCGCGCCAGCAGGTGCAGTGCCCTCCCGCCGAGGCCATCCACGCGGGAACGGAAGTGGCGATCGCCTGAATAAACATTCCTCCTACCGCGGCCCACATCAAAACGGCAGCGCCTCGGGCGTGAAACGCCACGATCATGGCGAGGGACAGCGCCGTGCTGACGGCGGGTGCTCCCGCAACCAGCGCATATCGCCTGCGCGACAACAGGCCGGCGGCCGCGCACGCATAAATTCCGGTGAACAGGAACAACAGGGATGCACCCGGAGCAAGTTGCTGGGCAATCGCCAGCCTTTTTCCCGCGAAAGCCGGCGCCACTACATGCACCAGGGGCTTCGCCAGCACTGCCAGAGCCAGTGCGGTCACGGCGGACGCACTTCCCATCAGAAGCAGGAATGTGCGATAGGTGTCGGCGCGCCGCTGTGCACCTTGGCGCTCGGCTGCCGCCAAAGCGGGAACCAGTCCGGCATTGGCACTTCCGGCCACCAGTCCCCCCAACAAATTGGGGACGAGAACGGCAACGGCAAACGCGTCCATCTCGGCCGAAGTGCCGAAATAGCGGCTAACAACCGCCGTTTTGACCAGACCCAGCAGGCAGGCAGCGAGAGCTGCGCCGGCGAAGACCGCGGAATTGCGGAAGAAAGCAGCGCTCGAGAGCGCTGCCTCCGCTGGCGCTGCGAGCGACGCCGGAGCTTCTTCTACATGGGGACTCACTTCTTCTCCTCGGCGGCCACTACTGTCGGCTCGCCATGGGAGCTCCAACCGCCTCGTGGCCGGCGGACCGGGACCGGCGCTATCCGCTGCCGCGCGTCGGCTACCAGCACCTTGATGGGATCGCGCGGGCTCAGCTTTTGCCAATGCTCTCCTTCAAGGACCAGGGCAATCCCGATCAACAGGCCGCAACCCGTCGCAGCCAGCACCATCAAGGCGCGTCGCGGGAACACGCGTTGCTCGGGCACTTCAGCCGGATCCATGACCCGGAACACGGGAAGCTGCTTGATTTCCTCGGTCTTGGCAACTTCCAATTGCTGGGTCAGAGCCAATTGGACGGCTTCCAGCAGCTTCGCTCGGCGATAGAGTTCGCCGTAGGTGACGCCGAGGCTGGGCAGGTTGCGAATCGACGGCAACTCGCCATTCTGGGCCACATCGCTCACGGTTTGGGGGCCGCGCAGCACCTCGAGCTGGTGTTTCAGCTCCGCGATCCTGGCGGATGCGGCCCGGACCCTGGCGCTATTGGAAGAGTAGATTTCCTCCAGGCCTTTCAACTGGGCTTCCGCGGCGACCAGGTGGCCCCGCAGGGCCAGAGCGGCTTCCACTGTGCTCTTGGCCTGCTGTGGAGCGTCCACTACCGAGTACTTGGTGGAGAACTGGCTCAGGCGCTCGGCGGACTCGTGCAGTTCTCTGCCGACTTCCCCCACCCGCTTCTCCAGGAAGAGTCTTTCCATGTGCGCGCCCGTGGTGTTCAGCTCCGCGTTGAGTTGTTCGAGTTCCTTCACATAGGCGGCAGCCAGCTCAGCGGCCCGCTGGGAATCGCAGTCCGAAACCACGATGGTGATGACGCCAGTCTTGCGGTCTTCGCTGATGACGGTGTGAGCGGCGAGTTCGGAACGCGCTTCATGCCTGTGCCTGACGCCATAGATCTGCATCAGGCCGAAGCGGTCGATGATGCGGTCAGCGATAACACGGCTCTGCAAGAGCGCCATGAACCGGCCTTCATCCGACCCTGGATTCAGCCCCGTTAGGCCGGCCAGGGCCGTGGTTTCGGGGCGGAGCAGGCGCCACATTTCGCTGTTTGGGTTTGAGGCAGGAGCGGGGAGAAGCCGCGTCGTCGACTCATAGCGCGGCGCCAATAGAAACGATGCGATCACTGCAACCACGGCGAACGCCAGAGTGATGGCAATCAGGAACAACCGGCGCCGCCACAGCAGGCGAAGAGATTCCGCAAACATCTCTCGTTGCCGGCTCACTGGGGCTAGCTCGAATCGTTGCACCGCTCTTTTGTCCTCCTGCATTTCTTACCGTGGGATGTCCGGGTGCTTTGCGCGATTAGTCAGCGCTGTCCGCCAAGGCCGCCGCGATGCGCGTCTTCGCCGCGGGCTGATTCACCCGCGCCAACCGCCCCAGAAGCGCAAGGTTCTCCACGGACAGGCGGAAAAGGTGGGCGGGCACGCGATAGCTGGCGCAGAGCTGCAGAGCGCAATCCCGATCCGTGTCCCGGCAGTCGGGCAGGACATAGACGGCGGTGATCTCCGACCGCTGAATGAGCACAGCGGCCTGGGCCAGGGAAACGACCGCCAGGCCCATCAGCGACTTCTTCCCATCGCCATCCACGACCGCGCGGATGGCGATCCGCGGCTGCTTCCATTCGAAGTAATGCAGGAAGAACTGCGCGCTCGCCCCGCCCATCAGCAGGCACCCGGGCGGAACAGGTTTGGGAAGCATGTCATGGAACAGGCGTGGTGTCAGCCTGGCAGCGGTCAGCAGCAGCAGGGTGAAAACCAGGTCCAGAACCAGCACCGAGCGGGAAATGCTCTCCGCGCGGGTCAGGTAGAACAACACGCTGATCATGATCAGCGTGCCCGAGATGGCGGCCTTAAAGATCGGATAGGCTTCGCGCAGCGATTGCAGCTCCCAGTTCCCGCGGTAGACGGAAAACAAGGCCAGCAGCGGTGCTTTGATGACGAGGGACAACACGCCCGCGAGGAGCAGCGCGTTCAGCACGGGGCCCATTCCTCCGTCGAAGCGCAACAGGAAGGCGAGATAGACCGCAACCAACAGCAGCACCATATCGAGGAAAAACGCGGCCGTACGTTTCGCGAGCGAGTTCAGGAACTCGGGCAGGGCCAGGGTGAAGACGTTGGTGCGCGAGAGCCAATCCGCGGGCAGCTCGATCTTGGCGAGGTAAAGCCAGAACAGCGTGCCGGCGATCAGGAACAGCGCCAGTAAGCCGGGGGCCACATCCGGCTGGGCTTGCTTCAAGAGCAGCGCCACCGTGCCGCTAATGGCGCAAATCAAGTAGAGGGTTAGAACCGCAGTACGCTCGCTCAGTCCCAGCAGCACCAGCCGGTGCGAACTGTGGTCCTTGGCGCCCGCAGAGATGGCGCGCCCGTTCAGCCTGCGCGTCACCGACACCAGCACGGTGTCGAAAATGGGGAGAAAGAGCACCAACACCGGCGTAAACAGCACCGACAACACGGTGCTGACGTGCTGCGCGCTGGCCACAAACGCCAGCGCCAGGTAGAACCCGACGGCAAGGCTGGCGGCATCGCCCATAAAGATCCGGGCGGGCGGAAAATTGAAGATCAGGTATCCAGCCAGCGATCCCGCCATGGCCAGGATCAGTCCGCGGCCGGAGGCGCTGGGAGTCTGCACCAGCAGAATCGAAACCGCGGTGATAATCCCAACTCCTGCGGCGAGACCGTCCATGTTGTCCAGCAGGTTGAAGGCATTGGTGATGCCGACGATCCATAAGACGGTGAACACCAAGTTGAAGGCTGGCGTCATGCGCAGGGGATAGATGAAGCCGCAGGAAACCGCGGCGCCGGCAAGCACAAACTGACTCAGAAACTTGAGGCGCGGCGGCAGCACGCGCAAGTCGTCCCACAGCCCGATCGCAGCCATGGCCGCAGTCAGCAAGGTGAGCCGCCTGGCGCTTGCGGAGAGCGGCAGCAGCCGCGTCGTCAGCAGGAAGCTCAGAACGATGGCAATTCCTCCAAACTGAGCCACCTGCCGCGCGCTCCAGCGGTCCGAGCGAGGAGTCACCAGCCAGCCCCGGCGATGACACGTCTTGACCATTGCCAGGGTCAAAGCCCCCGCAATCGAGGCCGACAAGAACAGTGTTTCGACGCTGTTCATGGAACTCGGTCGATGGAAAATGCCTGCGCCTTTTCGAACGGCTGCGACTCGCTGGGCGCGCGATGTGTCTCTCCTTCACAGGAAAGCGCGCGGTAGAGCTTGGCAACGTCGTTCAGGAGCCGCTCGCGCGAGCAGTTCCTTTCCACGAACGCGCGGCCGCGCGCCCCCATCTCAGCGCGCAGGTCGGGGTGCTCCGCCAGGAAGCCAAGGGCTAGGGCGAACCGCGCCACATCGCCGGTGGGGACGCTGACTCCGTGGTCCCAAACCGAAAACCCCACGGGAAAGGATTGGCGAGCGCCCAGCAAATCGGGAACACCGCCTACTTCAGAAACCGCTACCGGCCGTGCGCTGGCCATCGCCTCGATCAACGTCAGGGGTGTGCCTTCATTGAGGGAGGTGAGCGCAACCAGGTCCAGAGCGGGATACAGTGCGAGCACATCCCGGCGAAAGCCAGTGAACCGGACGCGCTCGGAAATCCCCAGCTCGCGCGCATGCTGTCCCAGCCGGTCGCGCAGGTGGCCATCCCCAACGATCACCAAGCGGGCGGGGATACCGCGCCGGAACAGCAGCGCCGCCGACTCCAGTAGCATGATGTGGTTCTTGATCTCGGTCAGCCGGCCAACGGCGCCAATGAGCAACTCGTCCGCCGCCACTCCGAGTTCCTGGCGAAAGCGCGATCCGGCTGTCTGCGGTAGCTCCTCGAGGTCGAGTCCCAGCGGGATCACGCGGAATTGCTCCGGCCGTCCGACGTGGAAGCCTTCGCAGATCTCGCGCCGCTGCGACTCGCTGACCACCACAATACAGTCGGTCGGGAGCCGGGCCAGGATGCGCTCGATAGCCAAATACAAGGCCGTTCTTACCGGCCCGTAATACCCTTGAAAGATGTGCCCGTGATAGGTGTGTACGATCTTGCAGGGACGTGGACGCAGTTTCAGAGCTGACGGCGTCAGCCACTTGTAGGCCAATGCGGCGATCCGGCCGGCGGTCCCGGCCTTCGACTTGTGGGTATGCACAATGTCCGGCTTGAAGCGAAACAGTTCTTGGATCAGGCGAACCACGACGAGGAGATCCCGCGCGCTGATCTCGCGGCTCATGCTCGGGATCGACAGCGGCTCGACGCCTGCGGCACGTGCGAGGTAACTCACGTCGGTCTCTCCGCGCCCGCAGCTTCCGGTAATCAGTCTTGTCTGGAAGTGAGCCGAGTGCAGGCCAGAGGTGAGCCATACGACATGCTTAGCGGGTCCGCCTGCGTTAAGACGGTCAATGATGCGGACTACTCTGATCGCCATGGAAGCTGGACGGTGAATCTGCTGGTCAAAGGTGGAAGGGCCGCGAAGTCGGGCCTTTAGACCTGAGGCGCTTCCCTCAGCGGCTAAAGCCGGAGTCTCTGGTGCCCGTTTACGGCACGCCTGAAGGCCTGCCCCTTCACGAGCTATTTCTGCTACGGGACTGCTTCAGAATCGCCAAGTCGGCTACCGTGCGCGCCAAGGGTGCCGGAGGACGAGCTCTGCTGAAGCGGTGAAGTTGGAGTTGACGTTGGTCGCAAGCAGGGGGAAATCCCAGCGCTCGTACTGCCAGGAGGCTTGAAGAGTGAGGCCAGGACGAAGCAGCAGGTCCGCCGATGTGCCGAAGTCCTGGTACGAGCCGCCCTGCAAGAAGTCTTTAGCCACGCGCCCGTTTCTGTAAGCGAGCTGAATCCTGCTGCGCGGGGAGAGCCAATACGTGCTCCACGCCTGCACGCCCCGCCCTTCTCGCCCAATCCAGTTGCCCATCAGGTTGCCGTCGTTGGTATGGGAGTCGCGATAGACGATTTCCCAGTAGATGAACTGGCCTTTCAGGCTCATCCCGCCGGGTGTGTCGGTGTAGACGGCCTCGACCCGCAGATCGAGCTTGGGCAGCTTGGGAATCTGTGGAAGATAAATGCCTGGGTTCATGGCAGCCCGAGCGGGAGCGGCCAGCGGGGAGAGATCGTCATCGACCAGCGAGTCGCTATAGAGAACCATCCACTTGCGCAAGCCGGGAATGCGATAGCTGAAATCGAGGGCGCCGCGCCGGTCTCCCGGTTTGGTCCGCGGATCGGGACTGCCGCTGGCGGTCGAGTAAAAGCTCTTAAAGAAGGTTCCCCAAGTGAGCGGTTGGGGCAGACCGGCGAAGATAACGGTGCGAGAGAAACCCAATTCCAGGTTGGCCGTGGGTTTGAAGCTGAGCTTCTGCCCGTGGATGAACGGGCGTGGCGGAAAGTGATGCCCGTCGAGCTTGCCGAAGAAGAACTCCGATCGCACCGGCCCCAGCCACGAGAGTGGCCCCGGCAGCTTCTCGGGAAATGCGCGGCTGATGCGTACCATCTCCACCGGCTCCGCGTTATCGCTCAACAGCAGCGGTCCGCCGCGGCCTGGTCCCCACCACAAGCTCTGTCTCCCGGCTGAGATCTGAAAGCCACGGAACCCTAAGCCCACGTAACTGTCGAGCAAGCGAAACTGATTTTTGTCGGACGGCGGCGCCGCCGAAAGCAGCGGTATGTTGTCGTTCGCGGCGATCGCCGCGCGCACGTTCTCAGGAACTGGGGCCAGCGCGGGAGCGTGCTGATACTCACCGCGAACGTAGAAAGCCAGCGGGCCGGCCTCGGCGCGGGCGGAAAGTCCCGTCACCGTGTTCAGTCCCTCGGCGTAGGGCCGGCCGTAGTCGTTGGTGATGGTTTGGCCGAAGTGATAGCCGTCGGTCAGCGGCGGGCCGGAGATTCCCGTGAACCGCGCATAGATCGACTCGACCTCGACCGCGCGGTTGCGGCCACCATCCCACCGCGCGACCTCGGGAGCAAACTCCTGGGCAAGCGCCTGGTACAGGCGGACAGCCTCTCCGCTTTCCAATCCTTCTTCCTCCAGCCTTTGCGCCGCTTCGCGCACCAGGCGGGCGCACTCCATGCGCGTCCACGGACGAAGGCCGGCGAAGCCCGTTTGCACGTACCCGAGCGCGGCCAGACGGTCGAAGGCGGCATAGAACCAATTATCCAAGGGCACATACGCCGAGCCCATGTCTTCGGGCTTGGTTGGCTCGCGACTGCGGACGAAGGTGCCCCATTCCGCGCCGTCGAGTTCGGGATCATGATGGCTGCGGTAAACCTGCTGCCCGATCCACCACCCGAGGGCGCTGCCCACCACCGTATCCGAGGTGAAATGCTCGCGCCCGACGACGCGGGATGCGCTGATGGCCGACGCGGTCCCGTAGGCCACAAGTTTGGTCAATGGGCCCGGGTAATCCTGCGCTATGACGCTCGCCAGCGACCAGGCGGCTGCGGCGTGGTCGGATGGGAACGACCGGCCGTCTTGCCAGAACTGCCCTTTACCGTTTCCTCCGAGTGGACGTTCGCGGCCAGTTGCCAGTTGCAGGAGCGAAGTGTCCAGGAGGGTGTTGGCGAGCGCTTCTCCGCCCAGCAGGCCGGTCTCGCGGGCATGAGTATTCCGCGTGGCGTATCCGGAGAAAAAGAACGTGCCGGCGGCGCCCGCCAGGGCAGCCAGTCCGAAATTGCCGAGATCCTGGCTGTGCTTAATCAGGGTAGGACGGGCCGGCAGCGCTTTCTCGATCGAAGTATCACTCGCAATCAGCCCTGCGGTGAAAGCTCCCAAAGGAAGCAGCCAGCTTGCGTCGCGCAGTTGCAGTTGCGACGGAGTTGTCCAGAGAGCCGTCTGATCGGAAAGCAGGTTCCGGGCGAGGTTCAGTTCCGGCAAGCGACGGGTTCGGCTCGACACGGTCGGTGCTGCCTGCGGTGTCACTTCCTCCGGCTCCGAAGAATCCTGACTCCAGCCGGCGGTGACTAGAAGCGCAGTCAGGAGCGCTAGAAGGATGCGGCCTCTGGGTTGGCGTGGAGCAGGGGTCAAGATAGCGAAAGCGGGTCCCTCGACTCGGGCCAGCCAGCGCATCAGGCCAAAAGCGGGCTTGATGCGTAGCTGGGCTGGCCCTTGCTCGGGACGACAATTTTTAAGTGATTTCACTCAGGCACAATCTTTGCCAGGCAACGATAGCTTCAGAACGAGTGCACGGCGGCAGCGGCGATGGCCATCGATGACGCGAACTGCGCCGTGGTGAGCGCTTCCTTCCAGGCGGTCGATCCAGCAGTGATTTTTTCAGGAACCACAATGGTGTCGCCGGGACGCAGCGCGACGCTCAGTACCGTGCCCTTCCACCAACCGGCGCCGCTTCGCGGGGCGACAACCGCGCCGTTGGCGCGAATGACGTAGATGTCCTTCCGGTTTGCCAAGTCGGTGGGACCGCCGGCTTGCTGCAAATACCAGCCCGCATTTTTGCCGGGAGCGTAGGTGATGGCCGCCGGACTGTAGACCTGGCCGCTGATCAGCACGAAGCTCGGCCGCCTGGGAATCGTGAGCACATCGCCGGCGCGCAGCTCGATATCGGCTGCAGTGTTCTGCCAGCGATCGATCTCGGGGCTGATCTTGATGACCAGGCGTCCGGTCGCAGGTTGCGCGCGCAACACGGTCAGCACGTGGTCTTTTTCGTCCGATATCGTCTGCAGCAGGGCGGTCCGCTCCGCCCCCGTCTCGCCGGCAGAGGCCTGGGATGCGCGCTTTCGACCTCAATGCGGCGGATCAGCTCCTTGCGGCTGTTCTCCTGCAGTTCGCGGACTTGCTTGCGTTCGAGAACGGCGCCCTCCGGATAGGCGTCAGCGCGGAAGCCGCCCGCCTGCCGCAACAGCGTACTCAGTTTTTCTCCATCCTCGATGCCGTAGGTGCCGGGGAACTTCACTTCCCCCTCCAGCACCACCGAAGCTCCGATGTCCTTCCATCCCGACAACTGATGGATGGTCAGGACGTCCCCGGGTTTTAGAACCGCATTGGCGTCGCGATCTCCAGCGAGTGCCTTGCCGATCTCCACCGTCTTGTGCTGGGTCACGATCTTGTCACCGTGCTGCACCACGTAGCTGGTGATGTCGGCCGTCTGGGTGTAAGCGCTGCGTTTGAATCCACCGGCCAGGCGCACCAGGTCGGCGGCAGTGGTGCCGTTGGCCAGCGGGTATTCTCCCGGCCGGAGCACCTCGCCGTGGATCGAAACCTTGGGCGGATCGATTTCGTAGCGGCCAAAGATGTGGATCGTATCGAAGGGCTGCAAATCAATGGGATCCTCTCCGGAGAGCACCTCCGATAGTTTGAATTCGATCACCTCCGGATGGTAATCCGGCGGCACCAGGCGCACGATTTCCGCATGGTCCGCCGGTTCGGGGAGCAAGTCCTGATATGAACGGATGAGATCGGAAATCTGGATTCCGGGGTGGTAGGGATACTTGCCCGGACGAAAGACGTGGCCCTGGAAGTAGACGGTCTGATCGCTGTAGGGAAGGATCGGCGAAATCGTGATCCGGTCCCCATCCTGTACACGGAAACTGCCCAGCGCCTTGTTCAGGGCTTCCTTGTTATCGCTGTTGGGCAGGTTGACGCTGAGCATGATCCGCCGTTGATGAGCCTCAATGCGTTCCAGATTAATCTGGCGCAGCGCCGCCGAAACCAGAACGCCGCCGGCAAGCTGCAGCACGTCCGCAAGTTCGGTCTCGCCTTTCAGCTCATAAATCGCCGGCCGGCGCACCATGCCATCCACCGAAACTTGCGGTCCAACCGGGGGCACCAGGATGTTGTCGCCTGGCTCCAACCGCTCCGCATCGGGGCGCACGCCCTGCAGCAGCAGTTCGTACAGGTCCACCTGGCGGACCAATCGCTTGCCACGGTACTGCCGCACTGTGCGCAGCGAACCACGAGCCGTAGGACCACCGGCCGCATATAGCGCATTCAAGGGCGTGGAGAGCGAACTGATGTCGTAGGCGCCGGGCCGCTCCACATCTCCCACCACGTACACGCGTATGCTGCGCAAGCGCGTCAAGGAAATGTCAACCTTCACGTCGCGGAACTGCGCGGTCAAAGCTCTCTGAATCGTCTCTTGAGCCTGGCTGACGGTTTGCCCGGCAACCACGGCGTTGCCGGCGTCCGGCAAGGCGACCCGGCCTTCACGATCTACGATTCTGGTAAGCCTTCGCGAGGCGCTGCCCCACAGGTTGAGGTTCAGGCCGTCGCCGGGGCCCAGCACGTAGTCCGGTCCCGCCGGCAAGTCCATGGGCAGGTTCTCCAGATTGCCGGTCCCGTTGAGGAATATGGCAGCGCCGAAGCGTTTCAACGGGGCTCGCTGGCTGGGGAGTTGGCGGTACAAATCCCGCAAAGCGGGTAAGTTCGAATAGGGATTCCTCGCCCGGACGGTTTCCGGCCGATTCTGGTCTTCTTCTGCACGGGGAGGGCCAGGGGCGGTCTTCTCCTTCTTATGTTCGGGTTTGGATTCAGGGGCCATCTTTTCGGCCGCACGCTTGCGCTGGCTGCGCTCTGCCGTGAGCTCGGATCGCGGCTGTTCCTGCTCGGACTGGGCCTGTTCGCTGGTGCGTTCGGACTGGGGCTGGTCGCTGGTGGGCTCGGATGGTGGCTGTTCGCCGGTGGGCTCCGATTGGGTACTCTCGTCGGGTGGAGAGGTCGCATCTGGCCGTGATCCGTCGAAGGTGAGATTTTCTTCCTGCGAATTTTGTCTGTCCGGATCGGGCGCGGAGTCGTCCTGATATCCGCTGTTGTCCTGGCGAGTCGCCTGGTAAGCCGTGGCTTGGCCGCAGCAGACAGAAGCCACCACCAGTAAAACCGACCAGCGCAATACCCGCCACAAGGGGAGTCGTTTGCCTTAGTTGCTCATTACTGCCTCTTCAGAGTGCGGTGAGATTTCGTGGCAACGCCCGCATCCGCCGGGCTAAGGGACTTTTTGGGAAGAAGCGCCTCCGCCTCCGGCAACGCCTTCACTGGTTGCTCCGCCCGCAGTTGGCGGCCCAGAGCCTTCCAAGACGAGGTACCGAACAGCCAGATTTCGGTGTACACGTTGGCCGAGGTCTGGCGGCCGGCAGGGAGCGGGTCAGCGCCGCCCAGCAGTTCACGTAGGATTCTGTGATAGGCGATCATCCCCACCAGCGCCCGGCCCATCAGCATGGGATCGATGTCGCGCAGCACTTCGCTCTGCACCCGCTCCCCGATGTGCCGTCCCAGAATCTCGTGCAGGCAGCCCAGGCTGGAGCCGTAGCGCTTGCGCAACAGCTCCGGTTTTTCCAGCGCGGCATAAAAGAAAAGCCGCAAGAAGATGGGATCGAAGAGTTCCTCCAGACGTTCGGCCACCGCGCGAAACACCTGTTCCGGGTCTTCGGATGAGCGCAGGAGTGAGTTCAACCACTCCGGGGCGCTGGCGCCCATCTTGCTGTCCAGGATCTGCAAGTACAGATTCTGTTTGTTTTTGAATAGCCGGAAGATGGTGTTCTCATTCACTTTGGCCCGGCGGGCGACGCCGCGCGTCGAGGTTCCTACGAAGCCCTTGGCGGCGAACGAAATGGTCGCCGCGCGCATCACTTTCTCGCGCGTGCTGCGAGCTCTGTTCTGCGGCAAGGACGGCCTCATGATTTCCTGACTTGGCTTGCCGTGAGCACGGCCGCGCCGTTCATGCTTGCCCTAGGGGAGCGGTCCCCGTCGACAAAGACTGGGCCGAGCTGGCCCGTCTGCCGGGACAACGTCGTGGGCGTCAACTTCAACCGCTACCGAGCGTGTGATCAGGTTGACGGAGAGAACCAGGCGAAAGCGGCCTTTCTTGCGCACCAGGATGCCCTCCGTCTCGGCCAGCAATCCGTGCTTGATCCGCACCCGTCGCCCGGCCGCCAGGTAGGGATGCGGCTCCATCCTGAGCTGGCGCTCCCAGCACACCCGCAGGGCGGCGAGTTCTTCTTCGGGAATGGCAGAGGGCCGGCCGTGCAGGCCCACAAAGTTGACTACGCCGGGCACGGACAGAACCCGCATGCGATCGCCCAGGCTGATGCGCACAAACACATATCCCGGGAAGATCGGCTGGCTCACCATCGCATTACGGTCATTCCAACGGTGGACCGACTCATACATCGGAAGGAAGATTTCGACGGACTTGCTCGCCAGCAGGCGGCCGACACATTTCTCGTGCCGCGAGCGAGTGTAGACGGCATACCAGCGAGGAAACGAATCCGCGCTGCACGGCGGCGGACCTGGCGTCACGGCACAAAGAGACGGAGCTTCAGGCGCTTGCTGAAAAATTGAACCCATGATTTTTTTGTGGATAGCTCCGCCCTGTGACTACAGGGGTTGGAGTGGCTTAACTGTCAGTTCCGCAAACGGTTAACGAGAAGCGACGCCGGAGATCGCAGCCCGCAGCCATCCCCACTGCAACCATCCCTGGAAGCGCTCACTCGCACTGGAAGCATGTCGGTGGTCGCTTGCCAGACTTCGGAATCGGGCGTCCGGCGCAAGCGCGCCGCGTAAACCGCGCTCCGCCGGCGTGCGATCTTCCTCAGCCAAGCTGCCGCTCATTGTGTTGTCGCTCATGGAACTACTTGAACGCATCGCTGCCGCCGCCTAACTTACCGCGCGTTGCATGCGCGCGCTGCGGGTCCGCCCGCGCCCGCAAGGTTTTTCTGTGTTCCTGGCTAGAACTCAACCAGAATGGGATATACCTCTCCGGCAAGTATTCGAGTTACCGCTGGACTTTGCCCGGAGTTACCGCTGGACTTGCCCATCATTATTACTGGTTTGTCCGTCAAGGTAACGGCTTGCCCACTGCCGCAAAGTTTTGCGTCGCTGCCGGTTGCACTGATCTGCTTGCCGAGGTCGCCCGTTGATGCGTAACGGGATAGCGGCGCGCTACGCAAGCGGGATGTGAAAAAACTTGGCAGCAGAGATGCACTTCGAGCCGGTGCATGAAACTGTCTCCGCGGCTGTGCGGCATGCTGTCTTTTCTTGTGGTCGGTGTTTTGGCGCTGGCGCCAGTTCCAGCGGCCGCTGCCAACCCGATCTTGATCGTCACCAGCTCCTCGAACCCCTACACGACCTTCTTGCCGGAGATTCTCCGCACCGAGGGCTTCAACGAATTCGATAGCACCGATATCTCGGCGCTCAGCGGAACAACGCTCGCGGCCTACGATTTGGCGGTGCTGGGCGACATGTCGTTGACAGCATCTCAGGCAAGCATGTTCAGCACGTGGGTGAATGGCGGCGGCAATCTGATCGTTATGCATCCCGACCCGCAGTTGGCAGGACTGCTGGGACTGGTTGACACCGGCTCCACTTTGTCGAACGGCTATGTGCTGATGAA